>ERZ779865.19-NODE-19-length-151907-cov-13.143245_pt1 | contig 151907 bp, 154 predicted proteins | sample MGYA00433088_ERZ779865 | MGnify/ENA primary metagenome ERZ779865 (study PRJEB29588, sample SAMEA2151703) | human gut metagenome | biome: human gut; feature: human-associated habitat; material: faeces | place: Denmark | collected 2008/2010 ... | reverse complement strand
CAGGCGGAGGAAGCGCTGGCCGGGCGGCAGGCAGAGGATGAAAAGGCCGCCGCCGCCATGGAAGCGCTGTCCCGGCAGTATGAGACAGTCCGGGCGGCACAGAAAGCGGCCGCAGACAGGCGGGACGCCCTGCAGAATGAAATGGATCAGGTGGCGATTCGGCGCAGCGAGAGCGACCGCCTGCGGAGGGAAGCACAGGAAGCGGCCAACGGGCTGGACAGAAAGCTGGCCGAACGGGAGCTGCGCATCGAGGAGCAGCAGCGCCTTGAAAAGGAAGAGCTGGCCCGTCTGCAGCTGGCAGGCCTCACGGAGGCGTCGGCAGAGGCGCTGCGAATGCCGGGGAATATGCCGGAGATCCAGCGGCGCCTTGCAGGGCTGAAGGAAAAAATCGATGCGCTTGGTCCGGTCAATCCCAATGCAGAGGCGGAGTACGCGCTGGAAAGGGAGCGGCTCCAGTCTTATCAGACGCAGGTGGAGGATCTGGAGAAGGCCCGGGAGGGGCTGGAAAAGGTGATCCATGGCATTGATGAGGCGATGGCCTCGCATTTCATGGAAGCCTTCGGCCGGATCAATGAGGAATTCAACCGGATCATGCAGCTCATGTTCCGCGGCGGCAGGGGACGGCTGGTGCTGACGGCGCCGGACGATCCTCTGTCCAGCGGTGTGGAGCTCTATCTGGAGCTGCCGGGGAAGAAGAGACAGCCCCTGACGCTCATGTCCGGCGGGGAACGGGCGCTGACCGTGATCGCTTTGCTGATTTCTTTCCTGGCCTACCGGCCTGCTCCGTTCTGCTTCGTGGATGAGATCGACGCAGCGCTGGATGATGCCAATGTGGAGCGGTTCAGCCGTATGATGGAGGAATATAAGAAGAAAGCCCAGTTCATCGTGATCACGCACAGAAAAAAGACGATGGAGTATGCAGATACGCTGCAAGGCGTTACAATGGGAGAAAAGGGGGTATCAGCCCTCGTGACTGTTCGGATGGAAGATTACATCAAGGAGGATTGAGATGGGATTTTTTGATAAGATCAAAAAAGGGCTGGAACGGACAAAAAAGAGCCTGATTAAAAATATTGAGACAGTGGTCATCGGCTATGCCAAGATCGACGAGGATTTTCTGGATGATCTGGAAGCGGTCCTGCTCAGCGGGGATCTGGGGGTGCGCACCACGGATTATCTCATGCGCCAGATCCGGCGCGGTGTGACGGAAGGGCGCATTTCCGACACCCGGGAGGTCATGCCGTACATGCAGAAGCTCGTGGCGGATATGCTCCGGGAGGAGCCGAAGGCGCCGGAGGAGCCGCATCATCCGGAGGTATGGCTCATCGTCGGGGTGAACGGCGTAGGCAAGACCACCACCATCGGGAAGCTGTCCAGCCAGCTGCATAAGGAAGGAAAGAAGGTGCTGCTGGCGGCGTCGGATACGTTCCGGGCGGCGGCATCGGAGCAGCTCACCATCTGGGCGGAGCGCACCGGCGCGGATATCGTGAAGCACGCCGAGGGCGCGGACCCGGCAGCGGTGGCTTTCGATGCGGTTTCCGCGGCCAAGGCGCGCGGCGCTGATATTGTGCTCATCGATACGGCAGGCCGTCTGCAGACGAAGGTCAATCTCATGGAAGAGTTGAAGAAGATCAGCCGCGTGGTGAAAAAGGTGGTGCCCGATGCACCGCATCAGACGCTGCTCGTGCTGGACGCGACCACGGGTCAGAATGCGGTCAGCCAGGCGAAGTCCTTCGGAGAGATCGTGCCGCTCACCGGCGTGGTTCTCACGAAGCTGGACGGCACAGCCAAGGGCGGCGTGGTCCTGTCCATCACGGAAGAGCTGCATGTACCGGTGAAGTATATCGGCCTCGGTGAACGGGAGGACGATCTGCAGAAGTTCAATCCTGATGAATTTGCAAGGGCTCTTTTTGAAACGGAGGATCACGTGCTGGAGCAGAGTACGAAGATCTGAAAAAAACACCGCAGATTTTTCTGCGGTGTTTTTGTATGTTCTTATTCGGGCTGTGTGCCGGCACTGCCGGAGAAGCGCCAGCCGATGAAGGCCAGAAGCAGCATTTCCAGAAGGCCGATGGAGAGGAGGCCGTCCTGTGTGCCGAGCATCTCGATAACGGTGCTCACGAAAAGGCTTCCGAAGGGGGCGCTTCCCAGAAAGACAAAGGAATAGAGGCTCATGATGCGTCCCAGATAAAGCGGCGGACACGCACGCTGGATGGCGGTATTGCAATTGATGAGGAAGAGAATGGAGGCAAACCCCACAGCGGCAAAGAGGGCGAGCGCCGGAAAGAAAAGCGAGGTGCGGCTCACGAGGAGCAGCAGCGCACCGCAGAGGATGGCGCAGGAGAGGAGAAATTTCTGGCTGCGTCCTTTGCTCCCCACCGCTGAAATCAGTCCGCCGGCCAGTGCGCCGGTCCCGATGGCAAACAGAATGGCGCCGAAGCCGTCGATGCCCCGGTGAAGTACCCGGTCGGCAAAGAGCGGGCCATAGGTGCCGAAGTTCATGATGAGGCCGGAGACGACGGCCATGGACAGGAGATTGCAGAGAATGACGGAATGACTGCGGGCGAACAGCAGGCCTTCCCGGATCTCGGTGAAGGCGCCCTTTTTCTCTGCCGCCGGTGCAGGCTCCTCCACGTGCATCCGGAGATAGGTAAAGAAGATGGGCACCAGTGAGAGGGCATTCAGGAAAAACATGGAGCCGTAGTCGATATAGGTGAGAAGAAAGGCGGCGAGGAGCGGTCCGAACATGCGGGTGATATTGAAATTGGCCGAGTTCAGAGCCATGGCGCTCTGCAGCTGCGGCTTTCCCACCAGACTGGGCATGAATGCAAGGCGCGCGGGCATATCCACGGCATCGATGGAGCCGAGAAGGAAGGCAAACAGCAGAATCCATCCGTAGCTGGCGTGGCCGGTCCACAGGAGCAGCGCCAGACAGAAGGCCTGAATGATATAGAAGAGCTGGGTCCCGGCGAGGATCTTCCGCTTGCTGTGGCGATCGATCCAGAATCCGATAAAGAGTGAAAAAAGCAGTGCCGGGGTGAACTGCATGGCCGACAGGAGGCCCAGCAGGAAAGCAGAATCGGTCAGCTCATACACGAGCCACTGCTGGGTGGTGAGCTGAAGCCAGAATCCGATCAGGGCGATCCACTGCATCAGCCAGAAATTGCGGTAGTTCCTCACGGCAAGAGCGGGGAAAAGTTTTAGAATTTTCATTGGCGGCGCTCCTGTTTTTCTGTATAATCAGTAAGCGATACATGGCTCCGGCCATAGAGAGAAAGAATAGCCGGACCCTCTTCATCATAGCATGGGGGCCGGAGGAAGACAATTTGCCGGACAGGCAGGAAAGGGGCGCAGGCAGTGGCGGTAAAAAAGAAATCGTGGTATGCGGTCAGGACCGGGCGGCATCCGGGGCTGTATCCCACCTGGGCGGAATGCCAGCGGGAAGTGACCGGGTATCCCGGCGCAGCGTTCAAGGGCTTTTACACTCGGGAGGAGGCGGAGGCCTTTCTGAAAGGGGAGGAGGCGGCGGAGACTGCTCCGGTGGAATCTTCTCAGATGATGACGGCTTATGTGGACGGGTCCTATGCGCCGTTCCTGCCGGACCGATATGCCTTCGGTGCGGTGTTTCTCCATGAGGGAAAGACGGAAACGGAAAACCGGCTCTTTATCGATCCGGAAAATGCGTCCATGCGGAATGTGGCCGGCGAGGTGGCCGGCGCCCGGCGGGCCATGGAGGTCTGCATCGAACGGGGCATTCCGCAGCTGGAGCTGTACTATGACTATGCGGGACTGGAGAAATGGTGCACCGGGGAGTGGAAGACCAACCGCCCCGGCACCCGGGCGCTCAAGGCCTATTATGATTCCGTGAGGGACCGGCTGACCGTTCATTTCCACAAAGTGAAAAGCCATACCGGCGTCAGATACAATGAAATGGCAGACCAGCTGGCCAAGGAGGCGCTTTTCGGCAAATAGCCGCAAAAAAGACCGTGTGATATGCACACGGTCTTTTTTTACTGGAAAGGATCAGTTCCAGGCGGGTTCGATGGTGCCCTTGTAGGTCTCGGCAATGAACTGCTTCACCGCATCGGACTGGTAAGCCTGCACGAACTGTGTATAAGCGGGATCATCCTTGTCCTTTTCACGGGCCGCAATGATCATGACGGCGAGCGGATTATCCTTAGCTTCCAGGAAGATGCCCTGATCCTTCGGGCTCAGTCCGGCGCTCATCACATAGTTCATGGTGATGACAGAGGCGGAGACGTCGTCGAGGCTGCGGGGGAGCTGGGCAGCTTCCAGCTCACGGAACTGGAGATTTTTCGGATTTTCCGTGATATCCGCCGGAGTTGCGGCATTCCCGACGCCCTCTTTCAGACGGATCAGGCCGGCTTCCTGAAGGAGCTGAAGGCCGCGGCCCTCATTGGTGGGGTCATTGGGGATGGAAATGACGGCGCCGTCAGGAATGTCCTTCACGTCCTTCACGGAGTTGCTGTAGATGCCCATGCGCATGAGGATGGCGTTGCCGATCGCAGTGAGATGGGCGTTTTTCTGCTGGTTGAAATTTTCCATGAACGGTTTGTGCTGGTAAACGGCCAGATCGATTTCACCGTCCTCCAGTGCCTGATCCGGTGTGATGTAATCGGAGAATTCCTTCACATGAACGGTAAGGCCGTTCTTTGCGGCTTCTTTGGCAGCGGCTTCCACGACTTCTGCGTGCGGCCCGGCCGTGGCGCCGACGGTGATTTCCTTTTTCTGCGGTGCAGAGGAGGAAGCGGATTCAGAGGAATTGCCGCATCCGGTGAGAATAGCAGCGGCAGTCAGAGCCGCCATGCCGGCAATGAGAATTTTTTTCATGAGAACAGATCCTTTCTGAAATCAGGGGAAAACGGAAATGCCGGATGACCGGCAGAGGCGGTTCAGCGTTTGTCGGCCTTGCGTGCGAGGCGGCTGCCGATGAACTGAATGGCCTGTACGACCACGACCAGGACCACGATGGTGGCGATCATGACATCAGCCTGGAAGCGCTGGTACCCGTAGCGGATCGCCAGGTCGCCGAGGCCGCCGCCGCCGATGGTGCCGGCCATGGCGCTGGAGCCGATGAGGGTGACAATGACGACGGTCATCGTTTCAATGATGGAGGGGAGAGCTTCCGGAATGTAGACCTTCCAGATGATCTGTAACGGCGTGGCGCCCATGGATTCCGCGGCCTCGACCAGTCCGAAGGGAATCTCGCGGATGGAGGTCTCCACCATGCGGGCGGTATAGGGGATGGCTGCGATAGTCAGCGGAACGATGGCAGCTGTCGTCCCGATGGAGGTGCCCGCTACGATGCGGGTGAACGGGATGATGGCGACCATGAGAATGATGAAAGGAATGGAACGGATGACGTTCACAATGAAAGACAACGGCTTATTGATCGCCGGGCAGGAAAGGATGCCGCCTTTTTCCGTGACGACGAGGAGAATGCCCAGCGGGATGCCCACCACGGCAGCGATGAAGGCGGAAACACCCAGCATGTAGAGTGTTTCGCCGAGACTTTTGAGAAGCAGATTAGTTATGGCTGGAGACATAGCCGATGACCTCACTTTCTATGGGAAGATTGTCCAGGTGAGCAAGCCCTGCCCGGATGTTTTCATCAGAACCGGCGGCGGTGACGATCAGTTTGCCGAAAGGCACGCCGTGGATGTAGTCGATATTGCCGTAAAGGATGCTCACGTCCAGATTGTATTTGCGGATCAGATTGGCCACGATGGGTTCATCCGCCACGTCGCCCCGGAAGGACAGCCGGATCGCCGTGAGATCATCGGGATGTTCCTTGTTCTGCGTGATGTTCATATGAGACAGCGCATCAGGGAGCTCGTTGGAAATGACAGAGCCGATGAATTTTCTGGAGGTTTCCGTCTTTGGTGCAGTGAAGAGATCCACCACGGAGCTTTCCTCGATGATGCGGCCCTTTTCGATAACGGCCACCCGGTCGGCGATCTGCTTGATGACCTCCATCTGATGGGTGATCATGATGATGGTGATGCCCAGCTTTTCATTGATGTGCTTCAGCAGCTGGAGGATCGATTTGACGGTTTCCGGATCGAGAGCAGAAGTGGCTTCATCGGAGAGGAGGACCTCCGGGTCTGATACGATGGCCCGGGCAATGCCCACGCGCTGCTTCTGGCCGCCGGAGAGCTGTGCCGGATATTTATTGCGGTATTCCGTGAGGCCTACCAGATCGAGGATGGCGGAAATTTTCTTTTCCTGCTCCGCTTTCGGCACATTGGCCAGTTCCAGCGGGAAGGCTACATTCTGGAATACCGTGCGGTTGGAGAGAAGATTGAAATGCTGGAAAATCATGCCGATATGCTTGCGCTTTTCCCGCAGCTCTTTCTTGGAAAGCTTTGTCATGTCCTGTCCATTGATGAGGACCTCCCCGGAGGTGGGGGGCTCCAGCATGTTGATGCAGCGGATCAGCGTGGATTTGCCGGCGCCTGACTGGCCGATGATACCGAATATCTCGCCGTCATTGATGGTGAGATTGATATCATCGAGCGCGGTGATATGGCCGTCATAGCTTTTGTTGATATGCTTCAGCTCGATCATCTTGTGTATTACTCCTTACTCAATAAAAAAACTTTCATCCCAAAGATGAAAGTAAAAGCAGCGCATCATCTTTCGGGAAATCCCGCTGGAATTGGCACCGGTTCTCTTGCGAGGGGTTGCCGCAGCTTCCTTGGGCCAGTCCCTCCGCTGCTCGTGATGAAAAGATATGAAATTTTGTGATTGAAGTTATCTTACAGTAGGATTAGACGAATGTCAATAGGGGAAGAGAGAATTGCCGGGAAAGGCCGGTGCCTTCATTGCGATGGAGGAATCAGAATGTTATAATTATAGCGAGTTAAAGAATGAAAGAATCAAAGAAACGATTCTTGTCTGTGTATATCGCCCATGGGGCGGAGGAGGCTTTTATGAGTGTGAATCAGCGTCTGGTCAATCCTCTGACGGATCAGCTTTTTGAAGCGATCCTTCATTTGAAATCAAGAGAAGAATGCTATGAATTTTTTGAAGATCTGTGCACCATCAATGAGCTGAGAGACATGTCGCAGCGGCTGGAGGTGGCCCGCATGCTCCGGAACGGAGAAAAGTATGACAAGATCGAAGGCACCACCGGCGCAAGCACAGCAACGATCTCCCGCGTGAAGCGGTGTCTGAAATTCGGTGCGGACGGCTACACAAAGGTGCTGGACCGGATGGAACCAAAGCATGAGGATGGCAACGATGAATGAGCTGCAGATGAGCCATTCCGGCTTCAAGGCTTACGACATCCGGGGCGTCATGCCGACGGAGATCAATGAAGAGCTGGCTTACCGGGTGGGACGGGCCTATGCGGCGCTGTATCATCCGAAGACCGTAGCTGTGGGGCGGGATATCCGTTTCTCCTCGGAGCCGCTGGCGGCTGCGGCGATGCGCGGTCTGTGCGACGGCGGCGCGGATGTGATGGATATCGGACTGTGCGGCACGGAAATGATGTATTTTTCCGTATTTCATTACGGACTGTCCGGCGGCATCATGATCACTGCCAGTCACAATCCGAAGGATAATAACGGCATGAAGCTTGTTCGTGAGGAAGGCATTCCCATCAGCGCAGACACCGGACTGAGAGAGATTGAGAAAATGGCGTTTGCCGGTGATTTTCCGGAGGGACAGCGAAAGGGAACCGTGGCACAGCGGGATGTCATGGATGACTATATCCGTCATATTCTGTCCTATGTGGATGTATCCCGCATGAAGCCGCTTCATCTGGTGGTGGATGCAGGCAACGGGTGCGCCGGTCCTGTATTCCGGAAGCTGGCGGAGCATCTGCCCTTTCAGTTTACGGAGCTGTATATGGAGCCGGACGGCACATTCCCGAACGGGGTGCCCAATCCGATGCTGGAGGAATGCCGCCGCCCCCTGATCGAGGCGGTGAAGCGGACCGGTGCGGATATGGGGATCGCCTGGGACGGCGATTTTGACCGGTGCTTTTTCGTAGATGAGGCGGGAAATTTTGTGGAAGGCTATTATATGGTGGGCCTGCTCGCTTCTTATTTCCTGCATCTGCATCCCGGCGAGACCATCGTCCACGATCCGCGGTGCTTCTGGAATACGGAGGCCATCGTGGCGGAGCATCACGGTAAGGCTGTGGAATCCAAGGGCGGGCATGCGTTTATGAAGGAAACGCTCCGCCGCGTCCATGGCATCTACGGTGCGGAGATGAGCGCCCATCATTTCTTCCGGGATTTTTCCTACTGCGACAGCGGAATGATCCCGTGGCTCATCGTGGCGCAGATCCTCAGCGAGACCGGAAAGAGTCTGTCCGAACTGGTACGGGAACGAGAGGCTGCTTTCCCGTGCAGCGGGGAAATCAATCTGCCGGCAGGGGATGTACAGGCCGTGCTGGCTGCGGTGGAGCAGGCCTACGGAGCAGAGGCACAGTCCGTCTCTCATCTGGACGGAGTCAGTCTGGATTTCGGCAGCTGGCGGTTCAATCTGCGGCCGTCCAATACGGAGCCGCTGATCCGCTTCAATATGGAGACCCGGGGAGACCGGGCGCTGCTGGAAAATAAAAAGGCGGAAGTGATCCGCTTCATCGAACAGGCCAACCGGCCGTAAGAAAAAAGCCTGACGATTTGTCGGGCTTTTCTTATGAGACATCAATTACTGGCTGATCAGAAGCGGAGAAAAGACGGCTTCTGCGGTCCGGGCCATGAGACGGTGTCCTTCTGCATTGGGATGCACGCCGTCACTGTAGAATGCGTTCCGCTGGGGAATGGCAGTCTGAAAATCAGCAGCAGAAAGGGAAAGGTCTGCGGCAAGGCGGCGCAGAAAATCTCCGTAAAGGCGCAGTTCCTCATTGGTCCGTTCGTACTGCCAGTCCTGCTGCCAGCCAGCAGCGATACTGTCCGGTGTGGTGAGCGGCGGAATGCCCAGAATAACGGGCAGATGACGGGACAGCGCATTGATATCTCTTTCGGCGCGCTGCAGGAGCGAGCCCAGGCGGATGCCGCAGAGGATGTCATTGGTCCCGCCCATGAGGAAGAGCATTGTATGCTTTGCGGGAGGTGCCGCGGCGGACAGAGCATCCTCGAGGATAGAGGAAAAAAGACAGCTGCAGATCCCGTGATTATAAAAACGGGTGGAAGGAAAGCGGCGCGTCAGCAGGGAGACCCAGCTGTCTTTCGGTGCGACGCCGTATCCGGCGGTGAGACTGTCGCCGAAGCAGAGAACGGAAAAAGCCATGGCAGAGTCTCCTTTCTTTTTCTTCATCTTATCTGAATGCCGGATACGCTGTCAATGAGGTGGGACCGGCAAAAGTGTATACTGCAATCTACAGAAAAATATGATACAATAAATTAAAAATTCAGAGAAAAAGACAACACTTGTAATCCGGAAGTTCAGATCAGGGAGGTATACGGATGAACAGACAATTATCTTTGGAATTCGTACGCGTTACGGAACAGGCCGCTCTCCGCAGCGGCCGGCTCATGGGAAAAGGCGATAAGGAAGGCGCAGATCAGCTGGCTGTTGACGGGATGCACGCCCAGTTTGCGCTGACTCCGATCTCCGGCACCGTCGTGATCGGCGAAGGGGAAATGGATGAAGCACCGATGCTCTATATCGGCGAACATGTAGGCGCCGGCGGAGAAGAAGTGGATATTGCCGTCGACCCGGTGGAAGGGACCAATCTGGTGGCCAAAGGACAGGACGGCGCCATTGCCGTACTGGCGATCGCACCGAAAGGCTGCCTGCTTCATGCGCCGGACATGTATATGGAAAAGATCTGCGTAGGCCCCCGCGGCAAAGGCCGTATCGACATCAATGCCTCTGTGACGGAAAACCTGCGCCGTCTCGCCGAGGGGATGGAACGGGATGTTTCTGATCTGACCGTTGTCGTTCTGGACCGGGAACGTCATGAAAAGATCATTCGTGAATGCCGGGAAGCAGGAGCGCGCATCCGTCTGATCACGGACGGCGATGTGGCACCTGCGGTGGAATGCGGCATCGAAGGCAGCGGTATTCATATGGTCATCGGTTCCGGCGGTGCACCGGAGGGCGTACTGGCAGCGGTAGGGCTGAAATGTCTCGGCGGCGATATGCAGGCCCGGCTGCTTCCGCACAATCATGAAGAAATCACCAGACTGCACGACATGGGCATCACCGATCCGGGCCGCGTACTCAAGCTGGATGATCTGGTCAAGGGTGACGACTGCATTTTCTCCGCGACGGCCATCACAGACTGCAATCTGATGCGCGGCGTCCGGTATTTCGGCAATGGCTGCCGCACCAGCACGATGCTCCTCCGGTACAAGACGGGGACCGTGCGCTTCATTGACACGATTCACCGCTTCGGTGAAGAAAAAACGCCGGTTAAGCTGTAATCGGCGATACCACGCAGCTGTTATAAAAAGGTCCGATGCTGTCGGGCCTTTTTTGATGGCCGGCAGAGAGTACAACATTTGCAGGGACTCGTGATATAATAACGGATAACATTGCATGATATCGCTGGTTTATAGAACGGGAGGCGTCATGAAGGAAGTTTTTGACTGGATTTACTCGATCGTTGTTGCATTGTTTCTGGCAATGCTGATTCATATTTTCCTGTTTGTACCGACAAAGGTATCCGGAGAGTCCATGTATCCTACGCTGGACAACGGCCAGTATCTGATTGTATCCAAGATTTCCCACGTACTTCGGGAAATGCCGGACTATGGAGATATTGTTATCATCGACAGCCGCACACGCAGAGAGCGTTCCTGGATCGATGATCTGACGGAACCGATGAACAATTATATTGCCATTTTCGACAGAACCCGGCAGGAACACAGCGTGTGGGTGAAGCGAGTCATCGGACGGGCGGGGGACGTTCTGGAATTTCATGATGGTGCGGTATGGCGCAACGGACAGAAGCTGGACGAGCCCTATATCAATGAGCCGATGGAATTCTCCATGGACGGGTCCTACACAGTGCCGGATGGCATGGTGTTCGTAATGGGTGACAACCGCAATCACAGCAGCGACAGCCGGTTCATCGGACCGGTGCCTGTGGATCATGTACTGGGGCATGTGGTGCTCGAATTGTAAAATAAAAAACTCTCCGCCGGAAAGGCAGGAGAGTTTTTATTTGCTGATTTTCAGGGAGAGCAGAGGTCTGACTTCTGCTTTTTATTCATGATCACTGATCCGGCTCAGCCGAAGAGGACGAAGTTTCCGATCACAATGAGAAGGCAGGAAACAATCATCGGGATCGCCGTACGTTTGACCAGATCGAAGGAGCTGATGCCGGCCATGCCGCTGGCTACGATGATGACGCCGGTGATGGGCGAGATGGCACGGGCAGAGCTGGCGATCAGGTGCATCGGAAGGATCATGAATGCCGCATTGACGCCGGTCCGTGCGGCAATTTCCGGAACCAGATTGGCAAAGGCAAAGAAGGGCGCATTGCCGGAGCCCATGATGATGCTGCAGGCGGCGATGATTCCGATCATGACCAGTGTCAGTCCGGCAGCACCGAAGCCTGTATTCTGTGCGCCTTTGATGAGCGCATCAATGGAACCGGTGGTGGTGAGGCCTTTGGCAAAGAATTCACCGGCAATGATGATCGTTACCACATTGGCCAGCTGGCGGCCCATGCCGTCGAAGAAAATCTGCAGCTCTTCGCAGACCAGCTTGGGCTGGCGCGTACGGATGAGCTGGGCGAACATGCCGATGGCCGTGCCGATGAACATGGCCATGATGATGTTCATTTTGACGGAGGGAATGCACAGCGGGGAGAATATGAGGATAAGTGCCAGCGGAATGATTGGGAGAATGGCAAAAATTTTCGGCGGATGACTGGTCATCGCTTCTTTTTCCGCAGCATTTTCCGCATGAACGGTGACATCCTTGGAGCGCATGGGACGAACGACATGGCCGTCTCTCTTATCCATGATTTTCTGTGTGAAATAGTGAACGACAGCGACGACGGGGATGACAAGGCAGGCGATCGGAATCTGGTAGGTGTGCCAGTATACGACCGGATTCAGACCGCAGATTTCCGCGGCAAGGATCGTGCCGGTATCCGCCGGGCTCCAGTCAAGGCAGAGCGTGGTGGCAATGGCGGCTGTGGCGGCGATGCGGGATACACCGAGTGCCACGAGGATCGGGAACATGGTCACCATGAGAAGCATGGCCAGACCGGAGGCACTGTTGATGGCCAGACCGAGGAACATGCCCAGAACCCAGCAGGCGCTCATGACGATGTAAGGCGATTTCAGTTTCAGGAGCGGGGTGATGGTGAGATTGACCAGCGCATTGCTGGCGCCGATCTTGTCCATGAAGCGGGCGAATCCGCCGACGGCCATGATGTTGAGCCCGAGGCCGGCCACGCGGTTGGCAAAAAGCGAACGGATGAGTTCAAACAAATCAAACCCCATAAATCCGGTGCCTTTGCCTTCCGGCAGAATGGAACCGTATCCCATGATGACCGAACCGGCCAGCAGGATACCGCCGGCCATGAAAAGTACGGTCTGCGCCTTGTAGCGCTTGACGATGAGCCAGCCGGCCCATACTGTGACGAGAGCTGCAAAAATCAGATTCAAGATATTCCTCCTGTTCTTTGGGTACATTCCGGACGGTCTGGGTCCGGAAAAAACGGAATCGGCGCCTTGAGAGAAGCTCAAATGCGCAAAAGGAAACGTTCAAAAACGGCGGGAGCGTAGCTCCGAAATAGTCCGTCTTTTATCCCCTTTATTTTACAATAAATTGTATGGGAATCATAGATTTAGCACAAAAACAGATGACAAAATGAGAAATACGGTAAAACAGAAATAAATTTCCCGGCATTTTGGCATTTGGCAGTCAGTTTTTTCCGGTTAAGCCGTAAATGTGATAGAATACAGAATATAAATTTTGACAGAATTTTTGACAGGAGTGAATTTAATGGCACATTGTAATGAAGCATACCTGAATCTTCAGGGGTCCTATCTGTTTGCAGAAGTGAAAAAAAGAGCGGCGGCTTATCAGGAAAGCCATCCGGAGGCGAAGATCATTTCCCTCGGCATCGGCGATGTGACGCAGCCTCTGGCACCGGCCGTAATTGAAGCCATGCACAAGGCTGTCGATGAAATGGCGCATCAGGAAACCTTCCGCGGCTATGGTCCGGAACAGGGGTATCTTTTCCTGCGTCAGGCCATCGTGGATCATGATTACAAAGCCCGCGGCATCGACATTGATCCCTCGGAAATTTTCGTGAGCGACGGCGCAAAATGCGACGTGGGCAATATCCAGGAGCTCTTTGATGTCAATGATATTGTGGCAGTCACCGACCCGGTATATCCGGTTTATGTGGACAGCAATGTCATGGCAGGCCGCAGCGGCCGCTTCGTCCGCGGCGCTTTTGAACGGATCGAATATCTGCCGTGCTATGAGGAATGCGGATTCCAGCCGAATCTGCCGGTGCATGATCCCGCCATCATCTATCTCTGCTCGCCGAATAACCCCACCGGCGCGGCTATGGACAGGAAAGCACTGACCATGTGGGTCCGCTATGCACAGCAGACCGGCTCCGTCATCCTCTTCGACGCGGCGTATGAATGCTTCATCAGCGATGAAAACATTCCCCACAGCATTTATGAAATCGAAGGCGCGAAGGAAGTGGCCATTGAATTCCGGTCCTATTCCAAGACCGCCGGCTTTACGGGTGTACGCTGCGGCTTCTGTGTCGTTCCTCATGAACTGATGCTGGAAACGGCAGCTGGCGACAAGGTCGAAGCCAACAAGCTCTGGGACCGCCGTCAGTGCACCAAGTTCAACGGCGTTTCCTACATCGTTCAGCGCGGGGCAGAAGCGGTCTACAGCGAAGAAGGCCAGAAACAGATCCGTGCGACCATCGACATCTACAAGAAAAATGCGCAGGTCATGCTGGCCGGTGCGAAGGAAGCAGGCCTTTCCGCAACGGGCGGCACCAACAGCCCGTATGTATGGCTGGCAGTGCCGGAAGGCATGACCAGCTGGGATTTCTTTGATTTCCTTCTGAACGAAGCACAGATCATCTGCACGCCCGGCTCCGGATTCGGTCCCTGCGGCGAAGGCTATGTCCGCCTCACCGCATTCAACACGCCGGAACTGACCGTGGAAGCGGTGGAACGCATGAAAAAGGCGCTTGCCGCACGGAAATAAGAGAAAGCAGAAACCCGGACAGAAGGCGCAGTCCTGAGGGGGCTGTGCTTTCTGCTGTCACGGGCCGCGCGGGCGCGGCAGAGGAGAAGAATATATGAGTACGAATTTACAGATTGGCATCGTGGGACTTCCGAATGTAGGGAAATCCACGCTGTTCAATGCCATTACCAAAGCCGGTGCGGAAGCGGCCAACTTCCCGTTCTGCACCATTGAACCCAATGTGGGCGTCGTGGAGGTGCCGGATCATCGTCTGTATGACCTGGCGGATATGTTCCACCCGAAAAAAACCACGCCCGCATTTACCCGCTTCGTCGATATCGCCGGTCTGGTAGCCGGTGCCTCCCGCGGGGAAGGTCTGGGCAACCAGTTCCTCAGCCATATCCGAGAAACGGATGCCATCGCTCATGTGGTGCGCTGCTTTGAAGACGGAAATATCACACACGTGGAAGGCTCTGTCGATCCGGTGCGTGATATGGACATCATCAATACAGAACTGTGCCTCGCTGATCTGGAGAGCGTGGATAAAAAGAAAATCAAAACGGCCAAGCTGGCTCAGGCAGGCATCAAGGATGCGAAGGCACAGCTTCCGCTGCTGGAACGGGTCTATGCGGCGCTTTCCGACGGGACGCCGGCCCGTGCGCTGGATTTCACGGAAGATGACGTGGAAGTGCTGAAAGAACTGAATCTCCTGACGCTGAAGCCGGTTCTCTATGTGCTGAATACTTCGGAAGAGGATATCGCTGATCCGATGGCCAATCCCCTTGTGCAGAAGGCAGCAGCCGCGGCAGAAAAGGAAAATGCCAAATGGGTGCCGATCTCCGCGGAAATCGAACAGGAAGTGTCCGAGCTGGATGCAGAAGAAGCGAAGGCTTTTCTGTCCGATCTGGGAGAAACCGAACCCGGTCTGAACCGGCTGATCCGTTCGGCCTATTCTCTGCTGGGACTGATCAATTTCTTTACGGTCGGACCGGATGAATGCCGTTCCTGGACCGTACATGCCCACACCAAGGCGCCGAAAGCTGCCGGCAAAATTCATTCCGATATCGAACGCGGCTTCATTCGTGCGGAAATCGTTCCCTATGAAGATCTCATGGCCTGCGGCTCTTTCAATGCCGTCCGTGAAAAAGGACTTCTCCGCATTGAAGGCAAGGACTATGAAATTCAGGACGGGGATGTGGCGTATTTCCGCTTCAACGTCTGATGCTTGGATACAGAAGGGCAGAGCCTGCGGGCTCTGCTTTTTTGGTGCGCGTCACCGGACGGGAATGCTACAATAGGAGAAATCTTTCTGAGGAGGAACGTATGGCCATACAGTATCCTGTCATAAAAAAGGGCCGTTTTGTGAGCCGGCCGAATCGCTTCGTCATTTTTATGGAAATGGACGGAAAGATCGTCAAAGCCCATATGCCCAATCCGGGGCGTATGAGGGAACTGCTTTTCCCGGGGGTCACGCTTTACGCGGCACCCCATGCCAAAGAAGGCAGCCGCACGCAGTACCGCATCGTTGGTGTCGACCGGAAAGGCGAACCGGTGCCGCTTGATACTTCCCGTGCGAATGACACCGCGGAGTGGCTTATAAATCACGGGAAAATTCCCGGCTGGGAGGCGTACCGCGTGCTTCGACGGGAGGTCACCATGGGAGACAGCCGCTTTGATCTGCTTCTCGGCAATAAGGCGGTGCAGTTTCCGGTGGAAGTGAAATCCTGTACGCTGTTTGGAAAGAACGGAGCCATGTTTCCCGATGCGGTGACTGCCCGCGGCAGAAAGCATGTGCTTCATCTGGGAGATATCGGAAAAAACGGCGGCCGGGCAGGCCTGCTCGTTCTGGTTCAGTGGGATCGTGCCCGGTGGTTTCTGCCTGATTATCATACAGACCCCGAATTCGCAGAGGCCTTTCGCTCGGTCGCGCCGTATATTGACTGGAAGGCGGCGGCTCTGCAGTGGACACCGGACTTTACCGTACCGGCCGGCGTGCGGCTTCTTCCGTCGCCGCTGGAAATTCTGGATCAGGAATCGGGAAACAGGGGCGACTATCTGCTCGTGCTGCATCTGGACACTGCACAGGATATAGAAATCGGGAGCCGGGGCATACTCCATTTTCCGGAAGGATATTACGTATATACCGGTTCAGCCAGGAAAAATCTGGACCAGCGCATGGCACGGCACCGCCGGCTCAGAAAAGGTATGCACTGGCACATTGACTGGCTCCGGCAGAAAGCAGAATGGGTGGGGTGCATCCCCATCCGCACCGCAGAGGATCTGGAGCATCAGCTGGCGGCTTCCGTATCCCGTATCGCCGACTGGGAAATCCCCGGCTTCGGCTGCACGGACTGCCATTGCCCCACGCATCTTTTCGGCTTCCAGGACAATCCCATGTATCTTCCGGGATTTGTTCAGATAGAAGAGGATTTTGAAATCAACCGCTTGGACTCTTTGGTGCATGAATAAAAAATACCGTCTCGATGATGAGACGGTATTTTTCTTATAAAACACCACTGCTGTCAGTAGTAGGAAGGTATTGGGCAGGAATGGGTTCCGCTAATTTATAAATAATCGTCATTGGCCGGCTGCCGGTGTGTGTTACGTAATGAGCAGGGCCAAGAAAGGTATAGCTCATGGCATTGCGATGGATATCTTGTTTGCATTCCCGAACAAACAGAAGGACGATATTTCCTGCTTCATTTTGATGGATATACCGCTGTCCGGTTTCAGAGTCAGGGCTGGTAGAATTTTGCGATTGCCAATGAAACAGACGCTCATTTATAGAGTAATCTTCATATAAAGTGGTATCTGAAAATTCTTTTGCCGATTTATTTAGTGTAATAAGGAATATATCCGTCTTTTTTTCCGGCAGGTACTTGACGCCTTCCCTGATACTTGACGGATTTTTATATTCTAATGCAGCCAAGAGCTGATCTCTGGTATAGCGGCAGTGAACTTCCAAGGCGCAGGGGTAGGGGAGATGCAGAGGCTTGGGTAAAATTTGTATATGATCGTATACATAGGCAAGGATTCCTTGAATTTCTTCAGACAGCGCAGGATGGCTGGAAAATCTTGTGATTGCTTCTAAAGGTGTTTTCATCCCGCAGTATTGATAGTCTTTTCCGTAGATCGTGTATTGCCACATACGAAGATATTGTTTTTCTACTTGAGATGTTGGTTCATAGGGATGGTCTATTTCTTTTTGAAGAAAACGAATCCATTGGGGAGAATCGATAGAAAGAATGCGGAAACAGTATTTCTGTAACTGTTCTTCCTCCTTTGTGATAGCGAAGTCTTCGCGAATGCCGGCCTCAGCACACAAGCGTGTATAGAGACGCGTTTTGTTAAAGAACGTTTCCGCAGAAAGTTGAAGGGCTTTCAAAAATTGGGACAAGGTAGGGATACTGTGAGTGACTTCGTATAAATTTTTAAGTTGTTCTTTATAAAATTCATTCTTGTGAAGCCGGCCGCGAATATTTTCTAAAATACGTTTTTGTGCGATTTCTTCCAATTGAATGCAGCAGCCTTTGGGGACATGAGGAAATCCATTTTTGATTTCATTTTCTATATTTATTTCGGTACGGCCCAGAAGGGAAGCCAATCGACTGGAAAAATCATAGTTTCTATTGGCTTGCGCAACAAAATCCAATACGGTCAGGCAGTCCTTGTTTGGTGATAAACGAAGGCCACGGCCCAATTGTTGTAAAAATATGGTTAGGCTATTGGTAGGACGTAAGAATAGAACCGTATTTATACTGGGAATATCTACACCTTCATTGAAGAGGTCAACAACAAAAAGAATTTTGATTTCGCCGCTCTCTAATTGTGATTTGGCTGTTTGTCGAACGGAATCCGGGGTATCAGAATCCAAATTTTGAGAGCGTATCCCATGAGAATTCATGTAGTTTGCCATGTATTCCGCATGGCGTTTTGAGACACAGAATCCAATACATTTTAAGTCACGAATATCGGCAGTATATTGATCAATGGCTCGTAAAACGGCGTCGGCACGTTTTGAAGCAGTTGCTTCATTATCCGTATATTTGAATTCCAACTCTTTAATATCATATTTTCCGTTTTGCCATTTGACTTGAGAAAGATCAATAGGATCTTCCGTGCCAAAATAATGGAATGGGCAAAGCAAGCGACGTTCAATGGCATCTGGAAGCCGTATTTCCGCGCTAATATGATGATTGAAGTAGGAGAGAATGCTTTTTCCATCCATGCGTTCTGGAGTTGCTGTAAGGCCAAGCAAAATTTTAGGGTGGAAATATGAGAATACTTCCTGATAAGAAATAGAAGCCGCATGATGCGTTTCATCTACGATAATCATATCGTAATAATCTGGGGTCATTCGTTTCCAAAGCTGCTGCTTGTGGAAAGATTGGATGGACATGAAAAGATGTTCTGCCCGTACAGCATGATATTCGCCAACGCTCAATTCGCCAAAAGATGGATCTTTTAAAATCTGACGAAAACAAGAGAGACTTTGTTGCAGGATTTCTTTGCGGTGGGCGAGAAATAAAAGCTTGGCTGACTGCGGATGGCGACTGGCAGCAAAACGTTGATAGTCAAATGCAGCAATGGCAGTTTTTCCGGTGCCTGTTGCAGCGACAATGAGATTTTGCCAACAGTTTTTTGCCTCCCGCTCTACTTGCAGTTGATCCAGAATTGCTTGCTGATAAGGGTAAGGGCGAATCGTAAAAAAATAGGACAGTGATGTGACTGAGTCCGGATGACGAATTGAATCAATTGCAGAATATAATCGTTCTTTTTGCTCTGTGGAAAATGTTACAAAGTTGGGAGAATGCCAGTATGTCTCAAAGGTAGCGTGCATTTTTTCCAAGATATGGGGCTGATCTTGGGCAGTAATTTTCATATTCCATTCCAGACCATCGGCAATAGCCGCATGAGAAAGATTAGAAGAGCCGACATATGCGGTAGAATAACCGCTGTTGCGATAGAACATATAAGCCTTGGCATGCAGCCGCGTTTCTTTGACATCATAAGAAATACGAATTTGGGTGTTTGGCAGTTTAGCTAATTCTTGTACCGCTTTAGGATCGGTTGCTCCCATGTAAGTCGTGGTAATTACCCGGAGCTGGCCGCCGCGTTGGGTGAATCGGCGGAGAGAGGGAAGGAGTATAGTTAGACCGGAAAATTTGATGAAAGAAACCAGCAAGTCAATATGATCTGAAGAGCCAATTTCCTTGGTCAGTTCAACGGCAATATTTACATCTTTTCGACTGTTGGTGAATAAAAAACTGCGGGACAAAGAAGTAGAAGGACGGAGCCATTTTTCTTTTGTGATATGATTCCTTTGATGCTGCAGGGATAAAAGCAAAGAATCATGCATCGCAACCGTTAATTTTTCACCCAACTGAGGGGCGGAACGAAATAAAAAACGAATGCATTCATTAGTAAAATCAATTTCTTTGTCTGCGGTTTCTATATCTAATTCATCGGCCAATTCTTTTAAACGGCTTTGAAATAAATGCTGTAAATAAACAGATAATCCGTGCACGGCCTCCTGTGGATCTAAGGCTTCTTGGTCTGTCCAAATTTCTTTTGCGTCAAGGGCTTCCTGTAATTTTGTTTGAAAGTCCTTGCTGAGAATTTTTTCATATAATCCATCTTTGAGGGATGAAATCTCTGGCTCTTTCATAATGGTCTCCTGTAAGTTGTTAATAAAATTTATTGATTGTAGTATAGCAGCGAAAAGAGAAAGAGAAAAGAAATCCTAAGGACTACGAATTCCAAATAAAAAATTCCTGCCGACTTATACAATCGACAGGAATTTTTTATTTCTCTGATGGCGCTTCATCCGGTTCATTCCGATATCGGAGATGGAAATAGAGAAGGGCGCATCCGGCGAGGAGAAAGGCGCCGAGGCTGGTGAGCTGGGCGCTCTTGAGGCCCCAGAGCAGCGTGCCGTAATCGCCGCGCAGATATTCGAGGAAGAAGCGCAGCACGGAGTAGAGCATGATGTACAGGCAGAAGACCGTGCCCTTGGCGTGGCGGAAGCAGGAGAACCAGAGCAGGAGAACGAAAATGAGGATGTCTCCCTGACATTCCCATACCTCTGCCGGCCACAGGGGCTGTGCGCCGTAGGTGCGGAAGGCAAGCGTGGTGTGCGGGTAGAGAAGTCCGAAGTCAGCGCCTGTAGGATGGCCGAAGGCATCGCCGTTCATAAAATTGGCAATGCGGCCCACCGCCTGTCCGAGAATGATGGCCGGCGCCACGGTATCTGCGAAATGAAGAACAGGGATATGATTGCGCCGCAGATAAATATATGCAGCAACAAAGGCAAAGACCAGACCGCCCTGAATGGCCATGCCGCCCTGCCATACGAAGGGAATTTCCAGCAGGTGATTGTGGTAATAGTCCCAGTCAAAAAAGAACACGTCCCACAGCCGTCCGCCGAGAATGCCCGCAAAGGCAATGGTGAGCCCCAGATCAAAAATGTGCTGTTCCCAGCCGCGGCCGTCTTTTTTCAAAAGAAAGTAGGCAGTGATGCATCCGGACAGAATGCCCAGTGAAAAGAAGATGCCGTAGAAGCGAATGGGAAAGTCTCCGATAAAGGTGAGATACTGATGCATGAGATTCCTTTCCTGGCCGGATGCCGTGTGAAGCGGGACAGACCGCAGCCAGCGCGGCATTTCCTGTTTCTTGACGGTCTCCGGCACATCTTTTATATTATTTACATTATACTCAGGTTGCCAATAGGAAAAAGCCGCAGGAAGCGGCGGAAAATGGAAAGGAAACGATGATGAAGCGATTGCTTACAGGGGCTGCTGTGGTTATGATGCTTGCCTTGCTGGGGACTGTTGGGGCAGAGGCGGCGGAGGATACAGCCAGTGGTGGTCCGCTCAGAGTCAAAAATAAGGAATGGAAAAATGAAACGTTTATCCTTCGGGACGGCCGTGTCTACGGGAAACCGGAAGCGCTGGCTCTTGGCGGACGGTGGAAGATTACAGAGGAGAACGGCGGCTATTTTGTATCGGTCCCGGTCGATGATGGAGAAGACCGGGCCAGTGTCCGCCTTCCTGTGGGAAAGGACGGGCTGGCGGATTTTTCTTTTTTCGGTGATCAGGCGGGAATGAATTTCAAGCTGAATGAGCGGAAAATGGAAATCAAATTTGAGAAGCCGAAACCGGTAAAGAAGAAAAAGGGCAGAGATGATGCAGGGAAGAAGGCAAAGACCGGGGAAGTGCTCCTCGTATGGGACCCTGATATTGACTTTGATCCGGCTAAACCTTTTTTCAATGGAAAGGATAAAGAAATCCGGCGCATCATTTCTCCCGGATGGGGAACCTACGACGGCCTGAACAGCGGAAAACGATATTATCCGGTTGATTACATTGAAAAGGCGCAGCAGGCAGGACTGCTCGTGATGCCGATGATCAATAATGATTTTGATCCGGAGACGACCTCGGATTTTCTGAAGGACCAGAAAAAGCAGGAGCAGTTACGGCATCAGATGGCGGCTTATACCGAGGTGTATGGTCTCGACGGCTGGAATATTGATTTTGAAAATATGGATCCCGGGGACGCGCGGCGGTTTACTTCATTTGTAGCAGACACGGCGGAGCTGCTGCATGAGATGGGGAAAGTGGTATCTGTAGATATCACGGCCATCGGGGATCCGAACAGTTACTGGAGCGGCTGCTATGACAGGAAAGGTCTGGCTGAGCACGTGGATTATGCGGTCCTGATGGGATATGATCAGACTTCCGGCGGAAGTGACCGGGCCGGCCCGGTTTCTTCCTATAACTGGCTGGACCGGATTCTGCCTCCTCTTCTGAAGGAAATTCCTGCAGAACGGCTGATTCTCGGTCTGCCGCTTTACACGCGGGTATGGACGGGCGATGACGGCCGTGCGAGCTCTGATGTGCTTACACTGGAATATACGGAGGATTTTGCGCGCCGGCATAAGATCATGCCAAGGTGGCAGGACACGGAACGGCAATTTTATGCAGACTGGCGTGAAAACGGGGTGCGCAAAAGAGTTTGGCTGGAGGAGGACCGTTCTCTGGCGGAAAAGGCGGGCCTCGTAAAAAAATACGGACTGGGAGGCGCTGCCTTCTGGCGTTACGGTTTTGAATCGCCGGATGTGTACAGTGCACTGGATAAGGTGCTGTAACGAATGGTCCACGCGGGCCAAAACGGCCTCGGGATGGACGGTTTCCGGTTTGACGCTCTGCGGGGCGCATATTATAATGGAAACTGATATACTTAAAAATCACAGGAAAATCGGGAGCGGCCGAGATTCCTGACAGCATGGAAGGTGAGTGTATGGAAAAATACGTTCCTCAGCAGATCGAAAAGAAATGGCAGAAGATCTGGAAGGACACGGATGCCTTCGCAGTGAAGGAAGATCCGAACAAAAAGAAATACTATGTGCTGGAAATGTTCCCGTATCCGTCGGGCAATCTGCACATGGGGCATGTGAGAAATTATTCGATCGGCGACGTGATTGCCCGGTTCAAAAAGATGCAGGGCTACAATGTCATTCATCCGATGGGATTTGATGCTTTCGGGATGCCTGCGGAAAACGCAGCGATCAAGCACGGCATTCCGCCGGCGAAGTGGACGTATTCCAATATTGATAATATGACCCGTCAGCAGGAAGAGCTGGGGCTTTCCTATGACTGGGACCGGAAGGTGCTCACCTGCCGTGAGGATTATTACAAGCATACCCAGAAGCTGTTTGAAATTTTCTATAAACGGGGTCTTGCTTACAAGAAGGAAGCCAAGGTCAACTGGTGCGAAAGCTGCCATACCGTTCTGGCCAATGAACAGGTAGAGGAAGGCCGCTGCTGGCGCTGCAAAACGCCGGTGGTGAAAAAGGATCTGTCTCAGTGGTTCCTGAAGATCACCGCCTATGCAGACCGGCTTCTGGCAGATCTGGATCACATGCCGGGATGGCCGGAACGTGTCAAGACCATGCAGCGCAACTGGATCGGCCGCTCCACAGGGACGCAGTTCTCCTTCAAGGTAGAGGGAATGGACGCGGAAATTCCGGTATACACCACCCGCGTGGACACCGTATACGGTGTGACTTACATGGTGCTGGCTCCGGAGCATCCGCTGGTGCCGAAGCTGATTGAAGGAAATCCGGAAGCAGACAAGATCCGTGAATTCATCAATACCGTTAAAAATGAAAATGATATTGACCGGACCTCGGAAGCGGCGGAAAAGCTCGGTATGTTTACCGGCAGCTACGCCATTCATCCGCTCACCGGAGAACGGGTGCCGATCTGGATCGCCAATTACGTTCTGTATGAATACGGGACCGGTGCAGTCATGGCTGTTCCGGTGCATGATGAACGTGACTGGGCCTTCGCGAAGAAATATCATCTTCCGATGAAGCTGGTCGTCCAGAATCAGGAACACAGTCTGGTTCTGGAAGAAATGGACAACGCTTATCATACGGATGGCGTGCTGGTGGATTCCGGTGAATTTACGGGCATGACCTCGGCAGAAGGCCGGGAAGCCATCACGAAAAAGCTGGAATCCATGGGCATCGGTGAAGGAAAAGTCAATTATCGTCTGCGTGACTGGCTGATTTCCCGTCAGCGTTACTGGGGCTGCCCGATTCCGATCATCAACTGCCCGCACTGCGGCCCTGTGCTCGTTCCGGAAAAAGATCTGCCGGTACGGCTTCCTGAGGATGTGGACTTCGTCGCCGGTGCCACGTCTCCGCTGGAAACGAGCGAAAGCTTCCTGCACTGCAAGTGCCCGAAGTGCGGTGCCGATGCGATCCGTGAGACGGATACGATGGATACGTTCATTGATTCGTCCTGGTATTTCCTCCGCTATACGGACCCGAAAAATGAAGAACAGCCTTTCGATAAGGAAAAGGCAGATTACTGGATGCCGGTCGATCAGTATATCGGCGGGATTGAACATGCCATCCTGCATCTGCTGTATTCCCGCTTCTTTATGAAGGTCCTGCAGGATGAAGGCCTTGTGCGGGATTCCGAACCGTTCACGAATCTGCTCTGCCAGGGCATGGTCCTGAAGGACGGCGGAAAGATGAGTAAATCCGTAGGCAATGTTGTCAGTCCGGAAGAGATCGTCGGAAAGTACGGGGCAGATACGGCCCGTCTGTTCATTCTCTTCACGGCGCCGCCGGAAAAGGATCTGGCATGGAGCGATCAAGGCGTGGAAGGTTCCTATCGCTTCCTGAAGCGTGTATGGGCCATTGTCGGACGCTACATGGAACTGGCAAAGACCTCTGCGCCGGATATGAATGAGGATGAAAAGGCACTGCGCCGCCGTCTGCATCAGACCATCGCCAAAGTGACGGAAGATCTGGATGGGAAGTTCAATTTCAACACTGCCATCAGCTCCATCATGGAACTGGTCAATGCGATGTATCTCTATGTGGAAAAGCATGACTCCATTCATGAAGCCTGCGCTAAGGAACTGGTGCGGAACCTGCTGATTCTGCTGGCTCCGTTTGTTCCGCATATCACGGAAGAACTGTGGCAGCATCTGAAGGAACCGGAACAGAGCGTACATTCTGCAAAATGGCCGGAAGTTGACAGAAGTGCACTGACTGTGGATGAAGTGGAACTGGCCGTGCAGGTCAACGGCAAGGTTCGTGCCACCATCACGGTGCCGGTGGAAATGTCGAAGGAAGACATTGCGGAAAAGGCAAAGGCTCTGCCCGAGCTGGCGAAGTACACAGAAGGCAAATCCATCGTGAAATGCATCGTCGTGCCGCGCCGCATCGTTAATATCGTCGTGAAATAAAACGGAAATATAAAAGCCCGGAACAGCCGAGAGGCCTCCGGGCTTTTTCTGTGTCTGCATCTGGGAAAGAATACAATAATCCGGACATAAAAACGCCCGCCTCTTTGAAAAAGGCGGGCGTTTTTGTATTGCTTATTTTCTGTCGCCGGCGATGCGGAGCAGATACAGGAACAGGTTGATGAAATCAAGATACAGGGACAGGGCGCCGATAATGGCAATTTTCTGTCCGGCATCTGTGGCACCGGTGTCGTGGGTTTCGGCAATGCGGCGAATCTGCTGTGTGTCATAGGCGGTGAGACCTGTGAAAATCAGAATGCCCGCATAGGAAATCAGAAGCTCCAGCATGGAATTGTCAAAGAAAAAATTCACCACGGTCGCAAGAATCAGACCGAAAAGGCCCATCAGACAGAGATTGCCCATGCGTGACAGATCTGTTTTGGTAAGCGTTCCATATACGGACATCACGGCGAAGGTACCGGCCGTTACAAAAAACACACTGGCAATGGAGGTCATCGTGTAAACGATGAAAACGGAGGCCATGGTCAGACCGTTCAATATGGAATACACAATGAATACGGTGGTCGCCGCACGGAGTGACATGCGGCTCACAGAAGAGGACAGGTGCCATACCAGTGCCACTGTGGCAATGAGAAGCATCCACATGCTGAGACGGCTGCCGAGAAGCAGGGACATCAGAAACGGGCTCTGGGCAACATTGTATGCCGTGAAGCCGGTAATGAGAAGCGCAATGGCCATCCAGGCGTATACATCTTTCATGAGACCGGGCATATTGATGGACAGTCCGCGGCTCATGACATTAGCATCATCATAAGAATTCATACCATTCTCCTTTCCGGGAAATACAAAGATTCTGCTTTAGATTCCCTGTGATTCTATTGTATCATACATATAGAGATATTTAAGAATGATTCTGACCGCTCATGGAGGACACATCATGGATATTTTCTGTGAAAATCAAATCTGCCGCCTTTCGGCCGGAAGCAGTGCCGGGGATGTATGGCGGTATCTGCATGGAGATACGGTATCTAAAGAGGCGGTACTGGCAGAAAATGAAGGGGCCATACTGGATTTTCAGACGCCTCTGCCCGACGGAGCCTCGATTAGCTGGGTTTCGGTGCATTCGAAACACGGGCATCTTGCCTATCAGCGGACACTGATCATGCTTCTGGTATGTGCCGTACGCAGTATTTACGGGCCGAAAGCGGATATCCAGGTCAAGCATTCTCTCGGGAACGGCTTATACTGCCGTTTTTCGGATGGCCATATCCCCTTGGCCGGTGAACTGGCGCGGCTGGAAAAGGTGATGCGTGCCATTGCAGAGGAAGGCCGTCCGATCCGTCAGGTTTTTATCCAGTGGGAGGACGCGCTGTGTTTTCTGAAGGAAAAAGGACGCACCGAGGAAGCAGAGCTGCTGGCCCGGCATCCCTGTCCCAGCTTCGGAGTCTATCGATGCGGGGATATTACGGATTATTATTTCGGCCCGATGCTGCCGCATATGGGATACATCCGCTCCTTTTGTCTTGTGCCGTATGCCCCGGGATTTCTTCTGCGGTTTCCGGCGCTGGGAGAACGGGAAATCGGCCCTTACAAGGAAGAGCCTCTTTTCGCCAAGGTGTTTCTCGAAGCGGAAGAATGGGGAGAGATCATCGGCTGTCACGATGTAGCGGAATTGAACCGGGCCATAGAAACCGGGGAGATCCGGAAGTTAATTGCCATGGCGGAAGCCCGTCATGAAAAAAGTCTCGGGTATCTGGCCGACCGGATCAGCAGCCAGAAGCCGAAGATTCGGCTGGTCTGCATTGCCGGTCCGTCATCAGCCGGCAAGACCACTTTTATGAACCGTCTGATCATTCAGCTCTGGGTCAATGGTGTACGGCCTGTCATGGTTTCACTGGATGATTTTTATAGGGAAAGAACTGCGGGAGAAAATATCAATTACGAAAATCTGTCAGCGCTGGACGTAGAGCTGTTTCAGAAGCTGATGGGGGAACTGCTTGAAGGACGGCGCATCCGTTTGCCCCGATTTGATTTTCGTACGGGCAAACGAAGCTGGAGTGATGAGGAATTTCAGCTGGGAAAGGATCAGCCGGTCATGGTGGAGGGGCTGCATGCCCTGAATCCGGAACTGACTCATTTTGTACCGGGCTATCAGTGCATGCATATCTATCTTGGAGCGCTGACGCAGCTTTCCATCAATTCGCATAACCGGATTTCCACAACGGATACGCGGCTGCTCCGGAGGCTGGTCCGGGATTCCCGTACACGGGGCATGACCGCAGAGGGGACGCTGGCTTCATGGAACCGGGTACGCCGTGGGGAAGAAGAGAACATTTTTCTGTTTCAGGGGCGGGCAGAGGAAATTTTCAATACAGCACTGCTGTATGAACTTCCGGTTTTGAAAAAGAAGGCGGTTCCGCTTCTTCGTCAAATCAATCGATCGAGCAGTCAGTATGCGGAAGCACAGCGCCTTCTGACTTTTCTCATGCCTTTCGGGGAACTGGACGACACCGCTGTGCCGGATCATTCCATTCTGCGGGAATTCATCGGCGGCCGGCATGAAGGATAGGAAGAATTCATGAATTTACGGGATGGCTGCATTGCAGTCTGTCCGGATGTCAGATATAATACAAACAGGTAAAACGAAAAAAATCAATATAGAAGGAGGAACACCATGAAAAACTATGATGTCATTATTATCGGCGGCGGGCCGGCCGGTCTGAATGCCGCATTGTATGCGGCACGGAAGGAACTTCGTGCGGTTGTCATTACCACGGACTTCGGCGGGCAGATTCTGCTGACCAGTGAAATTGAAAATTATCTGGGCTTTCCTTCCATTACCGGATTTGAGCTGGCAGAAAAAATGGAATCCCATGCCCGTCAGTATCCGGTTGACTTTGAAATTGCGCAGGTGGAAACTCTGACCAGAGAAGCGGATGGCTCTTTCCATGTGCATCTGGATGACGGACAGGATATGTCCGGCCGTGCGTGCATTGTCACGGCGGGAAAACGGAGCCGTACACTGGATATTCCCGGGGAAGCGGCGTTTACCGGGCGGGGAGTCAGCTACTGTGCGACCTGTGACGGTCCTTTCTACAAGAACAAGACAGTTGCCGTTGTAGGCGGCGGTGACAGTGCCGTGCAGGCTGCTATTGAACTGGCAGGGATCTGTCCGAAAGTATATCTGCTGGTGCGGAGCCGCATCCGGGCACAGGAGATTCTGGTCAAGCGCATGCAGGAGCACGATAACATTGAAGTACTGACAGGATGTGTGCCTGAACGCATTGAAGGGGAAAAGCGGGTACAGACTCTGGCGGTTCGTTATACGGCGACGGGAGAGACAGGTTCTCTGGCTGTAGACGGATGCTTTGTAGAGGCCGGCGGGATTCCCAATAACGGGTTCCTGCCTGCAGAAGTGGAACAAAATCCGAGAGGAGAAATTGTAACGGATAAAGCAGGACGGACCAATGTCCCCGGACTTTTTGCGGCGGGCGATGTGACGGATGGTCCGTACAAGCAGGTTATCATCGCAGCAGGAGAGGGCGCTGCTGCGGCGTTGTCGGCTCATGAATATCTGTTGATGAACGAATGAGAATCACAAAAGCAATTCGGAACGAACAGCTGCAACGGCTGAAAGAGGTATATGGGGATACCAGAACCGCGTTGAATTACACAAACCCGTTTACCTTTCTGGTAGCGGTCATGCTTTCTGCACAGTGTACAGATGCACGGGTCAATGTGATTACCAGCAGAATTTTCCCGAGACTGGACAGCCCGGAAAAAATGATCGAGCTGTCTCTGCCGGAGCTGGAAAATGAAATCCGGGACTGCGGGCTCTACCATGCAAAGGCAAAACATCTGCTGGGGACCTGTCAGATGCTCCTGGATCGATATGGCGGAGAAGTTCCCCGGGATTTTGACGAGCTGACGAAGCTGCCGGGGGTCGGGCGCAAGACGGCCAATGTAGTCCGCAGCGTATTATGGGGATATCCGGCTATTGCCGTGGATACTCACGTATTCCGGGTATCCAACCGGTTGAAGCTGGCCGTGGGGAAAACACCGCTGGAGGTGGAAGAAGGCCTGCAGAAAGCCATTCCCATGGAGGACTGGTCTGCTGCGCATCACTGGCTCATCTGGCATGGAAGAAAAGTCTGCCATGCCAGAAAGCCGGATTGTGACGGCTGCTTTTTGAAAGATATCTGTCCCAGTGCGGCTGGTACGAAAAAAGCGGACTCCTGAGTCTGCTTTTTATGGATACGAGTATCCGCTTCCAATGGACAAAAATGAAAATGTGGTTCAGAAAATGGACAAGAGCCTTTTTCTGAACCACATTTTATTTGACAGAAGTGAGGAATTGTATCTTTTTAGGATGAAAAGTGGGGATATAAAGCAAGGGAATGGGCGATATTTTTACAAAAAGGGGAAGGAGTGCTAAAATATGGCCAGATTCAGGAGGTGACTCATTTGCGAAAGAAATTTGTCTGCCTGTGTGCAGCGGCCTGGCTGCTGGCGATACAGACGGGATCAGCCCAGACGCTTGGTACGGGAATGAGCGGAGAGGCTGTAACAGCGCTGCAGCAGTCCCTGACGGAGGCCGGATATTTTGCCAGAACGGCGGATGGAGAATATGGTTCGGCGACAAAAAAGGCGGTAGAGCTTTTCCAGAAAGAACATGGCCTCCCCATGACAGGAACGGCAGATGAGGAAACCCAGCGGCAGATTCAGAAGGAGAAGGGAGAGAAAGGACGGGAAGGCGGCGGCATTCTTTTGTCGGAAGGCAATCACGGTGCCGACGTGGAGGAATGCCAGCGCTTTCTGACAGCCGGTGGCTATCTTTCCGGGCCGGTGGACGGTATGTATGGGCCGGCTACGACGGAAGCGGTGCAGGCGTTTCAGAGAAACGAAAAACTTCCTGTTTCAGGATGCATTGACAGAAAGACCATGGACAGACTGAAACAGAATAAAGGCAATTCAGCCAATGGCAGAACGCTCGCCCGGGGAGACCGCGGGGAAGCGGTCCGGAAAGTGCAGCGGCTTCTGCAGAATGGAGGCTATCTGTCCGGAGAGATTGACGGTGTGTATGGTGGACAGACCGAAGCAGCGGTATGTGCTTTCCAGAAAGAACAGGGGCTGACGGTGACGGGGGCCGTTGATTCGCAGACAGAGAACCGGCTGTCGGATCATAAAGGACGGAAAAATCTGCTGCAGCAGGGAGATCGTGGCCCCCGTGTGGCACATCTCCAGAATCTTCTGACACTTCATGGCTTTGCACCGGGAGCCATGGATGGCATCTATGGAAGCGGTACGGCAGCAAAGGTACGGGAATTTCAGCGTTTCTGCGGTATGAAAGCCACAGGAACAGTGGATGAGGACGTCTGGCAGAAGCTGCGCGAAGCGCCCGTGTTTCAGGGGCGGTATAAAAAGGTGCTCCGTATGCAGTCGACTGCCTATACGCCCTATGATGGCAGCGGCACAGGGAGAACTGCCAGCGGGAATGTGGCCGGGAAGGGCCATGCGGCTGTGGATCCGGAGGTGATTCCACTGGGGAGTCTGCTTTTTATTGAAGGCTATGGCTATGCCCTGGCGGATGATATCGGCGGCGGCATCAACGGACAGTTTGTTGATGTAGGAGTCGATACGCTGGAACAGGCATATGGCTGGGGAAATCGCCGTGTCAATATTTATATTGTTGAATGAATCCCGGGAAAGACCGTTCGAAATGGACGGTCTTTTTTCATGCAGGGCAGCAGCAGAGAGAAAAGGGCGTCATGCTATAATACAGAAAAGGAAGGGGGGGCAGCGCATATGGTCACAGCGGCGAATGCAGCCCGTTACGTACTATATAGATGTACGGAATCCGGGACGCCCATCAATAACTGGAGGCTGCAGAATATTCTGTATTATCTTCAGATCGCATTTTATACAGCATTTCATCGGCCCTGTTTTGAAGAGGATATAGAAGCCTGGGCGTGCGGACCGGTGATTCCGGGAGTCTATTTCCGGTACTGTGCAGCCGGGGCGGCTTCTATTGCAGTTCAGGATACAGAAGCGGCCTCTGTCTTTACAAAGGATGAACAGAAAATTGCGGACGCAGTCATCCGGAAGAAAGGAAATCTGCGCTCTTTTTATCTGGAGCAGGATGTAAAGAAAAAGGGCCGGGCCTGGGCACTTACTTATGAAAATGCAGGAGAAAAGCGGAAAATCATTCCCGGGGAACGGTTGAGAACGGAGGGATGAATCATGCAGATGTCCAATCAGGAATGGAAAATGGAAGCACTGGAGGCGGTGCTGAATGATTTATCCGTAAAGGTGCTTCCATTCGATGAAAAGGAGCGGGAACAGTATGACCGGCGCTTTCAGGAGATTTTTCTTGGAAATTTCCGGTTAGAGCCTTCGAGGATTTTTTTCCGCCTGACAGAAATTTATCAGAATGAAAAGCAGAGTCTGGATACGGTATCAGAAAATCTGCAGGCCTTCTGTGAAACGCCGGAAGCGGAAAAGAGCAGTTATATAGAAGATTTGAAAAAACTGGCAGATTTTATTTCACTGGAGGCAGCGCATCTCGGTTATATGGAAATTTCCGCAGAGGCGCAGTCCAGACAGGCCGATACGCTGATTCGCCGGGTGGATGCGGCGGCTGAGGCGGCGAGGAATGTAGAGGACAAAATCGGCCGCGTACAGAGAGAATCTGTAGTTGCTGTCGGAATGATGGCAGCCGTGCTGATCGTATTCTGGGCAGCGGTTGGGTGGTCGTCATCTGTTTTGCAGAATATTGAGAAGGCAACGGTGTACCGGCTGTCCGGCATGTCTCTGTTGCTCGTAATCGGACTGTTTAATCTGGTCGCATTTCTGATGGCTTTTATACGCAGTATGACCGGAACAGAAGATCGGAAATTTTATCGGGTGTACATGTGGGGAAACGGGCTGCTGGTGCTTCTTTTGTTTCTCGTCAGTGCAGCCTGGCTCTTTGATCTTTCGGAGGCCCGTCCGTTCCTGGCGGAGTGGCTGAGAACTGTTTTTGGAAACAGCATCTGATACTCAAAAAAGCATCTGCCGGTGCAGGTGCTTTTTTTTAAATGGAATCCTGCACGGAAGAGCATCCGGAAGAAGGAGAAGTGTTTCTCTGAAATATTTAATTTTAAAGGCGGGTATGTTATCATGGAATTAATAAATATTAGAAGAAACTTTACGCTAATAGGATAGACTGTGATATATTTTTAAGATTTATATATCGGAATCTGTCCGGAATCAGCAGATGAAATGATCTCTGTGCGGAGGGAATTATGCGAAATTGTGTATTGATTATTGAAAGTGATAAAAGTGTGGGACATTTTCTGCAGATGAAGCTGGAGTCCGAAGGCTTCACCTGTCTGCTTGACGATACGGGAGAGTCAGCTGTGGATCTGGCGGGACAGCGGCAGGTTGATCTGATCATACTGGATCCGGATGCGCCGATGAAAGGCGGTCATGAGATCCTGGAAAAGGTCCGGGCGGTCAGTACGCTTCCGGTGATTTATCTGTCAGAAAACAGCAGTGTGGATGCCAAGGTGCGGGCGCTGGATGCCGGGGCGGATGACTATCTGTCCAAGCCGTATGCGACCAAGGAGCTGGTGGCACGGGTGCGCGCAGCGCTGCGCCGTCATGATGAGCCGGCCATTGTTGTCGATCCTTCGTATACGATTCGTGATTTGTACATTTATCCGGACCGCCATGAAGTCCGGGTGGGCGATGAATATATCGATCTGACCAAGAAAGAATTTGATCTGCTGCTGTTTCTGGCAAAAAATAAAAATCGTGTCCTCACGCGGCAGCAGATTCTGGAAGAGGTATGGGGTTACGGCTATGTGGGGAATACCAATATCGTGGATGTGTATGTGCGGTATCTTCGCAGTAAGATTGATGAAAAAATCGGCAGAAAGTACATTCATACCATTCGCGGTATCGGCTATGTGGTGAGAGACTGATGATTCGGCAGGTTATCGTTGCGGAAGGAAAATCTGATGCGGCGCGCATCACCCGTGCGGTGGAAGCTGATGTTATTGTAACGGAGGGCTATACGCTGCGTCCGGCCGTTATTGCTGATATCCGCGCGGCGTATGAAAAACGGGGCATTATCATTCTGACAGACCCGGATGGCCCGGGAGAACGAATTCGTGCGCGGCTGACGGCTCTGTTTCCAAATGCCCTTCATGCTTTTGTACCGAAAGAGGAAGCCAGTACAGAAGATGATGTAGGCATTGAAAATGCCTCGGCAGAGTCCATCCGGAAGGCACTCAGCAAGGTGCGGGTACAGGAGCAGAAGGATTCCGGTCTCTTCAAGGCACGGGACCTTTTTGCGGCAGGACTGTCCGGAAACCCGGAGGCGGCCCAGCGGAGAGCAGCTGTAGGGGCTGCTCTCGGGATCGGTTATGGAAACAGCCGGCAGTTTGTGAAACGGCTGAATCATTTCGGAATCACACGGAAGGAATGGGAACAGGCATTGACAGCAGTCCGGGAGGAAATACATGATTGAGGTCGAACTGGCGAATCGGCAGGCGGTGCAGTATATCGTACGGCGGTTCAATCTTCGCTTGAAACACAAGCTGGGGCAGAATTTCCTGATCCGGCCGGATGTGGTGGAGGCGATTGCCCGCGCGGCGGAACTGGATGAAGGGACTCCCGTCATGGAAATTGGTCCGGGGATCGGAACGCTCACGCAGGCACTGGCCCGGACAGGGGCGGAAGTGACGGCCTTTGAAATTGACGGCAGTCTGGAACGGGTTCTGACGCATACCATGGAACCTTATCCCAATGTACATATTGTTTACGAAGATGTATTGAAAGCGGATCTGCCTCACATACTGGGAAACAGGGAGTGGCATGCAGCTGCCAATCTGCCGTACTATATTACAACGCCTATTTTGCTGTATCTGATTCAGTCGGAGCTGCCGATTTCTCTTTTTGTATTCATGATGCAGAAAGAGGTGGCGGACCGCATTATGGCTGACCCGGGAAGCAAGGCCTATGGCGCGCTGACGATTGCCGTGCAATATTACTGTACGGTGGAAAAGGTCATGGATATTCCGCCGACCGCATTCATTCCGCGGCCGGCAGTCACCTCGACTGTATTGAAAATGCGCCGGAGAGAGCAGCCGGCTGTGATCGTGAAGGATGAATCATTATTTTTCAATCTGGTCAAAATGGGCTTCGGCCAGCGGCGGAAGGTCTTTGCCAATGCCATGAAAATGGGCGGCATCCCGGCTGATCTGGCGGGCCGGATTCTTGAAAAAGCCGGTGTGGACGGCAAACGGAGAGGCGAGACCTTTTCTATGGAGGAGTACGGGCGTCTGGCCGATGCCTGGTACGATCTGAAATAATAAAATGGACGGACAGGAGAGACAGTTCCCTTTTATTGACAGAAAAAATGGGGAATGCTATACTTGTCGTAACTTCAGAAAACAGACTCAGTGATCGGGAGTAGTAGTCCGGGAAACAGCATCCAAGAGAGTCGGCAATGGTGAGAGTCCGATATGCTGCAGCGGAGGAATGGACCCGTGAGAGGCAGTCCGAGCCGGTGACGGGGTAGGAACTGACGGAACTTTCTCCGTTACAGGAAAGCATATACTATCATGTATATGAAGAGCCGGGCTCAGATGAGCCAATCGGGGTGGCACCGCGGAAATATGACCTTTCGTCCCTTTGCATATATGCAGGGGATGAAAGGTTTTTTGTTGATTGACGGACGGGAAAGGAGAGAATCATATGGAGCCGGTGAAAGATGTATCACAGCTGGTATTTACGAAAGCAAGAGGAGGACGTTTTCGCTGGCTGACCGTGTCGACGCTGATGCTGGCCATCGGAATGATTCTTCATCTGGTATCGCCGTCCATTGCGGGATTTACACCAAACTGGATGATCGCCACGTACTGTGTGGCCATTCTCCTGACAAAGCCGAATTTCCGGCAGTGCCTCGGCATCTGTATGGTGGCGGCGCTCATGGAGGTATTCACCAGTAAATCGGCCTTCCCGTACGGCGACTTTGCCAGTGAATTCGCCGGCGCCTATGTGGCAGGCTTTTTTGCCCATAAAGTACCGCCGATCCGGGTGGGAAAATTTTCTGTCCGGCCTATGTTATGCGGATTTGTGACGACCATGGTATCCGGTACGGTCTTTGTGACGATCCTGAAACTGGTCATGGGCATTCCGATGAATGTTTTCCTTTACGGTATTCTGCCGGCTGTTGTGCTGGTCGCCGTGGGGAATGCCATCATCACGCCTTTCCTGTATTTCCCGGCGTTGCGTCTCTTTGAGTCCATGCATTATATGGCGGATACAGAAGAAAAGGACAGCGATCACGGGGATCTGACACTGGTGCAGCAGCAGCCGGGGGTCGTGAGTGTGGAGCATTTGACCTATACCTATCCCTTTTCGGAAAAGCCCGCCCTTTCTGATGTGTCGCTGCAAATTGAAAATAACGATTTCGTGGTGGTTACAGGGCCGAACGGCGCGGGAAAGACGACACTGCTCATGTCGATGATCGGTGCCGTACCGCATTATTTCGGCGGGACGATGAACGGCATGGTATTCACAGACGGTCATGCCACCACGCAGACCAACATTGCGGATCTGGCGTCCAGCATCGGCGTGATTCTGGCGGATTATGGAGCACAGATCGTTACCATGACTGTGGGCGAGGAAATGGCATTCACTCTGGAAAATCATGGATTCCCGCCTGAGGAAATTACAAAACGGTCGAAAGAAGCACTGGCTAAGGTTCATCTGGATGGACTGGAGGAGCGGAAGGTTTCCACTCTGTCCGGCGGGCAGCGGCAGAGACTGGCCATTGCGGCGGTTCTGGCAGAAGAGCCGAAGGTGCTGGTTTTTGATGAGCCGACGTCTGCGCTGGACCCGGAAGGCATCAGTGATTTCTATGAACTGGTAGGCCGGCTGAATCGGGAATATGGGATGACGGTTGTTGTGGCAGAACACCATCTGGAAGCGGTCCTTCCCTATGCCAAGCGGTTTGTGCTGCTGGATGGCGGCCGTGTGGTGAGCGAGGGTACGCCGGAATCCGTCATGCGTGCCATGTATCAGAATCACATTTATGAAGAGGCCATTCCGGATCTGTTCCGGGCACAGCTTGCGCTGGAAGCAGACGGCGAAACTTTCGATCAGCCGTTTCTCAGTATGGACCGGGCCATTGCCGCGGTGAAAAAGAATCTGGGAAAGGAGGAGCACGTATGCTGACCTTGCAGAATGTATCCTTTCATTATGGGGAAAACGGACCGGAGATCCTTCAGAATATTCAGCTGAACTTCGGACGGGGAGAATTTGTAGCGGTAACAGGGCGGAACGGCAGCGGAAAAACGACCATTACCCGGCTCCTTACCGGGCTTGAAAAGCCGACCAGCGGCAGGGTCTGCTATAACGGACAGGATGTAACCCGGGAAGACGCCGCTGCCCGGAGCCGTTTCATCGGCTATGTTTTTCAGCAGCCCGACCGGCAGATGTTTATGTCCACCGTGCGGGAAGAAGTGGGGTTTGGCCCTTATCAGCAGGGAAAGCGGGGAGCAGAGCTGGATGCAGTGGTCGATGAAGCGATGCATAAGGCTGATGTCTTCCGTTTTGCCGATGAATATCCGCGTACACTGTCCCGGGGCGATCAGCAGCGCATAGCCATTGCTTCCGCGCTGGCCATGCATACGGAATATATTGTTCTGGATGAACCGACAAGCGGTCAGGATGGCCGGGAAAAGAAACTGCTTTCCGCACTGATGTCTCAAATGAGGGAAGCAGGGATCACCGTGATCCTGGTGACGCATGATATGGATATCGTGGCAGGCCAGTGCACCCGGGTGATTGTAATTGCTGATCACCATGTGGCCTTTGATGGTACGCCGGATATATTGTTTTCGGAAGGCCGGCCGGAAGAATGGGGACTGGCTTATCCGGCGTCTGTGAGAATGGGACGATCGCTGCCGGGGGCTCCCTATTGCAAGGATATGGCAGCTTTCTGTGAGATGTATAGAAAAGCAAGGGGGATCGGATGATGAAACAGCTGGTACCGATTACAAAAATACTGCTGACAGGCGGTACTGCCGTGTGGGCTCTGGTCCTTCACCGTCCGCTGTCGCTGGTAATTCTGATGGTGGCGGAACTGCTGATCCTGCTTGTATCCGGTCAGCTTCTGAAAAACATAAAAGCCGTACTCATGCTTGGGATCTTTGCCTTTTTTCTGGGGCTTATTGAATATATCGGCGGCGGTGAAACGGAAGAATGTGTTGCAGCGGCCCTGCGCATGATGGACATGACGCTTCTATTTATTTATCTGCTCGGGACAACGCGTCTGCAGGATCTTACCGCTTCCATGGTGCAGCAGATGAAAATTCCCTATGAATATGCTTTTATGTTTACGGCCGGGCTGCGGTTTATTCCTGATTTCATTGAGGAAAATAAAGCGGTGGCAGAAGCACAGGCCTGCCGTGGACTGGCCATGGAGGGAAATTTTTTCAAAAAGGTGCATCGGTATATGTCCATTGTGCGGCCGCTCATGCTCCGCTCCCTCAGCCGGAGCGAAACCATGGCGCTTTCTCTGGAGCTGCGTGGATTCGGAGGCGCACATCGGACATTTATGGACAGCGTATCGCCCAAAGGTGCGGATTATATCTGTTTCCTTCTTCTGGCACTGATTACGGCGGGTGTCATTTACGGACGGGTGATTCTGAATTTTTAAAAACGAGAACGGCTGCGGTATGGCAGTCGTTTTTTCGTGGCCTTTTCACGGCCGCGGCCGTACGCTATAATGGACAGTATGCGTTTAATGGAAAGGAAGAAATATATGGAAAAACGGGAAGGGCTGGATGCGCTGACGCTGCTTGGAAGCCAGAAAACAAAATACAGTTTTGATTATGATCCGTCTGTGCTGGAGGCGGTGCCCAATACGCACAGTGACCGGGATTATTTTGTGAAGTTCAACTGCCCGGAGTTTACAAGTCTCTGTCCGAAAACCGGCCAGCCGGATTTTGCGACCATTTATATTTCCTATATTCCGGATAAGCTGATTGTGGAAAGCAAATCGCTGAAGCTGTATCTTTTCAGCTACCGCAATCACGGGGATTTCCATGAAGACTGTGTCAATATGATTATGGATGATCTCATTCGCCTGCTGGACCCGAGGTATATCGAGGTCTGGGGACGTTTTCTGCCGCGCGGCGGGCTGTCCATTGATCCGTACTGCAACTACGGGCGGCCAGGCACGGAATGGAAGGATATGGCGAGATATCGGCTGCTGCGGCATGATATGAATCCGGAAACAGTCAATAATCGATAAGAGGGAAAAGCAATGACAGAAAAAATGGAACAGATTTATCAGGAGGCCATGAAAAAGCTGGAGCCGGTTTTCAGAGAGACAGAAGCCATTTCCCTGTATAATACAGAAAAAGTGCTGAGTGCTTTTCGGAAGCATGCGTTGTCTGCTTTTCACTTTGCACCTTCCTATGGCTATGGCTATGGAGATCCGGGGCGGGAAAAGCTGGAGGAGATCTGGGCAGATGTATTCCATGCAGAGGCCGCGCTGGTGCGGCCGCAGTTCGTGTCCGGCACTCATGCGCTGGCTACGGTGCTGCTGGCGCTGCTGGATCAGGGGGATACACTGGTTTCCGCGGCGGGGGCTCCTTATGATACGATGCAGAGCGTGATCGGCATTTCCGGAGATGCACCGCATAATCTGAAAAGTCGTGGTGTAAACTACAGGGAAGCACCGCTGCGCGGAGAAAACTATGACCTTAATGCCATTCGGGAGGCCGTTGATGAAACGACAAAACTCGTTCTGATTCAGCGTTCACGCGGGTATATGGACCGGAAAGCACTGTTTCCGGAAGACATCCGGAAGATCATTGCCGCCGTGAAGGAAAAGAATCCGGAAACGATCTGCTTCGTGGATAACTGCTATGGAGAATTTACCTGCCGGGAAGAGCCGATCGAGCTCGGCGCAGATATCACGGCCGGTTCTCTGATTAAAAATGCCGGCGGCGGCATGGCGCCTACCGGCGGATATATCTGCGGCCGGGCGGATCTGGTGGACCGCTGTGCACAGGAGCTGACTGCGCCCGGACTGGGAGGAGAAATGGGTTCCTATGCTGCCAGCTATCGCCCGTTTTTCCAGGGATTGTTCATGGCGCCTCATATTACCAGACAGGCGGTGATGGGTGCGGAATTTGCCGCTGAAGTGTTCAGCAGACTGGGCTTCCACGTCTCTCCGGAGCCGGGGCATCTGCGGAGTGATCTGATTACGGCGATTGAACTGGACTCGGAAAAAAATATGTGTCTGTTTGCAGAAGCAATTCAGAGCTGGTCCCCGGTGGATTCCAATGCCAAGCCGATCCCCGGTCCGATGCCCGGATACACGGACCCGATCCTTATGGCAGCGGGGACGTTTGTTCAGGGGTCTACCATTGAAATCTCGGCAGACGGTCCAGTCCGCCCGCCGTACACCATGTATCTGCAGGGGAGTCTGACTTTTGAACATGCGGTGCTTGCCGTAATGGGAGCGGCGGAAAAGATTCTGAAAGAAAAGAATGCCTGATTGTATCCGGTAAATGAGAAGCAGGACTTTACAGATGGACTTCTCCATGATAAAATTAAGAACGTCATGGGGACGTAGCTCAGCTGGGAGAGCGCCTGCTTCGCATGCAGGAGGTCAAGAGTTCGATCCTCTCCGTCTCCACCATGAGTAGAAAAGATCCGGTTTTCCGGGTCTTTTTGTTTTGCCATTCTGAAAGATACGGGCGTTTGGTATAATACAAAAAGATGATTCACACGATAAAGGGGTGGCAAAATTATGAATGTTTTGCTGGCAGATTTTCATAAATATGTGGGGTACAGCGGAGGCATCGAAAATGTGCTGGCCCGCATGGCGAAGGCGCTGCAGGAAAGAGGGCATACAGTTACGGCAGTCTTTGCGGATGAAAAAGAGGGACGACCGTTTTTTCCGATTCCGGAAGGGGTAAAGGTATATAACCTGTATCATGTAAATGGATTGGCAGCGGTGAAACCGGGAATGCTGCATAAAATTTTGAGAGAGGCCGTACGGCCGTTCAGCCGGGCTGCCGCAAGAAATCAGAATTACCGCATACTGGCCGGCGCGGAACCGGCTTTGCAGGAAATTTTGAAAAGGGAACGGCCGGACGTGGTTGTGTCCTTTCGGGAGCCGACGGGACGGCTGCTTCTGGATGGGATCAGCATAAAGATTCCGGTGATTTCCATGCTGCATAACGATCCGGATGAAATCTTTGCGGGCGCCCCTGCTGCGGAAAAAAAGGCACTGTTAAAAAGTGCGTACATTCAGGTCCTGCTTCCGTCATTTATCGGAAAGGCGAAACGACATCTGGAGTATGATCGGTTTGTGGCCATTCCTAATACCGTAGAGGCACCGGAGATACAGGCTGATCCGGGACAGGCAAGAAAAATTCACAGGATTGTCTGTGTGGGGCGTCTGACCGGACGGACCAAGCGGCAGCATCTCCTGATCGATGCGTTCTCGCTGCTGGCGGAAGAGTTTCCGGACTGGCAGGTAGAGCTGTGGGGAGCGGATTATGACAAGCCGTATGTGGCGTCGCTGAAGGCCCGGATAAAAAAGGCGCGTCTGGAAAAACAGGTCCGGATTTGCGGTACCACGAAAAACATGGAAAAGGTGTGGGAAATGACTGATATTTTTGCTTTCCCCAGTCACCATGAAGGGTTTCCTCTGGCATTGACAGAGGCGATGAACTGCGGGATTCCGGCAGTGGGATATCGGGAATGCCCGGCAGTAAATGAACTGATAGAAGACGGAAAAAACGGGTTTCTTTGTGAGGAAGGCGTTGTACCTTTGGCAGAGGCACTCCGGACACTCATGAAGGATGGAGAACTGCGCCGGAAAATGGGCATGGCCGGACGGCTGGCTATGCGCGCGTACCGGCCGGATGTGGTGTGGAACTCCTGGGAAACGTTGCTTCAGAAAGCAGTGAACGGGGAGAAATAACAGGCAGGGGAGGAACAGTATGAAGCAGGAAGGCGAAATTTTTCTCAGGGAACAGGTTCAGCATATTCGTGCTGCGGTGATCGGCGATGTCATGGCAGACCGGTATATATTTGGCAGTGTAAACCGGATTTCACCGGAAGCCCCGGTGCCGGTCAATCTGGTGCAGTTTGAAAAGTCGGTACTGGGTGGTGCAGCCAATACAGCAGCTAATCTGGCGGCTCTGGGATGCCGGGTTTATGCGGCGGGTATGCGCGGGGAAGATGAAAATGGAAAGATTCTGCATGGATTGTTCAGGCAGATCGGAATCGATGACAGTGGCATTCTTGTACGAAAAGAGTACAGTACAATCACAAAAATGCGGATTCTCGGAGCCAGACAACAAATGATGCGCCTTGACTTTGAGAGAAAAGAGCCTCTCGATGAGAAGGGGCTTCAGTCGGTGCTCCAATGGCTGGAAAACCGGCATGATGAAGGACTGGACTGCATTATCCTTTCAGATTACGGAAAGGGATTTATCACACCGCAGCTGGCGCAGGAGGTGATCCGCCGGGGGCATCGCTGGAAGCTGCCTGTACTGGTAGACCCGAAGGGAAGCGACTGGCATAAATATACCGGGGCCTATGGCATTACCCCCAATTTGAAGGAGCTTTCCGACTGCTGCGGACGAGCCATCTGCAATGAGGATGAAGACATTGAACGGGAAGGCGTGCTGATCCGCGAAAAGTATCATCTGAAGTATCTTTTTGTGACACGTTCAGAAAAGGGGATCACGAGCATCGGAAGCAAGGAAATCATCCACTGTCCGGCCATGGCAAGGGATGTATTTGATGTGTCCGGCGCCGGTGATACGGTCATGGCGGTACTGGCAGCGGCTCTGGCAGCGGGGCGGGATTCCGAGACGGCGCTGAAGCTGGCCAATACGGCAGCCGGCATTGCTGTATCCCGTGTGGGAACCTATCCTGTGCGGAGAGAGGAGGTTCTGGACGCCTGGGAAAATGAAGAACGGGATCTGCGGAAAAACTACCGTCCGCTCACCTGGGAAGAGGCAGAAGGGAAAGTGGCGCGGTGGAAGGAAAAGGGGGAAACCGTTGTTTTTACCAATGGCTGTTTTGACATTCTGCATCGGGGCCATGTGACTTATCTGCAGCAGGCGGCTGCGCTGGGGGATCATCTGATTGTCGGGCTGAACTCGGATGACTCTGTGCGGCGGCTGAAGGGGGCGGAACGACCAGTCAATGGAGAAATGGACCGGGCCTTCATGCTGGCGGCACTGCGTTTTGTGGATGATGTGGTTCTGTTTACAGAGGATACGCCGAAAGAGCTGTTGTCTCATCTCCGGCCGGATATCCTGGTCAAGGGCGGTGATTACCGGCCCGAAGAGGTGGCAGGGCGTGAGTATGCCGGACGGGTGGATATCCTGCCCTTTGTAGACGGGTATTCCACAACGGGGACCATTGAAAAAATTCGGAAGCATGGAGATAAAAAGGCATGATGCAGAAGCTGGATCTGAAACAAAAGACGATTGTTGTTTTTTACATGCTCTATTTTGGAGACATGGTCTCCATTACTCCGTTTCTTGAGGTGCTTCGAAGAGAGGCAGAGGGGTCCCGCATCATTCTGGTGATTGATCGGCGGTTTATTGAATCCGTTCAATATAATCCCAATATTGATGAGATCGTCCCGGTTGACCGCAGGGCCGGCGGCCTGAGTGCTTCCTGGAAGCTGGGACGGCAACTGAGAGACCGGCATCCGGATATTCTCTTTGTCCTTCACGGTACAACGAGGACATTTCTGATGGGGCTGGCCATGCGCCCCAAATGGTGGACCGGCGAAGCGGGAACACGGCTGGACCATTTTTTCATGAATCAGGAGCTGCTGGTCGAGCGAAAAGACTGCTATGCGGCCGAAAAGTATCTGCGTGTTCTGCAAGATATCGGAGTAGAGAATCTGTCTCATCATGGCATGCAGACCTTTACCGGACCTGCATGGGAAACAGCAGCAGAGGCATTTTTTCATAAGCAGGGAATCTGCCGTGGGGAGAAGCTGGCAGGTTTTTCGGTGGGAAGCTCCACAAAGGAAAAGAACTGGCCGGCGGAAAATTATGGAGAAGTAGCGGACTATTTTGCAGAGAAGGGATATATCCCGGTCTTTTTCGGTGTTACAAATGAGCTGCCATTGATTGAGATAGCTGTTGGACACATGAATTGGAAGAAAAAAGCCGTTATAGCGGCCGGAAAATTATCTATGGGAGAATTTATGGCGGCAGCTTCCTGGTGTGATGTAGGGTTTACCAATGACAGCGGCCCCATGTATGTATTTGACAGCCGGGGCGTGCCGACGGTTGCCATGTTTGGCCCAAGCAATGCCAGACTGCATCATCCCATGGGATGGCGTTCCTGTGCATTGTCCTCCAGTGATCTGCCTCTTACGCAGGATCATGTGAGGCATACCATCCGGGATAAGACCTATATTCCTATTGAACGGATACCCGTAGAAGAAGTCATTCGGGCGGGGGAATGGGCTCTTGGTCTGAGAGAAGATAAAAGGTATGCCAAACATTACTGTATCATCTCGTCGTAACATCAGGGGCTGTACTGAAATCTTGACAAAATGAGGAAATATCAGTAAAATAACCTATGTATCAATTGCAAGAAGAAGTCATCCGCTTCTCACCTTACAAGGCACAGGCTACTAAGGTCACGTATGAATTCAGAGCGGGCGGCATCAGCTGTCCGTTTTTCCTTGCAATGAAAACTTTTTCGGAGGTGAAAAGAATAAGTAAGGAACTCAGTATCAATGAACAGATCCGTGCCCGTGAGGTCCGGGTCGTCAGCGATACAAACGAACAGTTGGGGATCATGGCTCTTCGCGATGCGATTCATCTGGCTGAGGAAAAAGGTCTTGATCTCGTAGAGGTGGCGCCGAATGGCAAACCTCCGGTATGCCGTATCATGAATTACGGAAAATACAGATATGAGCAGCAGAAGCGTGATAAGGAAGCTAAGAAAAAGCAGAAAATTTTCCAGATCAAGGAAGTCAAGCTTCGGCCCAATATTGAAGATCATGATTTTTTTGTGAAGCTGAAGCATGCGCAGCGTTTTCTTGCTGATGGCAATAAGGTCAAAGTAACGATTATGTTCCGCGGCAGAGAGATGACGCATCCTGAGCTGGGCAGAGAGGTCCTGGATCGTGTGATTAAGGAACTCGGAGACACAATTGTTCGTGAGAAACCGCCGAAAATGGAAGGGCGCAATATGACAATGGTCATTGCACCAAAAGTTTGATGAAGGAGAGATTGCATTATGCCGAAAATGAAAACCCGCCGCGCTGCTGCAAAGCGCTTTACTGAAACCGGTTCCGGTCAGTTCAAGAGAAACAAAGCATTCCACAGCCATATTCTTGAAAAGAAATCCCCGAAGAGAAAGAGAAATTTCAGAAAAGCGGCTATGATTTCCAAATCTGATTACAAGCGCGTAGTTAGAATGCTGCCGAACGGCTAATAGAAGGAGGATTTTAAGAAATGGCAAGAGTAAAGAGCGGACTTACCAATCACGCAAGACATAAAAAGATTCTGAAACTGGCAAAGGGCTACAGAGGAGCTCGTCATTCCCAGTTCCGCAAAGCCAATGAGCTGGTTATGAAGGCTCTCTATTATGCAAGAAGAGACCGCAGAGCAAAGAAGAGAGAATTCCGTAAGCTTTGGATCATCCGTATCAATGCTGCAGCTCGTCAGAACGGCCTGACCTACAGCAAGCTGATCGCTGGTCTGAACAAAGCAGGGATTGAAGTCAATCGCAAGATGCTGTCTGAACTGGCAATTCATGATCCGGCTGCATTTACGAAGCTGGCAGAAGCTGCAAAGAATGCCTAATATAAAAAGTGTGCCCATGGGCACACTTTTTATATTAGGAAAATAACGGACTCATAAAAAAATCCTGTCTCATTGCAGACAGGATTTGGGATTGATATAAAAGGATAGTACGTCAGCAGATTATATTTTTCTGGCATCCGGCCATCCAGGCTTCAATGTTTTCGAAGACAATAGTTGCACGGCGTTTCATGGCTTCTGCACTGAAAAAGCCGAGATGCGGTGTGAGGAGGCAATGAGGAGCAGAGAGCAGCGGATGATCTGCCGGCAGCGGCGGTTCCTGATCGTATACATCGAAGCCTGCGCCTCCGATGCGGCCGGCTTTCAGGGCTTCTGCCAGTGCAGCGTTGTCGACAATGGGGCCGCGGGCGGTATTGATGAGAATGGCGGTAGATTTCATCAAAGCCAGTTCCTGCCCGCTGATAAGATGGCGCGTTTCTTCTGTCAGGGGCAGATGAATGGAAAGAATATCGCTGGTGGACAGAAGCGTTTTCAGGTCCGTATAGTGGATAGATGAATCTTTGGGAGTCCGGCTCCATCCCCAGACCTCACAGCCGAAAGCATGAGCCAGAGCAGCCGTTCTGCATCCGATCGCTCCGGTTCCAATAATGCCGAAACGTTTTCCGGCCAGTTCCGTGCCGAGAAATTCTGCATTACTTTTTCCCTGGCGAACAGCAGAGTCGGCATGAATGAGGTCACGGGACAGAGAAAGGGCCATACCGAAAACGAGTTCAGCCACCGCTTCGGTAGAATAGCCGGCACAATTGGATACTGCGATATGATGATCGCGGCAGTAATCGATATCTACGTGATCCACTCCCGTAAAAGCGATGCAGAGATATTTGAGATTCGTAGCCATTTCAAGTGCTTTCGCTGTACAGGGATAATTGGCAATAACAGCTGCATCGGCAGAAGACAGACGCCGGCCCAATTCCACCTGGTCCTGGGGGCGGTTGTCATACAGTTCCAGTGTCCATCCTGCTTCCTGGAGAGGCTGGAACAAATGGGAAATAAGCGTTTCAGAGACAGCAAGTGGTTCAGCAATGACTAATTTCATAATGACTCCTTTGCATAAAACTTAGTGAGAACGGAAGGAAAAAAAGGGACGAAGCTGGAACAGCACAGGACTGGGAAGCTGGGACCAGAAGACACCGATAATCATACAACAGACTCCGATAAGTTCCCGGGAAGACATGGCTTCATTCAGAAATAAAAATCCGGACAGTCCGCCGAAGACCATTTCAAGGCTGAGAATCATGGAACACTCTGTGGGAGGCAGATATTTCTGGCCGACGATTTGAAGTGTATAGGCTACGCCTGTAGAAAAAAGGCCGGTATACAGTATCGGCCACCAGGCAGCGAGAAGGGCTTCCGTATGGATGGATTCAAAGGCCAATGCACCGGCCAGACTGATCAGACCGCAGACAAAGAACTGTCCGGCGGCGATCTGAATAGGTGCATATCGTTGCGAGGCGTAATCCAGATACAGGATATGCATGGAAAAGCATATGGCGCAGAGAAAAACCAGAATATCGCCGGTTTCAATGTGAAATGCCTCTGTTACGGAAAGAAAATAAACGCCGGTCATGGCGAGCAGGGCACCAACAGCATGGTTCCGGCACAGTGCTTTTCCCAGAAAAATGCCGAAAACAGGAACCATAAGAATATAGGTAGCGGTAATAAAGCTGGCTTTGGAAGCCGTGGTATATAACAATCCGATCTGCTGAAGCAGCGTTCCGCTGCAGAGAAAAAATCCTGCGATAGCAATGGCAAGCCAGCGGGGGAGGTTCGTCTTTTTAGGGGGCGGATCAGAATGCTTCAAAAGCAGTATGGGGAGAAGAGAGATTGCACCGATAAAAGAGCGGGCGGCACTGAATGTAAATGGTCCTATGTCGTTCATGGCCACGACCTGAGCGACAAAAGCAAATCCCCAGATGGCAGCTGTAAGCACGAGGAGCAGGCGATATTTCAACATGATCTATATCCTAAAACAAAAAAACAGGTAAAACAAATAAAAATACAGATAAGGATAATTTTCATTATAATATAAGCAGAAGAATAAGGAAATGGCCGGATCCCGGCCTGATAAGGAGGATTATATTTATGCATATACGTTTGATCGCAGTGGATCTGGATGGAACACTGCTGCATGATGATATGACTATATCAGAATATTCCCGAAATATGATCCGTCGTGCTGCGGAAAAGGTCCGGATCGTAGTTGCAACCGGACGAATGTTTGATTCTGCACGGGAAAAGGTACAGAAACTGGGACTGGGGGATATTCCGATTATCTGTTATACGGGAGCCTGGATCGGGTTGGCGGAATCGGGCAGACTTCTGCATAAAGATGGGATTCCGGCAAACCTGGCAGAAAAAATTCTGGGAGACGGAAAGCGGTTTGGATGGCTCATTCAATCCTATGTAGAGGATGAAATTTGTCTGCCTTCGCCGTCGGCTGCGGAAGCAGACTGTCGCAAATATCGTGCGAAGGAGGCAAAATATCTGGGAGAAGCCTTTTATCATCCGGAAACAGATCCGACCCGGTTGATAATTGTGGAGGCAGATACAGGAAAGAGAGAGCAGATCAGAATATATCTGGAAAAAAGATACGGCTCCCAAGTTGAGATGGTGTATCCCGGAGATATTTTTCTGGATATTCATCGAAAGGGCGTTTCCAAGGCCAATGCACTTCATGAACTGGGAGAATTATGGGGAATTGCACCGCAGGAAATGGTCTCCTTTGGCAATACGGAAAATGATGCGTCCATGCTGCGGATGACAGGTTTGTCTTATGCGGTAGCCAATTCGGAAATTGAAGCAAAAAAAGCGGCAAAGGATATTCTGCCGCTGACCAATAATGAAGATGGTCCTGCCCATAAGATTCAGGAGCTACTGTCACTTGATATATGAGGCAGCGTAAAAAACAGCGCACAATTTGGATTGTGTGCTGTCTTTTTATTGCATCATCCGGGAAAAGAAGGCAATCGTTTCAGACAGGCCTTCATCCAGAGACGTTTGGGGAGCCCAGCCAAGAAGATGCTCCGCTTTCTGCCGGGACAGGCAGGAACGGTAAATATCACCGGGGCGGACAGGACCATAATGAATCTTTACCGGTTTTCCGGAAAGCTGAATCATTTTGCGGGCCAGTGTGTTTAATGAAACTTCCGATCCGGTACTGACGTTGCAGATAGAGCCATTTCCTTTTGTAAGAGCTGCCACGTTGGCGGAAACTACATCATGAACATTGATAAAATCACGGGTTTGTCTGCCGTCGCCGAAAATGGTGAGATCCTTTCCTTCCGCAAGCTGTTTCGCAAAAATATAAATGACGCCGCCTTCTCCATGAGCGCCCTGTCTCGGCCCATATACGTTGCTGTACCGAAGAATTGTGTAATCCAGTCCGTAGAGCTGGTGATACAGTTCCAGATAATTTTCAGTCATCCATTTGGTAAGGCCATAAAAGGAAAGCGGGTGAGGCTGCATTTTCTCGGTCAGTGGAAGTGCAGAATTATCTCCATAGATGGCCGCCGAAGAAGAAAAAATGACTTTTTTCACGCCGCTCTGGCGGGCTACTTCCAGAAGAGACAGCAGACCCATAATATTTTCATCTGCGTCATGATAAGGATCCTTGATGGAGGAAGGAACCATGGTCTGAGCCGCTTCGTGATAAATAACATCAAAATGGCCTTGGCCCAAAAATTGAAGGGACTCACGGCAGCGGATATCTGCTTCAATAAAACGGGCCTTCGATGGAATAAATGCTTTGCTTCCGGTAGAGAGATTGTCAATGATTGTAACAGAATGTCCTTCAGCAAGAAGGGCATCTGCCAGATGGGAACCAATAAAGCCGGCACCTCCGGTAATCAGAATGTTCATAGAATTGCAGCCTTTCTCAGTCCATATGGAAACGGTAGCCTGCTCCCCATACGGTTTCAATACGTTCATAAGGCCGTCCGGCGATGGCTTTCAGCTTATAGCGAAGCCGATTGATATGTACGGTAACGGTCGCCGGTTCACCGATGGGGTCCAGACTCCAGATTTTTTCAAACAGCTGCTCTTTGGAGAAGACTTCATTGGGATGTTCTACAAGAAAACACAGAAGATCAAATTCCTTGCCTGTGAGAGAGACATCCTTCCCGTCCAGAATCACCTGTCTTGCTTTGGGGCGGATTGTCAGGGTATCGATTGTGATGCCTTCTTCCACCGCTGGTGCGGATGCTTCATTTTTCATCAAGCGCTGATGTGTGGAAATGTGGGCGCGAAGTCTGGCTACCAGTTCCGTCGGGCTGAAGGGTTTTACGATATAGTCATCTGCGCCGAGGCCGAGGCCGCGGATTTTATCGACCTCTTCCTTTCGGGCGGTGACAAAAAGAATCGGCACATCGGTCTTTTCCCGCATTTTGCGGCAGAGGGAAAAGCCATCATCGCCAGGAAGCATTACATCGAGAAGAATGGCATCGATTTTTACTTCATCCATGATTTTCAGTGCTTCTTCACCGTTTTCCGCAATGCGGACTACATAGTTGTTTGGTTCCAGAAAATCCCGTTCCAGTTCGGCGATAAGGGAATCGTCTTCTACAATGAGCACGTTTAGCATGATAAACCTCCTGTCAGTGGCAATGTAATTGTAATTGTCAGCCCATTTTCATTTTGTGCAGACGCTGTACCATGGTGCGCTGAGGCAACCTTTGCAATGATATGCAGGCCAAGCCCTGATCCCGGGTGGCGTAACGCATTTTTTCCGCGGAATCCCTGTTCAAATAAATGGGGAAGTGCATCCGGAGGTACACCTGGGCCATCATCATGATAGGAAAAGAATACCTCTCCATTCTTTTTCAGGCAGGTGATCTGCACCACGGAATATGGCCTCGTTCGATATTTTACTGTGTTTGCAAACAGATTGAGCAATACCCGCTGAAATGATTGGCGATCCAGCGGAAGCTCCAGTGTCTTATCGAGATCCATCCTGAGCCGGATTTGCTTTTCATGGATCTTATCCTTTCGGCTTGTAGTGAATTCCTGAATCAGTGAGGATAGATTGGTCAGCTCTTTATGACTGGCGTCTTCATTCTTGTTGGCCTCGGATAATTTATCAATGAGAAGGGATAAATCCTTAGCACGAAGCATGATGGCAGCCAGATAGGCATCCCTTTTTTCCGGTGTCTGATCAAGATGCTTCTGCAGTGCTTCTGTATAGCCGATAATTGTTGTCAGAGGAATACGAAGATCATGCAGAATTTCAGCAATAGCTGTTCGCCGTTTCTGTTCTTTCTGTGTACAGATCCGGGATTTTTGTGAAAGGTGGGATTGCAATACAGAAAATGCGGAACAGAGGAGAGCAATATCGCCTGTTGCATTCTGAGGAAGAGGGGAAGATACATGTCCTTCCGCAGCTGCCTGAATGGCATCAGCAAGCTGTCTGGCCTGTGGGGAGACAGAAGGTGGGGAGTTTGCGATAGGCAACATACAAATACCCCCTTACATAGTATAAACAGATGAAAATAGTGATTACATAAGAAATCATAAAAGCTTGTTAAATTCAGCCGAGGCACAATTCAACCGGGCAATGGTCGCTTCCCTGAATTTCCGGATGGATAGAAGCCTTTTTTATATGAGGAGTTAAGCCTTGCGAAGTAATAAAATAATCGATGCGCCATCCGATGTTTCTGTCTCTGGCTTTAGTAATATAGCTCCACCAGGAATAAGCACCGGTTATATCCGGATGAAGCAGCCGGAAGGTATCTGTAAATCCGGAAGTGAGAAGCTCTGTCATTTTTTCACGTTCTTCATCGGTAAATCCTGCATTTTTTCGGTTTTGAGCAGGATTGGCCAGATCAATTTCGTTATGAGCCACATTCAGATCCCCACAAAGAACAATCGGTTTTTTTCGGGATAAATCAAGCAGATAAGCACGAAAAGCATCTTCCCAGCGGAGGCGATAGGATAAACGGGCCAGCCCGCGCTGACTGTTGGGCGTATAGCATGTAATGAGATAATGGTCAGAAAATTCGGCAGTAATGAGCCGGCCTTCCTGATCAAATTCATCCTGATTCATGCCATATGTAACAGAGAGAGGCTCTTTTTTTGTAAATAAGGCGGTACCGCTGTATCCTTTTTTGACAGCACTGTTCCAATACTGGAAATATCCCGGGAGATCCAGTGTCAGCTGGTTGGGCTGAAGTTTTGTTTCCTGTAAACAGAAGCAGTCTGCATTTAGCGCGGTAAAAGCTTCCATAAACCCTTTTTTCATACAGGCTCGCAGGCCGTTTACATTCCAGGAAATATATTTTAGAGAATCCATTTCTGACTCCTAATACAAAAGACTGAATAATTTATTTCTTCTTAATTATACACTTTCTTTTTTCGAAGTTATAGCTTTTTGAAGGGTATAGATATATTTCATAACCTTTTTATAGATAGACGAGGCCAAAATGATTTTGGGATTTTTGTTTTTCTTTAAATAAGAAGCAAAGAAAACATCAAAAAATAGGGGGAGAATTTATTGCAAGATAAAGAAGGCTATATATTCGTGATAAAAAAATGAATTTTTTTAATGAAATTCCCCAAAATATGTGACATGAAGAAGGGCAGGGAAAATTTTATTGTATGGGAAGATGAATATATATCTGCATGAAGAATGATATAATAAAAAATACACATAACCACAAATGCGGCACTCAGCCGGTTATAGAGGAGGAAATTTATATGAAAAAAATTGTTGTAACCGTAGTGGGAGCTGACCGTGTAGGAATCATCGCCGGAGTTACAGGGGGATTGGCGGAACTTCAGATTAATGTTCTTACGGTGTCACAGGCTATTGTGGATGGGATTTTCAATATGGTACTCATGTGTGATATGGAGTCTTCTACCAATTCGCTGGCAGAGATTCAGGAGAAAATGGGGCATGTAGGAGAATCTCTCGGCCTGGAAGTAAGAGTGCAGCTGGCTGATGTATTCTATGCGATGCATCGCATCTGAGGGGTGACAGTTATGCTGGATATTGAAGATATTCTTGCGACAGAGCGCATGTTTGATCAGAATAAACTGGATGTTCGGACCATTACCATGGGGATTTCACTTCTGGGATGTGCTGCAGATGAGGAAAAGGTACTGTGTACAAAAATCTATGACACCATTTGTAAAAAAGCAGAACATTTAACAAAAGTGAGCCATGATATTTCTGCCGAGTATGGAGTGCCGATAGTCAATCGCCGCATTTCTGTAACGCCGATTGCATTAATTGCCGGCGGCTGCCATGTACCAAATTATGTGAAAATCGCGGAGACCATGCAGCGGGCTGCCGATGCGCTCGGTATTGATATCATGGGGGGCTTTTCAGCGCTGGTAGATCGGGGAATGACAGAATCCGATCGAAAACTGCTGGATTCCATTCCGGAAGCCTTATCCGTGACCAAAAGCATATGCAGTTCCGTAGCAGTAGGATCCACCAAAGCGGGAATCAATATGGATGCAGTGCGCCGCGTAGGGGAAATTGTAAAGGATCTGGCAGAGCGGACAAAAGAACACGATGCAGATGGGTGTACCAAATTCGTGGCATTCTGCAATGCAGTAGAAGATAATCCTTTTATGGCCGGTGCCTTTCATGGAGTGACCAATGGGGATTGCGCCATTCATGTAGGTGTGTCCGGTCCCGGCGTGGTAAAACGGGCACTGGAGGATGTGAGGGGAGAACCTTTTGAAGTGGTGGCCAAAACCGTAAAAAATACGGCTTTTATGATCACCCGTCTGGGTCAGATGGTGGCGCAGGCAGCAACGGAAAGACTGCATGTACCGTTTGGAATTATTGACCTGTCACTGGCTCCGACGGCAGCAGTGGGAGACAGCGTAGCGGCAGTCCTGGAAGAGATGGGACTGGAAAGCTGTGGTGGCCCGGGAACGACAGCTGCTCTGGCGCTGCTGAATGATGCAGTAAAGAAGGGCGGTTTGATGGCGTCCTCCAGTGTAGGCGGACTGTCCGGGGCTTTTATACCGGTCAGTGAAGATTTGGGAATGATCGAGGCGGTCGAGCGCGGAAGTCTCACTTTGGAAAAGCTGGAAGCGATGACCTGTGTCTGCTCGGTGGGGCTTGATATGATCGCTGTTCCTGGAGATACGAGCGCTGCTACCATTTCGGCCATACTGGCAGACGAGGCGGCCATTGGAATGATCAATAACAAAACAACCGCTGTCCGGCTGATACCGGCACCGGGAAAGAAGCCGGGAGATATGGTAACATTTGGCGGTCTTATGGGATATGCGCCGGTGATCAATGTGAGCCGCTTTAAAGCGGATCGATTTATTGCCAGAGGAGGACGTATTCCTGCTCCCCTACGTTCTCTCACCAATTGAAAAAATATAGGAATTTTTCCCTTATGGAGGATGGGAAGAATGACCTGTAAAGCCTCTCCGTATCAGCAAATTGTTTGCATGATGGGGGAGGCTTTTATAGTGTTTTTAAATCTATGTAAAAACTCATAGAGAATGTTTCAACAGGGGAAATTTATAATTGACTTTCGCGGGAAAAGTTCGTGGGCATGATATAATTCAGGTATAAGAAGGAGGGAAATTTCATGGAACTCTTGCAGAATCCCGTGATAGAGGGCATCCTGGCTGCCATTATTTTTATATCCATCCTTATTGAAATTAAAACGGCTGGTTTTTCCGGCGGTGGATTCGTAGCAGCATTATTTGGAATGCTTTTGCTCTGGAGCCATTGGTATAATACAGAATGGCTGTGGGCGGAAACACTGCTTTTCTTTGGCGGCATGGCGCTCATCTTTCTGGATCTGCTGTTTCTTGCCTCCGGAGCGGCAGCTGTAGCAGGTCTGGTCTCCATGGCGGCGTCGCTGTATTTCCTTTTTGGTGCAGATTTATATGCAATGTATATTCTGACCGCTGGGTTTATTGCTGCTATAGCGGGACTCTGCTTTCTGGCGGGAAGACTGTCGACGAACAGCGTATGGAAAAAGATATCGCTTACACTTAATCTGACGTCTCAGAAAGGGTATATATCTTCGGTTGAGGATTTATCCCGCTGGAATGGATGGACAGGAAAAGCAAAATCTGTACTTCGCCCGGCCGGGAAAGTGGAAATTGACGGGCAGATTCTGGATGCTGTTTCCCAGGGGGATTTCATAGAAGCAGGAAAAACGGTTGTAGTTGTTCGAACAGAAAGCAACCGGATTGTAGTGAAGGAAAAAGTTTAGAAGAACCGAATGTTAGGAGGCGGTCAGCATGGAATTTGCCATTCCCGTAATTATTTTTGTTATAGCTATATTGGTTGTATCGATATTCTTTCATTTCGTGCCGGTAGGATTATGGATTTCCGCTTTGGCGGCGGATGTTCGCATATCTTTGTTTAATCTGGTGGGAATGAGAATTCGTCGTGTGTCACCGCGGATGATTGTTCTGCCGCTGATTAAAGGAACAAAAGCCGGCCTCATACTGAATGCCAATCAGCTGGAAGCGCATTATCTGGCCGGCGGTAATGTGGATAATGTAGTGGATGCGTTGATTGCTGCCCACCGGGCACAGATCAATCTGAGCTTTGAACAGGCTGCAGCGATTGACTTGGCCGGCCGTGATGTACTGGAAGCTGTACAGATGAGTGTAAATCCGAAAGTGATTGAAACTCCGACCATTTCTGCAGTTGCGAAAAACGGCATTGAATTAAAAGTCCGGGCCCGTGTGACCGTGCGTGCCAATATTGACCGGCTGGTCGGCGGTGCCGGTGAGGCAACGATCATTGCCCGTGTTGGAGAAGGGATTGTTACAACGGTAGGGTCATCTGAAAGACATACCGATGTACTGGAGAATCCTGATCATATTTCCCGGACGGTGCTGGGGAAGGGTCTGGATTCTGGGACGGCCTTTGAAATTCTTTCCATTGATATCGCTGATGTAGATGTAGGCAGAAATATCGGAGCTCAGCTTCAGACGGATCAGGCAGAAGCGGATAAGAAAATTGCGCAGGCCAGAGCGGAAGAACGGCGTGCTATGGCTGTGGCTAAAGAGCAGGAAATGAAAGCCTATACCCAGGAAATGCAGGCAAAGGTCGTGGAAGCACAGGCGGAGGTACCGCGTGCCATGGCGGAAGCCTTGAAGGATGGGCATCTGGGTGTGATGGATTACTATAATCTGCAGAATATTGCAGCGGATACGGATATGCGTCAGACCATTGCAGGCCGGGATGGAGATGCCGGGAAATAAAATAGAGGAGGGAGGATTGCTGCATGGATATTATTAATATCTTATTTATTGTGGCACTGATCTATTTCTTTTCCTCACTGCAAAAACGAAAAAAACAAAGGAATAATCGTCCTGAAGAATCACCACAGAAGACTGATGTACCGGAGCAGATTCCGGAAAACGCTACGGTACAAAAGCAGAATGGATATGATTACGAGCAGTTTCGAAAAAAACTGCGCCGTGCCTGGAAGCTTCCTGAAACAGATTCCAGTTCAAAAACGGAAGCGCCCCGTACTGTATCAGCGGAGACAGAACAAAGAACTGGAAAACCAGAGCAGGGATATACTGCTCATCAGACGGAAGAGACGGTTTTATCAGAAAAATCTGAAATGACAGAGCAGGTACGGCGCTGGCAGGAATATGCCCGTCGAAGGGAAGCACCCGTTTCTGTACAGGCTATTCAGGAGGCAGCCGGAGGACAGGAAACAGGAACAAATGGCTATCGCTGGAGCGAGCGGGATGCCAGACAGTGGATGGTATATGATGCCGTTTTTGGGGAGCCGGCGTGTCGTAGAATTCATTACCGTCTTCGGGAAAGACGCCGTCGATAAAATGCTGGACTATTTTTCAAAAGATATTTATGGGATACCGGAATGGTCCTGTATACCGGCTGCTTCCTGGCGTATAGGCGTCTGTCTGTTCTATGCAGGATTATCCTCTCTTTTGATTTTGGGAGGACTTTACGGACAGGGAGCTTTACTTTTTTCCGCTGTGGTGGTCATTTTATTCAGTCTATGGCGGATCTGGTGCTTGCAGATGCCTTCGGTACTGGTTTGTCAGGAATATCTTCTTGTCCGGGTGTCGGGTATGCTGTCAGGGAATGACATCCGGCAATTTCTGAAACCTCTTTATTTTGTAGCGGAATATCAGGAGATTGCAGGATTTTCTCATCAATGGGATGAGATGTATCTCGGGACAGAAACAGCAGGCGGACTGGTCAAGGTCTCTGTCCGGCTGTCTCATATTTCCAGACAAGACCGGGAACGGATAGCAGATTATATTGAAAAAAAGCAGAACTATTTTTGTACGGACAGGAAAAATTAGAAACATCATTGTTGGTGGGAAGGACATGTATGGAAAAACAAGTCATGAAACAGCTTCATTTTGTGAAAACAGATCCTGCTGGTAATACAACGATTCTTGTACTGGATTCCATTCCGGCGGAAGAAAGAAGCAGAATGGCCAGATGGTTGATGGCGCCTGCCAGTGTATCTGCCGAACAGGTCGCTTTTGCCGATGCGGAGCCGCCACGTTTCTGTGATATGGGGATTTGTATGATGGGCGGCGAGTTTTGTGGAAATGCAGTCCGATCAGCCGCCGCATGGAAACTGTTTGATCGGGAACGATGGCAGCCTTCTGTCCCCGGGACGGAGCGGATTTCTTTTGAGATTTCCTGTACAGGAATCGAACACAATGTGCATTGTACGGTACAACAAACCGGTCGATCCGTTTTTGATGTGACGGCAGAAATGCCGCTGCCTCTCTCTGTTGAGCGAATAAGAATGGAAATGCAGGAAATCTGGAAGGCCCGTTTTTCCGGAATTACGCACTACTGCTGCTGCGGTACATTTTCTGCAGAAGAAAAAGCCAATCTTGTGCGAGCCATATTAAACGCCTATCCGGTGGCAAGCAGGGAAGCCGCGGGAGTCTTATTCTGGGATGGTACGGTGCTTGATCCTTTTGTGTATGTAAAAGATACAGATACATTGGTCAATGAGTCCAGCTGCGGCAGTGGGACGGCCGCAGTTGCAGCCTGTATGGCTTTCCGGACGCAGCAGTCGGTACATATTGATGCCCGGCAGACGGGAGGCATGATTTCCGGAGAAGCCATCTGGCATACTGGTAAAGTAGGACGATTACAAATCGGAGGCCCCGTGCGAATTACGGCGGAAGGAATTGCCTATCTGTAATTGAATAGTAAAGGAGGAATTTGTATGGAATTTTTTGATGTGCTGCATATGCGTCAGTCTGTTCGCCGTTATACAGAGGAAAAAGTAGAGGAAAAGGATATTGCCGCCATTGTGGAAGCGGCACAATTAGCTCCTGTCGGCATGCATAACAATAAAGGATATATTCTCACGGTTATTTCCAGCAAGTCTGTACTAGACCAGATGAAACGGAGTTTTACAGAAATGACGGGCAAGGAAGGGGATCCGTCGTATGGAGCACCTCTGTTTATTCTGGTATCTAAAACGCCGGAAGCCATTGAGGAAATTGCAAAATATGATGCAGCCTGCATTATTGAAAATATGCATCTGGCAGCGGCTGCTCTTGGACTTGGTTCCGTGTATATCCATGGCATGATCTTTTCCATTCGTGGAGAAAAAGCCTGGCAGCATGCAGCGGGACTTCCCGATGGAGCGGTTCCGCTTTGCGGCCTGGCTGTTGGGCACAGTGCGCAGGAACTCCGTGCACGGCCGACAAAAGAAACATTTCAGACAATATATGTGGAATGAAAAACAGGGCAGATTGATTCTGCCCTGTTTTTTGAGTTATCAGCAGGTACGGGAAATAAATAATTTTTGGACCGGAAAATAGAAATTCCCTGCGGAAGCATTTATAATGAAAACAGAAACCCGGATTTCTGTTTTCTTGCGGTGAAATCAAGGGTTTGCTACAATAGAAAACATGCTGATTTTTAGAGGCTGTTTCTATCGTCCAATGGGGGAATGTATATGAATAAAGATATAATGGCTGTAATACTGGCAGCAGGAATGGGAACCCGAATGAAATCGGAAATTCCCAAAGTCCTGCATAAGGTAAATGGAATTCCTATGCTTGAACAGGTTATTCGTGTGGTGAAGTCGGCCGGATGTGCATCCTGTGTAACGATCACCGGATATAAAGGAGAACTGGTTCGTGAAGCGGTAGAAGGGCAGACCGAATTTGTTGAACAGAAGGAACAACTGGGAACCGGTCATGCACTGATGCAGGCAGTACCTAAACTGGAAGGAAAAAATGGGTATGTGCTCGTGATCTGTGGAGATACGCCGCTTCTTCGCAGCGAAACGATTCGTCAGCTGATTGAGACCTGTGAAGAAAAACAAGCGGCGGCATCAGTATTAACAGCAATTATGGATAATCCGTTCGGTTATGGAAGAGTGCTTCGGGATGATAAAGGGCACATGACCGGTATTGTGGAACAGAAGGATGGAACACCGGAGCAGTTGCGCGTCCGGGAGATCAATACCGGAACGTATTGCTTTGATATTCAGGCCCTTCTGCAGGCACTTCCAAAACTGGATTGTAATAATGCGCAGGGAGAATATTACCTTACCGATGTATTTGGAATCATGATTCGGGAAGGTCGCGTTGTTGCTCCCGTGGTGGCAGAGGACGAAGAAGAAACGCTTGGAGTCAATTCAAGAAGTCAGCTGGCAGTGGCAGATAAGGTGCTCCGCCGGAGAAAAGCAGAAGAGCTGATGAGCGAGGGCGTGTCCATTATCGACCCGGATCATGTATATATCCAGCAGGATGTTACGGTAGGAAAAGATACGGTCCTTTATCCGGGGACCATTCTGGAAGGGAAAACGGTAGTAGGTTGTGGATGCCGCATTGGCCCGGATACGGAACTAGACAATGTGATCTGCGGTGATGACAACCATCTGAATCGTGTATATGCCCATGAATGTACCATCGGAAGTCATAATGAGATGGGACCGTTTGTACATCTCCGGCCCGGTACGGTGATGCATGATCATATTAAGGTCGGTAATTTTGTAGAGGTCAAAAATTCCGATATCGGAAATGGAACGAAGCTTCCGCATCTGATTTACTGCGGAGATGCAGATGTGGGTGAGAAGGTCAATTTCGGCTGCGGTACGGTAACGGTCAATTTTGACGGGAAAAAGAAATATCGTACTGTTGTGGAGGATCACGCCTTTATCGGATGCAATACGAATCTGGTGGCTCCGGTGCATATCGGAAAACGTGCGTTTACGGCTGCAGGTTCCACCATCACGAAGGATGTGCCGGATGAAGCCTTGTCAGTAGCAAGGGCCAGACAAAAAAATATAGAAAATTGGGTAAAAGACGACACATACAAGGATTGATGTGGTAATATATTTATGTTGTGCATTTTCATTGTTCATTTTTGAAGAGGGAGACAGGCAAAATGGAAATGGAAGACGAATCCAAACTGAAGATCTTTAGCGGCACGGCGCATCCTGTACTGGCGAAGGAAATCTGCGATTACATTGGTATTCCTCTGGGGAAGGCCATGTGCGGACGGTTCAATAATGGTGAAATCCAGGTCATGATCAATGAAAGCGTCCGCGGCAAGGATGTCTTCGTGATTCAGCCGACCGGAGCTCCTGTAAATGATAATCTGATGGAAATGCTTATCATGGTTGATGCACTGAAAAGAGCTTCTGCCCGGCATATTACCGTTGTGGTACCGTATTATGGCTATGCGCGTCAGGATCGCAAAACCCGCGGCAGAGAACCGATCACTTCGAAGCTTGTGGCAGATCTCATGTCCAAAGCCGGTGTAACCCGGGTTGTCACCATGGACCTTCATGCAGGACAGATTCAGGGCTTCTTTGATGTACCGGTGGATCATCTGATGTCTGCGTCTCTGCTGGCGAATTACGTACAGAGCAAACACCTGGACGATCTGACCATCGTTTCTCCGGATCTGGGCGGTGTGACCCGTGCCAGAGAACTGGCTGACCGTGTAGGAGCCCCGATCGCCATTATTGAAAAACGCCGTCCGGAACCGGGTGTAGCCAAGGTCATGAATATTATCGGCACGGTGGAAGGCAGAAACTGCGTCATTGTTGATGATATGGTCGACACAGCCGGTTCTCTCTGTGAAGGGGCAAAGGCTCTGGCGGAAGCCGGTGCCAAATCGGTCTATGCTGCAGTTTGCCACCCGGTGCTGACAGATCCTGCTACGGAACGGATTCGCAATTCCAATATCAAGGAACTGATTGTAACGAATTCTCTTCCGATTCCGGCTGAAAAAATGCAGCCGAAACTGACAGTTCTTTCTGTAGCTCCGCTTCTGGGCGAAGCCATCATGCGTATTTTCCATGAGGTCTCTGTAAGCCAGCTGTTTGATGATAAGGAATAATCACGGCCGCTTGTATGAAACTGATTGTAGGACTGGGAAATCCCGGGGCTGAGCATGCGCATACTCGGCATAATATGGGATTTGATGTCGTTGATGAACTGGCGTCCAGATGGGGGATTTCCCTCTGGAAAGAAGATATGAAAGCGCAGATCGCTTCCTGTGTCCGGGATGGTGAGAAAATTCTTCTGGTGAAGCCGCTTACCTATATGAACAACAGCGGGGAGGCTGTTGGAGCCATTGCGAGGTATTACAAAGTAGAGCCGGAAGATATATTTGTCGTGTGTGATGATCTTGATCTTCCTGTGGGGAAAACACGGATTCGGAAGAAGGGAGCTTCCGGCGGGCACAATGGGATTAAGTCGCTGATTGCTCATTTGGGAACGGAAGAATTCAATCGTTTCCGTATTGGCGTGGGCCATCCGCGGGACGGGCACACTGTGGTTCAGCATGTACTGGGCCGTCCCTATGGAGAAGAAATTCCGGAAATTGAAGCGGCAAAAATGCATACTGCAGATTCGATTGAAGGAGCTCTCAAAATCGGCGTCGATAAGGCGATGAACCAGTTCAATCCGAAAAGACAGAATACAAAAAAGAAGTGATGAAGGGGAGGCCCGGCCGGGCCTCCTTTTTCGGACGAAGGGTGGGCAGCTTATGAAAGGAATGCTGATCGTATTCGAGGGCATTGACGGAAGTGGAAAGGCAACACAGGCAGCTCTGCTTGAGCAGGAACTGCGCACGGAAGGACGGAATGTTCTGCATATTTCTTTCCCGGATTATAAAAGCGAATCATCAGCACTGGTACGGATGTATTTGTCCGGTGATTTTGGGACGGATCCTTCATCGGTCAATCCCTATGCAGCTTCGCTGTTTTTTGCTATGGATCGATTTGCCTCTTTCCGGATGCATTGGAAATCTTTTTACGAAAAAGGCGGGATTGTCATTGCGGACCGGTATACGACCAGCAATATGGTCCATCAGATGACTAAGTATGACAGTGGGGAAGAACGAAAGGCTTTTCTGAACTGGCTTGAGGATATGGAATATGAAAAACTGGAACTTCCCAGGCCTGATGTTGTGATCCTGCTTGATATGCCTCTTCAACAGTCAGAAGAACTGGTGAGAAAGCGTGCGGAAGCCGGAGGGTCCATGGATATTCATGAACAGCATATAGAATATCTGCGCCGGTGTCACGATGCGTATCAGATGCTTGCTGCCCGTTATGGATGGACGCGCATTTCCTGTGTAAAAGATAATGCCCTTTTAACACCGGAAACGATTGCGGAATCTATTAAGGCAGACGTGGAGTCGTTTCTGGATAAAAATGTCTGTCAGTTCATATGAATTGGATTGAATTCCGTTTGCATTCTGTGTATAATGGCACATAAATGACATATCTCTTCAGGGCAAGGTGAAATTCCTGACCGGTGGTAATGAAGCCATGCTTCTAGCCCACGAGCCATCTGGCTGATCTGGTGCGATTCCGGAGCCGACAGTACGGAAAGTGTTCTTTCCATAGTCTGGATGAAAGAAGAGTGGAAAATTCTGCTTTAAAGCCGCGTCCTGAAAAAGGAGGTGGCTTTTTGTTTTCAGCTGAAGACCATGGATATATGGCACGGGCATTAGAACTGGCCCGGCGGGGTATCGGGCATACACGTCCCAATCCGATGGTGGGGGCAGTTCTGGTTAAACACGGACAGATTATCGGAGAGGGCTGGCATCAGCAATATGGAGGAGCCCATGCAGAGGTCAACGCTTTTGCGTCCTGTAAGGAAGATCCGGAGGGGGCGACACTGTATGTAACACTTGAGCCGTGCTCTCATTATGGGAAAACTCCGCCCTGTGCGGACCTGATTATCCGAAAAAAAGTAGCTCGTGTGGTGACCTCTATGGTGGATCCGAATCCGCTGGTTGCCGGGCGGGGAATTGAAAAACTGCGACAGGCAGGAATTTCTGTCTCTGTGGGACTGATGGAAGAAGAATGCCGGCAGTTAAATGAAGTATTCCTGAAATTTGTAACGGAAAAGCAGCCGTTCATTCTGTATAAGGCAGCCATGTCTCTTGATGGGAAAACAGCCTGCTTTACGGGAGATTCCCAATGGATATCCTCTGAAGTGTCGCGGAAAGAAGTACATCAGATGCGTGCACAGTATGCGGGGATCATGACCGGCATAGGTACCATTCTGGCAGATGATCCGAGGCTTACGGCAAGAGTTGATGGCGCGGAAGATCCGGTGCGAATTATTGCTGACAGTCAGCTGCGGATACCACTGAAGGCAAAGGTTCTTCATGAATCGGGGCGGACCATTTTACTGACAACATCCCAGGCTTCTGAGGGGAAGAAAAAAGAAGTACAGGCTTTAGGTGCAGAGATCATCGTTGCTGACGGACCGCATAACAAAGTGGATCTAAAACAGGCCATGACACATCTGGCTTTGATGGGAATTGACGGAATTCTGCTGGAGGGCGGTTCTACACTGGCAGAGGCAGCACTGGAGGCAGGGATTGTGGATAAAATCTGTTTCTATGTGGCCCCTTTGCTTATTGGTGGGAAGGTTGCGCCTTCTCCTGTGGGAGGCATCGGAGCAGCTCATTTGCCGGAAGCGGTAAGAATAAAGAACGCGGCCGTAGAAAGGTGCGGAGCGGATTTTAAAATTACCGGATATATTGAAAAGGAGGATGGATGTGTTTACGGGAATCACTGAGGAAGTGGGCACTATCCGACAGATCAGCCGGACAAGCCGGAGTGCAACATTATTCATCGCCTGTCGTACGGTACTGGAGGGAACACGGGAAGGGGACAGCATTGCAGTCAATGGGGCCTGCCTGACAGTAACCCGATTATGGAAGGATGCATTTGCCGCAGATGCGACTCCGGAAACAATGGCCCGTACGGCGTTTTCGATGCTGCGTCCTGGCAGTCCCGTAAATTTAGAAAGGGCGCTTCGCGTAGGTGACCGGTTGGGCGGTCATATGGTGTCCGGTCATATTGATGGCACCGGGAAACTGGAGGCCGTTACACGGGATGAGAATGCGGTGAATCTCCGAATTTCCTTTATTTCGGAAAAAATGCGGTATATTCTGGAAAAAGGATCTGTGGCAGTGGATGGTATCAGCCTGACAGTAACAGAGCGGGACGATCGGGGATTTTCAGTTTCCATCATTCCGCATACGGGAATGAAAACGGCATTGCTGGACAAACATCCGGGAGATCCTGTGAATATAGAATGTGATATGCTGGGTAAATATGTAGAACAGCTGATGAAAAAGCCTGATGCCCAGGGGCTGACTATGGACGCCCTGCGTTCCTATCATGTGACGGGAGGTCATTATGGAATATAAATTTGATTCTATCGAAGAAATTGTGGAGGAGATCCGCAAAGGTCACTGCGTGGTCATGCAGGATGCCGAAAACCGGGAAAATGAGGGAGACTATATTTGTGCCGCAGAATTTGCCACGCCGGGAAATGTCAATCTCATGGCCTCTGAAGCCAAGGGGGTTATTTGCATGCCCATGGATGGGGAAATCGCAGACCGCCTTTTTCTGGGGCCGATGATTCGAAGAAATACAGATAATCATCATACGGCTTTTTTGGAATCCATTGATTATGTGGGAACCGGGACAGGCGTTTCTGCCAGTGACCGCTCCATGACGGCACTGAAAGCGGTAGCGGATGACGCGCGTCCGGAAGAATTTCGCCGGCCCGGGCATCTGTTCCCGCTCCGGGCAAAGAAATGGGGAGTCTTGGAACGGGCCGGGCATACAGAGGCGACAGTGGATCTGGCACGCATGGCCGGGCTGAAGCCGGCCGGACTCTGTTGCGAAATCATGAATCCCGATGGGACCATGGCCCGCAGGGAAGAGCTGTTCCGGCTCGCGAAGGAAAAGGGGATGAAAATCGGGAACATTCAGGACCTGATTCAGTATCGGAAGAAGCATGAAAAACTGGTGGACCGGGTGGCGGAAGCGCGCATGCCTACCCGGTATGGAGAGTTCAGAATTATCGGATATATTAATAAGTTGAATGGGGAACATCATGTGGCACTGGTCATGGGAGATGTAACAGACGGACGTCCTGTATTGTGCCGTGTCCATTCGGAATGTCTTACAGGAGACTGCTTTGGTTCCCTGCGCTGTGACTGCGGACAGCAGTTTGATGCAGCTATGAAAATGATTGCGGCAGAAGGACGGGGCGTCATGCTGTATCTCCGGCAGGAAGGCCGGGGAATCGGCCTGATCAATAAAATTCGTGCCTATGCGCTGCAGGATCAGGGGTATGATACGGTGGAAGCCAATCTGAAACTGGGCTTTGCTGCTGATCTGCGGGAATACATGGTAGGCGCTCAGATGCTTCATGATCTGGGCGTGGATACGATCCGTCTTCTCACCAATAATCCGGAAAAAATTGAAGAAGTATCCGATTATGGCATTCACATTACCGAGCGTGTGCCGATTCAGATGGCAGCCGGTAAGGAAGATGAATTTTATCTGAAAACGAAACAGGAAAAAATGGGGCATTTGCTCCAGTTTGATGAGGAGGAAAAATAATGCGTATCATTTCCGGCACCTTTGAGGAAAGTCAGATTCGTGTAGGGATTCTCGCGTCCCGCTTTAATGAGGTGATTGTATCGAAACTGATTGACGGCGCGGCTGATGCATTAAGCCGCCACGGGGTCAATCTGGACACGGTGGATCTTGCCTGGGTACCCGGTGCTTTTGAAATTCCATCTGCAGCCAAGAAGATGGCAGAATCCGGACGTTATGATGCACTGATCTGCCTGGGGGCTGTGATTCGCGGGGAAACGGATCATTATGAGCACGTGGCAACGGAAGTGACCAAGGGAATTGCGCAGGTTTCGCTTTCTTCGGGAATTCCGGTTCTGTATGGAGTTCTCACCACGGATACGGTGGAACAGGCGCTGAATCGTGCAGGGCTTAAGGCCGGTAATAAAGGCTTTGAATGTGCTATGGATGCCCTGGAAATGGTCAGTCTGTTTAAAAAATTGTCCTGAGGCAAGAGCTCCCGGATCGGGGGCTCTTTTCTATTGACAGGAGCCTTGCTATAATACAGGCGTCTGTAAGGAAAATGTGGATAGAATAAGAGGAAGCATGAGCGGGAAAGAAGAAAAATTTTGGGAGAAATTTTGTGAAAGTCTGGTCCGGCTCCGGAATGCCGGAGAAATACTGCAGCAATTGGTGCATGGCACGGTGGCAGAACAGGACGGGCAGAATGAAATTCATAAGCTGGCGCTGGCGGAGCGCAGCGCCTGTCCACTGTTGTATGAAAGAATGTATCGCGCATTTCACGGACAGGCGGAGAGCGAAACGGTACGTCTGCTTGTGGAGAAAGCAGAAAGCCTGATCGCAGAAGCCGATGAGGTGGCACTGCTTCCATTGCTTTATGAGTCCTCGGAGAATCAGAGGATGGCAATGCTGGCAGAACTTGTACAGCATGCTCTGCAGGAACTGGAACGGATGGCCGGATACAGCAGCACACTGGAAGAAAATTATATGAAAGCGGAAGCTCGGGCCCAGAAAATTCTGAATTATGAAATCCGTGGGACAAACTGCTACCGGGAGGCACTTCGTCAGCTGATGGAAGAAACGAGGGGGCCCGCTTCATTGGTTTGGCAAAAAGAAATATATGAGAGACTTCGGCATATGCTTGTTGCAGCGGCCGATTGTGCCGTGCTGTATCGCGAGGCCTGCGGCATTTCCGGATAAAAGGGAAGCATGAATATTTGCTATACATGAAGAAGCTGTATTTCTTAACTTTGCCTCTTTTATAAGTATAATGAAATCATATGGAGGAAATGCCATAACAAAGGAGGTATCCTTTGGGCCTGATTGATGATTATTTCCCTGATTATCAATTTTGCTGCGGTGCGGCTCATACTCCTCAATGAGCGCACAGCCAGAAAAGCGGCGAAAGCCGCTTTTTTTGTGCTGTTTTTGGCAGATGGCCATATAGTATAATAAGAAGCATCTTTGAAGAATCGGAGGAAATGCGGAATGATTCGGCAGTATCGGTGGAACGACGGGCAGAGACTGACTCTGGATGACTCCATGAAAATTATGGGGATTCTGAATGTGACACCGGATTCTTTTTCAGACGGCGGGTGCTGGAATACAGCAAAAAAAGCGTCGCAGCATGCGATGGAGCTTGTCCGGGAAGGCGCAGATGTGATTGATGTCGGAGCAGAATCGACAAGGCCGGGGAGCATCGCGCTTACATCCGGGGAGGAGTCGGAACGTCTTATGCAATTTCTGCCGGCTGTCCTTCAGGTGTCTTCTGTGCCGGTATCGGTCGATACGTATCACTGGCAGACCGCAGAGAAGGCATTTCAGGCAGGCGCTCATATTTTGAATGATATCTGGGGGCTGCAATACGATGATGGAGAAATGGCAGAGGTAGCGGCAAGCTGGCAGGTGCCTGTCATTCTGATGCATAATCAGGTGGGAGCTCAGTATGACGACGATATCATTGAATGTATGAAAGCATTTTTTTCCCGCTCCATTGAAATTGCGCTGTCACATGGGATAAAGGAAGAAAACATATGGCTGGACCCGGGGATTGGATTTGGAAAAAACGGAGAACAAAATCTGGAAATTCTGCGGCGCATTCAGGAATTGACTGCATTGCCGTATCCGCTTCTTCTGGCGCCGAGCAGAAAACGTTTTATCGGGACGATTCTGAACGGACTTCCGGCAGAAGAGAGAGATGAAGGGACAGGAACCGTATGCCTATGGGGACAGGAGCGGGGCTGTGCCATGGTGCGGGTTCATAATGTCCGGATGATAGCCCGTATGGTGAAAATGATGAATGTGCTGATGCAGCGGAAAATATGAGGCGGAAATGGATACAATTACTCTGACAGGAATGTCGTTTTACGGATATCACGGAGTCATGCCGGAAGAACAGCGCATGGGACAGCGGTTTTACATTGACCTGGAACTTCATCTTCCACTGGAAAAAGCAGGAATGACAGACAGACTGGAAGATACGGTCAATTATGCTGAAGTATACGAAGTCGTCCGGAAAATTACAGAAGAACAACGATATGCGCTGATCGAGAAGTTAGCCGGTGAGATCGGGCGGCAGGTGCTTTCGGGATTTCCGGTGATAGATAGCGTATCTGTGACGGTACATAAGCCGTCAGCACCGGTATGTGGTACAATTCGTGATATTTCCGTAACTGTGGAGACAAAAAGGGATCATGAATGAATATTATGTGTCTCTCGGTTCCAACTTGGGACAGCGGGGAGATCTTCTGAGAAGTGCTGTGTGTGCGATGAGCCGGTATGGAATTCAAGTGCAAAAAAAATCCGGCATATATGAAACTCTGCCCTGGGGGAAAGAGGATCAGGAGCTTTTTTTCAATGCAGTAATACTTGTATATTGGGAAGGAGAGCCGGAAGAACTGCTGCGCCGGCTGCTGATGATTGAGCAGGAGCACGGCCGGAAGCGGATGATTCACTGGGGGCCGCGTACACTGGATCTTGATTTGATTTACGGAAAAAATATCACGCGGGACAGCGAATTTCTCAGGCTGCCGCATCCCTTTTTCTGGGAGCGGGCCTTTGTACTGGTTCCTTTGGCAGATATTGATCCGGATTTTACCTTTCAGGGGCAGTCTGTTTTGGAACGAATTGGGGAACTTCATGGTCTGGATTGTGTAAGGCGGACAGATGAACGATGGGAGGTCACCAATCATGACGGAAACTGAGAAGCTGCCGACGGGACAGACTGGACGGCAGCTGATTGCGATATTGCGTAAGTCCGGGTTGACGCAATCTATTTCTGATGCTTTATCACAAGACAGGACGATTATGGTATGCGGTGCTGACGGGGCACAAAAAACATGGATTGAAGAAACCGTCCGGGATGTGGATAAACCTGCCATTATCATTGTGCCGGAACATAAGGATGTGCAGCGGTGGGAAGAGGATCTTCAATTTTTCTGTCCGGAGCTTGAAATTTTTCCTTTTCCTGTTGTGGAAAAGGCGGATTTTTCGGTCACTTTTACTGGTACGGAAGCACTGCGCGGAAGAATGCAGGCTTTATCTGCTCTTCTGAATGGAAAACATTGCATTGTTCTGGCAACGGCTGTAGAGGCAGCACAGAAACTGCCTGTGCCTTCAGCACTCCTACGCCATAAAATTGATATTCATGTCGGGGATGTTCTGGAGCGGGAACCTTTCCTGGCACAGCTTATAGCTTATGGATATGAACGGGTCGATCAGGTGGAACGGTGTGGTCATTTTTCGGTCCGTGGGGATATTATTGATATTTTTGCTGTCAATGAGGCACATCCTTACCGCATTGAATTTTTTGATGATGAAGTGGATGGCATCCGACAGTTCAATGAGGACGATCAGCGCTCAATCCTGTCAGCCGACAGTTTTTCCCTGTTTCCGCTCAGAATGGAAAATGATGATGCAGCCAGTCTGTCCACCTATGCGTCCCAGGGGCTTTTGATATATGATGAGCCGCAGCGCGGTGGAGAAAAGCTCAGAGAATATCTGAGTGAGGAGAAGGAAAACCGTGCGCACTGCGTGGATTGGAGGGAAGTAACATCCCATCGGGGAAAGACACTTGTTTTTTCCCTATTGAATCGTGGTCTGCCGGGAATGAATATCCGGCAGACTATGATGTGGAAAGGGCAGCCCGTCACAAATTTTCAGCGTCAGCTTCCTTTGTTTTGTGATGAAATTGCTTTTCGTCTTCAGGAGGGCTGGCAGGTAGGCATTGCGGTGCTGCGTCCGTCAGAAAAAGAGGAAATAAAGAATGCACTTCAGGAGCATGGAATTCCTGTTTCGGATACGCTGACAGCAGGAAATCTTATTTTTACAGAAGGAATTCTCAGTAAGGGATTTGAACTGTCAGAACTGAAGCTGGCTGTTTTTGCGGCCGGAGATATTCTGGGAAGGACAAAAACAAGACGGTTCCGCTCATCAGGGAAAGGGCAGCCGATTCGTCTTTTCTCTGACCTGAATCAGGGAGATTATGTGGTACAGCGTGTACATGGCATCGGCCGGTATATCGGCATGCGAACGCTGGAAATTGACGACATGCATCGGGATTATGTAACGATCCAGTATGCAGGCGGGGATAAACTATATCTTCCGATGGAACAGATTACCACACTGGAAAAATATATCGGTCCGGAAGGGCAGAGTCCCGTTCTGTCTAAAATGGGGGGTGCTTCCTGGGAAAAAATCCGGAGCAAAGCAAAGCAGTCCATTCAGGAACTGGCGGAACGACTTCTGGCGGTATATGCCAAAAGAGAAATTACTCCGGGCATTGCCTTTGATCCGGATACGCCGGAGCAGAGAGAATTTGAAGATTCCTTTCCCTACGTAGAGACGCCGGATCAGTTATCTGCGATAGAAGCCATCAAGAGAGCCATGGAAAAGCCGGAGCCGATGGACATGCTCCTTTGCGGAGATGTGGGATTTGGCAAAACGGAAGTGGCCATGCGTGCGGTATTCAAATGCGTGATGAGCGGGTATCAGGCTGTGGTCCTTGTGCCGACAACGGTTCTGTCTCAGCAGCATTATCAGACCTTCTGTGAACGGATGGAACGATTTGGCGTTCATATTTCCGTATTGAACCGGTTCTGCACCGCAAAGGAGAGGAAGGCCATTCTGAAGGGAACGGCAGATGGTTCCATCGATGTGCTGATCGGGACGCATGCCATTTTATCAAAAAAAATCGAATGCAGGCGGCTGGGCCTTCTGGTAGTGGATGAGGAACAGCGCTTCGGGGTCGTACAGAAAGAAAAATGGAAATCACGGGACAGTGCAGTGGATGTTCTGACACTGTCGGCGACACCCATTCCCCGTACGCTGCATATGAGCCTGACCGGTGTGAGGGATATGGTGACCATGACGCAGCCGCCCTCTAACCGGCATGCCATTCAGACGTATGTCACGGAATATGATGACCGGATTGTACAGGAGGCACTGATAAGGGAAAAAGCCCGTGGAGGGCAGAGCTATTTTATATACAATCGGATTGATTCCATTGATGCCATGGCGGCACATCTGAAAAGTCTTCTGCCGGAGGATGTTACCATCGGGATTGCCCATGGCCGGATGAATGGGGAACAGCTGGAACAGATCATGTTTGATTTCTTTGAGAAAAAATATGATGTTCTGCTGTGCACCACTCTGATCGAAAACGGGGTGGACCAGCCGAATGCCAATACCATGATTGTGTATGATGCAGATCGTATGGGGCTTTCACAGCTTTATCAGATGCGCGGCCGTGTCGGTCGTTCTGATCGGATTGCCCGGGCATATTTCTTTTACCGCCGGGGCAGGGTGCTTTCGGAAGTCGCAGAAAAAAGGCTCGAATCCATCCGGGAATTTACGGAACTCGGATCCGGATTCAAGATTGCCATGCGGGATCTTGAGATCCGGGGAGCAGGAAATCTTCTTGGCGCCGCACAGCATGGAAATATTGCGGCAGTAGGTTTTGCGACGTACTGTACGATGCTGGATGATGCCATTCGTCGGCTGAAGGCGGAGAAAAATCATCAGCCGATGCCGAAAAAACTGCCGGATACAGTCATTGAATTTATGCAGGATGCCTATATCAATGATGACTATATATCCAAGCCGGATCAGAAAATAGAAATCTACCGTCGACTGGCGGTCATAGCTTCGGAAAAAGAACTGGAAGATCTGATTGACGAGGTGATTGATCGTTACGGGACTCCATCCAAATCGGTGGAGAAACTGTTTGACGTCACTCGCCTGCGTGTGCTGGCCCGCAGGATTGGTATAGGCAGCATTGTGACAGAAGGGGATGAATATCTGCTGACATGGGCGGCTCCGGAACTGGCAGAAGGGCTGGATATCATGAAGCTTCCGGCCCCGTGGCTGGCAAAACTGCGGGTTTTGCCGAACAATCCGGTGCGTGTTAAAATAAAAAAAGCTGCGGTTTCCGGCGATCCGGTGAAATGGTTGACGGAATTTATCCGCGTTTTATACCGGGAAATTGGCACATTGTCTTCTGGGGGAAATGCACGTGCATAAAAATACTTTTGTACAGGGCGCATTGATTCTGACGGTAGCAGGGATCATTGTCAAATTTATTGGCGCTTTCAGCCGGATCTATCTGTCCCGCCTTCTGGGCGGGGAAGGGATCGGCCTTTATCAGATGGCATATCCGATTTATCTGTTATGCCTTGCGGTGTCTTCTGCGGGGCTGCCGGTGGCCATTTCTATCATGGTGGCAGAGAAAAATGCTGTCCATGATTATCTTGGCGGGCAGCGGGTTTTCCGTATTTCACTAATGGCGTTGACTGCGACCGGCCTCTTTTTCAGCGGCCTGCTTTATTTCGGCGCACAGTGGCTGATCGACAGCGGCATTGTACGCGATCCGAGAGCCTACTGGTCGCTGCTGGCTCTGTCGCCGGCCATTCTTATGGCCACCATTCTGGCGACTCTGCGAGGATATTTTCAGGGACTTCAGAATATGACACCCACGGCCGTATCGCAGATTGTGGAGCAGCTTTTCCGCGTGGTGATCATGATCGGACTGGCAGTGGTGCTGCTCCCGTATGGACTGGAGTATGGTGCGGCTGGCGCCACGTTTGGAGCAGCGCCGGGGGCATTTGTCGGGATTCTCGTGCTGATTTTCTTTTATTACAAAAACAGAAGCTGGCGAAAGGCCATGATGGAATCCCGGGATACCTCAATTGTCCCGGATTCTACGGCGAAGATCATGAAACGTCTGCTGATTCTGGCGCTTCCTGTGTCTCTGGCCAATATCATGCTGCCCATCGTGTCAAATATTGATCTGTTTATTGTACCGCGTCGTCTGGAAGTTGCCGGATTTGCCGTAGAGGAAGCCACAACGCTCTTCGGATACCTCACCGGCATGGCTACAGCGCTGGTGAACATGCCTACGATTATGACCGCTTCTCTGGCGGCCAGTCTGGTTCCCGTAATTTCAGAAGCCATGGCGCGAAATAATGGGGATGTGGTGTATCAGCGGACAGGGCTGGCAATGCGGATGGCTAATATTATTACGGTTCCGTCATTTGTTGGAATGTGCGTGATTGCCACTCCGATTTCCGCCATGCTGTATGCAACACCGGAAGCGGGGCCCTGCATTGCAGTGATGAGCTTCGGCGTTTTTCTGCTTGGCGTGCAGCAGGTGACCACCGGCGTCCTGCAGGGGATGGGAAAAACTGCAATTCCTTTTATTAATATGGTGGTCAGTGCCTGTGTAAAAATCATTCTGTCGTGGAATCTGACGGCGATTCCCAGCCTTGGCGTTATTGGGGCGGCCTGGGCGACAAATGCCGATTTTGGCGTGGCAGCTCTGCTGAATCTGTATTTCCTGCACAAATATATGAAATATAAAATGGATATCGTACATACCCTGCGCTGCTTCATTTCTGCCGGTGTTATGGGAGCCGCGGTTCTGGGTATTTATTCGGTGACCTATCCGGTACTGCACAGCAATACACTAGCTACACTGGCAGCCATTTGTGTGGGAATTCTGGTATATTCACTGGCTATTGTTGTAACGCATACTGTGCGGGCGGAAGATGTGGAAAGCGTTCCGAAAATTGGCGGCAAACTGGCTGCCGTCATTCGGAAAATTGATGTATTTGGGAAAAAGGGAAATTGATGGACTTCAGTTTTTTAGAGGAACTTGGAGTGGATTGCAAGAGAGGCTTTACGGTTTGTCCGGCCTCTTCTTTTTCTATGCTGCCGGCCACTCTGTTTCAGCCTGTGATTTTGACTGGCATCCTGCATGAGGCTGGGATGCAGCGGGCCCGGAAGGAGCTTCTCAGACGAATTTCGGCGGATTCAGCCATTCTTTTGTGGGACATGCAGCAAAAAACTGCCGGGAAATATACAGTTCAGTCGCTGGCATTTCCGGAGGGAAGTGGAGAGTTATGGGTGATTTTTGATCCAAGGCTCTGCAGCAGCAAGGAGGACGAGCGTTTTTCATTGGATCGGCTGTGCCGGATCATGGAGGCCCTTCGGGCTCCGGATGGCTGTCCATGGGATTCTGTACAGACACATGAAACACTGAGGACATATCTGATCCAGGAAGCCTATGAGGCTGTAGATGCCATTGATCATGAAGATATGGAAAATCTGAAAGAAGAACTGGGAGATATTCTGTATCAGATCGTTTTTCATGCCAGAGTGGCAGAGGAAAAAGGCTTATTTTCCATGCAGGATGTGATAGACGGTATTTCTGATAAAATGGTAAAACGTCATCCTCATGTATTCGGATCTATGACATTCAGAGAAACGGCGGAACTTCTTGGCAGCTGGGAGGAACGAAAGATGAGAGAAAAGCACCGACAGCATCTGCTTTCCGGACTTTCGCGCAGCTTGCCAAGTCTACTCTTTGCGTGTATAATGCAAAAGAAAGTGAGCTCGATATGCGGGGAAAATGCCGAAAAAATGGAGTTTTTAAAGAACCATTTTGAGTTTTCCTGGAGACAAGCCATGGATAAGGCAAACGCCGGAGCCAGTGTCGGGGAAATGGAACACTGCTTTGGCAGAGCTCTTTTTGAAATGGCTGCAGCCATTCGTTTTTGGGGCGTGGAACCGGAGCTTGCCCTGCATCGGTTTAATCTCCTTTTTGCAGAACAGTTTGGTAAATGGGAGGATGCCCTGATTCAGGATGGCCGGTTGCCCACACAGGCAGAGGAGAAAGATCTCAGGATGCTGACAGAGCAGCTGAGAAACAGCGGGCTCTGCTGAACTTGTGAAAGTTCATGGATAAAATCCGGGAATGCCCTGGAAGGTATTGAAGGAGGATGTTTTAGAATGAACAAAACGGAATTAATTAATGCAGTTGCACAGGAAGCAGAAGTCACTAAAAAGGATGCAGAAAAAACTGTTAAGGCAGTGATTGATGTCATCAGCGCAGCACTGGAAAAAGGCGAAAAGGTCCAGATTATTGGCTTTGGTACTTTCGAAGTTCGTCAGCGTAAAGCGAGAGAAGGACACAATCCTTCCAGCGGCAATGTCATTCAGATTCCGGCTTCTAAAACTCCGGCTTTTAAGGTCAGCAAACAGTTGAAAGAAAGAGTCAATCAGTAATTTCTGAAAGGCAAAGAGCATGGCTTGATCCATGCTCTTTTTTATTGATAGATCAAATTTTTCTTCCAGTACGGGGAAAATCCCTTTTATGATATAATTAAGCAAATTATTATTTTTCCTTTTTGTTCATGTTGAAACAGGCTCTGAGGCATAGCAAAGGAATCACATATGAAACCGCACAGAAAATTTTTTATTCTTTCTGCTTCCATTGGAAGCGGACATTCGCAGGCGGCGCGGGCAGTTGCGGAGACAATCAGGATGAAGCATCCGGATGACAGTGCACGGGTGCTGGATTTTCTTTCCGGGGATTCTTTTTCACTGGATCAGCTGATAAAAAAAAGTTACCTGAAAATGCTGGACGTATTTCCCATTATTTATAACCGGTTGTACAGTAACTCACAGAATCGGTATCTGGGAAATGGCGTGCAGAGTCTTCTTTCCTGGAGTTTTCGCCGGCGGATGAAGCGGTTGAATGCAGCCTTGAAGCCGGATGCATTGATTTTTACCCATCCGTTTCCCGCCTGTGCGGCCAATCTTCTGAAAAAGGAAGGTGCCCTTTCTATCCCTCTTTTAGGGGTCATTACGGATTTTGACATCCATCAGCTCTGGATTTATAAACATCTGGACGGCTATTGTGTTCCTACGGAGGAACTGGCGGAAAAGCTGGCAGCACATGGAGTACCCCGGTCTATTATTCATACAACTGGGATCCCCGTAAGACGCTCTTTTTATGAGGAACGGAAAAAGAAACCGGCCCGTCAGAAGGGAACGGTCCTTATCATGGGGGGCGGACTAGGGCTCGGATATATTACAGATACCCTGAAACGTCTTGATCGGGTGAAGGAAATTCAAAATTTCATTGTGATCACCGGGCAGAATATTTCTGCTTATGAAGAAGTTGCTTCTTTAAGGGATAAACTGCTGCATCCGGTGGAACTGCACAGCTACACGAATAAGGTAGCTCATTTTATGGGGATCAGCGATCTCATTGTGACCAAACCGGGGGCGCTTACCTGTACGGAGGCATTGACTATGGGGCTTCCCATGGTTCTGGTCAATGCGCTTCCCGGACAGGAACAGGCCAATGCAGCTCATTTGCAGGAAAAAGGCTGCGCTATATGGGTAAAGCGGGGACAACTGGCGGCTACTGTAAGAGAGATTTTGCTCAACGATGAATGGCGGAATCGGATGGCTGCCCGATGCGGGCCGGTCATGGAAGACAGCAGCGGAAAAATTGTGGATATTTTATATAATATGCTGGAAATGGAAAAGAAGCAGCCTGAATAATTATGTGAGATGAGTCGGGATTTTGAGCCCGGCTCTTTGCATGTATGGAGAATTCTGGCAAAAACAGAATCAGGTGAATATAATAAAAGACATACTGATTCAAGCTGTCTGAATGGTAAGCAGAAAAGTCTGAAGGAGCATGTATGGTACAGTCTTTACTTTTTGTTTTCGGCCGTTTTCAGAGGGGCATGCTGATTTTATGCGGATTTGCTGCCTTTATGCTGCTTGGCGCATTGCTTCTGATGCTCCCGGCTGCGCAGACGGGAAACAGGGAGATTGGTTTTATTGATGCTCTTTTTACGTCGGTGAGCGCAGTCAGTGTTACCGGAATGAGCCTGATTAATATGAAAGAGGATCTGACTCTTTTCGGTCAGATTTTGATGTTGTTTATGATTCAGGTCGGCGGCCTGGGGATTATGACGATCATGGCGATTATGGGGATTTCAGCGGGGCGGAGGATCCGGCTGCAGGAAAGGCTTCTGATCCGTGATTCATTTAATCTGCAGACGCCGTCCGGTATGGTTCTTCTGGTTCGGAAGATCATTGCCATGACATTTTTTATAGAGTTTATTTCCGGGACACTGCTGTCCATTCATTTCTGGCAGGAAATGGGCTTTATGGGAATTTATTACGGATACTGGCATGCCGTATCAGCTTTTTGCAACTGTGGGCTTGACCTTTTCGGGAATGGGGGATTTTCTCCTTTTGCAAGGGATCCTTTTGTATGCGCAGTGGTCATTGTGACAATGGTTCTTGGTGGGATCGGTTTTGTCGTCATTGATGATGTGCTCAAAAAAAGATCGTGGGCCAGACTGTCCCTGAACAGTAAAATGGTACTTTTGGCAGAACTGTTTTTCACCGTATTCGGGGCAATTGTTTTTTTTATCATGGACAGAAACAATCCACGGACAATGGGAGACATGAATCTCTTTATGGAAATACTGAATTCTCTGTTCATGTCCATTTCTTCCCGCCTTGCCGGCTTTACTACATTTGATATTGTGGATGTCAGCATCAGTACGCAGCTCATCGTTATGCTCCTGATGTTTACCGGATCGGCACCGGTGTCTACCGGCGGCGGGGTACGGACAACAACCGTATTTGTCATGTTTCTGTCCGTTTTATCATGGATTCGCGGGAAACAGGATGTAGTTATCTTTCATAAACGAATTGATGAGCGGTCCATATCAAAGGCGTTTCATATTTTCACGCTGTCTTTTGCACTGACATTCCTGACTGTATTTTTACTGCTCCTGTTCGATACGCGGGGATTTGGTCTCGAGGAAGTATTGTTTGAAGGGGTTTCTGCATTCAGTACGGTAGGATTCAGTGTAGGACTGACGGATAAATGGAATGATTTTTGTAAAATCATTTTGATCTTTGCCATGTTTATCGGGAGAATCGGGGTTATGACGCTGGTTCTGGCTTTTGCAGAACGCCATCAGGGACAGATTCGGTACCCGACAGAAAATGTGGTTATAGGCTGAGGTGCAGCAAATGGAACAGAAATTACAGTTTTTTGTAGCAGGCTTGGGACGTTTCGGAGAAAGTGTTGCGGTGACACTGGATCGAATGGGGTATGACGTGATGGCCATGGATAAGGATGAAGACGTTGTACAGGATCTGTCGGATCAGCTTGGGTATGTGGTCTGCGCGGATGCGTCCGATGAAAAAAATCTGAACGCTATTGGGGCCGGAAATGCGGATGTGGCCGTTGTTGCAATTGGTGATTTGTCAGCCAGCCTTCTGACGACGCTTCTGCTGAAGGATATGGGGGTCAAGCGCATTGTAGTAAAGGCACTGGATGAACTGCACGGAAAAATGCTGCAGAAAATTGGTGCGGACAAGATTGTTTATTCCGAAAAAGAAATGGGCATCCGGGTAGCACATAATCTGACATCGCCGGGAATTGTTGATTATATTGAAATGAATAATAATATTACAGTAGTCACTATTCATATTCCGGAAGAGTGGATAGGGAAGACACTGATTGATCTGGATGTACGCCGGAAATATCATATTACGGTAGTGGCCATTCGCCGGCAGACAGAAAATTTTATCAATCCCCGGCCGGATATGGTGATGCAGTCGGGAGATATGCTGGTCATACTGGGCGATACTTCCAGCATAAAAGAAATTACAAGCCGGCTTGACTGACAGACAAGATAGATGATCCTTCTATTTTGTGTTATGATATTGTAGAATTTACCGGAAATGACGAAGCTTCTCCGTGGGGAAGGCCGTATTTCCGTGCTGAAAATAGATGATAGAATTTCGGAATATTTACAGGTACTGGAGTGAATGAATTTGGAGAAACTGGTTATTGAGGGAGGAACACCGCTTCACGGTTCCGTTAGAATTTCCAGCGCAAAAAATGCCGTCCTTCCGATCATTGTTGCAACGCTGCTTCCGGAAACGCCGGCGACCATTGTAGATGCGCCTGAGCTGGATGATGTCAGAACCATATGCAGCGTTCTGGAGTCGCTTGGTATTGTCATTCATCAGAATGGATCGGAAATGACATTTGATGCGTCTCATGTAGACCGTACGGAAGCCTCTTATGAACTGATGAGCCGGATGAGAGCATCTTTCCTGGTTATGGGCCCTCTTCTTGCGAAAAAAAGACATGCCAAGATTGCACTCCCGGGGGGATGTATGATAGGAAGCCGGCCCATTGATTTGCATCTGAAAGCTTTTGAAGCGATGGGGGCGGAAATCCAGATTCATAATGGCTATGTGGAAGCCCATGCACCGAAGGGATTAAAAGGTGCGGAAATTTATCTGGATTTTCCCAGTGTAGGAGCAACGGAAAATGTATTGATGGCGGCTTCTCTGGCAGAAGGCCGGACGGTTATTGAAAATGCAGCGGAGGAACCGGAGATTGTAGATCTGGTGACTTTCCTGTCCGGTATGGGAGCCAATATCAAGGGCGCAGGGACCAATGTCATCCGGGTGGAAGGCGTAAAACGGCTGGATGGAGTAGCTCATACGGCAATTCCGGATCGGATTGAAGCAGGTACTTTTATGATTGCTGCGGCTATGGCAGGCGGAGATGTAGTGGTGGAAAATGTTCTGTCGGAACATCTGAAGCCGCTGCTGGCCAAGCTGACAGAAGCTGGGGTTAAAGTCATCAAAGAGGATATCGACCGGGTCCGGGTCATCAGTGATGGAAATATACGGGCGACGGACATCAAAACACTGCCTTATCCCGGTTTTCCCACGGACTTACAGGCACAGTTTATGGCACTGATGACAGTGGGCAAAGGCGTCAGCACCATTACAGAGACTGTTTTTGAAAACCGCTTCATGCATGCCGGAGAATTACAGCGCATGGGGGCCTCCATCCAGATTGAAGGCCGGAAGGCAATCGTGACAGGTGTTCCTTTCCTTCAGGGAGCATTTGTCAGAGCGACGGATCTGAGGGCAGGTGCGGCACTGACACTGGCGGGTCTGGCGGCTCATGGCACAACAGAAGTGGGGGATCTCCATCATATTGATCGCGGATACGATCATCTGGTAGAAAAACTACAGGGATTAGGAGCCCATATTTCCCGTGTCAACGCAAACTGAGCAAAATAAAAAAACAGTGATTCGCCGGCCCGGCTTCAGTTTTTTTGACTGGCTGGGTTCACTGGGGACCGAGGATATAGGAATCGATCTTGGCACATCCAATGTAGTAGTTTATGTAAAGAAAAAACGTCTGGTTTATCCGGAATCTTCTGCTGTGGCAGTCCGTGTCCGGACCGGTGAAATGTTTGCTTACGGGACTCGTGCGGAAGCTATGGAGGGACGCACGCCGCAGAGCATTCGCATTGTACACCCGCTTCGGGACAGTGCTATTGTTGATTATGGAGCGACAGCCTATCTGCTGAATTCCATCATTAATCATTCCTATTTAAAAAGTATGCTTTTTCATCCACGGATGATTGTCTGTGTTCCGGCGGGAGTCTCTGGTGTACAGAGACGAGCAATTCTGGAGGCGGCCGTTACGATGGGGGTCAGAAAAGCGGTGCTGATTGACCAGCCTATTGCAGCTCTCATAGGAATGGGTGTTGATACGGAACGCATGCAGGGTGCTATGGTCGTGGATATTGGCGGCGGCTCTGTGAATGTATCCGTTGTATCACGCCATGGCATGGTGGTCAGCGATTCCACATATGAAGGCGGTCTGGCTATGGATCAGGCCATTATGACCCGGGTGCGTGAAAAGTATAAAGTACAGATCGGAAGACCGGCAGCGGAATCTTTGAAAAAGCAGCTGGGGATTTTGTGGGATATGTCCGGTGTCTTGCAGGCTGGAGAAGCAGCAGGCAAGTCACTGGAAAGCGGATTGCCTGTAAAAATCGGTGTTACCGGAGAAGATGTTTCCAATGCACTGCGGCCAATTATGCAGGTCATTTATAAAAAGGTGCTTGGTGTGCTGCAAAAAACCCCGCCGGCTCTTCTGGCTGATATTCGGGATCATGGCATTATGCTGAGCGGAGGCTGTGCACAGCTGTGGGGCCTGGATGCCATGATTACAAAGGTTACAGGGATTCCGGCGTATGTGGTGGAACAGCCGATGTATGTCAATGCCATCGGGGCGGGAGCCGCGCTGGATTATATGGATTATATGCGAGATTCTCTTCAGGACCTGCATTGAGTAAAACAGCAGAGAGCATGATTTCTCCCTGCTGTTTTTGTGTGGAAAGAACGGACCTCACATAAATTTCTCTATGGTAGAATAACATATATCAGAGGATAATGTATGGAATGGCTTTTGTGAAATAGATTGGTGGAGGTTCGAAATGATGATAAAAAAGCGGCTGGCAGTTCTTGCATGCATGGCGCTGATGGCGGCAGGAAGCATAGTGGCAGAAGCAGAGAATCGGCTCGAGCAGAAAGCTGTCCTTGGCGGAACGATTCATTCCGTTGTCTCAAGCGGAGCAAAGGTGACAGAAGGTACTGTACTGGCAGAAGTGGGAACACTGGCTGGTGATGTGCCGGCTGCCAAGGCTTCGGCAGATGGCATTGTTGCGGAGGTGCGGGTCAAACCGGGACAGGACGTGAATCGGGGAGATATTATTGTGGTCCTTGAAATTGAAGATGAATAAAGACATTGGAGTCAGTGATGAAATATAAGATGTACAAAAAAAATATGATGGCATTGGGGGCAGCTGTCTGCCTGATGTTGTCCTACTGTGTGGGGCATATGGCTCATGCGGAAGACGTGACATTTATGCCGGTATCAGAAGTACAGGAAGGTATGCATGGATATGCGGAGACGGTAGTGCACGGACGTGACATTTCCCGCTTTGACGTAGAGGTGCTGGGGGTCATGAAAGGTCGTGGGCCTACTGGCGGGGATCTGATCCTGGTTAAAGTTTCCGGTCCGGTCATTGACGAATCAAATGGCATAGCACAGGGAATGAGCGGAAGCCCTGTTTATATTGATGGAAAATTATTGGGCGCGGTGGCTTATGGCTTTCCACAGTCCGGGGGCAGAATTGGTATGGTAACGCCCATATCCGATATGATTCATTTATGGACACTGGAAGACAAGCGGGATGTATCCTTTGTTTCTGCATCGGCAGATGGATTGGTTCCATTGGATACGCCGCTCATGGCATCCGGCTATACACAGGATGCCATGGGATATCTGACAGATAAAATGCATAGTTTTCATATGACTCCTTATGCAGCGGCAGCGGAGGGGGATGAAAATCATGTCTACCCGCTGGAAGCCGGAGGTTCCGTGGCGGCATCTCTTGTGAGTGGAGATTTGAAACTGGGAGCTGTCGGGACGGTGACCTATGTGGACAAGGATCATATGGTGGCCTTTGGGCATCCTTTCATGAGTCGTGGGAAAAGCGGCTATTTTATGAATAACTCTTATATATTTACAGTGATTCCCAGTCAGAATATCCCCTTTAAACTGGGGTCTGTCGGGGCGGAAATCGGGGTTATACAGCAGGACCGCGGAGCAGGAATCAGCGGGGTAAGCGGTGAGGTACCTGCATTTACTTCATTGCAGGCAGCAGTAACAGATGAGGAACTTGGCATTGAAAAAACTTTGAATGTCCGTATGATCCAGGACGAAGCGCTGCTTCCGACATTAGCTGCAACTTCTGTGTATAATGCGGTCAGTCAGGTCATGAACCGCAGAGGGGAAGGCAGTGTGGAAATTTCCTATACCCTGTATCCGGAAAATGAAAATCAGCAGGCATTCTCAAGGAAAAATCTGTACTGGTCCTCTTCTGATATTGCAGAGCGCAGTGTGGACGAAATCTATAATGTAATACGGCTTCTGGTACAAAATCGTTTTGAAGACTATCCGCTTCGACGAGTTCAGGTCGATATGAAGGTAACGGAACAGAGGAGGACGGCTCAGCTTCTTGACGCTACGGCTTCTCCTATGATTGTAAGTCCGGGAGATACCATCTTTATTCGGGCCCGGCTGGAACCCTATCGTGGAGAATGTTTTTATAAGGATTTGACTTTTAAAGTACCGGATAATCAGCCGTTAGGCGAAATGATGCTGGAAATTCGGGGTGGTGGAGTGGTGCCGCTGCCTTATCTGATACAGCAGCAGAAATATAATCTGACCGATGAAATTTTAGAGCGTCTGCGTACATATAAGGATTTCAGGGATTTACAGGACAAGCTCAAAAAAGAAGATCAGAATAATCAGATCGTGGCAGAAATTCTGGACCCGGAAGTCAGTATGATTTCAAAGGAAGAGGATAAGCCGGGCGAAGCAAAGATTCAGAATCAAAAAAGTCCTGAAAAACCGAATTATCTGAAACACAGCACTGATAAGGAGGAACCGGCGAAAGAACAGGAAAATGCGGTAAGCCGGGTCGATACAGGGTATGTTATTTATGGGGACGGGCAGTTTACTTTCCAGGTTATGAAACCTGCTGACCGTGACAGGGCGTTGGAAGCGTTGAAGAAAAAGAACGGAAATCAGGAGCAGCTTAAGCTGGAAATGAAAAATCAGGAAAAAGAGGGAATGGAGGAAGCACAGTCTGCATCGACAAAAAAGAAGGCGGAATCATAATCGGATCATGCATGAAAGGAGCGGGGAATCCGCTCTTTTTCGCATGGTCAGAGTGTTAAAATAGTGGGATTAACCGCAGACAGAAAAAGAATTTTGCTGGTTTGAATTTCACTTACCTTTGATGTATTATAATAATAATCATAATTTTTTTAGAAGGAGGAGCCGCTGATGATAGGAATTTTGGAATCCCTGGGCCGAATTACAATCGGCATTTTTCATCAGCTTGGCGCGGTTTTGCTCCTGCTGGCTGCTACGATTCGCCAGTGTCACCGGATACAGCTGCATGAAACGGCAAAACAGTGTCTGGATTTGGGCGTGAAATCGTTTCCTATTGTAGGGTTGACTCTTCTTTTTACCGGAATGGTGCTCTCCTTTCAAATTGCAGGGGAACTGATAAAATATGGTGCCGAATTTTCAATTGGCGGGATTGTAGCTATTGGAATGGGAAGAGAGCTTGGCCCGGTATTATGCGGCGTTGTTCTGGCTGGTCGTGTCGGCGCAGCCATTACGGCAGAAATCGGGACGATGAGAGTGACAGAACAGATCGATGCACTGCGGTGCATGGCGGTAAACCCTGTTGCGTATTTGGTGGTGCCACGGTTTATTGCCTGTATGGCCATGCTTCCGATTTTGAATGTATTCGGAGTGGCCATTGGTATTTCTGGAGGAATGATGGTGGCTGCTTTGGCAGATAATGTATCTGCTTATACATTTCTTCATTCAATCGATGTGTTCTGTGGAGCGGCGGATATCTATATGGGAATGATTAAATCCGTCATTTTTGGGATGATTGTTGCACTGGTTGGCTGTGACCGTGGGATGACCTGTACGGCAGGGGCAGAAGGGGTAGGACGTGCAACGACGCAATCTGTTGTATATTCCATTGTTATGCTGTTTGCAGCAAATTATATGTTGTCGGCGATTCTGTTCTGAGGTCACTTATGATTGAACTAAAACAGGTCAGCAAATCATTTGGAAATCGTCATATATTAAACGGCGTGAATTTATCTGTTGCAGATGGAGAGACACTGGTTATTCTCGGTGCGTCTGGTTCCGGTAAATCGACTATATTAAAGCTGATTATCGGATTATTACAGCCGGATGCCGGGGATGTTCTGATACATGGACAGAATGTCACTGCAATTACGGAGGATGCCTGGAATAAAGTACGCAGGCATATGGGGATGGTATTTCAGTATTCTGCGTTGTTTGATTCCATGACGATCGGAGAGAATGTAGCTTTCGGACTCCGGCAGCATGAGAATATGACAGAAGAACAGATTCAGACGGTCGTCCGCGAGAAACTTCATATGGTCGGACTGGATGGCATAGAGTCACTGATGCCGAGCAGTTTATCCGGTGGCATGAAAAAAAGAGTCAGTTTGGCGCGGGCCATTGCTTTGAATCCGGAAATTATTTTGTATGATGAGCCTACAGCGGGGCTCGATCCTATCCGTTCTACAGCAATCAGTCATCTGATTCGGGATATGCAGGAAAAAATGCATGTCACAAGTATTGTGGTAACGCACGATATGAAATCTGCAGGGGAAATTGCTGACCGGATGGCCTTTTTATATGAAGGTTCATTTCTGGCAATAGGGACTCCGGATGAGTTGTATCAATCGCCTGATCCACGGGTACAGCAGTTTATTCATGGCTGGGAATTTCCTGAAATGCCGCAAAAAGAGGGTGAAATGGAATGAAATATTCAACAGAAGCCAAGGTAGGAGCCTTTGCTTTGGCAGGCATACTTATTTTTGCGGGAATCATTATACATTTGTCGCATCTGGTTCTTTTCGGGAAAGATGGATTTCACGTTACCGGGTATTTCCAGGAAGCCGAAGGAATTGAGCGGGGCAATCCGGTTCGATATGCTGGCGTTGAGGTAGGCCGCGTCGATGATATTTCGGTGGAAAAAGGAGAAGCTGTTTTATCCTTACGGTTTTATGAAGGGACAGAAGTTCCGAAAGATGCCTCGTTTTCCATACAAACCAGCGGCGTCATGGGCGGCATGTATGTACGGGTTTCCGGGGGAAAGCTGGAGAATGGCGTATTGGAAGATGGAATGTCCGTTCATGGATCGGCAGCTCCGGGATTTGAGTCGACGATGAAAAAAATGGATAAACTGGCAGATTCGGCACAACAGCTTCTCAATGGAATGAATTCCGTTATATCCGATCGGGCTTCTCAGGAAAATGTAAAAAATACACTGGCAAACATCAATGCGCTCACACAAAATCTGGCGGTTTTGACTGCACAGGGGATTCAGATTGCCGGAGATGTGGAAAATATGACGCAGCAGATGAATGGATTTCTGACGGAATTCAATCGGGATGGACTGGCCGGAGCACAGGCCCGTACTATTCTGGATAATATGGCCGTTACCTCTGAAAATGCAAAAGAATTATCCTTTAAAGCGAAGGATCTTTCCGGGAAACTGGATGGCGTTATGAATGATGTCCGTTTGTCCGGGGAAGGAGAATTGTTATATAATACCTCTGAAAAAGAATTTTCCCCGAATTTTTCCTTTACCTTCGGTAATGAAAAATTTGTCCGCCTTGGCGTGGAGTCTTTGGGAGAGGATTCTCTTGTAAATGCACAATACGGTGTTCATCGGAAACAGTGGAGCTTTTACGGGGGCATGGTTCGCGGAGAAGTAGGAGCCGGAGCGGCTTACGGAGCAGACCGGTGGCGTATTGGTGCAGATATTTATGATCCGAATGATTTGACATTCCGAATCAAAGGAGGATATGAAATCGTTCCGAATGTCTTTGCGACGCTGCAGACTATTCAGCCGGAAAAACGGCGCGGCGGCGGCAATTATATCGGTGTAAGCTATATGTATTAAAAGGAATCCGGTACATGAAATGGAGAAGGGATGGGAAATGATGAAAAAAAGAGAGTATCGTCTGCTGGGAGCAGCCATCATGGCAATGCTGACATTTTCCGCAGCTTTGCCGGCAGAGGCATCCGGTGTAGAGATCACAAAACCCGGGGAAGCTGCAGAGACTGTGCAGAAAGCATTGCAGCAACCGGTTAAACAGGTAAACTTTGAAAATATGCTTCTTGCAGATAAATTGCCGGCTGCTTCCAATCCGCCGGAGGCAGAAACGCTGAAGATTGATCTGAAAGGAGCGGTTTCCACTGCTATTCAGAATAATCGGGATATTCGGATTTCGGAATATGCATTGACTGAAGCAGAAGCTTCTGTCAGTGAAGCGGCGGCTGCTAAAAACCCGAGTCTGGCCTATACATTTTCAGCAGGCCGTTCCAAGAGCGGCAGCGGAACCAGTGGAAGAGTCGCATCGATTCAGGAATCTTTTGGAAACGGTTTAAATGTGACCTGGCCGCTGTGGACCGGCGGACGGGTGGAAGGGCTGATTAATGCGGCCCGGTATCAGAGAGATGTAGCAGAAGAAGCTGTCTATCTTTCTGAAGCGGAAACAAAATTAAGTGCGACCAGTGCCTATTATCAATATCTGGAAGCCATCAATCTGGAAGACGTGAGCCGTGAATCCGTGGAAAATCTGAGCAGCCACCTTACAAATGTGCAGCAGCAGTACAATGCAGGTATTGTGGCCAAGCTGGATGTCCTGTCGTCCAATGTGTCGCTGGCCAATGCCAAGCAGGAGTATATCACGGCAAAAAATGCCAAAGATGTGGCGGAAGCCAATTTAAATAATATTATGCGCCTTCCCATGTCGACAAAGCTTATTCCCATAGACACAAGTTTTCCTGAACCGGAATTTACCATTACCATGGATCAGGCGCTGGCTGTAGCAGATCAGAATCGCTGGGAAATTTTGCAGGCTGAATATGCATATCGTGCAGCTAAAGAACAGGTGAAGGTGGCAAAGTCAGGCTATCTTCCGTCTGTTCAGGTAGGCGGCGGTTATAATTGGGAAGATGATGATTTTCCTGGATTTGATCATGAGGGGTGGAGTATTACCGGCGGTTTGTCCTGGTCTTTGTGGGACGGCGGTGCCACCGATGCCAAAATCAAGTCAGCTAATGCTGCGATGCACTCTGCTGAAGAAACCTTGCAGCAGGTACGTGAAAGCGTAGCGCTGGAAGTTAAGCAGGATTATCTGAATATTCTGTCCGCGAAGGAAAAAATCCGTGCTACAGAGGCTGCGGTCGATGAAGCAGAGGAAGCTTACAAAATTGCAACAGTACGGTATAAGTCCGGTGTGGGAATCAATCTGGATGTATTGGATGCACAGTATAATCTGAATTCTGCACGGACCAATTATATAACGGCATTGTATGATTATAATGTGGGACTGGCCACCTTGGAAAAGGCACTTGGCATTCCGGCAGTGATTCGTGAGGGAACACAGAAGTAAGAGAAACCAAATATGAAAGCGGGATTTGCTTTGACAGAGGCAGGTCCCGTTTTTTATGTGAACCGTTATGAAATGAGAATTTACCGATTTGACATGGACATACGGAAGCCGGCATATTACACTGTATATAAATAATGATGGCATAATATAAATTATCTTCTGAACTTTTCCGAGTAGATTTGGGTTAAATTGTCCTTTGTTGAGGAAGAAAGTACATGAAAAAATCGGGGAAATGGCTTTATCGGGTGCTGTGTGTTCTGTGCCTTTTGTGTATAGCCATCTGGTTTCTTGGTCGGCCCGTTGCAGAGGAACATCTGGAACCACTGTTGAAAGAAGCCGGAAAAGAACAAATTAATGGAACACTTACCTGGGAAACAGTTGAACTGGATCCTTTATATGATCTTGAATTCAGCAATATTGAATTGAGAGACCGCCAGGGAAAAGAAGTTTTTAAAGCCCCGTCTGTGAAAGTGACATGGACTATCGCAGGGGCTGTTTCCGCATGGAAAAACGGAAATGGTGTTTCAGGCATGATTCAGGATGTTATTTTGCAACAGCCGGAAGTTCACATTTCTGAAGAAAAGAATCAAACCTGGAATATTCAGTCTATACTGAAACCGCAGCCGGAAGAGACCTCCAGTCATTTTCAGGGACGCATTCTGATGAAAGACGGGGTGGCAAAGTTAAGCCTGAAGACGGCAGGAGAATATCAGTTCCAGAATCTGGAAGGACAATTTTCCTGGCAGAATAAAGATAATATCAGCGCGGCTGTAAGCGGCGTCTTTTCTGGTGCTCATTTTGATACTCGAATTTCGTACATAAATGAGAAAAATTTTCATGCAGAGGCTTCAACAGATGCGGTGGACTTAATTGCGGTTCAACCGTTTCTTTCCTATTTGCCGGATTCCGTACCTGCTGTTGATTTGCGGGGCGGTCATGCAATTGTTACAAAGTCTTCTATCCGGCAGGAAAATGGAAGCTTGTCCTATGCTGTTTATGGCACGGTGGAAAAGGCGGATTTCTCTGTGGATCAGTATGAAATTACAGAAGGAAAATTCTCTTTTTCCATAGCAGATGGGACGGCATATCTGAATGATGTAAAGCTTCGTGTCAATGACCAGCCTGTCTCCGGGGAAATGCGGATCTCCTGGAATAAATCACCCGAAATCCAGGGGAAGATACAGGCGGAACATGTAGATGTATCCAAATTTTCTCAGAATGAGGCGATGGCAGGCATTGGGTCCGGCTCTTTCAATATAAGTGGCTCGCCGGCTGATTTTGATACGCTGTTTATATCTGGTCATGTAGCGCTGGCAGATGGATCTGCTTATGGAATGCCTGTAAAAAGCGGAGAAGCGGCTTTTTCACTGAGGAAGGGAAGACTGACGTTGTCTTCTGCTGAAATACAAACGGTGGAAGGAAAAATGCAGGGGACTGGCTGGTATGACTTGCGTTCTGGTGAATTTGATATAAAGGCTGTTGCGGACAATTTCACGCTTTCGCCGTTGAAAGACAGTATGGGAGTTTCGGGTACAGTAAGCGGGACGATCAATGCTGCCGGACATTGGAATGGCTCCTCAATCACTTTTTCTGCTCTTGACGGAGCAGCAGAGGGACGGAATTTGACTTATGAGGATTATAAGGCGGATGCGTTGACAACAGATTTTTATGGAAATAACGACACTATAAATGTACGGTTTTATGGGAATGGCCTGACTTACGGGGAGATCAAGATTGATTCTGCATCCGGAGATGTCAGCGGAAATAAAAATGTATGGAATGTGTCGTACTTAAACGGAACTATGGGGGATGGAGCCTTTTCACTGCGCGGTCATTGGAATCAGGGAGAGATGAAATTTTATGTACAGGCGGGAGATATAGAGGTGTCTCCTCTGGCGGCGCTGGCCGGACAGGATTTGCATGGAAAGCTTTCTCTGGATGGAATGGTTTCCGGGACTCTGGAACATCCGGTATTTGATCTGACTGCATCCATGAATAACGGACGTTTTAAAAATGCTGATTTTCACGAATTGACTGGAGAATTGTCCTCTGATGGGGAATGGATGACGATTCATCATGCCGAGATGACGACTATGACCGGACAGCATCAGCTTTCCGGACGTATTGCCCTTTCGGGAGATCATGAGCTGGATCTTAAAGAGGTGAGCGAACATACCAGGATTGAAAATATTCTGAATCTGGCAGGTATTCATGCGCCTCTGACCGGATGGATCCAGAATGAAAGTACCATTCGCGGAACTGTGAATATTCCGGAAATTACAGGGAGATTTATGGCATGGGACGGCTCTGTAACAGGAGAACTGTATCAGAGTGTTTCTGCAGATTATGCATTAAAAGAAGGCAGAGTCCTCCATGTTTCAAATGGCCTGGCTTATATATATGGTGGTGCGGCCACTTTGGAAGGAAATATTTCCGAGCAGGCGTTGGACCTCGATTTGGCTCTGGTGGATGTGGATATTGAACGAATTTTACGTCAGGGACCGGCGCAGGGAAGAGTGACTTTCCGGGGACATGTTTCCGGAGATATGGATTCACCGGTTTTTGAGGGAAATCTGATCAGCCGTCAGATTTCTGTCGATGGAGCGGAAATTGAACAGGTAGCGGCCGGGGTTTCGTATAAAGATAAGGTCTTTCAGATTACAGATGGATTTTTCCGGCAAAAGGATGGAAGCTTCCGCTGGAGCGGTATGGCCAATGCAGAAACAGGAGCCGTTAACGGGCATCTGAACTTTTATGGCTGGAGTCTGGAAGAAGCCTTGAAATTTTTCCATCTGCCGGTCAGTCAGATCAAAGGGACCATGAATGGGGGCATGCTGCTGCAGGGGACACTGGACAATCCTGATGTATCACTGAATGTAAATCTGGACGGCGGAAGTCTTGGAAATACTGTTATGGGGGCAGGAAAATTTAATCTGTCTTATATTAATGGATTGTTGTCTATTCAGGAATGTTATGTGCCCATTGGTAATGGCATACTTGCCGCTAAAGGAACCGTACAAAACGGAGGAGATATTCAACTTACTGCAGCAGCAACTCAGATGGATATTTCCTGGATTCCGCAGGTCCTGGGGGTATCAGATTTGACGCTGGGGGGAAATTTAACGGCCGGGATTACGTTGTCGGGGAGCCTTTCTGATCCGGCAGCGGATATTTCGGTTACGGTAACGAACCCCAGGTACAATGAGTTTGGATTTGATGAGTTATCGCTTATGGGAAATGCACAGCAGGGCATTTTCAAGATGGATCAGCTGCTGGCATCTAAAAATGGATACAAGGCATCCGCGCATGGAACCGTTCCTGTTAGTGCACTGACCCGAATTCCGGATGGACGAAATATCCCGTTTGATGTGGATGTGGATCTGGATCGGGCAGATCTGAATGCTCTGGTCTTTATGGCGGATGCAGTAACATCTGCTTCCGGACCGATTGAAGGGCATATAAAAGTGACAGGGCCCTGGAATGATCCTGTCATTCATGGCAATGCTATAGTAAGAAACGGACAAATGACACTGAAGGCTTTGTCAGAGCCGGTCAATGCAGTAAACGGGACGCTGACTTTTTCCGGAAAGCAGGCAAATCTTACAGGGAACGTAGCCCTTGGCGGCGGTACCATTTCTGCTGCATCACAGGTCAACTGGGACCAAATGAAACTATCCGGATATGAGGGGGAGGCTCATGCACATATGCCAAACCTGAATTCCCTATATTATAAAGGACGTCTGGATGCGGATATGACACTGTCTGAATCCCGGGGACTGCCCAAAATTACGGGAGCGATCAATGTACAGGACGCGGTCGTGGATATACCTCTGAGTCTGGAATCCGGTGGAAGCGGTCCGGATGTGCTGCTTGATGTTGGTGTTGCTCTTGGAGATAATGTGCGGCTGTATAACAGCCTGCTTTATGATCTGGCGATCAGGGGAAATATTCGGGCCATGGGGCTTCTTTCCCGGCCGGCTACGTCGGGAAGGGTAGTTGTGGAAAAAGGCGTGATCAAATATCTGTCCAATGAGTTTACTGTAACAGAAGGTTCGGCGGTATGGGGAGGAATTCCGGATTCTTTCCTGCCTGTGGTGAATGTTAAGGCAGATACGGCAGTTGGCCATTATAATATTGGAATGGAACTGCAGGGACCACCTGGCAATTTCCGTTTTAATCTGCATAGCGAGCCGGCGTTGAATGATTCGCAGATTATGACCTTGTTGACACTGCGTCAGGCTCCCGGAAGTGCGGAGGAAGATCATGCAGCAGGAGCGTTGTTTAATGCGGGCCTGTCAATGATTTTTTCCGGCGGTGTCCAGGATTTGATCCGTAATACTTTTGGGCTGGATATGATTTCGGTAACGTCCTCACTGACAGATTATTACAGCAGTGATTCCAGCATAAATAATAATGATAATTATTACATTAAAATCGGGAAATACCTTTTTAATGATTTTATGCTGACAGCAACGATGGGCGTCAATAATGAGGATCAGAGTTATGGGTTCCGATACGAATTGAAATCGCGTGTCGGGCTTGCTGCGTGGTATAATAATGATCATGACAGTTATGTGGGAGCTGATTATCAGTTCCAGTTCTGATGGCAAATTACATGGATATACGGTTCTGCAGGAGCAGGCAGGTCTGTTCCTGCAGAATTGGTCTATTATGGGAGCAGAGTATGCTGAAGGAATATATGCATTCCCTGCAGTCACTGCGAAAGTTGACTGCTGAAGATGAGCGTAGACTGTGGAAAAAATATAAGAAAGACGGAAGTATAGATGCCCGACAGATATTGATTGAAAATTATCAGCTTTTAGTATGTCGGGAAGTCATGAGATTTCCTGTACAGGAAACAGTGAAGATGGATCTTATTCAGGAAGGCATGGTGGGGTTGCTGGAGGCAGCGGAACGTTATAATCCGTCTCTTCAGGTCGCTTTTTCATTGTATGCTGTTCACCGGGTGCGGGGGCGGATGCTTGATTTTCTGAAAAAAGAAAATCGGGAGTTGCCCTGTGAAATGGATGAACCGGATGTGGAAAGGTCTTTGGGCATCCAGTCAGTTCCGGACGTGGCATTTGAAAGAGCGGATCGATTATCCCTGCATGAGGAAGTAGACAAGGCCATGCAACGTTTGCCCACAAGAGAACAGGATGTTCTCCGCAATGTATTTTTAAAAGAGTGCACTGCTGCAGAAACTGCCAGTAGGATGGAAGTCAGCACAGCATATGTATACCAGCTCGAAAAAAAAGGAATTCGCAGGCTTCGGGGGATGTTATCCCGGTTGCTCCACGACAGAAAATAGAAAAAGAGATGAAAATAGGAGAACAGAAAAGAAATTGAAAGAAATTTAGCGAAAAAATGAAAAATAGACCGTTGTTTTATGTTTGCTTTTGAAAGCAAACTTCCGATTATATCCTATATAGGAGGGAAGTCGGTATGACTACGGAAAAGCTGAAACGCGTTCAGTCAATCAGACGATGGCTGGAAAAAGCAGAGCAGTCTTATCTAAGACACCGGGAAGTGGCAGGAGAACTGAATCTGTTGATGGCGCAGGCTGAAATGCAGCGCCTGAAAGAGCGGGACTATACATGCCCAAAGCGAAGGCCTTGGAAAATGCGCATAATAGCTTTTATTGTCGCGGCGGGACTTTTCTCTGGACTTACCTTCTGGCAGAATCGCGAAACAGAAACAACGCAGTTTGTTCCAGTATCTGTAATACAGGAAATTCCGTCTGAAAATGGCGAAGACTTTCATGCATTGGAAAATATGCCGGAAGATGTAACGGATGTGCCAATACAGGATGTGCCGGTGCAGAAGACGGAAAGTGCTCCTGTCGCAGCTACAAACGTAAGGGAACCGCTTTTATCAGAAACTGAAATACAAAGTGTAGTAGGAGAAGCTGGACGTGCTTTGCGCGGACAATCTCAATATACAAAATGAAACAAGGAAGTATGTCTCTGACATATTTTGCATGAGTATTACCATGATATGAGGAGGTTTTTATGGGTATCTGGCAGCATAGAAAGATCATCCTTTCATCTTTGATCGCCGCATCACTGTCGGGATTTTCTGTATACGCAGAACCGGCAGTAGGTTCGGAAGTCAATCAGGATTTAACAAGAGGCTTAAATGTAGCTTCTGCAGAATCTACTGGTATGACACAAAGTCAGATGGTGAGCCTGCGGCCGGAACAGCCGGAAATGCCCGGCGGACAAATTGAGGATACGATGAAGCCGGCTTCCGAATCTGTAGATATCAGCCGTTCCGCAGAGGATGCCTCACTGTATTTATCTTCCAATGATGAAGCGGCTATAAAACCTTTTGAAGGGAAAACCGTGACATCTGTTGATATTGTCAATGTTCCGGATCAGGTGAAATCAACGTTGATGCCTCTGATTCATACCAAACCGGGAGATGCTCTGACGCTGGAAGGCGTGAAGGCGGATGTATCTTCTCTGGGAAGTACAGGGGTATTTTCTCAGATTATTCCTTCCGTGGAATCTGTGCCGGAGGGTGTCCGGCTCAGCTATATTACCAAAGCCAATCCGGTTATTCACAGTGTGGAATTTTCGGGAAATACGGTTTTTGACAGCAAGCAGCTGACAGATATGCTGGGCATTCAGCCGAATAGTGTATTAAATACCACTCTGCTGGGACAAAAGCTGCAGGAGATTGAAAAGCTGTACCTGCAGCAGGGATATCTTCTGTATTCCGTTCCGGATATTCAGGTGACTCCGGATGGAATTCTGAAAATCGATATTGCGGAAGGCATCGTGGAAGATATCACCATTGAAGGCAATGAAAAAACAAAGGACTATGTCATCCTTCGGGAGCTTCGTTATAAAAAAGGACAACCCTTCAATAAGTTTACGGCAAGCCGGAGTATGGAACGGCTGTATAATCTGGGATTTTTTGAAGATGTCAATATGAAACTGCTTCCGGGAACCAAGCCTCATGAAGTGATCACAGAAATTGACGTTGTTGAACAAAAAACCGGGGTTGTCTCTGTCGGTGCCGGTTATTCCGAATCGGATGGTATGGTAGGCATCCTGGAACTGGGAGAAAATAATTTCCGCGGAACCGGGGATAAGGTCAATTTCCATTGGGAATTCGGCGGTTCTTCTGAAGGAAAGAATTATCAGATTTCCTACACGCGGCCATGGATCAATGATAATGGGGACTCTCTCGGGGTATCTATTTTTGACCGCCGGTATGACTATGATGACTATGACTCCAATGGGGATACCATTGCCAGCTATGACCGCAGGAGAAAGGGATATAATCTGACCTGGGGTCATGTGAGCAGTGAATATAGGAAAAATTATTTCACGCTGGAAACGGTAAGAGAATCCTATGATGACCACGACAGCTGGGAATGGGGCAGTGCAGCGCCTAACAATGATAATACAAAAGCTAAATGGCAACAGGCAATTATGGATAATTTCGGCCGCACCAACAGCTTTACCTTCATGCACGTATTTGATAATCGTGACAATTATTTCAATGCCACGAAAGGCCGCCGCCTGTCCGCGTCTTTCCAGTATGGCGGCAACGGCCTGGGCGGTGACTATGATTTTTATAAATTCACTACAGAAGGTCGTTTTTATAAGGGACTCAGCAATGGCCATGTACTGGCGCTTCGCGTAATGGCCGGTTATATCTCCGGAGAAACCTCTTATAATCAGCTGTTTGAACTGGGGGGCTCCAATAACCTGCGCGGTTATGAAGATGATCAGTTCAAAGGGGAAAAAATGTATGCAGCTACACTGGAATATCGTATTCCGGTGGCCAAGAAAGTAGAAGCCGTACTCTTTACAGATGTAGGCAGTGCGTGGGATGTGGACATCAACCGTGTGCCGTGGTATACGGATGATGATTCTATCCATTGGTCTGTTGGCGTAGGGCTTCGCCTCCAGACTCCAATTGGTCCGATCCGTCTGGATTATGGTCATGGGGACAGAAACAAATTCCACTTCAGCTTTGGCGCCCAGTTCTGATGGTGTGAGTCCGGTGCGATAAAAGCTGTGGTGGGTTGTCCGGGATTCGGAGGCATGCATGAATCATCCTGTACGGAGCATCCGGTGGATGAAGTACCTTTTATTTATTCCTCTACTGATGTCGGGCTCATTTTCCGTAGAAGCCTCTCCAGTACAAAAAGTGGAGGTGTCCGTTTGTGTAACGGAAGGAGACCTGGCCCCATCGGTTGCAAAAAGAATTCAGGCAAGTATTGAGGCTATCGGAAGCCGTATATTGACAGGAAAAGAAGATTCTCTTTTTCTGTTATCTTCAGAAAGATATAACCAGGTATTGGCGGATATTGTCAATCGAGTGGTTGTGGGCTATGTTGTGGCCGGAATCGATGTGAATTATGGTCCGTCCACTTCGATTTCGGTGACCTTACAGCCGATTGGTCAAATCGTTCAATCCGTAGATACGGATATTCGATTTGGCAATCTGTCTCCGGAAGCAGAATCGATGGTCAGACAGGATCTGACCGGAGTGAAGGAGCGGATGTCAACGCTTCTGATCGGTCTTCCTGTAGATTCCATCGGATGGGCTGAAAGTGTTTCTCAGTCAGCGGGAAAAGAATATATGACGGCAGTGCTTCCGGAATTTCAGGCAAGCTTTGATGTGGAGCCGGGGGAGCATACAAAAGTTCATATCTATCTGCTTCCCCAGGGAGAAATTATTCGGTCCGGGATTCTTAGTTTTCGGAATACGACAGTGCCTCGTATTTTTCTATATCGGGCGGCTGACAGGACAGAACAACAGCTTCAGAATCTGGAAGGATTGCCGGTGGCTTTTGTGAACCGGCACCAAAAGGAGATTGAAAATAATCTTCAGAAAAGTCTTCTTCAGGATTCCTTTATTCGAAAATATGAAATAGGAATACAGACACAGCTGCTGGTCGGAAAAACGACTGAACTGAAAGTGGATGCCCTTACTGATCACTGGTATATTCGGACGGAAGCCTGGCTGGATGTCGGGCGGAACGGCGATAGGACAACCGCATTGGATGGCATCCTGGGGCATTATATCGGGCAGAATGATCTGATTTTCGGAGAGGCCCGGCTGTATCCGGGGCCGATGGATTGGAATCTTTATGCGGGATGGCTTCATCGGTTTGGCAGGGAATATCAACTGGGATATAAATATGATTTAGTGGACAACAGCAGTCATGTGACCGCGGTCAAACAATTTGGTGATCGCTGGGCGGTGCGGTATGAGAGGGATTTTCGAAAAAAAGAGAATGAATATGGGCTTTCTTACCGGATTCATAATTATATGACGCTGGAATATGTGTATAATGAAGAAGATGGCAAATGGCTTCGGCTGATTGCCAATTTATGATAAGGAGTGATTTTCTATTATGATGGCATCGTTGGGAAATAAGAAAAATGTAAAAATTTTTTCCTTTGCATTGGCGGGGGTGTTTATTGTTTCTATTGCAGGAATGGCGTTGATGTCCATGGGAGATACAGCCAGTGCGGCCCCGACATCCAATATCGGAGTGGTTGATCAGCAGCAGGTTATTTCTGCGAATCCGGCCATCTCTGCTGAATATCAGCAGAAGATGCAGTCCACTGCGCAGGAGATGCAGAAGGATTTTGATGAAAAGTCCAAGGATATGAGTGATGCCGAAAAGGAAAAGCTGTTTGCGGATATGCAGCAGCAGTTTAATGAAAAGCGGATTGCTATTGAAAAAGAAATGCAGGACAAAGTCGATGCAGCAGTACAGTCCGTCGCATCGAAAAAGGGGCTTTCTCTTGTAGTTGAGAAAAATGCGGTCATTTATGGCGGAACGGATATTACAAAAGATGTAACAGCTTCCCTGGCGAAGAGCACGGCGCCTGCTGATGCGGGAGACGGAGCAGATTCCCAGAAGAAATAAGGATGCATGGCCATGGCAGGGCATCGAATCATTGGCGGTTTGACAGCCGTATGTCTGGCGTTTTCACTGGTTCTTGCCGGCGGCTGTGGAAAAACGCAGAAGACCGAGGCGCCGCAGGAGATGTACGGCGTTGTAGATCTGGAGACACTGGTCAAGGCTCATCCTTCGTATACTGAATATTTCAGGCTTCAGACAGAATATGAAGATTTACTGAATCATTATCAGGCGGAGCAGAAAAAAATGCTTCATCTGACATCTGCCCAGAAGAAGCTTAAGGAGGCACTTATTTCATCTGATGCACAGAAAGCTGCTGATGAGGAATATAAAGCCAGAGTTCGGATTCGGGAAAATGAACTGAATCAGAAACTGCAGAAGCTGTACGCTGAAATTGAAAATCGGCATAATGCACAGCCGGGACAACCGGTGATGGCTGGCGGCGGCGGAGAGGATAATACGCAAATCGCAAATCTGCATCTGAAGTTGAAGTTTCTTGGGATGAATGGAGAGGAAAAGACGCAGACGAAGCAGGCTCTTCAGGATCTTCTGAATAAACGATATGCAGAGATTCCGCAGGATCGTTGGACAGAGGAAGAAAAAAAGGAATTTATGGAAAAACGGACTGCGGCAAAAGCGGAACTGGATGCCTATGCAGCTCAGGTAGCTGAAGAGATTCATGAACGGCAGAGACAAAGTCTGCAGGCAGCAGGATCTGTAAATCTGCCGGACGCGGATTCCTGGAACAGCCAGTGGGAAGAACGAGTAAAAGCCAAACAGAAAGAAATGGCGGCCGTAAAGGAAATCATTATGAATGATATTCGCGAAAAGGCAGCTGTTATTGGAGAGAAAAAACATCTGGATATTATTTTTACTTCATATCGGGCCAATATCAGTGCTGAAGATGTGACAAGTGATATCGTGAATGAATTAGTGCAGGGTACTTAGACGGGAGGAAATGCATTGAAATCCATATGGAAAAAAACGGCCTGTGCAGGACTTTTAGCCGCAGCAGCTTTATTATCCGGCTGCGGCAGTGAAGATAAGGTAGCTGTTGTTGATTATCAGCAGCTTATGGTGAAGTCTGAGACGATTAAAGGCATCCAGCGGGAAATTGTAGATAAAAATAAAGAAATTTCCGAACGGCTTGCCAATCAGGAAGGAACTCTTTCCCCGGATGAAATGAAGAAAAAAGTAGCGGATGCACAGCAGGAGAGAGCGATTTTTGTCCAGAGCAAGCAGCGGCAGATGCAGTCTATTGTGGAATCCCAGTGTGCTGCAATTGCACGGGAGAAAAACGTTGGCATCGTTATGCAGAAAATGGCGGTTCCGGCTGGTGCGGTTGATATTACAGATGAAGTGCTGGCCCGCATTGACGGTGGCGCTTCAGGGGATGCAAAAAAATAATTGCAGCCCCGGTTGCAAATGACAAGCAAACCGTTATTGTGGCAGATAAGGCACAATCAGGCGATAGACGGCAGCCGGAAGATGAGGAGATAGTATGAAAAAAACAGCAGCAGAACTGGCGGAAATGGTGGGGGGCACCGTATATGGCGATGCCGGTGCAGTCATTGAAGATGTACGCAGTGCGGAAATTGCAGGGCCTCATCATGTGACTTTTGCCAGGGGCATTTATGCAGAACATATAGAGGAAATGCAGGCAGGCGCTATTCTGGTAGATGAACTGCCGGATCAGTATACCAAAACTCTGATTCTTGTAGAGGATTGCCGCAGGGCATTTGGGTATCTGATTGATGTATTTCATCCGGAGGTTAAATTTCCTGCAGGCATCCATCCCACAGCAATAGTCAGTGATAAGGCCGTCATCGGTAAAGACGTATGCATCATGGCATATGCTGTGATTGAGGACGGTGCGGAAATTGGTGACGGGACTGTGATTTACCCCTATTGTTATATCGGGCACAACGTAAAAATCGGGAAAGATTGTGAGTTGAATCCTGGCGCTGTCGTTCATGAAAACAGTATTCTCGGCGATCGGGTGGTCCTGCGGGCGCATGCAGTGATCGGCGGACAGGGATTTGGTTTTTCCACGGATGCCGAGGGACATCATACACATATTCGCCAGTTGGGACGGGCAGTTCTGGAGGACGATGTAGAGGTCGGAGCAGGAAGTGCCGTGGATAATGGCGCCATGAATAATACGATTGTGCACCGTGGTACCAAGATTGATAATCTTGTGCATCTCGGTCATAATGTGGAAGTCGGCGAAGACTGCTTTATTATTGCGCAGGTGGGCATTGCGGGCAGCACAAAGGTCGGCAATCACTGTATTCTTGCAGGCCAGACCGGTGTGACCGGACATATTCAGATTTGTGATAATGTGACACTGGGCGGGAAGACAGGAGTCACCGGGAATATTACAAAACCGGGTGTGTATGTAGGGTATCCGATGCGTCCTCATATTGAGTGGGGCAGGCTGGAAGCTATGATCGGACATTTGCCGGATCTTTTCAAACGAGTAAAAAAATTGGAAAAAAATCTGCAGAAATAATCAGATTTTATAAATGGGCTGGACAAAGATCCGGCCTTTTTTATGTTTAGGCATGGCATCCGCATCAGAAAAATGAACGTATATAAATAAGTTCGTTCATTGCTGATGGCAGGTGCATTTTCAGAATAAGAAATTTCGTCTATAATATTTTTAATAAGAAAAATAAGGAAATGCAGAATATATGCATAAGAAAAGAGGAATATAATGAAGGGAACCTATGCACTTCTGAAATTGCTGAGCAAAATCTGCTGCCGGCTTTCACCGGAAGCGGCGGAAAAAGTTGGCAGAGGGCTGGGACAATTTTTCTGGATGTGTGTGCCGCCGAAACGAAAAAAACTGGCTGTGAATAATATTCTCCGTACCGGGATTGCGAATAATGAAAAAGATGCAAAGCGAATTGCAAAGGCATCCTCACTGCGCTTCGGCCCGCTGGGAGTCGCTATGTTTCGCTTCCCTCTCTTAAATAAAGAAAATATCCGGGATCACGTGACAATTATCGGTTCAGAAAAGCTGGACGCTATCAAGGCGAGCGGGAAGGGCTGTATTCTTGCAGCCACCCATTGCGGCAACTGGGAGATGGAAGGCGCGGCATTGGCGCTTTACGGGTATCCACTCCTGTCCGTAGCCATGAAACAGGCCAATGAAGAATTCGACCGGTTTATTACGGAATATCGTTCTATTCCGGGCCAGACTGTGGAGTATAAGACCGGTGTACGGGATATGCTGCGGAGACTCAGACAGGGATATTTTGTGGGACTGCTCTGTGACCAGGATCCAGGGGACACCGGAATCCTGTCGCCATTTCTCGGTCAGAGGACACTGACCGCAACAGGGCCCGCTCATTTTTCAGTAACCTGCAAATTGCCGGTCATGACCGCGCTGATTCATCAGACCGGACTGGAAACGTATACCATTATTATTGGAGACCCTATTACTGCAGATGAGGGTGTAAATAAGAAGGAAGCGATTCAGCAGATTACAGATCGGATCAATGCCAGACTGGAAGCCTGGATTCGGAAATATCCCGAAGAATGGTTCTGGCTTCATAATCGCTGGAAGTGGACAGACCGTATGTATCCGGAGGAGCGGCATCATGATTCAGTTTGACATTGAGTTGGTGAAAATTGGTGACATCCCGGTGCGCATTGTCCATCCAATCAGAAAGGACCGGACCCGCTGTGTGGTCTTTTATCATGGATGGAGCAGCTGCAGTGAGCTTCAGATGACACGGGCGCTGGTGCTGGCTGCCCATGGTTATACGGTATTGTTGCCGGATTCTATCTTCCATGGTTCCCGGGGGATGCTGCCGGATTATTATTCGGTAGAGGTTTACGGAATCTTCTGGGAGACTATCTTTCGGAATATAGATGAATTTTCAGAAATCGGGAAATGGCTGCATGAACACAGCTTTTCTGTGCCCTGGGTCATGGGACATTCGATGGGCGGCCTTACGGTCATCGGTCTGGCGGCGCAGTATCCAAAGGGAATTCGGGGGGCTGTGAGTTTCAATGGTTCCGGAGACTGGCTGCTGACTCATCTTTTCATTCAGGCACGTTTTGGTGTGGCAGAACCAAGAGACTGGCCGGTCTACGAAGAAATTGACAAAAAATCACCGATGCATTGCTTACAGGAGTTGAAGAACGTTCCTGTTTTTATGACAAATGGAGAGGCTGATCCATCCATTGATCCGAGGGCGCAGGCCCATTTTGCCGAGGCGCTGTCCAAGGCTGGAGGACACGGAGTACATATAACCTATCCGGGACTGGCTCATTTTGTGACAACAAATATGCTGGATGATGCCTTGGCCTGGATGGCGTCACAGGAAAAGGAAGGACAAGAGTGGTCTCAAAAGGAGTACTAAACGTTGAATAAAAGAAATGTTTATACGCTGATTATTGTAATGTTTTTTATTTCCGCCGCTTATACCATGCTGATTCCATTCCTGCCTTTATACCTGATGGAACTGGGGGTCACAGGAAAAGACGTTAATTTCTGGACGGGCATGGTTTTTTCCATATGCTTTTTGGTGGCGGGTATCATGGGACCTGTCTGGGGGAAGCTGGCCGATACAAAGGGAAAAAAGAAAATGGTGCTTCGGGCCGCTTTCCTTATCGGTGTTTCTTACTTTATGGCGGGTCTTGTGCAGAATGAATGGCAGTTGTTTGGCGTGAGGGCCTTTCAGGGGTTTGCCAATGGATTTGTAGCAGCTGCACTGGCCATTATTTCTCAGAGTGTGGAAACGAGAAAACTGGGAACAACTCTGGGATTTGCCCAGACCGCACTGGTCGTAGGGGGAATATGCGGGCCGCTGATCGGTGGCGTCATTTCCCATGTATTCGGCATGCGGGCTTCCTTTTTTATTGGGGCGGTGCTGCTCTGGCTGGCAGGGATTGCCGTTTGGTATTTCGTGGAGGAAAAAACCGTAGCGGTAACGGATAAAAAAGATGGCTCTATCCTGGATGATCTCAGGTATGCTGTAGGAAATCCCCATTTACGGGAACTGCTGATCTTTTTCTTTATTTTTCAGAGTGCCGTGCTTATGATTCAGCCGGTAACAGCTCTGTATATTGGTGAATTACAGGGCTCCATGGAAAATGTTGCAGTAACATCCGGGACTATCCTGAGCTGTGGCGGCATTGCCGGGGCAGTGACTACAGCATTCTGGGGGCGCTTCGGGCAGCAGAGAGGATATTTTTATGCGATGAGCATCACATTCTGCTGTGCCGGAATTCTCATGGCTTTGCAGGCAGTGCCCGGAACGGTTCTGGGCTTTGGTGTATTTCAGTTTCTCGTCGGGTGTTTTCTGATCGGTGTGAATCCGGCCATCAATGCGGCTTTTGTCAAATATACGCCGGAAAGTTTCCGGGGTCGTGTATTCGGACTGGCCAATACGGCGCAGCAGTTCGGTAATATGACCGGACCGCTGATTTCGGCAGGAGTGACCATGGTCATGCCAATTTTTACGGTATATGTACTTTCCGGTATTCTGCTTTTGTTGGTAGGGGTGTACATTATTCAGCGGCATGTATTGCGGGGAGAGCGATAACATGGAAGAATTGAAAAGAAGAATTCGTGAGGAAGGCATTGTGCTGCCGGGACAGGTACTGAAAGTGGATTCTTTTCTGAATCATCAAATTGACCCGATGCTGTCCATGGCTATGGGGCAGGAGCTGGCACATCGCTTTTCTGATGTGGAGATAGACCGTGTACTGACGGTGGAGGCTTCCGGTATTGCACTGGGACTGGCAGCCGCATATGCGCTGCATGTACCGCTCGTTTTTGCTAAAAAGTCGCAATCCGTTCTGATGTATGAGGATGCCTATGTAGCGGACGTTTATTCCTACACGAAGAAGGTCAAAAATTCCATTTTAGTTTTGAAGAAGTTTCTGCCGCCGGATGAATCCGTCCTGATTGTGGATGATTTTCTGGCCAATGGAGAAGCATCTCTGGGCATGGCAAGTCTGGTTCATCAGGCCGGTTCCCGGGTGGCGGGCATTGGAATTGCTGTGGATAAAGCTTTTCAGAAGGGACATGATCGATTGATTCAGGAAGGGTATCGGCTGGAGTCGCTTGCCGTTATAGCCTCACTGGAAGGGAATCGTGTACATTTCAGGGAGTCAATTTAGATCGGAGGGAAATACAATGCCCTATGATATCTGCGGGCTGGGAACACTGGCAACCGATGTGCTCATGATGCTCGATACATTACCTCAGAAAGACAGTTTCTGTCTGGTGCGTCATACGGAAATACAGCCGGGAGGCAGCGGGACCAACACGATTGTACAGGCAGCACGGCTCGGAAGCCGCTGTGCGTATCTGGGAACGGTAGGAGATGACGCCGAAGGCCGCGTGGTGATATGTTCTCTGAAGGAAGAAGGGGTAGATGCTTCGCACGTATACATCCGACCGGGGGAAAGGACAACACGAACCGAGATTGCCGTGGATGCGCAGGGAAATAAATGTATTTTTTTGATTATGGGGGATGCTTTCTTTAAGCTGCGTCTGAATCAGAAGGATCGTGCACTGCTTCATGAGGCCAAGGTGTTTTTTACAGATCTGTTGCCCGGCTGGGCAGCTATGTCCGCCTTGCGGGAAGCCTTTTATAATGAGCAGAAAATTGCGGTATCTCTTGAGGTGGGAGTGAGTCTGTTCGCAGAGATGGGCGTTACTGCTGACCAGATCCGGGAATCACTGCGTATAGCGGATCTGGTTGTGCCCTGCCGGGATGCAGTGCGTGAACTTACCGGTACGGATGATCCGTTTGAAGCTGCCAAGAAAATGAGGCCGTACTGCCGGGGGATCATTGTTTATACCCGTGGAAGAGAAGGCTCAGTGGCTTTTTTGCCGGATGGCCGTATAGTGGAAACACCGGCCTGCCCTGTAAAAGCGGAGGATACCACGGGCGCCGGAGATTCCTTTATGGGAGCTCTTATGCATGCATATCTCGTAAAAGAAAAGCCGATAGAAGAGGCACTACGTTTTGCTGCATCCTGCGCTGCGCTGACCTGTACCGGCGTAGGGGCAAGATATCGTCCGCCGCAGGGATATCCGGATCTTGAAACTATTTAGCAATCAACCGACAGAAATTGTCAGTTTTTTAGTTTCTATTGTAGAGAGGTTAAGGGATAAAAAGCCGAATCAGTGATATAATGACGAGAAATAAAGCATGAAATGATGGGGGAATTTTATGGGATACAGAGAGACCTATGAAGACTGGCTTTGCTGGGCGGATGAAGAGACAAAAAAAGAACTGCTTGCATTGCATGATGAAAAGGAAATTGAAGATCGGTTTTACAAATCTCTTGCGTTCGGTACGGCCGGATTGCGGGGGATTATGGGGGCAGGTCCGAATCGGATGAACGGTTATACCGTGGCCCGCGCGACAAAAGGTCTGGCGGATTATCTGCATGGAGAATATCCGAAAAAGGCCGGTCAAGGTGTGGTTATTGCCTATGACTCCCGTCACCGGTCCCGGGAATTTGCCCTGGAGGCAGCTCATGTACTTTGTGCTGCGGGAATCCCGGCAAAAATTTTTCAGGAACTGGAACCGATTCCGATATTATCCTTTGCAGTCAAGTATTATGGCGCCCAGGCCGGAATCGTGATCACAGCAAGCCATAATCCCAAAGAATATAACGGATATAAGGTATATGGCCCCAATGGCGGGCAGCTGGTGCCGGAAGATGCGGATAGACTTACTGCTTATGTCAATGCAGTGACGGATCTGGCGCACATTGCAAGAGATGGCGGGGAAAAGCTTCTGAACTGGATCGGAGAAGAAACGGTCAATGCGTTCCTGGAAGCGGCTTTCCGGCAGTCTATATATAAAGGAAATCCGCCGGCACTGCGTATCGTCTATACGCCCCTGCACGGCTCTGGCAGCAAGCCGGTGCAGGAACTTCTGAAAAAAGCGGGCTTCCAGGATCTTCATGTAGTGAATGAACAGCAGGTACCGGACGGGAATTTTCCGACGGTGCGTTCGCCCAATCCGGAAGACGGAGAGGCGCTGGCTATGGGGATCCGGGAAGCGGAGAAAATCGGGGCAGATATCGTAATCGGCACAGATCCGGACAGTGACAGAATCGGAGCAGCTGTGCGCGACGGAGACCGGTTTGTCCTGATTTCAGGGAATCAGATGGGGGCACTGCTGGTTCAGTTTCTTTTGACGATGAGAAAAGGATCGCTGACTCCGGCATCGACGATTATCAAGACCATCGTGACCGGTGAACTGGGAGCAGATATTGCGAGAAACTGCGGAGTACAGGTAGAAGAGACACTGACCGGGTTCAAATATATCGGAGAAAAAATCTCGCAGTATGCGGAGGATGTGTCTCATGATTTTCTGATGGGCTATGAGGAAAGTTACGGATATCTGATAGGAACTCATGCACAGGATAAGGATGCAGTCAGCACGGCGATGATCATTTGTGAAATGGCTGCCTGGCACCGTACACAGGGAAGATCGCTGGCAGATGCTCTGAGAGATTTGTATAAGAAATATGGCTATCGGCTGGATCAGATGGTTTCCTACACACTAAAAGGAAAAGAAGGACAGGAACTGATCGCCGGCATTATGAAAGGGCTGCGGAGAGGAGACATCACCCGCGCTATTCCGGGTCTGAAAGAATGTCTGGATTATGAAGTTGGCATCGGCACACTGCCTAAAGAAAATGTATTGAAATACGTACTGGAGGATGGTTCCTGGATGGCGGTTCGTCCGTCTGGGACAGAACCAAAAATTAAATTTTATTATTCATTAAAAGGTAAAGATGAGACGGAAGCGGTAGCCAGATTCAGCGCACTGCGAGGATTCTGGGAAAAAACACTGGGGCTTCCATCCTGAAGAAGACCGCGGCAGAAGCCGCGGCCTTCTTTTTTTTAAGGGAGTGTCCGGAGAAAACGTAACGGTAAGGGTTACAAGACGGGAAGGATTCAGTTATAATAATAATAAAGTTTGGGACAACAGGAAGAAAATGGAAAAGAGGTGGTTTCCATGCAGAAAAAATGGCTGGGACTTTTGCTGGCAGCAGTCATTGCTGTTGGCGGAGGATATTACTGGTATTCGTCATCTCAAACAGAAACAAAAGAGAATTATACCCTGGGAGAAGTGACGAAAGGAGATATTGCCGTTACCATCGATGCAACAGGTACCATTGAGCCGGTCAATAGCGTTGATCTGTCGGCCACTGTATCCGGTACGCTGCAGCAGATGATGGTGAAACAGAATGAACAGGTCACCAAGGGGCAGCAGATTGCAGTCATTGAATCCAAAGCGGCTCAGTCCACATTACAGCAGGCCAAAAATACCTTGGCTAATAAGGAATCCTATTATTTCCGCATGCGCCGTCTCTATCGGCAGGGGGCCGTATCCTATCAGGACATGGATGATGCACGGCTGGAATACCTGAACAGCCAGGCTGCTTATGATAAGGCAGAGGCGGACGTGAATGATACCATTGTTTTGTCCCCTATGGACGGGACTATTATTGGTGAACCCATGAAAGAAGGTTCCACCGTTTCTCAGGGACTTTCCAGTCAGATGATCATTGCTACTGTGGCGGATCTCAGTTCCATGCAGATTGAATTGCTGGTAGATGAGACGGATATCGGAGAAGTAGCCATCGGTCAGGATGTGACTTTTACTGTTGATGCGTATCCGAACCGTACTTTCCACGGCAGGGTGGAAAATATCTCCAAAAAAGAATATTCTTCCTCAAGCAGTACGTCTTCTTCCTCTTCGGTCGTCTATTATACCGTGTATGTTCTCATTAACAGCGATGAACTGGATGGGCTGTATCCGTCCATGACAGCGCGGGCAGAGATTCAGGGCCGTTCCGATAAGGATGCCCTGCTGATTCCGATTACTGCAGTTCGGAGCGATGCGTCCGGTTCTTATGTATATAGAAAGACTGCTTCCGGAGTGGAGAAAGCTTATATTGAAACAGGTATTACCACGAATACTCATGCAGAAGTTCTTTCCGGACTGTCTGATGGCGAAGAGATCGTAGTCAGCGGTACGGTCTCACAGGAAAAAGCGGAGGTTTCTGCAAAGAATACGCCCCGCGGCCCGAGGTTCTGACCATGAGCCCCGGCAGAAATCCGAATGCAGTCATTGAACTGACGCATATCGGGAAAAGCTATTATATCGGCCGGCAGCAGGAAGTGCCCGTTTTGACGGATATCAATCTTACCGTCATGAAGGGGGAATTTGTTTCCATTATGGGACCATCCGGGGCGGGGAAATCCACGCTGATGAATATCCTCGGCTGTCTTGACCGGCCAACTAAGGGCTCCTATAAACTGGATGGAAGTGAAGTGGCCAATTTGTCCGATGATAAACTGGCATACACAAGAAACAGAAAAATCGGTTTCGTATTTCAGTCATTTAATCTGCTGCCCCGCCTTTCTGCAGCAGACAATGTGATTCTGCCTATGATTTATGGCAATGTCTATAAAAGTGACCGCAGAAAGCGGGCTGTAGAGATATTGACGCATCTCGGGCTCGGTGAGCGGGTGGATCATATGCCCAATGAGCTGTCAGGCGGGCAGCGGCAGCGAGTGGCTATTGCCCGGGCTTTGGTCAATGATCCGGCCATTATTATGGCTGATGAACCGACAGGAAATCTGGACAGTAAATCGACCACGGATGTCATGGAGATTTTCTCTGAACTGTATCAGTCCGGGAAAACCATTATCCTTGTAACTCATGAACTGGACGTGGCTGGATATGCCACACGCCATGTCATTTTGTCTGATGGACATATCAGCAAAGACGTGAGGGGGCCGCTGCCATGACTAACATTTACATTGAAAGCATCCTCATGGCGTGGGAGTCCATTCTGGCAAGCAAGCTTCGCTCTCTGCTTACCATGCTGGGCATCATTATCGGTGTGGCAGCTGTTATTGCACTCATGTCCATTGGTTATGGGGTACGTCAGGATATCGAGAATAATATTTCCAGTCTCGGCTCCAATCTTCTTACCGTTTCTCCGGGAACAAGCCGGCAGCCCGGTGTACGGCCCGCTGCCGGTTCCATGGAAACGCTGACTTACAAGGATTACCTTGCCATTAGAAATCTGCCGAACATTGCCTACAGCTCACCGATGGTCCGCTCCAGCTATGTCGTTGTCAATGGAAACAAAAACTGGACGACGCAGGTATACGGCGTTAATTCTGAGTATCAGTATGTATCCAGCCTCGGCGTGGCGGAAGGACGGTACTGGACCAATCAGGAATTTGAAGGCCGGGAGCGTGTGGCAGTTATCGGGAAAACCATAGCTACGAATCTTTTTGGTGAAGAGAGTCCGCTCGGGAAAAAAATTCGTATCAATAACAGTCCATTTACCGTTATTGGTGTTCTGGAGGAAAAAGGATATTCCTTCCAGGATCAGGATGACCGGATTCTTTGCCCATTCACGACCGTACAGGAACGAATGATGGGCATTACCTATGTTAATTCCATTTCCCTGACTACGACATCCAATGATGTCATGTCGCAGGCAGAGACGGATATCACAAATCTTCTGCGGACCCGGCACCGTCTCACCGCAGGGGAGGAAAATGATTTCAGCATCAGCAATTCTCAGGATATTCTAGAAACGATGGAATCAACCACTCAGTCACTGACTATATTTTTGGGAAGCATCGCGGCCATTTCCCTGATTGTGGGCGGCATCGGGATCATGAATATCATGCTCGTTTCCGTAACGGAGCGTACCAAGGAAATCGGCATCCGAAAAGCGCTGGGAGCAACTTACCGGATGATTGTCATGCAGTTTCTGATTGAAGCGGTGACCATCAGCATTGCCGGAGGCCTTATTGGTGTTATTGCAGGCATTGCCATTTCTCAGCTTATTCCTCATCTTATAGAGATGTCTACGGTTATCACCGCAGAGCCAGTCATCGGTTCTTTCCTGTTCTCCGTGCTCATCGGTCTGATATTTGGCCTTTATCCAGCGCAGAAAGCGGCGAAACTCAATCCGATTGACGCACTTCATTACGAGTAAAAGAGACAGCCTTCTTTTGGGAGGCTGCCCTTTTTGTATGGATTTTGTCTGGCTTTCTTCTATGAAGTGACGAGGTAAAAATTGGAAGGCTGAATTTTTCATTCATTTTGCCGCATTTGAAAGCATAGCTTGACAGGTATTCCGGAGGAAGCAATAATGATAAGAAAATCGGAACGTATTGCGGCTCCATCATGTGAGGGGGATATATGAACTATAAAGTAATGGCGGCTCTGGGACTGGCTGTATGGCTTATAACCGGAGGATGCACGGAGGCTGAAGGGACAATTCGGCCAGCGGCTGCGGAAAATTTTCCGAAGATCCAGCAGGAAGAAACCAATAGAAATGTTACATTCATGGGAGAGATTGACGGCACTCCATTGACGAATCAGGACTTTGTCATTGATGGGCTTCATCTTGGCGAATCGCTTTCGGAATGTATAGAACGTCTGGGGAATCCGATTTCCCGGAAGACTGGCAGCACAAGAGAGGATTGTCTCTGGTCTGATCTTCGGGTACAGTTCGTTCAGGATACGGCATATATCTATTCAAAACGGCCGGATCTGACGATGAATCAGCCATTTCCTTCTGCCGGTGCAGTCAAGATCGGTATTATGAATTCTGCTATATCGACGTCCCGTGGAATTCATGTGGGGGACAGCCGGGAAAAAGTAGTACGTTCTTACGGCCGGCCGGCCCGGATTGTCTGGAATGGTCCGCAGAAACAGCTGTATCTGATTTATGAAAAAGATGCAAAACAGTTGATTTTTACTATACAGGATAATCGGGTAAAAGAAATTCTGCTGTCTTTTGCAGGAGAGGAATTTCCTGTTTCTCATCCGGAAACCATAAAATCAGGTCTTCGATTTACCGATGAGGATTTCTGCATTGCAGGATACAAACCGGAAACTGATTTTCAGGAACATTCCTGGTTAATCTGGGAGAAAAAAGCGGCCAATTCGGAGGAGGAAATCTGGTATTTTCCGGGATTTGGCGTGCGTATGGACAGCAGGACCCGCAGGATCTCCTCTTTATTTATTACAGATAACGGCATGGTGACACATCGGGGAATTTCCTTGGGAGATCAGCTGTCTACATTGGAATTCCTATATGGAGAACCGCAGAAACTGGAGATGAATCTGGCGGATACGCATCCGCAGAGCGCTTATATTTATTTTTCAAAGGATAAGGAAACAGTGCTTGTTTTTTATATTAATGAAAAGGAAAAAACAATACAGAACATTGTATCCATGAAAAATCCACAGATCCCGAATCCGCTGCAGCCGGCGCTGGATCGAATCCGCAATGTACGTACAATCAATCAGCAGAGGGGAAAGTAATGGACAGTACCGGGAAACTGTATTGTGCATGGTGCGGAGGGCCGCTGGAAAGAAAACTGGCACAGGGGGAATATCGTCTGTGCTGCCAGGGCTGTGGAAGGATTTCCTATGAAAATCCCATTACCGGAGTGGCTGGCATTATTCTTTCTCCGGCTGGAGAAATTCTGCTGGGGAGAAGAGCCGGCGGGGAAACCATGGAGGGGAAATGGTGTATTCCCTGTGGACATGTAGAGTATAATGAAGATATTCGTCAGGCGCTTGTGCGGGAAATGTGGGAGGAAACCGGGTTCTGGGTCAATCCGGTCTCTGTGTATACAGCGTATTCCAATTTTCATGAACCGCAGGCGCATTCAACGGGAATCTGGTTTTTAACTGAAGTTTGCGGAGGATGCTGCCGGAGCGGAGATGATATTTCCGAAGTCCGCTTTTTTACGGGAGGCTGTCTGCCGGAACTGGCGTTTGTGACGGATCGTCTGGTCATTGAACGGTTACGACAAGAAAATCTGCTGAAGGAGTAAGACATGTACGAATATTTTTGCGCACTGATTGTGGGTATTGTAGAAGGGCTGACGGAATATATCCCGGTGTCCAGTACGGGACATTTGATCCTAGTAGGGCATATGCTGGGATTTACCGGCACACTGGCGGACGTCTTTGATGTATTTATTCAGTTTGGGGCCATTTTGTCGGTTGTGCTGGTCTATAAGGGAAAGTTTGTCAGCATGCTGCAGAAAAGGAACTGGTTTCGCACACAGGGGGCGTCCTGCCTGAATATTGCCGTAGCGATGTTTCCTGCCTGTCTGGTAGGCCTGCTCTGCCACGGCCTGATTAAAAACTATCTGTTCGGGCCGCTCACGGTTATCGGCGGACTGGTACTCGGCGGATTGTTTATGATCTTCGCAGAAAAAAGGCGCAAAGCTTTTGTCATTGAAGATGTGGATGACATTACCATCGGGAAAGCATTGCAAATGGGAATTTTTCAGTGTCTGTCTTTATGGCCGGGATTTTCCAGAAGCGGAAGCACTATTGCAGGGGGACTTCTTCTGGGAATTTCCAGAAAGGCGGCAGCTGATTTTTCCTTTATTATGGCTGTGCCGCTCATGTTTCTGGCGTGCTCCTATGATCTTTTGAAGGTAGCGCCGTCGCTGTCCATGGAGGACTTCAGTATTCTGGCCTTGGGCTTTGTTACCTCCTTTGTCGTGGCGTATATTTCCATTCTGTGGTTTTTGAAATTTCTTAATAAATCCACGCTATCAGGATTTGCTTATTACCGTTTTGTCGTGGCTGCAATTTCCTACGCATATTTTTTCTTATAAATGATTTTGCATTTTACCGAGAATGCAAAATGATACAGACTCTCTGTCAGCGGGCAGGGAGTTTTTGCATGCGGTTAATGGTTCGGCAGGAGTATAAAAGATAAAGCGAAATTCCTTCTTTGTGATATAATACTAAATATAACGACAAAATCTATCATCATTTGCCAATGAGGTGGACATATGAAAGTATATATCCGGATCAAACACACAGGAGAATTTTTCAATCAGAATTGTTTTGATGTGTATACGGGATGTCTGTCTCTTGGCATACCGGTTGTTCCTTATAAGGCGGTTTATTCCATCGAGGATAATGAGCCGGAGGATCCGATCGTAGGAACGCTGGATGATGTGGAAGTGGCCATGGACAAGATGGGAATTCATCTGCTTCCTATGGATTATCCGGAGGAATTACGGCCTTTCCTGGGACGGAAAATCTGGAAGTCCACTTTGTTCAGCATTACCAGCAATGCTGACAGCTGGCATATTTTCGTGAAGCCCATATGGGATGTCAAACGTTTTTCCGGCACGGTGCTGGATAAATCTGAGGATCTGATCAAGCTGGGCGGCGGACTGGAGGATATTCCGGTCTGGTGCAGTGAAAAGGTACATTTTCTTTCGGAATGGCGGCTCTGGGTATTGAATGGAGAGATCATAGGATTGAATCCCTATGCAGGCCGGTGGGATGTATTTCCTGATGCGGACAGATTGAAGCAGGCCGTAGCTGCTTTTCATAAGGCGCCCTGTGGATATGCTTTGGATTTTGGGGTGACGGATGACGGACGGACTCTTCTTGTGGAGGCCAGTGATGGATATGTTCTTCGCAGTTTCGGACTGGCGCCGGAAAAATATGTGCGGCTTCTGACTGCCCGGTGGCAGGAACTGACGAAGGGAATCGAACAGACGAGGGGATGAAGCACCTCTTTCAGAATGATGAACTGACAATTTCTATATGGGGTTTGTCAGTTTTTTTCATAGGTATGTGAGCGGTACGGGATTGACAGACAGTGGGAGTTACCGGCTATGAAATATTTTGGACAGGATTTTTTACAGAGGGTATCTGACAGCCTGAATATTGCAGACGTGATCGGTTCCTATGTGCCGCTGAAAAAAAGAGGCAATCGGTACTGGGGATGCTGTCCGTTTCATCATGAAAAAACACCTTCCTTTTCCGTGTCTCCGGACAAGGGACTGTATTATTGCTTTGGATGCCATGCGTCGGGAAATCTTTTTACCTTTGTACAGAAAATGGAAAATCTGACATTTCCGGAGGCGGTGGAACATCTGGCGGAAATCGCTCATATTGAACTGCCGCAGGAGGAGATATCTGCGGAGGAACAAAAAAAACAGTCTGAAATGTCAGCTATGTATGAAGCGGCAAAACTGGCAGCGGATTATTTTCATAATTGCCTGACAAAAACGCGTATGGGGGAGGCTGGAATGGCCTATTTCCGGCGCCGTCATCTGACCCCGGAAAATATTGCCTATTTCAAACTGGGATTTGCACCGCCGGAATGGGATCGCCTGTTTCGTGATTTCACACAGAAAAAACAGATCAGACCGGAGATTCTGCAAAGCACAGGCCTCGTGGGATACAGCAATGGACGATATTTTGATATGTTTCGAAATCGATGCATGTTTCCAATCCTGAATCTGAAAGGGCATCCGGTGGCTTTCGGTGGACGGGTCCTGGATGACAGTAAACCTAAATATCTCAACTCGCCGGAGACTCCGATTTTCAACAAGAGACGGCTTCTGTTTGCTTTGTATCAGGCACTGCCCAAAATCCGGGAAACGCGGCAGGTCATCATGGTGGAAGGCTATATGGATGCCATTTCTCTGCATACCCATGGGGTGACTAATGTTGTGGCATCGCTGGGAACGGCATTTACCATCGAACAGGCCCGGCTTCTGAAACGGTATGCGGATGAGGTGATTTTCAGCTATGATATGGATGCTGCCGGACAGAATGCAACGCGAAGGGCTCTGGAAATCGCCGGAACAGTGGGCTTAAAAATCAGGGTCGCCCGTGTGGGGGAGGGAAAAGATCCCGATGAATTTGTCAATCTGCATGGGGGCGAAGCCTACCTGGAAGCAGTACGGCAGGCACAGCCGGCGATGGATTATTTGCTGGCTTCGCTGCTGCATCAATATGATGCGACATCCCTGGAAGGACAGCAGCATATTCTGCAGGAAATGTTTGCTGTACTGACAACTCGTGATGACTCCATGCTGATCAATTCCTATATCAGGAAAATGGCACAGGCCATGCGTCTGGACGAAGGGTTGATCCGGAGTGAAGCTACCCGTTATGTAAAAAAGAATCATATGCATGTATATATTTCTCCGAAGGAGAATACAGAAAATGTGGTCAGTAGAGAGTCCCAGAAACTGTTGCGTCTGGAGGAGAGTTTTTTGAGATACTGCATGCAGGTTCGCCGGGCTCCATCGTTCTGGCCGGACATGAAAGGATATGAATATCACTCTCCATTTTGCAGCCGGCTGGCATCGATTATGGAGGAGTTTCAGGAATCCGGACAACCCTTGTCTGAAAAACTGGTGCAGCAAAAGCTGGAGCCGGAGGATATGGAAGCATTGGCAGCTCTTCTGATGCGTGAGGAGGATGACGTCTCTGTTCCCTGGGAAGAGTTTATACGCCCTTTGAAACTGGGATCTCTCCAGAAAGCATATAAGGAACATACAGAAAGGGCCAATGCACTGGCTTATGAAGATCCGGAGGCATCGAGGCAGGAAATGTTGACCTGCATCAGGTTGAATCGGGAAATTCAGGAGCTTCAGCAAAAGTCATCTGTCTGATACAGTCAGCGGCAGAAAAGCCGGGGAGAAATATATATGGCAGTAAGAATTACAGCGGCAGCCAAACGGTGGGTGGAACTGCTAAAAAAACAAAAAACAAAAGAAGGACTGATTCCCAATCGGGCCATTATTCAGCTGGTTCGTCAGAAAAAGCTGACTGCTAGGCAGCAGGATGCCATTTATGAGGCTTTGAATGCGCAGCGTCTTAAGGTGCTTTTTGAAGAAGAAGAGCCGGAGGACGAAGATCTGGAAGAACCGGTAGAGGAAGAAATCAAGAAAACACCCAAAAAGAAAAAAGCGGAAGAGGATGAGGAGGATATGGATGTACCGGAATCCGTAGCGGTAGAGGATCCGGTGCGCATGTATCTGAAGGAAATCGGTTCCGTGCCGCTTCTGACTGCAGAGGAGGAAATTCTCCTCGCTATGTGGATTGAACAGGGAAGCCTGCCTTCCGCCAGCCCGGAAGACAAGATTCGTGCACAGCGGGCCAGAAAGAAACTGTCTGATGCCAATCTTCGGTTGGTTGTTTCTATTGCCAAGAAATATCTGGGTCGGGGTCTTCAGTTTCTCGATTTGATTCAGGAAGGAAATCTTGGCCTTCTCAAGGCAGTGGATAAGTTTGATTATAAAAAAGGATATAAATTCAGTACCTATGCCACCTGGTGGATTCGTCAGGCCATTACACGAGCGATTGCCGATCAGGCAAGAACGATTCGGGTGCCTGTTCATATGGTGGAGACCATCAACAAATTGAACCGGATCTCCAGACAGCTTTTGCAGGAAAACGGACGGGAGGCAACCAATGAGGAACTGGCGGAACGCATGGGAGTGAATACGGAAAAGGTCAGGGAAGTGAAAAAGATTGCTCAGGATCCCATTTCTCTAGAAACGCCGATCGGTGAAAAGGAGGACTCTCATCTGGGAGATTTTATCGAGGATCAGAAGGCCATATCGCCGGATGATGCTGCCGGGTCTATTTTGATGAGAGAACAGATCGAAGATATGCTGCATGGGCTTTCTGAAAGAGAGCGCAGTGTACTGGAGCTTCGATTTGGTTTAAGAGATGGTAAACCGCGTACTCTGGAAGAAGTCGGACGGTATTTTGATGTGACCCGGGAAAGGATTCGCCAGATTGAAGGGAAAGCTCTTACGAAATTAAAAAAATCAGCCAAAAATTTGATGAATCAGTAGAGAAGAAAGTGAGATTGCTGGTTTGTTTCTTGACGAAAGATTTTTTGATTGATAAAATGTTTTTGGCGATATTGGGCCTATAGCTCAGCGGCAGAGCCGCCGGCTCATAACCGGTTGGTCCCAGGTTCGAACCCTGGTGGGCCCACCAGAACAGTTTCGTTCGAACATTCTTCATCCAGATTAAGTTCGATTTGAATGGGGTTGTCGAGCGTTGCAGGAACGGCAGTGTAGTTGAATTGGATTTCAGCTATGCTGCCGTTTATTTTTATGCAACGAATGAAGTCCCAGAAAGTAGATAATGTAGCCTGTCCGGATTTTGCCTTTTCGAGCAGCTTTTCAAGAAAAAAGGTCACGGCCTCCGGAGTCAGTGTGAAGGTTTTTTCTTTTAATTCTTCCACCTGGATCAGCGTCTCCAGCTCTTTGCTGCGGCGGGAGTATTCGTTTGCCTGGGCAATGATTTCATCGGCGGTAAGTCCGGCAGCCACGGCCTTTGAAATATTTCGTATTTTCGCTTCCAGAGCGTCCTTTTCTTTTTTGAGCCTCAATACCTCAGAGTCGTCACGGCAGCGCTCCTGAGCAAGAATAGCCTGCTCTGTGATAATCTTAACGGCCTGCGGCTGCTTGAGCATAGAAACAGTAGCTTCGTAAACCGCATTCTCAATGATGTCCCGGCGAATTGAATGGGAATCGCAATTTTTCTTTCCATGTGTCCGGCCGGAGCACTTGTAATAGTAGTACGAAGATCCGCTCTTGCTTGTGCCGGATACACCGACCATAGGAAGTCCGCATCGACCGCAGAATATTTTTCCAGTCAATTCATAATCCGGAGATTTTCCTCTTGTCCTGGAATGTTTTCTTCCTGCCTTTATTTTTTGAACACACTCAAAAAGCTCATCTGAAATGATCCGCGGGGCGTAGTCTTTATATGATTCTCCGCCCCAGCGGAATGTCCCTGTATAAATAGGATTACCAAGAATATGGTTCAGGCTATTCCTGCTGAATGGTCTGTCCTGCGAGGTGGTGAAATGTCGATTATTGAGGTAACGGATGATATCCACGATCCGCGAGTGGTCGGCATACATCTGAAATATATCAATGACGGCATTCCTTTTAGCTTCATCGATATGTAGTTTGGCGTCGTCTCCTTTTCGGTAGCCGAAAGGAATGGCCGTACCGACCCACTTTCCTTCTAAAAGATTGTCGATCATGCCTCGCTTAACCTTCTGGGCAAGCTCCAGCGAGTAGTATTCGGCATAGCCTTCCAGCAGGGATTCCAGGATGACGCCTGTCGGGTCATCTCTAATATTTTCCTTTGCGGACAGAACACGCACCCCGTTTTTCTTTAAGCGATTCTTGTAAATTGCTGAATCATAACGGGATCGGGAGAACCTATCCAGGGAATATACAATAACAAACTGAAAGATATGCCGGTCCGAGTCGGCAATCATACGCAGGAAATCCGGGCGCTGATCCGTGCGGGCAGAAAGTGCCCGATCAGTATAGATTCCGATGATTTCATAACCGTTTGTGGAGGCAAAGGCTCTGCACTCCCGGATCTGACCTTCAATGGACTCTTCACGCTGCCGATCGGAGGAGTAGCGCGCGTAGATTACCGCATTTTTTGTCATAAAAAATCAGCTCCTTTTGAGAAAATAGAGCTGATTATGTTAAAATGAAGAAGTAATCAGCCCTGATCCGGTGGATTACATTGGTTGTAGGTGTTACCAGCACCTGCAGCCTGGCCCATGACATATTGCGAGTATGTTGTGGGCTTTTTATCATATCACAATTAATTGAAAGAATTTAAATTATGTAGAATCCAAGTATGCCTACATAATTTATTCCACGGGATTGATAAGAAGCTTAAACAAAGCCTTATTAATGAAATATACATTACGTCCGATTTTTAGATAGTCAAGGATGCCAGCATTTGCTAAGTTGGTAAGATACTTGGATGCAGTTTGTTCTCCGGCAATATTTCGTTCCACAAGGAATCGAATTCTGCAATATGGCTGTTCAAAAAGAATTTCACTGAGTTCATGGCTTGGCATTTTGGGAAACTGCTCTTTTATATCCTTTTCTATAGCACACTTTGTCTGATTGATGTCCTTTAATAAGTGAAGGGTATGAATTGCTGTTTTCTCAACAGCGTCAAGGATATAAAGAATCCATGGCTCCCATTCATGTCGTTCCGTTACGCCTTGTAGTAGACGATAATACATAGATTTATTGGCAATGATGTATCTGGATAAATACAGAATGGGATAATTCAATAAATTTTCCTGCATAAGGTATAGAACATTTATGATTCTTCCAGTGCGTCCGTTTCCATCAGGGAATGGATGGATGCATTCAAATTGATAGTGGATTAACGCCATACGAATTAACGGATCAAGATCATCTTGTGGAGCATTAATATACATTTCCAGATTAGAAAGTAAATTTAAAATCGTGTCACGGTTGTCCGGGGGCGTGTATACTGTTTCTCCAAAATCATTTCTGAGAACGGTTCCGGGAGTGGAACGGACATCCCCGTCAATTTGTTTGATGGTGCGAAATAAATCGCGAAAAATAGAAATTCCAAGAGGCTTCTCCTTTATGGCTTGGCAACCTTTCCACAATGCTTCTCGATAACGCAAAACTTCTTTCGTTGCGGGGCTGGTATATTTGGCATCTGCTTCAGAATATGCTTGGTATAGCTCGTCATTAGTAGTAACGACATTCTCAATTTCACTGGAAGCTTTTGCTTCCTGTAAAATCAAAGACTGCAAAAGAAGATTTGGATTTGATTGATGGGGAGACCAACCTTTTAATTCCCCCAGTGCTCGATTTGCGGTATTGACCTTTTTTAATATGGCCTTTGTTTCTAAGTCGATATATTTTGGAGGAAGAAAAGGCAAATCATTATATGCAATTTCTCGATTATATCCCATGGTGAACTCCTATCAATATAATTACTAATTGGGAATATCCTTATTTGATAAAGGTATTTGGTAAATACCCTTATTTTTTTTTAGGAAAATAAGGGTATTTAGGAAATATCTTTATTGGATAAAGGTATTTTATTACAGTATTGGAATTTTGAAGCTAAATTTTCCCGCGTACTTCACAAACAGCTCCGAGGATACGGACGGGAAGATGATTGACTTCATCTGCGGTGTAGAAGTGCGGAGAATAAACCGTTGGATTTAGTCCGATGAGGGTCAGGCCGGCATCGGACTTTTTTATTTGTTTTACTGTGGCATCATCGCCATTGACGAGGACAACGGCGATCTGTCCGCTGTCTACGTCGCTCTGTTTATGGACGATGACAACATCTCCATCCCAGATCCTCGGCTCCATTGAATGGCCCACGATGCGCAGGGCGAAATAGTCGTGCGGATCTTCGAGTGCAGGGATGTACATCTCTTCATAGTCTTCAATATTTTCGATGGCTTCAATGGGGATTCCCGCAGCCACGCGGCCGAGTAGGGGAATACGGGCAATTTTACGGTTTGCCTTAGTAGGGAATATGGGAGTGATTGCATCTTTATTGTTGGAAGATGTATTCGCATCCCATCCCATAAGATTTTCTGCTGGAATGCCTAGGGCCTTTGCAAATCTTTTTATCATATCTATATCAATAGATTTGATTTTCCCCTTTTCATAGCGTTGCATAGTGCTTTCACTAATTCCCACCAGTATTCCTAATTCTTTCAGGGTAAGATGTTGATTCAGACGTTCCGCATGAATGCGTGCTCCGACAAGTTTATTATATTGTTCTTTATCCATGAATCTTACCTCCATCGTGCTTTCTAAAATCATACTACTATATTTTTGCACGTAATACAAGAAAAGTTAATTGAGGATACACAAAACTTGCATATCATGCTTGACATGGCTTGGGACGAATGTATAATGTAATTAAATAAAACTTGCATAATATGCAAGGCCAGAAGGGAGGGATAAGATGGAAATGCTAAAGTTAAAAGGACTGTTGACCGAAAAAAAGAAAACCTATGGAGATTGTGCGAAACACCTGAATATTTCGGTAACTTCGTTCAACGAAAAAATCAATGGGAAACGCTCGTTTTCTTGCTGGGAGGCAACCGAACTCGCAGAGTATCTTGGTCTGTCCGACGAAGAACGTGCAAATATTTTTTTGTCCTAAAACTTGCATAATATGCAAGTTGATGAGCCGAGGAACAATTGGACAGATGAAGGAAAGGTGGAATAACAAATGAATGAGAGAAATAGAAGATGGAATTAGTGAGAGGCAAGGAGGCAGCAATATGGACACTGAACGCTTAGAAAGGCTCTATATTTCCCGCGTCGCATGGGAATGCGTGAAGTTCTATCAGGACCCTGAAAATATTAAAGCCTTTCATGAATGGCTCAATGAAAAACGCCAAAAGGAGGCCATGAGGGAAGATGGCTGCTAAATGTACAGAGATAGCGGAAGGAGGAGGAAACGCTATGACAGAAAAAGAACGGCGCAATGCAGATACGCTTGAAATGATCCGCGCTGTCAATGCGAATGCGGAACGAAAAGCCGAGGAACGTGTGATTGAAAATATGATGATCGAACGGGCTGTCAATGAAAAAAGAGCTCGTAGAGCACAGACGGCGAATGAGATTCTTGCCGGTATGCTTTTGACCACTCTGATTATGGCGTTCGCGGCATTCATGTGGGCGAGAACTGATGCTCTGGCAGCCGGAATGATGGTGTGCGGAGGATAAAGCAATGAAGTACATATGCACGGAGTGCCCGCACCTTCGCAGAAACATCTGCAATTATCACGACGGATCATGCGGGCTTGAAAAGTATTACATGGAGATTCTCCCTAAGACTTCTCCCAGGTGGTGCCCGCTTAAAAGAGGAAAAAATGCTGAACGAAAAAAAGATACTTACAGAAATACTCAAGCAGTGGATTAAAGACAGGCTTCTGGGGACCGCTCTGGACGGCGCCCAGAGATTTGTTACCACAGGTGAACCGTGAAAAATACCGCTCACTGAAAAGAAAAGCAGACGGCCGCGTTGTGTTCATCAGAGATTCCACCTTTTCTTTCATGTACGGAAAACCAACACAGGCCAGGTATTTTGTGATCGACACAGAAAAGGGCCCCATAGTTTTAATCACAGACTTTGACAGAAATGTACAGATGCTTGTCAAGCCGCTGTTCGAGAAGGAGAAAAAATGACCAGGGAAGAAGCGAAAAAAGAAATGGAAGAAGTTCAGAGGGAGCTGCAGACCATCGCAGATGGTCACCCGGACCTGAAATTTGTACTCCATGTTTTGTACCGGTTTGAGGATTTTCCTCATCTCGGCGTAGAAGAAAAAATTCTAACCCCGGAAAGGTGGTGATGTTCTATGAATGCACAAAAAAGACCGGCCCGCAGGTGGAGCTGCGAGCCGGCCAGGTTAAATTGAAGAACCCATCTAAGTATATCACATCAGGAGGAAAAAGAATGATTACGTTAACCATAACCGCTGAAAACCCCGTCGAGCTCGCCGCGTATCTCCGCGGGCTAACGCAGAACAGTACACCCGCCGTTCCGCCTTTAACGCCATTGGCTGAATGGATCGAGGATCATCCTCCGGTACATCCGCCGGAAGTACTTCCGCCGAAGCCGCCGAAAGCCCCGAAGCCGGAGCCCCGGAAAGCCCCGAAGCCGGAGCCTCCAAAAGTCCCGAAGCCCGAGACGCCGGAAGCCCCGAAGCCGGAGCCCCTGAAAACGGATGGACCTATTTCCGAAGCGGAGGCAGTAGAGCTCCGCGTGCTTTGCGAAAAGTTCTGTGCGAAGGATAAAGACGGAAAGAAAAAGATCCAGGCGTTCTTGAAAGAACACAACGTGCAGCGGATCACGGTTCTTCCGGAATCTCTTATCGAAGAATTCAAGAAAGTGGTGATGGTCGAATGAGTCGTGCACACGCATTCTTGTCCGCATCGGCAAGCCATCGTTGGTTGGTGTGTACCCCGTCCGCGCAGCTCGAAAGTCAGTTCCCTGACAAAAGCAGCCCCTATGCAGAAGAAGGAACAAAGGCGCACGCATTGGCAGAAGAGGCTCTGCGACGCTTCCTCTCCGGAGGAGACAGTGCCGTTCAGTGCGCGGATAGGGAGATGCAAGAAGCCGTACAGTTCTATGTCGACACATGCATTGAGAAAATCACCGCCGCACGGAACGTTTCTCCGGATGCAAAAATCCTCGTAGAAGAACGGCTGGATTTCTCCGAATTTGTTCCGAATGGTTTCGGCACCGGGGATATGGTCATCGTATCAGACGGCGGATTGGAAGTAGTGGACCTCAAGTATGGCAAGGGCGTCCGCGTAGACGCCGAGAAGAACAGCCAGATGATGCTGTATGCCCTCGGGGCACTGGCGGCCTACGGATACCTCTACAGTATGAGCACGATACGCATGACAATCGTGCAGCCTCGAATAGGCAACGTATCGACTTACGATACCGCGGAAAAAGATCTTCTCGAATGGGGGACCCGTGTACGAGAACTGGCAAAGAAAGCTATGGCCGGTGAGGGTGAATTCAAACCGGGAGAACACTGCCGTTTCTGCAAAGCTCGCAACACATGCCGGGCTTATGCGGAAGCGATGAAGGCCCACATCCGGGAGGACCTTCGGCCGGCGCCGGAGCTCCAGGACGATGAGATTGCAGACATTGTGCAGCACGCCAAAGAGGTCAAGAACTGGCTTGACGGCGTGGAAGCATATGCGCTGGGGAGGGCGCTCTCGGGGACGAAATACCCGGGAATGAAGCTCGTGGCCGGCCGGAGCACGCGAAAGATCGCCGATGAATCCGCGGCGGCCGCGGTGCTCCTCTCCGCTGGATACAACGACATCTACCGGCCACAGAGCCTCCGCACACTCACCGAGCTGGAGAAGCTCTGCGGGAAGAAACATTTCGCCGAGCTGCTGGGGGCTAACCTTACGAAATCTGAGGGCAAGCCGGCACTCGTTCCGGCCTCCGACAAACGGCCGGAACTGGAAGTCGGAGATGTGCGAGACGACTTCACAGATGAAGACATCCCGCTTTTCTAAAAGGAGGACAGAATGGATTCCGCAGACAGAAAAGAAATCGTGGAGCATATCCGGAACACGACCGGACTCAGGAAAAAAGACGTGGAGCGCGTGCTGAGTGAAGAACAGCAGTACGTGTCGGACCTGCTCCGCACCGGCGTGGAAGTGAAGTATTACCGATTCGGTATCTTGCGGCCGGTAACGGTGGACGCTCGGTACGGCGTCCTGCCAGACGGGGAAACTATGCTGATCCCCGCCCATAAAGTCATTCGTTTTTATCCGAGCAAGACGCTCAGAGAGTATGTCAATCAGGAGGACTAAACCATGAAATTTACAACGGGAATGTGCAAGCTCTGCTATGTAAACGTATTCACGCCGAAGGCGGACCTCTCAGGGAAAGAGCGGTACAGCGCGTGCGTACTCATCAGCAAAGACGATAAAAAGACCCTCGCGCACTATGACGAGATCATTCGGAAGATGACAGCCGACGAGGAGGTCGTGCGCCGCATGGGTGGGAAGAAAGCCCTGAAGAATGCGAAGCTTCCTCTCCATGACGGAGACACGGAAAAAGAGGACGACCCGAATTTCCGGAACTGCTATTACCTTAATGCCAAAGCAAACCCCGACTACCCGCCGCTCGTACTTGACCGGGATCGGGAAGAGATCGTGGACAAGAATGAGATTTACAGTGGCGTTTACGCGCAGGCTGTCCTGTCCTTCTACCCGTACAACCAGAGTGGCAATCAAGGCATCGGCGTGAGCCTACTTGGGATCCGCAAGTTGAAGGATGGAAAGCCCATCTCCGGGAACTCAGTCTCCGCAGGGGATTTCAGAGACGACCTGCTGGACGAGGCTGGCGGAGACGACCTCGGGGACATCTTCTGAGGCGCGCCATGGCTACGTTGTCCATCGACATCGAAACCTACAGCAGTGCGGACATCCGGTATGGCGTCTACCGCTACGCAGACGCGCCGGATTTCGAGATCCTGCTCCTCGGATACGCTTTCGACGATGGTCCTGTCCAAGTTGCCGACCTGACCCGGGAAGAAGTGCCTGCGCAGTTCGTGCAGGCACTTTTTGACAGATCCGTCACAAAAACTGCATTCAATGCTAACTTCGAGATGACCTGTCTCAGGAAGCTCTACCCGGACATGCCTCTCGAATGTTGGGAGTGCACGTCAATCCTATCGCTGTACAACAGCTTGCCTACGGGCCTGGCGAAGGTGGCGGAAATTCTGAAGCTGCCGTCGGACAAGCAGAAAGACGCCCGCGGCAAGGCGCTCATCAACTATTTTTCAAAGCCCTGCAAGCCCACGAAGGCAAACGGCGGCCGCACACGGAACCGTCCGGAAGACGCCCCGGACAAGTGGGCGGAGTATATCGAATACAACAGGCAAGACGTGGTTGTGGAGCGGGCCATCCGGCAGAAGCTCATCCGGCTCAAGCCTCCGGAGACCGAACACCAGTACTGGCTCATGGATCAGCAGATCAACAGGAACGGCGCGAAAATCGACCGCCAGCTTGTGACCAATGCGATCCGCATGAATCAGGACTACAGCGCCCATCTCCGCGCGGAGGCGGCCCGTATCACGGGCCTATCGAATCCGAACAGCGTCTCCCAGCTGAAGCACTGGGTAGAAGACAGGCTCGGTGAGACAGTGACCGCCCTGGACAAGAAGGCCGTGGCGTCGCTCCTCGGCAGGGGCCTTCCAGGCGATGTACGCCGGGTGCTCAAGATCCGCCAGCTCATGGGGCGGACCTCTGTCAAAAAATATGAAGCCATGGAGCAGGCGGTTTGTTCGGACGGTCGCGTGCGGGGTATGTTTCAATTTTACGGAGCGATGCGAACAGGCCGATGGGCAGGTCGAATCGTACAGTTGCACAACCTGCCGCGTTCCTCCATGCCCCTCGATGAGCTGCAGGCGGCACGGCGGGTGGTGCTCAGGGGCGATCTGGAAGAGCTGGAGCTTCTCTGGGACAACGTGCCGGACGTGCTCTCGCAGCTCGTGCGCACGGCTATCGTAGCGGAAGATGGGTGCCGCTTCATCGTGGACGATTACTCCGCCATCGAGGCACGGGTCATTGCGTGGCTCTCCGGCGAGCGGTGGCGACAGGACGTCTTCGCCCGCGGCGGAGACATCTACTGCGCTTCTGCCTCGGCAATGTTTGGTGTTCCGGTGGTGAAACACGGTGCGAACGGCCACCTCCGACAAAAGGGTAAGATCGCCGAGCTCGCTCTCGGATACGGCGGCGGGGTCGGCGCTCTCAAGGCTATGGGGGCCGACCGGATGGGCCTTTCTGATGAAGAGCTCACGGAAATCGTCGCGAAATGGCGGAAAGCCTCGCCGGCTATCGTCCGTTTTTGGTGGGACGTTGACGCAGCGGCGCGGCAGGCCATACGGAATCCCGGCGAGACGGTGACGATTCGACAGGGAGGCCTGCGCTTCCACTGCCGGGCAGGAGCGCTTTTCATCGAGCTCCCCAGCGGGCGGCACCTCGTGTACATCCACCCTCACATTGGTCAGAATCGCTTCGGCGGGGAGGCCATCCTCTACGCTGGCATGGAGCAGGGGACCCGCACATGGGGGACTCTCGAGACTTACGGCGGTAAGCTCGTGGAAAACATCGTCCAGGCAGTCGCCCGGGACTGCCTCGCTGCGGCCATGCTGCGACTCACGAAAGCGGGCTACCGAATTCTCATGCATGTCCACGATGAAGTCATAACGGAAGTGCCGAAGAACGGGGGGAGCCTCGAAGATGTGACGCGCATCATGGCTATGAATGAGCCGTGGGAAAACGGACTTATCAAAAACGCGGACGGTTTTGAGGACATTTATTACAGGAAGGACTGAGCCATGGAGCTGCAATACGATAAACATATCACTATCTACACGGCAGCCAGCCGGTTCGAGAAACGGTGGAAACGGTCAGAGACAACCTGGTCGCACCTGCTGGAGAAACTGTCTCATACGGTACGGACCGGGGAGACCGCAGCCGAATACAAGGCAATGAAGAAGTCCGAAAGGGACGCCAAGAAAGACAGCGTGGGCGGATTTGTAGGGGGGACCCTTAAAGACGGCCGACGGCTCAAGCAAAATGTTCTCACACGGCAGATCGTGACGCTCGATGCGGACAACGCAGAACCAGGCTTCCTCGAGAGTGTGAGGAAAGCCCTCGGAGGATGCGCCTGGGCGGTCTACTCGACCCACAGCCACCGTCCGGAGGCACCGCGCCTGCGCGTGCTTGTGCTCCTCGCATCACCTGTGGGGCCGGAGGCCTATCAGGCCATCGCCCGGCGGCTCGCGGCGGATGTGGGCATCGAAGCTATGGACGACACTACCTACGAGCCTGAACGGCTCATGTTCTGGCCGTCCACACCGCAGGACGGAGAATACGTTTTTGAACATAACGATGCCCCGCCTCTGGAGCCGGAGGCCGTTCTTGCCCGGTATGAAAACTGGCAGGACGTTTCACAATGGCCCACCAGCCGTAGGGAGACAGAGATCGTCCGCCGAACAGCGAAAAAGCAGGGGGATCCACTGGCCAAAGAGGGCATAATAGGTGCTTTCTGCCGGGCGCATCCTATTGGGGAAGCCATTGAGACGTTCCTGGCCGATGTATATGCCCCATGTGGAGAAGGCCGGTATACGTACCTGGCAGGGAGTACCACCGGAGGCCTTGTGCTGTACGAGGACCGCTTCGCATACTCCCACCACAGCACCGATCCGGCGGGCGGCCGGCTGTGCAATGCCTTCGACCTCGTGCGGATCCACCTCTTTGGCGCCCTGGATGAGGATTCCGATGCAGCCACACCGGCGAACAAGCTGCCGAGCTTCGTCGCTATGGCAGATTTTGCCCGGAAGGACAAGGCCACCGCGGCGGAGAGCCGGCGAGAGCTCACGGAAGATCTGCGGAAAGAGTGGGAAGACCGGGGAGCCTCCGGGGCGGACGAGAGCTGGATGGAACGGCTCGAGACTGACAAAAAGGGCAACCTCCTGCCAAGTGCGCAGAATTTCATTCTCATCCTGTCTCACGACCCGCTGCTTGCGGGGCGCTTTGGACGGGACGACTTCGCGCATCGCTTTATGCTACGGGGCGATCTGCCGTGGAGACCCGCTGGGACGGACCTTATATGGCGTGATGCGGATGACGCGTGCCTTCGGAACTACCTCAGCACACACTACCGGCTCACGGCGCGTCAGGTTATCGACGATGCCCTGACGGAGGTTATGGCTGCTAACGCCTTCCACCCGGTGCGGGACTATCTCGCACGACTCCGGTGGGATGGCCGGCCCCGGGCAGAGACGGTATATATCGACTGGCTGGGCGCAGAGGACAGCATCTACGTGCGGGCGGTGACGCGGACGCACCTAAAAGCTGCAGTGGCGCGGGTCATGCGCCCCGGGGTGAAGTTTGACCAGTGCCTCGTGCTGTCCGGGCCACAGGGCATCGGGAAAAGTACTGTGCTTCGTCTGCTTGGGAAGGACTGGTTCAATGACGGCTTGGTAACGTTCCAGGGCAAGGACCCCATGGAGCAGCTGCAGGGCGCGTGGATCAATGAACTATCCGAAATGCAGGCCACAAGCAAGGCGGAAAATGACCAGATCAAGGCGTTTCTCAGCCGGAACAGCGACCGTTTCCGTGCGCCGTACGGCCGGAGGACAGAGGAATTCCCGCGGCAGTGCGTTTTCGCGGCAACTACAAACGATGCCGTTTTTCTGAAAGACCGGACGGGTGGCCGCCGGTTCTGGCCGATTTTCTGCCACGGAGACGGAAAAAAGGATCTGGAGGAGCTGACAACGGACTATGTGGATCAGGTGTGGGCGGAAGTCCGGACGATGTATGAAGAGAACGAAAGTCTGCTGCTTCCTGCGGACACTGCTGCCGAAGCAAGGGAATTGCAGGAGGCCCACACAGAAGGAAGCGAGAAAGTCGGTCTCATAGCGGATTACCTCGATAAGAAACTGCCGGAACGGTGGGACGATATGGATCTCTATGAACGGCGGGAGTATCTGGAGAAATACGGGAGCGAAGGAGAGCCGGAAGGCACGGTGACACGGACGAAGGTGTGCACGCTGGAGATCTGGTGTGAAGTCTTCGGCGGAACGAAACAGAATTTCACCAACGCCGGCGCCCGGGAACTGAACGGCATCATGCAGTCAATGCCGGGGTGGTATGCAGGAAATCGACGAAGATTTGGAAATTTATACGGAGTGCAAAGATCCTTTTTAAGAAGATAGTGTGAACAAATTAACACTAATTTTATTAAGCATGCGTGAACGGTGTGAACGGTTGTGAACAGAAATTTTTTGAATTGTTCACGGGATGAGCCCCGACGGTATGGGCGTTTTCGACAGGTGTGAACAGTGTGAACAGTTTTTCTATATAGGTTTACCAATTAGGGAGACACAGCGGTCGAAAGCCCCCTGTGTACGCCTAAATCGCTTTAGGTAAAAGAGGAGTCGTTTTTCTGTTCACACTGTTCACGCCCCGAAGGAGGAATTGAAAAAATATGCAAAGCATCAGGGAAGTCCGGGTAGAGAAAAAATTAAGAGAAGCCGCCGAGCGGGTCGGAGGGAAAGCATACAAATTCGTTTCTCCGGGAGTCCTCGGCGTGCCGGACAGAATTGTTGTTATACCAGGAGGTCTGGTGTGCTTCGTAGAAGTCAAAGCACCAGGAGAGAAGCCGAGGCCGTCGCAGAGGCATGTGCTGAGGCAGTTGTATCGGATCGGAGCCAGTGTTGCGACGGTGGACAATGAAACTACCGCCGGGCGCCTGATAGACATGATGAGGAGGCGGCGCGATGCAGTTTTTACCGCATGATTATCAAAAATTCGTCATCAGACATATCGTGGAAAATCCCGGGTGCGGCATTTTTCTCGATATGGGCCTGGGAAAAACTTCTATCACGCTGGCAGCGGTGCAAGAGCTGATGTATGACCGGTTCGAGGTGCAGAAAGTGCTGATCGTTGCGCCGAAGCGGGTAGCGGAGACCACATGGCAAGAAGAAGCAGAAAAGTGGGAGGATTTCCACGGGATCAGGTTTTCCGAAGTCCTTGGGCAGAAGAAAAACAGGATCATCGCGCTGGAACGTGATGCGGATATCTACATCGTTAATCGGGAAAACATAGTGTGGCTTGCAGAATATTACCGGTATCGTCTTCCTTTCGACATGCTTATTTTGGATGAGAGTACCAGTTTCAAAGATGCCGGAACCAAGAGATGGCGGGCATTGAAAAAATGCCGTGGCAGCTTTTCCCGGGTGGTTCTTTTAACTGGGACTCCGAGTCCGAACAGTCTCACCGATCTGTGGGCGCCGATATACCTGCTGGATGGTGGAGAACGGCTGGGGAGAACACTGACAGAATTCAGAAATCGGTACTTTGTTCCTGACAAGAGAAACGGCGCCATAGTCTACAGCTACCGGATCCGCGACAAAGCTGCGGAAGATGAAATATACCGGAGGATTTCAGATATCTGTGTGAGTTTGAAACCCCAGAAAAAGAGTCTTTCGGCAGAGGTTATTCCATATCCGGTAGAACTTGGCGAAATAGCGAAAAATTTATATGCGGATATCCGGCGTGACTATGTTCAAGAGTTTAACGGAGAAGAAATATCGGCTGCGTCGGCCGCAGCTGTCTCCAATAAACTGCAGCAGATAGCAAACGGAGCCGTTTATACGGACGACAAGAACACCATTGTTGTAGACAACGGGAAAATTGAAGCCGTAATGGATATAAGAGCGGCGCATCCAGGGGAACCCGTCTTGGTATTCATACGGTACATATCTGATGGGGAAAGACTGAAAAGCGCATTTCCCGATGCAAGGACAGTTGAAGGGCCGGAGACGTTCCATGAATGGAATGCTGGGAAAATTCCCATGCTAATTGTCCATCCTGCAAGCGCTGGGTACGGTCTGAATCTTCAAGCCGGTGGGCATATTGTCATATGGTATGGGCTTACTTGGAGCCTGGAACAGTATCAACAGGCTAATGCCCGGCTGGATCGGCAGGGGCAGACAAAGGCGGTAAAAATATTCCTGCTGACCGCCCGCGGGACTATTGACGAGCGCATCTGTAGGGCACTCCAAAGCAAAAGAAAGGGGCAGGATGCCATGATGGAGGCTGTAAGGGCTGAGATAGGAGGATCCGTAAATGAATGATCCGGTGAATCACCCACAACATTACATGAAGGGCAAGGTTGAGTGCATTGATGCTATCGAGTCCGCTGTTTCCGGTCTGTCTGGTGTAGAAGCCTTCTTGACCGGCCAAGTTATGAAGTATACGTACCGCTGGCCGGATAAAAATGGCGCGGAGGATCTTCGGAAGGCGGAGTGGTATCTTGGCCGTCTGATTCACATAGTTGAAGCGAAGGAAGGGAAAGAAAATGGCGATCAAACGGAATAGGAAGGCGGTAATTGGAATCATCCGTCTGAGAAACGCAAGTGAATTACAGGAACGTATGATTTCACGTTTACATACCATGTATCCGGAAGAGAATGAAGAAGTCTGGATGAAGCAGACCGCCCTTCTGGCAGATTGTATTCTAAGAGCCGCTGATGAAATCCAGAAATCAGCACGAAAGGTGAAAAGTGCGGTAGAGGAATCGGGGAAAGCTCGAATAGGGGAGGTAGGGAGCCATGACATTGAATGATTTCTGTGCAATTTACACGGCCGCCGGAAGGGCGGAGAGGTCTACGAGAAGGGCCCTGCATTTGTGTGAAGATATTCGTATGAATCTCAGGACGGAAGATATGGGGGCTTTGAAAAAAGAATGCACGCCGGATCTGTGCGCTGCTATTTACTGGCTTGAAGACGCGGCGTTTCGTCTTCGGCGGGCGCGGGATTTTATGAATGCGGTGGAGGGCGGAAAAAATGGCGAAGAATGGAATGCGTAGGAACGTTTTCTACAGTGCAGACCCTACATATGCATCTGTGCTGGCGAAATTCAGAAAAGAAGCACGGGAAGCGGAACGGGATGGAAGAGCCATGGCGGCTTTTCGGGTTGTGGCCGCTATTCGTCTTATTCTCAGGCTCGGCGGGTATCGTTTGCGGGAAGAACTGGTGATGGAGGATGTAAAAACAGGTTCGGTATTTCGCAGTGGAGGGAAAAGCAATGAAATGTAAAAAGATAAAAACAATGGCAGAAAAGTTGGAAGAAAAGAGCATTGTACGTCCTGACGCTATAGCGAGTCTTTTTAGAGTTAAAGCTCTGATCGCAGGAGACATCCCCGGTAAGATATCAAAAGCGGTGTATGATGCGCAGCAGGCGCAGTCTGTTGGTGATCTTGATTCTTTGGAAGAGCATTTGACCGATATTGAAGACATGTTATATTCGGCAGAACGGCAGGTACGGAGTGTGCGTCACAAAATTCTGGTAAAGAAAATTGATATGCTGCCGAAGCCGGCCGGATGTGATACTTATGAGGAGGAATGATGGAGGAGTATTCAGATGTAAGAGCGTATCTGGAAGAGACGCGGAAAAAAAGAAAACGCCTGAGTAGAATGAAGGATGCACTGGCCGAGCACCTTTTTCAGATAGAGAATCTTCGCGGAGTAGCTATAACAGAGAGAGTCCAGTCATCAAACACTACGACTATAGACGCCATGTTGGAATCTGTGGAGGAAGAGGAAGAAAGAGTGGATGAACTGGAAAAAGAGGTAGAAGCAATCTCTTTGAAGGCAAAAAAGATAATAGACGTGATAAAAGACATGGACATTGTTTGGCTTATTCTAAGATGGCGATTCATTGACGGGGAATGCTGGGACGACATAGCAAACACTATTTACTATTCCAAGGCTTCTGTTAAGAGAAAATGCAATGAGGGTGTTGAAAAAATCCAACAAAGACTGAGCCACAGTGAGCCGCAATGAGCCACTATGAGCCGCAAAAATGTGATAATATATAGAAAAGGAATTGGGTAAGGCATCAATATTCTTCCGGAAACTGGCTCGCGAAAGCGGGCTTTTTTCTTGCCTTAAAAAAGGAAAGATAGTGCTGTTGGCAGAAAGGGGGGAGAGCCATGAGTGGTAACGGAAATAAGAACCTGAAAATAATTCGAAGCACGGAGGAAGCGAGAGCGCGCGGCCGTGCGGGAGGCATAGCAAGCGGAAGGGCCCGCAGAAAGAAAAAGACGATCCGGGACACGCTTCTGGCTCTCCGTGATGCATCCGTTGAAGACCAGAAACAGAGAAAGTTTTTGAAAGCACAGGGCGTTCCTGATGCTGAAATGACCTATGGAGTCCTGGTGGCGCTGTCGATCATCAATGGCGCATTCAAAGGAAACAGCCAGATGGCGCAGCTGCTTCTTAAAGCTCTGGGTGAGCTGGATGCAGATAAGCTCGAAGTGACCGGGAAAAACGGTGCGCCTCTGACCGCTGCCCCGTCGGTTCAGATTTATCTTCCGGAGAACGGACGATGATAGTGTTGAAGCCACAGCCCGGGCCGCAGGAGAAGTTTCTTTCGTCCTCGGCTGACATAACCATATATGGCGGGGCAGCTGGGGGCGGTAAGACCTATGCCCTTCTTCTTGAGCCCCTGCGCCATATAGATAATCCCGGATTCGGGGCCGTTATATTCCGCCGGCAGGCCACGCAGATCATGGCGGAAGGCGGGCTCTTCGATAATGCTGTAGAAATGTATACACCGATCGGAGCCACCATAAAGCAGACTCCGCAGCCTACGGCGATTTTCCCTTCCGGTGCGAAGGTTTCTTTTCGGCATCTCGGATCCGATAAAGAAGTTCATGCCTGGCAGGGATCGCAGATCTGCCTGATATGTTATGACGAGCTGACGCACTTCACGGAGCACCAGTTTTTCTATATGTTGTCTCGTAACCGGTCCACCTGCGGGGTGCGGCCGTACATCCGTGCAACGTGCAATCCGGATGCAGACAGCTGGGTTGCAGATTTCATATCATGGTGGATTGGCCCTGATGGATATGCCATCAAGGAGAGGTCCGGGAAAATCAGGTATTTTGCCAGGATAGACGGTGAAATCATCTGGGCGGATACCCGGGAAGAATTGTCCGACAAATTCGGCAATGAGGCGGTGAAGAGTGTTTCCTTCATCGCTTCTTCTATTTTCGATAACAAAGCTCTCTTGGAAATCAACCCTGACTACATCGCAAGTTTGAACGCGCTGCCGATGGTGGAGCGTGAGCGCCTGTTGAAAGGTAATTGGAAGATCCGGCCGGCGGGAGGATTGTACTTCAAACCGGAGCAGACACGGATTGTAAAATCTGTGCCGGATAAGCTGGTTTCTGTGGCACGGGCGTGGGATCTTGCGGCGACTGAGATAACGCCTGACAGTAAAAATCCGGACCGGACGGCGGGAGTGCTGATAGGCCGGATGAAGAACGGACAGTATATCGTGCTGGACGTGATCCGCCGGGCCGCGGGCGCGTCCGACGTGCGCCGGATCATCCGGGCCGCTGCCGTGACGGACAAAGCGGAATACAAATGCCTGACCATACGGATCCCGCAGGACCCCGGGCAGGCGGGCAAGGCGCAGGCGCAGTCCATGGCAAGAGACCTGGCGGGCTACCGCGTGGTGATCCTTCCGGTGAGCGGGGCGAAGACGTCAAGGGCGGAGCCCTTTGCGGCGCAGTGGCAGCGGGGAAACGTCCTTTTGCTGGAAGGCGCCTGGAATGAGACATTTCTGGATGAACTGGCGGGATTTCCCGACGCGCTGCACGACGATCAGGTAGACGCGGCGGCAGACGCTTTTTCGGAAGTGGCCGTATCGCATGACTGGAGCGGGCTGATCCGCTGAGGGAGGATGTATGAACGTTAATAACGACGGATTTTTCAATGCCGTGCTGGGGCAGGGCATACTTCGGAGAGATCCATTTTCCGCGTACCGCTTCCGAAGCTCGCGGATGCTGACCGATCAGGAATGTGCCAGCCTCTTTACCTATAACGGCATCGCGCAGAAGATCGTCACCGCGCCGGCTGACGAAGCGGTCAAACGGGGATTCACTCTCCGAGACGGGGATGCGGAGCTGCCGGAGAGCCGGGCTGTTCAGTCTGTCTTTGAAGACCTCGACGGGGAATCCTGTTTCTCGCAGGCGCTGGCATGGCATCGACTGTACGGCGGCGGGGCGATCCTGATCGTAGCCGCTGACGGGGCGGACGATCTTTCGGAACCGCTCCATGAAAATCAGCTGAAAAGCATCGAAAAACTGTGCGTCTACGAAGCGCCGGACATTCAAACGTCCAGCGCTTTTATTTACGCTGATCCGGCAGATCCTAAATACGGACAGCCGGAATTCTACAACATCACCGGACTGTACGGCGGGGTCTTTACCGTTCATGAGAGCAGGCTGCTTCTTTTCCGGGGCGATCCGATTCCGGCGGAAGAGCGGCGCATGCGCAACTACTGGGGCGCGAAGATCTACGAGCGGCTCTACGACGATCTGACACGGTATGACGCGAGCCTCGCGCTCGGGCTCATGGCGCTGTCCAGGCTGTCGCAGGGCATCCTCAAGCTGGACGGACTGGCGGGGAAGCTGGCTTATGAAGGCGGGGAAGTAGAAGTCCAGAAGCGCATGCAGCTCATCGACATGTGCCGACACATGATGAACACCATCGCCCTGGATACGACTGACGACTATGACCAGAAAAACCTGTCCCTCGGCGGTGTGAAAGACCTGCTGGAAGAATTCCAGGTAGCGCTCTCCGCGGTGACGGAGATCCCCGTGACCGTTCTTTTCGGCAGATCGCCGGGCGGGCTCAATTCCACGGGGAAGGCGGATTTCGAGAGTTTCTACAATCTGGTGCAGCGCATCCAGCGGCGCACCCTCCGGCCGCAGCTGTCCCGGCTGATTGATCTTATCGGGAAATGTAAGGACTACCGTATCCGCCTGCCGGAGACGTACACACTGGCCTTTGAGCCGCTGTGGAGCCAGACGGAAAAAGAACAGGCGGAAACGAAGAACACGCTGGCCCAGGCGGAAAAGAACAGGGCCGACGCGCGGATCGCGCTGACGAAAGCGGGCGCGCTGGATGTGTCGGAGCTGCGGGACAAACTCGAGGAAGAAGGCGAGTACAAGCTGGACCGCAGTCTGGATAAAGATGCAGGGGGAGCGGCAGAATGATCATCATTCCGAAGCGGCGCTGGGATTACCCCGTTGCCTACGAGCGGAGCTACTGCAAGATCATGCGGGCCTACGTGATGCGCATCGAAGAGGCGCTGAAAGACAGCCTGGATGATATGGCAGCCGTACTTGATAAGAACGGCCCCAAAATGGACAGCTACGAATCCGACCTGGACGCCCTTCTCACGAAGATCGGCGCGCGGATCGATAAGAAAGCCGCGGAAACCGCGCTCCGCCGGAAAGTGGAACAGATGTATACCGGAGTGAATGATTTCAATGAAGAAGAGTTCAAAGCGGTCATCCGTGACGCGGTGGGCGCGGAAGATTTCTTCATCAATGAGAAATGGCAGAAAGTGGCCCGGTCGGTGTGGGTGCAGGAAAACATCAGCCTGATCAAAAGCATCCGCTCGCAGACGCTGGAGAAGATCCGGTACAGTCTGGGCGACATGGTGACGGAAGCCGCGGATAAGCAGACCCGCGCGGCGCAGCTGTCAGAAGCCATTCAGGATATTGCCCACAAAAACAGGAAACGGGCCGACCTCATCGCCAGAGATCAGATCGGAAAGCTGAACGGACGCCTCACGCAGCTTCGGCAGCAGTCGGCGGGCATCACGAAGTACAAGTGGAGCACGTCGAAAGATGAAAGGGTGCGCCCTGCCCATGCGGAACGGGAAGGAAAGGTCTACGAATGGGCTAACCCGCCCGCAGACGGCAATCCGGGCTATCCCATCCGCTGCCGGTGCGTGGCGGTCCCGGTGATCGATACGGACACGCTGGGAATGCCCGTCATGAATCCCGGGAATGGTATAATAAATACGGGGAATACGTTGAAATCCGGCACTACGAAATTGCAGGCAACTATGACGCCGGATGAATACAATGAATTCGTCGATATCATTAATAAAAATGCGGACGTTAGTCATCTATATGCGTCATATGCGGATAAGGTGGCAGACATCGAACAGATTCCGGGAGAGGGATCATACAATCCTCGCAGAAATTCGATAATCTATTCTTTCCGTACGGCACGCAACGTTTCTAAGGGGATGAACAAGTATGAGACTGTTGCACATGAATACGGACACTTTTTTGATTTTCAGGTGCCTTGGAAAAATGTAAATTTTGCCGAGGTTGACGAATTGAACCGATCAGTTGTAATCGGCACAGGGCGGATTAAATTATTCAAATATAAGCCAGCGAGCTTGAGCGATGAATTTTTGGGGGCGTTGCGAAAAGACAAAGAACATATTAGGAGAGAAATTACCTTATCCCAATTCGCAGATATGATGAAAACAGATGCCAGTGCAGATGTGCAGGAAGTCATGCGAGGCCTTTTCCGTACTAAAACTTGCTGGGGTCACGAAGAATCATATTACAATGAGCTCTATAACACTCTTAAAAAATATAATCTACAAGGAGCGATGAAAAAAGTACAGAGTGGATTGGGCAGAGACGCTTCTAATCAACGTAAAGTTCAGAATATTTGTCGGGAGTATATAGTTGCAGAGGAAACTTTTGCCAATATTCTCAGTTCTGTTGTAACAGGCGGAGAAGCCGAATCATATGCAAAGATGTGGTTACCCAATTGTTATTCAGTGATTTCAAACCTTATAAAGGAGGTCGGCTGATATGACACAGGAATTAATAACGGCTCTTATGAAATACAATGAAATTTTCGAGGATGGGTTTCCTATGACGCCCTTGGGCTGGTTTTATTCCGATGAGGAGCTCACTAAAATTATTGGCGAATGCCTGGAAAAGCGTAAAAGCGTAAAAGAGCTTGGATATTATAAAGATCCGGAGCCAGGCGTGCTTTACTGAATGCGCGGTCATGATGCCGCAAACGAGTTCTTAGAAAGAGTGAAGGAGGCGGGGATGGTTTATGATCGTAGATAAAGATGGAAATATTCAGATGAAAGATTGTATGACTAATGAAGAGTTCATGATTGAGCTTAATGACAATCCGACAGATGAAGAACTCAGAAGATATCAGGAAAGGTGGAGAAAGGGCCCCTATGGGAATGGGCCCCGCCCACCGTGGATGTATCCAAAGGATCATCCGATGTACCGTCCGAAAGAGAAAAAATAAAAGCCGTTCTCTGTCGGACGGCTTTTGTGTTTAGGAGGATGCCATGGAAGAATTTACTGCCATCTATAAGATTTTGAACGCTCTCAGGAAGAGTATGGATTATGATGAATTCGACATGGAAGTAATCTCTCCGGAGCGGCTACATATTAGCGAGAACCGGTGGCTGCACCTCATCAAGATGCTGGCGGACAGCGGCTATGTAGAAGATCTCTATGTAAAAATCAGTGCAGACGGCGTTTTTATCTTTGGTCGAGGCGCGCGGCCGCGCATCACGCTTCGCGGGCTGGAGTACCTGGAGGAAAACAGTCTCATGAAAAAGGCGTACCGACTGGCGAAGGGTATCAAGGACGTCACGCCAGGGCTGTAATACATTTTTGAAGCACTCGAAAGAGTGCTTTTTTTGTACCCGAATGGAGGAAAGCATGCAGAGATTTGATACAGTGGCGCTCACCGCCACGCGCACGTCGGAAGGATTTATCAGGGACGCCCCGATCGTGGGCCGCACGGGTATCCTGCACTACATCAATGCGGACGGCTCCGACCGGTATGAGTACCGCCCGCCGGAGGAAGCCTTTGACGCGGACAGCCTGGCGTCACTCATGGGCAAGCCTATCACGGTGGGGCATAAGGCGATGGTGACGGCAAAGAACGCCGGGGCCGTCGGGCCCATCGGGACGGTGCTCACGGCGGGAAGGCAGGACGGCGATGCGATCCGCGCGGATATCGTTATTTACGACCTGCCCACGGCGGCGAGGGAGCTGTCCTGCGGGTATACGCTCGACCTGGATGAAACGCCGGGCACGACGCCGGAAGGCGAGCATTATGACGCGGTGCAGCGGCATATCCGGTACAACCATGTGGCTGTCGTCCCAAAGGGCCGGGCCGGTATCGCACGGCTCAATATGGACGGCGACGAAGTATTTGAAGAAGAAAGGAAACAGACCATGGAGAAAGTCAGAATCGATACGGGGCTGGAATACGACGCGGCCCCGGAAGTGAAGAAGTATGTGGAAAAGCTGGAAGAGCAGGTCAGGGACGCGAGAGCTGACATGGATAAAATGCAGGCGAAGTACGACGCGGCAGCGGCTGACCTGAAGAAGGAACAGGAAGGGCGCGCGGCGGATAAGAAGGCCCATGAAGACGGGTTCGCGGCGGCGGTGAAGGCCCGCGTGGCGCTGCTTACGGAAGCGGCGAAACACAAGATCGAGAAGGCCGATGAAATGACGGACGGGGAGATCAAGAAAGCGGTGATCCTTGCTGTGAGAGGCGATATGGATCTGGAAGGCAAGAGCGCGGACTACATCGACGCGGCCTATGACATGGCCAGAGCGGACGACGCGAAGCACGCCGACGGTCTGACGAAGCAGAGACAGCAGATCATGAAAAAGAAGGATGACCGCAGGGACGGCGCGGATCCTGACGATCTCGATGCGGTGATGCAGAAGATCCGCGAAGATGAAGCCAAAGCGTGGGAAGCGCGCGTGTAAAAGAGGAGGAAATGACTATGGCACAGATGAAACCGTTTGAATGGGGCGCGGCGGGAAACGCGCCGGGTTATGCGGGTATGAAGGCGGATGTGACCGCCGATGTGATCGACAGCTTTGCCTGTGAAGGCGGCTGCAATCCGGGCGATCTCGTCATGAGAGGAACGGATGCGGAGCGTCAGGCGAAAAAAGCGGAAAACGGAGGGAAGCCGCTGGGCGTCGTCGTGCACATCCATAAGGAACCGGAAAACGGGGCATATTATCCCGAGGGGTACGCGCTCCCGATCATGACGTCCGGCGATATCTGGGTGACCGCCGGAGGCACTGTGGCAGCGGGCGATCCCGTGGCTTATGACGCCGCGAAGGGCTACACGAAAGGCACGGAAACCACAGCATCCGGGAACATGTTCCTGACCGGCGGCGACGAAGGGGATGTTGTGAAGATCCGCGTGAGAAATCCGGCGGCCATCGCGGTGAGCGGTACGGCAGCGGCGGCGAAAGTCGGAGAAGCGGAAGTCGGGAAGTCGGAGGTGTAACTATGGCTTACGAAAAGCAGACGTGGAACGACGGCGATATTATCACCAAAGAAAAGCTGAATCATATTGAAGACGGCATCGCGGGAATTGAACTGACGCCGGGCCCGCAGGGAGAAAAAGGCGATACCGGCGCGCAGGGTCCGAAAGGCGACACCGGTGAGCAGGGACCTAAAGGCGATAAAGGCGATACCGGCGCGAAGGGAGACAAGGGAGACACCGGTGCGGCGGGTGCTGCGGGCGCGAAAGGAGATAAAGGTGATACAGGCGCGAAGATCACCTCCATCGATCTGACAATTACCGGAAGCACGATCACCGGCACGGCGCATCTTGATGACGAAAGTACCGCAGCTATTACAGGTACTTATACCGCAGGATAAGGAGGAATTTAAAACATGAACAGCAGATACGATGAAAGAGATTATGACGCCATTCTGGCATCCGGGAATTTTGACGAAGCGGGCAGCGCTTACGTGGCGCGCCAGCTGACGCACATCCGCGCGCAGGTGCTGGAAACGAAGAAAGCAGCGCTCAACGCCTTTACTGTTTTCCCGGTTCAGACCGATGTGCCCGCGGGGGCCGATTCGGCGGTGCAGCGCGTCTATGATTCGGTCGGCACGGCAGCGATCATCAGCAATTATGCCGACGATCTGCCCCGTATTGACCTTATGGCGAAGGAAACCGCCGTCAAAGTCCATCTGGTAGGCGGCGCATACGGCTGGAATTACAGGACCGTGCAGAATGCGCAGTTCTCCGGTGTGAATCTGTCCGCGGAAAAGGGCCGCATGACGAAAAAGGCCATCGATACGGAACTGAACCGCCTCGCATGGAAGGGCGACAGCGCCTACGGTATCGTCGGCTTCCTGAATGATCCGAATATCAGCGAATACACGCTCCCCGGCGACGGCTCGGAGAGCTCCACGAAGCTGGCGGACAAAACGGAAGTACAGATCCTGCGTGACCTGAATGCCTTTGTCCAGTCCGTGGGAGAAGCGACGAACTATACCGAGACGGTCAACACGCTGCTGCTGCCTCCGAATGTGTACGCCTATCTCAATACGCTGCGCCTGACGGACAGCGACCGCACGGTGATGGAGTTCTTCCGCGCGTCTCACCCGGAGGTCACCCGTGTCATGCAGGTGGGCGAGCTCCGGAACGCGTCCGACGACGGCACGAAGGACGTCATGATCGCCGGGTACTTCGATCCGTCTTATGTCAAGTTCGAGATCCCGCAGCGTTTTGATCAGCTGCCTGTGCAGTACCAGAATCTGGAATACATCATCAACTGTGTGGCGACGACCATCGGCGTGACCACCGCCGTTCCGTATGCCTTTGTCAAAGCGGAAGGCTGCTGAGGAGGGCGTCATGATCCTGATCAATAAATCAGGCCGCGTTATTTTTGCCGGCCCGTACAAGCTGATCCCGCTCTTTCCGGTGAAGGTGAGTGGGACAAAATCCGCTTTTTTCAAGACCTATCCGCGTATCCGCGATCTCGCGGAAGCGGGCGTGATCGACTGCGCGACGCCGGAGAAAGCGGAAAAAACGGAAGCGGAGCGAAAAGAGAAGACCGCGGCGCTCATTTCAGAAGCGAAGAAGAAGGAAGCGGAAAAAGGAAATGACGCGGATTGAGAGCCTGCGCGCGCTCGCCCCGGAACTCTCTTCCGTCCCTGACGATACGGTGCAGATGATGCTGGACATGGCGGCGGATATGCTGAGCCGCCGTCAGTTCGGCAGGAATTTTGACCGGGCCTGCCTGCTCCTCGCGGCGCACTATCTGACGCTGTGGAACAGGATCGGGCAGGAAGAAGGCGGCGCGGGAAGCGCCGCCCTTGTATCCGGCGCCGTTGTGATGGAGAAAGAGGGCGACCTGCAGCGGCAGTACGGCAGCGCAGGCGCGGAAGCATCTTCCGCGTCGGAAATCGTGCTGAAGAAAACTCTGTACGGGCAGATGTTCCTCGCGCTCCAGAAACGGTGCGTCATTCCGGTCGTGATGAGGCAGGGACGATGAAATTTGTGAAGACTGTCGATAAAGGATGGGAGCACCTCATGGAGGCCGCCGCCGATCTTGACGGGAAAACGGTACAGGCCGGCGTTTTTGATGACGGAACGCGACCGAAACCGGAAAAAGGCAGCGGGGCGCCCGCCAGCAATGTGGATATCGCGATATGGCAGGAATACGGGGTGAATATCCCCGTCACGGTCAAAATGCGCTGGTATCTTCATTTTGCGGGCCTTCATCTGAAACCGTCGACAACGATGATCCGCATCCCTTCCCGACCGTTCATGAAGCAGAGCGCCGACAGAAACGGAAAAAAGTGGCAGTCTTTGTCAGACGACCTTACGGGGCAGGTCTTTTTCAGACAGATGACCGTTCCGGCGGCTCTTGCCCGTCTGGGAAGCGTCATGCAGGGAGATATCCAGGATACGATCACCGGCGGGAAGTTCAAGAAGCTGCACCCCTTCACAGCGCGGCGGAAAAAGTCGAGCCGCCCGCTGGTGGATACGGGGCAGCTCCGGCAGGCGGTGTCTTTTAAGGTGGTGTGATGATGGGATTTCGAAGACCGGTACAGATCGAGAGGAGCACAGGCGGCGCGTGGACGAAAGACGGAACGTGGATGAAGGGAACGGTCTCCACAGTGACGGTTTCCGCTTCCGTCCAGCCGCTGAATGCCAAAGAGTATACGATGATCCAGCCGGAAGGCGACCATACCGTGCGGGCCGTAAAGATCTACACGGATACCGAGCTCTTCCCGGCGAAAGAACCGGGAACGGAAGCGGATGTGCTTCTCTGGCGGGGAATCCGCTGGCGCATCGTTCAGTGCGATCCCTTCCAGTCGGGTGTCATCAGCCATTTCAGGGCTTACGCGCTGGAGGTGATGGACCGTGGAGACGGATAAAAAGAAGTTCCTGCACGACCTTCTGGCGGAGCTTCTCGGTATGGATAAGGAGAAAGTGATCTGGAGCTATGAGGGCGGCATCCGCCCGAAGCTCCCTTTTCTTTTGCTCCGGGAATACGGCGACGGGCCCGCGGCGGGACGGACGGTATCCCGGACGGGTACGCCCGGTGTTCTTTCCGTGCGCGCGCCCTATGAATGCCGCATCGTGCTCCAGCTGTTTTCCCGCCGCGACGGTGATCCTGTGGAAGCGCTTACAGTGCTCACGCATCGGCTGGAAGCCCCGTCTGTAGTGGACCGGCTCTTTGCGGAGGGCCTCGCCGTCTACGAAGCGGGGAACGTATCAGATATTTCCACCGTTCTCGACGACCTGGCGTATGAACGGCGCGCTGCGTGCGAGCTGTCCGTCCGCTACGACAGGAGGATCGAAGACGATGTGGGCTATATCGACACGGCGGAGATCACGGAGAAGCTGGATGACCGGCCGGAGCGCATCATCAGAGTAGAGGTGAAAGGAGAATATAATGGCAAATCTTGACCGCATTGTAAATGTGGAGATCAGCCTTGATACGACGGGCGTATCCACAGAAGGATTCAGCACGCTTCTCTGCGTGGGCCCGCATGTGCACGGCCTGGCGCGGGTGCTGACCTATACGGCGGCGTCGCAGATGATCGACGACGGATTTTCCGCCGATGACCCGCTGTATCAGATGGTGTCCGACGCTTTTGCGCAGACTCCGTCTCCGGCGGCGGTGAAGGTCGGAAGAAGGAAGGTCGGCGGCGTTACGGTAGACGTTGGTCAGCTCAGTGTGTCCGGTACGTACACTCTTACGGTTTCGTGGGCCGGCACTGCAGGGACTGTCCAGAAGCGGGCCTACAGTTATACCAATGACAGCGGCAGCGAATCGGATATCATGAACGGCCTTCTGCAGCAGATCAGCAAAGACCCGGACAGCGTCATTACTGTGACCAACGCTCCGGCAGCAGCAGGAATGGCAAGGGTCGGCCAGGATGCTGTCGGAGAAGAGGCAGACCTGATGAATCTGCATATCGCGGCAAAAGACGGCGAGACGGATTTCATGGTAGAGACGACAGCAAATCTTGATATGGTTCTCGATGATCCGCAGGAGAGCATCGCGGAGACCATGGCCGCCGTCATGGGGAGCGACAGCGATTTCTACGGCGTGGCGCTCACGTCGAAGAAGGAAGCGGATATCCTCGCCATGGCGGAATGGACGGAAAGTGCAGGCAAGCTCTACGGCACGTCCTTCGGCGGCGACGCGGTGAAAAACAGCGAAATGACGAATGACATCGGCAGCCAGCTTAAGGCGAAGAATTACTACCGCACGTTCTGGTTCTATCATGACGCGGCGGATGAGTACCCGGAAGCCGCGGCCATGGCGCGGTGCTTTGCCGTCGATCCCGGCGGCGAGACGTGGGCGCTCAAGAAACTGGCAGGCATCACCGTGGATCCTCTCACGGAGACGGAATACAACGCCGTCACCGGGAAGAACGGCAATACCTTCGAGCTTTTCCGCAACGTGTCCATCACACAGAACGGAAAGGTCGCCGCCGGTGAGTGGATCGACGTCATACGCTTCCGTGACTGGCTCGAAGAAGAGATCAAGGTGAATGTCTTCAACCTGCTCATCAATCGGGATAAAGTGCCCTATACGGACGCGGGCATCGCGGCTATCGAGGCGCGCATCCGGCAGGCTCTCGAGCTCGGTCAGACCCGGGGCGGCATCGCACCAACGGAATACGACGAAGACGGAAACGAGAATCCGGGGTATGTTCTCACGGTGCCGCTCGCTTCGAGCATCTCTGCAAACCAGAAAGCGAGCCGCGTGCTGACGGATGTGCGGTTCACGGCGCGCCTTGCGGGAGCGATCCATGTCGTGGAGATCACCGGCAGCCTGACCTATGAGAATCTGGCCGCCTGAAGGGAGGATAAATCATGAAGACCTATGATCCGAAAAAAGTCATGGTGCAGTTCGGCAACCGCCAGATCACCGGCTTTTCTCAGGACGATATTATTACGATCCAGCCGAACGGCGAAGGGGTACAGCGGTACGTCGGAGCCGACGGGGAAGTCCAGCGTGCCGTTGACCCGGACATGACGTACAATGTGACACTCACTCTCGCCAATACGTCGAAGTCAAACGATTACCTGTCCGGCATGTACAACATGGACCGATCCGGCGGGCAGGCGGTGCAGCCGCTTCTCATCAAGGACCTGTCCGGATCTCTGCTTTTCTTCGCGCAGGAAGCGTGGGTGCAGAACATGCCGGAGAGCGGCCGCGGCCGTCAGATCGACAGCCAGGAATGGACGATCCACACCGGCGCAGTAGAGGGGCCCATCTTCGGAGGGAATGACGAATGACGGACAGGAAACCGAACCGCGTACAGCTCGGGAATGATGTGTTCTACATCCAGCGTTTTCCGCCGTTTCGGGCGCTCTACGTGCTGGGCGAGGTACAGAAGATCCTTGGGCCGGTGCTTTCCGGCATGGGGACAGGTTTTGCCATCGGCGCGTCGGAGAACATGGAAGCGGATGTAAAGAGCCTTGCGGTGCTTTTCCCGGCGCTCACCGGCGGCATCGAGCGGCTTGCTGAGCATCTCGACGGGGAAAAACTGGAAGCGCTCGCCCGGCTGCTGCTCGACCCGGATTACGTGGCCGTCGCGCCCAACAAAAAGCAGGCGGTGCGCCTCGATGAAGACACGGCGATCGACGTCTTTGACGGGCGGCCGCTGGACATGATCTGGCTCATGGCGCAGGTATTCCGCGTCAATTATCTGGATTTTTCCAGGTCTTGCAGCATCCCCGCTGGCGTCCGAAACGCGCTGCAAGACGCGGCGGGAGCCTTCCGGGGACTTACTCGGAAGACTTCGGAAAGGACGCCTACATCTACCGATGTATCAAGGAAGGGCTCCTGACCTTTACTGAGGCGGAAACGGGGCCCGCGTCGCTGGCTGACGTGGCAAAAATGAATGAATATCTCGACATGATCGCCGACGTGCAGCAGGCGGAGATAGACAGAATGAAAGAAGAGAAGGGAGGGAAACGCCGGTGGTAGTCCGCGAATTTGTCAATCAGATCACCTTCAAGGTCACAGGGAAAGAAAATGCCTTGACGGCGTCGGAAAACGTCAGAAAGGATCTGGAAAGGGCGGGTGTATCGGGCCGAAAAGCCTGTGAGGCCATCGGCAGCGGGTTCAGAAATGTATCCGGCGCGGCGTCGGGGGCGGCGCGGTCTGTGGCGTCTCTTTCCCGGGGCATCGGTATCGCCGCCGCGACAGGCGGAAGGAATCTCGCGCCCCTTCAGAGGGCGCTTATTGGCGTCAGCGCGCAGGCATCGACGGCACGGCAGTCGATATTCAATATGACAGCGGCTGCCAGGGCGGCGCGGAGCTTGGGAAGTCTCGGCGGGGGAGTCGGACGGGCCGTTTCCCGCGGCGTGGGCATGGCCAGAGCTGGCATCGCCGCCATCCCCTCTGTCAATGCGGTAACAGGTTTGGCAGCGGCTCTCGGGGCCTACCAGGTAAAGCAGACCGCCGATGAAGTGATGAATCTGGACGGCCGTCTCCGGGCGGTCACGGCGACGGACGCGGAGCGCCTTGAGATCGAGCAGAAGATCTACGAAACATCGCAGAAGAACCGGCAGAGCATGACCGCCATCGGCGATCTCTATACGAAAGTCGCCCGGGCGGCAAAGCCCATGGGGTACACCAATGAGCAGTCCATGCGCGTGGCGGATATCGTCTCGAAAGCGCTCACCGCGGGCGGCGCGTCCACAGCGGAAGCGGAATCGACCATTCTCCAGCTGGGGCAGGCCCTCCAGGCGGGAACGCTCCAGGGTGACGAACTGGCGAGCCTCCGGGAAAACGGCGGCACCCTCATGCAGCATATGGCGGAGGCGATGGGCGTCACCATAGCCGATCTGAAGCAGATGGGCGCGGAAGGGGAACTCACATCGGAGCGCGTCGTGGACGCGATCCTCGCGGCGGGCTCCGCTATTGACGCGGAATTTGCCAAAATGCCCATGACCATCGGGCAGGCGCTGCAAAAGGCGGAGAACCGTTTCAGCCGCTTCACGCTTCTCGTGGAGCAGCGGACGGCCATTTTCAGCCGCACGGCGCAGGCCATCGACAGCGTGTTTGACACGCTGGAAGAATGGGTGCGCGTAACGGACGAACTGGCGGCGGGCCCGCAGGACGGGAACGTGGACGCCTATCTGTCTCTGGCGGAGGCGCATCCCGTGCTGGCAGCGCTGGCCAACAATGTGTTCCCGGCGCTTCGGTCTATCGGGAGCGAGATCCTGTCCATCGCGGACACTGTCGCTGACACGTGGGCCTTCTGGGGCGGAGACACCACAGTTCCTTCGCTCCTCTCGAACGTGGCGGCCATCCTGAAGGCCCTCTGGACGATTGCGAAGCCCTTCGTTGAGCTGTTTTCCATCACGCTCGTATCGGCGCTGCAGCTGGCGCTGAAACTGCTGAATCTGATCGCTTCCGTAGTAACGCCGATCTGGGATTTCCTGGCGGAGAAGATCGGGATGATCAGCAGCGCGGCGGCCGATGTGGGGCGTATCTTTTCCGGGCAGCTCGACCCGACGCGGGCCGTGCCGTCTGCTTATCAGGGGAACAGCGATTACAGCCAGAGAAATTACACTTTTAACGTCAACAGTCCGGCAGAAGTGAACGATATCATGGGCGGCCCGGTCATGTCGCTGTCGCCGAATGTATAAGGAGGGGCCATGCTTGAAGAAATCAGGAATTTTCTTTCCCACGAACTGATGCCGGTCACCTTCGGAAATGTCACGGTCGATGCGCTGCTGGACTATGAGACGCGTTTTGAATCGGACGTGACGTCGAATCCCGTGGAAGACGGATTTCCCGTGGCGGATCATGTGACGCGAAAGCCCATCGAGCTGTCCCTTACCGCGGTTTTCACACCGTCCGCGCTCCACGGGGCGAATCCGAACCGCCTGCAGGAAGTGCTGTCGGCGATCCAGATGATCTACCGGGCGGGCGAGCCGGTGACAGTCGCGCTTCGAAGCGCCATCTACGAAAACATGGTGCTCGTATCCGCGCCCCTTCCGCGCACCGTGCAGGACGGCGTCTGCTACAAGTGCCGCCTGAATTTCGTCCAGGTGCGCCGGGTGACGCAGCGAACGGAAGACGTACCGGAAGACACCGCCTCGGAGGAAGCGGCGGGAAGCGCGGGCGCGTCGGAACAGGACGCGGGCACGGCGTCGCAGACGGAGATCGGAACGGGCGTCATCGTGGCCAGCAATATCGATACGACGGGAGCGGACTATACAGCGGCAGGTTCTATCCAGTCCGGGAAAGAGATCACCGCGCAGAAGGCGACAAACGCTTTGAAAAATACGATCACCGGCCAGCTGGCGGCGGGCATTTTGTTTTAAGGAGGTCCTATGCAGATCCTTTCCATGGCCGATCATAACGATTTTGTGGAGGCGGCTACTCTGGACGGCACGCTGTACAAGCTGCATTTCGGGTGGAATCCGCACGAAGGCTGGTCTGTGGATGTACGGGACGGACAGAACGCGGATATCCTCCGGAGCATCGCCATCGTGCCGAATTTCCCGCTGCTGGACCGGTACCGCCGACACAGCGGCATCCCTCCGGGGGAGCTTATGGCAGTAGTCAATGACGGCGGAGATACCCTCGGACGGAAGGATTTTGTGACTGGTCGGGCACAGATGGTCTATGTCCCGGAAGCGGAGGTCAAAGATGCTCTGGCAGCGGGTGTATAAGGTGGATTTCCCCGACATCGGGTACGCCGTAGACAAGCTGCGCGTCTCTTTTTCCGTGGATAAGGACCTGACGGAAGAATCCAATAAAGCGACAATCCGAATATACAACCTGTCTCCGGAAAACCGGGCGCGGCTGGAAAAACCGGATCTCCGGGCAGACCTCTATGCGGGTTATGCGGCGGACTCCGGTACGGTCCGCCTCTTTTCGGGAACGACGATCCAGGCATTCAGCGAGGATCGCGGGGCGGATGTGGTGACGGAGCTCTGTTTTTCCGACGGGCAGATCAATCTCCGGGACAGCATCGTCTCGGTCTCTTTTTCGCCGGGCACATCGGGTGAGACGGCGCTTCGTGAGGTAGCCGATGAAATGGGGCTCACCGTCCAGCTGGGCGCAGGCGTGCAGTTTGCCGCCTATCCCGGCGGATTTTCTTACGTGGGATACGGACGAAACGCGCTGACAGAGATCTGCGCGGCGTCGGGCCTGTCGTGGAGCGTGCAGAACGGCATTCTGCAGGTCATCCTCGCAGGCGGTACGACGGGCGTCAGGGGGCTGGTTTTCGCTTCGGATTCGGGGCTCATCGGCTCGCCTCGGCGCATCATCCGTTCCAATCCGCGGGCGGATAAAGAGACGGAAAAGCGCGCGCGCCGGAGAAAATCCGGGAAGGAGAAGCCGGAAAAGCAGGCGGGGTGGACGATTACCACGCTCCTTGCGCCGACGGTCATTCCCGGTGATCTGGTGAAAGTGGAGAGCCGTATGACGACCGGATGGTTCCGTGTAGAAGCCGTCCGGCACAGCGGCGACAGCCACGGCGGGGACTGGACATCGGAAATGGATCTTATCGAAAGGGAGAAAGCGCAGTGAACAGCGAAAATGAATTGAAGCAGCGAATCAAGGAACTGGCCGGAGGCATCGTAGAACAGATCCACACGGCGCTTCCCGGGCGCATCGTATCCTATGACCCCGGCTCAGGGCGGGCATCCGTCCAGCCTTTCGGGGCGTTCAAAACGGAAGACGGCCGCAGTTTGTCCTATCCGGTCATCCATGACGTGCCGGTACAGTTCCCGTGCGGCATGGGCGGCGCGGCGGCGGTCACGTTTCCGGTCAGGTCTGGGGACGGCGGCATTATTCTTTTTTCCGAGATACAGATGGATGATTTTATGACCGGCGGCGACAGCGAGGATCCTCGCCGGTTTGCTCTGTCCGACGCGATGTTCGTCCCGGGGCTGTATGCAGGCGCCCCCGCCGGAGAATCCGGGCATCCTGATGAGCTGTGCCTGTCGTTCAATCAATATACGGCGGTTCTTGGAGAAAAGGGATTCACGGTCAAGGTCGGGGCAAGTACCTTTTCTCTTACGCCGACCGGATTTTCCGGGGATATCGCCGGGACGTCTTTCTCAATCGGCGGCGGAGATCTTGTAGTGAACGGGATCTCACTCACTCATCATACGCACGGAGGGGTAGAGACGGGCGGCGGCTCCACGGGGCAGCCCCAGTAGGAGGCAGTATGGCATACGATATCAGGCTGACAGATGACTGGGATTTAGCTCCCTCCATGACTCTTACGGACGATGCGGCGCGGGTGGCACAGCAGATCAAAATTACTCTCGGTTTCTGGCTCGGGGAGTGGTTCCTGGATACGTCGCAGGGCGTGCCCTATCTGGAACGCATTCTCGTAAAAAATCCGAACATGGCCCACGTCAGACAGACGGTGCTTGAAAAGATCCTGTCCGTGGACGGCGTAAAGGCGGCGCGCATCGACAGCATCTTTTTTGACAGGCAGCGCCGGAATGCGGAGATCATCTACACGGCGGAGACAGACAGCGGCACGGTAACGGAGGAGGTGAGTTTGAGTGTCAGAAGTTAAATACGGTTTATCCCGTGAGGGATTTAAGCGAAAGCGGCTCCCCGAGATCCAGGCGGATCTGGCGAGCCGCTTTTCTGATGCGCTGGGCGTGCCTGTTGAAACGGGCGCGAACAGTGTGCTCGGCCAGCTTTTTGGTGTCGTGGCTTATGAGATCAGCGATCTGTGGCAGCTGGCGGAGAACACATACCACGCCATGTATCCTTCGACGGCGCAGGGGGTGTCGCTCTCCAACGCGGCGGGCATTTCAGGCATCACGGCTATCACGGCGGAGCATACGACGCTCACGGCGACCTGCACAGGTACGAGCGGCACGTTTATTCCCTATGATTCGCGCATCCAATCGTCATCGGATTCTTCCGTTGTTTTCGCCGTGGCTGAAGAAAATGCCTACATTGACGCGTCAGCAGCCAACACAGCGCAGGTATCCATGACGGGCGATCCGGCGGCTGGGACGGAATATGCGGTCACAATAGACGGGAAAAAAGCGGCCTATACAGCGGAGGGAGGAAATGACAGGACAACCGTTCTCTCAGGCATTGCCTCCGCCATAGGAAATGCGGACATTTCTGCGGAGATCATCAATCAGGTGCTCCGTATCAAATCTGTGGATATGGCGAAGACGTTTTCCATCACTGCCGGCGCCGGTCTTGTGCTCACTTCGGTGGGGGCGCCGGTTCGTTTCCGCGCGGAAATGGCCGGTCCTGTCGATCCGCCGCTCGGAACGCTGAATCAGATCATCACACCGGTCTCCGGATGGAACAGCGTAAGCAACGATGCGGCGGCTGTGGTAGGGCGCAATGCGGAGACGGATACGGAACTGCGGCAGCGGTGGAGCAGCGCCGTATACGGGCGGTCGTCAGCGATGGTGGAAGCCATTCAGGCGGCGATCCTCCAGAACGTGGACGGCGTAAAGAGCGCCATTGTCTATGAAAACACGACGGACGCAACGGACGAGTATGGCCGTCCGCCGCACAGCGTGGAAGCCGTGGTGGATGGGGGCGACGAAACGGAAATCGCCAGTCAGCTGTGGCAGAAAAAAGCCGCAGGCATTGATACCTACGGCAGTGTATCGGAACAGATCTACGACAGCCAGGGTGCGGATCATCTCATTCATTTCAATCGGCCAGAGCAGATCCTCGTATGGATGAAAATCATTGTGCGGCCCAATCCCGACGAAGTCATGCCGGCAGCGGCGCTTCAGGAAATTAAAGACGCGGTGCTCGCAAAAGGGCAGGCGCAGACCGTCGGGCAGGATGTGATCCTGCAGCGGTATTTTTCGGAAATTTTCAAAGCGACCTCGGGCATCGGGTATATCGATCTCACAGCGGCGACCGGGGAGAGCCCGGGCAGCTACGGCACGGACAATATTTCCATCAATCCGCGGCAGGTAGCTGTATTCGACGCATCACGAATCGAGGTGAGCAGGGATGACTGATCGTGCGGCTTCCATGGCCGGGCACCTTATCGGGCAGTTTTCCGGAAAGCCTGTATTTGCCGCTTTCCTTGCAGCGATCGGCGGGGAGCTGGATGAACTGGATCAGGCCCTGGCTGACCTTCGGGATAAACGGTGGATCGATACCGGCGAGGGCGTACAGCTGGACGGGATCGGGGAACTGGTCAATCAATCCCGGCAGGTTGCCGACGCGGTGACGATTCCCTTCTTCGCCTTCGAAGGGCAGCCGAACGCACAGGGGTTTGAAGTCGGGCGCTTCCGGGACGACTGGGAAGGCTGGCTCACTTCGGTCAATCTGGGCGACCCGGAGTACCGCATGGTGCTGCGGGCGAAGATCCGAAAGGATACGTCTCCCGGCACGACGGAAGATACCATCGCCAGTCTGCGCTTCATCTTCGACGCAGACCGGGTGGTTATCCGGGATTGCGGCAACGCGAAAATGGCAGCGGCCATCGGGCGGAGGCTCAATGAAAACGAGCTGTCTGTGGCACGGGCTCTCGACTTATTTGTGCGCGCAGGCGGCGTCGGGATCGTAGATGCAAGTCATTTCGATGCGGACAACTATTTTGGATTTTACGGACAAAAAGACGCGAAGGGGTTCGAAACGGGAACCTTTGCGGATTCGATTGAGCTGTGAGGAGGAACATCATGAAAGGTAAGACACCTGATTTTGACACGATCTGGGCGGCCAATTCGCCCATCGGGCTGTATCCGCTGACGACGAAAGAAATCCTGCAGGGGTGGAATTTCGTAGGGGCGACCCCGCCGCCGCGCAGCGCCTTTGACGCATGGATGAACCGCGCCGACCTCAAAATGCAGTGGATGTACAACAATATGTTTTCAGAGGATGCGCTGGCGGGTTTCCTGTATTGGCGGCTCCCCAATACGGCGTACTTTGTCGGCGAGAAAGTGGCGCTCCAGAAAGAATTTGACATTTACCTCGAGTGCACTACGGCGGGAGAATCTTCTGCCGATCAGATGCTCGCACTGCCGGAGGAGAAAAAGGTGGGAGACGCGCTGCAGGACGGTACCATACAGTGGGTCGTTCGGCAGAAAGCAGATACGGCAAATATCGCGGACAGCATTTCCGGTCACAATACCGACGGAAGTGCCCATAGCGACATCCGCCAGCTGGTCACAACGCACAATGCCAGTGAATCAGCCCATCCGGCGCTGGATTTTGTCAAAACCATGTCCGCCGCATCCGATGGACTCCACTTCCGGACACGTAATGCGAGTG
>ERZ779865.17-NODE-17-length-167718-cov-41.319200_pt1 | contig 167718 bp, 133 predicted proteins | sample MGYA00433088_ERZ779865 | MGnify/ENA primary metagenome ERZ779865 (study PRJEB29588, sample SAMEA2151703) | human gut metagenome | biome: human gut; feature: human-associated habitat; material: faeces | place: Denmark | collected 2008/2010 ... | reverse complement strand
CATCAATATCTAATATGTCAGAAATATATGTTCCCTCTTCTGTAAATGTGGTATTCGCTATGTAGTATTTATTATTTTTTATGTCATAAAGCAGCTTTTTATAATCTGTGCACACAACACTTATGTATTCATGCATAATATCTGCATATCCATCTTTTTTCCTCATCAGCTCCGTTTCACCAATCTTACCATCTTTAAATTCATAGATGATCGTATCTGCATCCTCACCCTGCCCATTTACAGATGCAATTCCATACTCTTCATTATCCAAAATTCTTATCCTATAAACATTTTCCCAACTGTCCAAAAGCTGCATCTGATCATCTTCCAGCTTAAAAAGATCTACATACATATCAGTTTCAGGATTGCTATTGTCGGTACACCAACTGTATAATATGTATATATCCTTCGAATCTCCCTCTGCAATCTCTAATGCCGAACTATCCTCTCCCTCTGAATCAGCATTATTTTCGTACAAACATGTACTCTTGTTCCATCTCAGATCATACTTATACAGATAATTATCATGCACCGGATCTGTAAAATCCTTTTCATTTCTGAATTTATATGCCGTAAAATAAATGTTTCCATCTATCGCCTTCATGGACAAAACACTTCCACAATCAGCGGTATATAAGTTTATCCTCTTTGAGCCATCACAGGATATGCCATCCAGCCTCGCCCAACCCGTAAACTCAACTACACCATTTTCAGAGGTTGCATCAGTCACCCCAGATTCTACATACACGTAGCCATCATAATACATTAACATACCAGCTCCCTCAATATATGCATTACAATCCTCTGAATCGTGGTTACAATTAGCCTTACTGCATACCACGGCACTCTTATGGGTATCCGCATCAAGAAAATATAGTTTATTGCCCTTCTTATAATATAAGCCATCGTCACTGTAACATGCACTTCTGGTTGCATACGCTGCCTTATCAGGAAATTTCCTCAACAGTCTCGGAAGCACATATACTCCGGTAACAATAAGCAGTATTCCTAAAATCACACATGATATAATAATTACTTTTTTCCTCATAGCCCCATCCCCTTGTAAATAATTGTTTTTTCGATACTGAATACAGTATATTTTTTAAGATGTAATGCATTACATTTTGAGCTTACAACATTTTTCGAGTTCTATCAATCCTCTTGTCTTGGCGTGAACAGCATAAAAATGGTCGTGAACTGCATTTTTATTGTGTTTTTAGTGTTTAATTAAATTATGAGCCGTGATATAATTACCATAATGACATGTTTTAAAGGGATTTTATATAGTCAAGATTATATGTTTGGGAAGAAGTTTTTTAAAGTAGCATTTCACCGCACTATAATCAATACCAATTCTCATATGAGTTTTCTTGCATATTTCAGAGAAACATTTTTGCCATTACTTAATAATATTACTAAATTCAGCCTTCCATTTTATGGGTTTTTATGCTATGGAGGAGAACAATGAGCTTAAGGGTTGCAATACTTGAAGATAACAACAAAGATTTTGAAAATGCCTGCTTATTTATAAGTGAGTGGTCTCAGGAGCGGGGTATAAATACAACTATAATAAGGTTTACAGATGATCAGATATTAAAAACATTTACGGAAGATAAATTTGATATACTATTTGCTGATATAGATCTTGATCACACCGATACAGGTGCCGGTTTCATTATATGCAGGGAATTACGCGAGCTTGGATACCATAATAGTCTGGTGTTCCTGACAAATAACAGGGATTATGCCCTTAAGGGATATGAGGTCAGTGCCGCAGGCTACATCTTAAAGCCTCTTTCCCACAACAACTTATCGGGTGTTATGAAGCGTGCGATAGATACCCAGCTCGGCAATTTCTACTACATAAACGACAGAAGTCATATTACACAGATTGCATTTGATGACATTGTATGCATAGAAAAGTCGGCACACCATATTCATATCTATACCACTACAGGACAGACCTACAGTGAACGTACTTCCCTGTCAGGTGTATTGACCAGGCTTCCATCCCAATTCATCCAATGCCACAAGTCAAGTATAATCAACACCATGCATGTTGAACACGTACGGGGAAACAACGCATATATGTCCAATGGTCACAGCCTGCTTATAGGTAGATCATATCTTTCTTCGGTACGCAAGTGTATATCCTGAGCGAAAAAAACCACCCTGCCTCCGCATAGGAAACAAGGTGATCTTATAAACTGTATTTTATGTAGATTTATATGTTTTATTCACAAAACCTGTAGCATTAAATGCGTCCCATAATTTCATATGGACATTACTGCTCAAACAGAAGCTGTTCATATGTTGGGAATGGCCATGCATCCTTAGGAAGCTCCTTCTCAAGTTCATCAGCAGGCTTTCTCACTGCATCGAAGGATCCGAATACCTCATCATGGTAATACTTAGACCATGACGGAATATCATCTGCCAGTGCATGTGCTCCCTCAACCTTTTCTTCGAGGGCAACAGTTGCTGCCTTAAGCTCTGCCAGCTTATCTGATATTGTCTTTAAAAGTGATATCTGTACTGATGGTTCAATGCCAAGTGCCTTAATCTCGGCTGCACCCTTGGCAAGGTCTGCCTGATATGACATTACAGCAGGAATGATCTCTTCATTTGCCATTTCGATCATTGTAAGTGCCTCAATGTTGATCTTCTTAGCATAGTTCTCAAGCATTACCTCTGCTCTGGCTTCAAGCTCTGCCTTATTCATTACACCAAGTCTTTCAAAGATCGAAACGCTCTTCTCTGAGGCAAGGTATGGAACAGCTTCAACCATGCAAGGGATATTTGGAAGTCCACGCTTAGCTGCCTCTTCTACCCACTCTTCTGAATATCCGTTACCATTGAAGATAACTCTCTGATGCGCTGTAAGTAATTCCTTGGTCTTTGCCTTTACCGCTGCCTCGAAGTCATCTGCCTTTTCAAGCTCATCGGCTATCTTCTCCAACTGATCTGCAACGATAGTATTAAGTACCATCATTGGGAATGCGATGGACTGGGTAGAGCCAACCATTCTGAACTCGAACTTATTGCCTGTAAATGCAAATGGTGAAGTTCTGTTTCTATCTGTGGCATCCATTGTAAATGTAGGAAGTGTTCTTGTTCCTGATACATATTTCTTGCCCTTAGGAGATTCCTTAGCCTCGCCGCCATTTATGATCTGGTCAACTACTGCTTCAAGCTGCTCTCCAAGATATGCTGATATGATTGCAGGTGGTGCTTCATTTGCACCAAGTCTGTGATCATTACCTGCTGATGAAGCTGACAGTCTCAAGAGCTCTGCATTCTCATCTACTGCGGCAATAACAGCAGCCAGGAATAACTGGAACTGGAGATTTTTCTCTGGCTCCTTACCAGGATCAATAAGGTTTTCACCCTCATCTGTTGAAATCGACCAGTTGTTGTGCTTACCTGAACCATTTACCCCTGCAAATGGCTTCTCATAAAGTACACACTCAAGATCATGCTTGTGGGCAACCTTCTTCATTGTCTCCATAACCAACTGGTTCTGGTCTGTAGCAATATTTGTTGTTGAGAAGATCGGCGCAAGCTCATGCTGTGCCGGAGCAACCTCGTTATGCTGTGTCTTTGCAAGGATACCGAACTTCCAAAGTTCTTCATTTAACTCTGTCATATAACCTGCGATCTTATCCTTGATAGATGCAAAGTACTGATCGTCAAGCTCCTGTCCCTTTGGTGGCATTGCACCGAACAATGTACGTCCACACAGCTTAAGATCTGTTCTTCCTGCGAATTTCTCCTTATCTACAAGGAAGTATTCCTGCTCAGGTCCAACTGAAGCTGTTACTTTCTTAGCTGTAGTATTTCCAAATAATCTTAATACTCTTATTGCCTGATCACTTATGGCATCCATTGAACGAAGTAATGGTGTCTTGTAGTCAAGTGACTCTCCTGTATATGATGTGAATGCAGCCGGGATACAAAGGATACATGTACCTTCTGCTGTTGTCTTGACAAATGCAGGTGATGTACAATCCCATGCTGTATATCCTCTTGCTGAACATGTTGCACGAAGACCGCCAGAAGGGAATGATGAAGCATCCGGCTCAGCCTTTATAAGCTCCTTGCCTGTGAACTGTAATATAACTCCACCATCACCTACTGTACTTACAAATGAGTCATGCTTCTCTGCTGTAGTTTCTGTAAGCGGCTGGAACCAATGAGTATAATGTGTTGCACCAAGCTCCATAGCCCATTCCTTCATTGCTGCTGCTACTGAATCTGCGATAGATGTATCAAGAGGCTCCCCCTTATCTATTGTTGCCTTAAGAGACTTATATACTGCCTTTGGAAGACGCTCTCTCATTACCTGATCTGAAAATACATGTGAGCCGAACACGGCTGAAATCTTGTTCATCATACTCTTTACTTCCTTTCTGTTGAAACATCCTAATACTACTTATAAATAACAAAAAAAGGTGTCCTCAACTAATGAGAACACCTTTGTTCAAGTTCGTTATTTATTCGATAGCAGTAGGATACTCCTGTATGTCAAAAAAATCAAGACCTAATTTTAATTCTTAATAAAATTAAGTGGATTGTTGGGTGGTGTTTTGTTTTTTAAGGCGATACAGCCATAGGTATTATACTCCTTGACATTGAGCTTGATTCCTCCGACAATCTTACCGGTGTTGATCTTGGCAGTTATATCCGTACACTTCCGCAGTTTGAAAATACACCTATATTATTCATAACAGGCTATGCGGCAGAGGCAGCCCATGCTATTCATGCTACCAACTGCTTCGACTTTCTCGTTAAGCCTTTTAAGCCGGCAGAGCTTACATCTTCTATCCAGAGGCTTATAGACAAAAATATTATCTCCGAGAAGCCTATACCTTTTCGTGACCTGGCAGGAGTGCATTTCAGAGTGCTTCCGTCTGAGATAATATACATGAGCTGTACCAATCGTAATACACAAGTATATACACCTTCAGGAACTTTCACTGCCCATATGTCCCTGGCAGATATTATGCGAAAGCTCCCAGACTACTTTATAAGATGTCATAAGAGTTATGTAGTAAACAAATACTTTATAGCCAACTACGACAAGTCAACGCTATATATAACGGTCAGGACAGACCCCCAGACATCTATCCCTATCGGATACGCATATCATAAATCCTTCGTAAACCAATTAAGGGACTAATGTAATGGTCCTGTCACTCTTCCGATGCTCTTCTGCACACGCATATAAGCATAGCTGTCATAAGGAACATGTAAGGGGTGGTTATGCACTGATTTACGTTAAATATTGCCTGAACTCCGTAGGATATCACAGCAAGGAGAAGTCCCAATATATATGGCGACTTCTTTATTTTTTTCACTCCGGCTATGGCAGCGGTGACAACAACACCGCCATAAGAAAGCATACCAAATAACCCCTGTGTCACAAGATACTGCAGGTACTCATTATGGGCATTGTCATATACTGTTCCGGTGATCTGAAGCATTTCGTCATAAAACCGATCATCCATAAGTGAACGGATGGACTCATTACCATGTCCGAATATCTTCTGTACAAACGGAAGCTCACCATATAATCCTGTTACGCGTCTCCATATATATCCTCTGTAGGATCCCCATTTATCATTAAAATCAAACATGGCGAGATTATTTTTTCTTCCGTATATGATAACAGCAATTCCTGATATAAGGACAACCGCCAGTGCAATGATAAGCTTTATGCCGGTTCCGTTCTTCTGCTTATTTATGTAAACTTCACTTTTATTTTCATTTATGTAAATTTCAGTTTTGTTTTTATTTATGTAAACCTGAATAATAAGTCGTATGAACAATACCACTGCAAATATGATCACAAGCAATGCCGGATGCTCTGCCAGCCTGTTAAAGCCTGTTATCTTTGCCCCATTAGTACCCACTAGCATTCTAAGTAACACCATACCTAGATACCCGCCTGAGCCAAGCATCACAAGCTCAAATAACCGGTCCACTCTCTCCATATACACAGTTGCAAATAATACTGCTATTATAGCCGCTCCCACACCGGCGAACACCACGTCAGCATTTGCAGGGATAAATGCCATGAAACCTGCAAATACTCCAATGCCGTATACTATCCTCTTTATGTTACTTTTCTCTGTAACATAAAGTCCCATAAACAACGGCAATGCTATACATATAAAGCTTCCGAATATATCAATATTGCCAAATGTGGACACATATATATTCCTCTGCTTCCTGTTTATACCATCAAGAAGCTTAAAGGGATCAAATCCAATATTCTGAAGTATTGCAATAATAAATGTGACAGAGGAAACCAGGACAAATACCATACTTATAAGAGACCACATCTTCTCCATATTGCTCACTCTGGCAGACACAATAATATACATTATAAATATAAGTATCATAAATGCCAGACCACAGTATCTTCCCTGTGCTCCGGTAAATGCATTTTTCTTATCCTCCGCCATTATGAATGACATCACCCCCGAAACAAAGAACAGTACCATACAAATGTCAGTTCCATACACGCCATCACATATTACCGCCTTAAGCTTATCCATTGTGCCGACCTTGACATTTCCACCTGCATGTCTTCCTTTCATGCCTCCGGCATTTATACCGGTAAGTACTATCACAAGTCCCATTGCCCATATTACGGCAAATAATATCACGCCCACCTTAAATACGGTGTATTTTGTATATGTAATATCAAAATAATGATCATGAAGAGCCAATGGATATATGACCAGCATATACAACAAAAAGGCTGACGTAATACCGGTCATTAAACGACCGGAACCACTGTCAACCTTTATTGTTTTATTTACCGAATAGTGTTTGTTTTTATCTTGGCTATTTCTTTTATTCAAATCACTTTTTCTCTCTACAGCCTTCATATATAGCAATCACTCCGCAGCTTCTATTAATCTTGACTTTTGATATTATACCACCGGCATATAATATTGGCTACAGTAATGGAGATAATAATTTCAGAACTGCATCCACCAACATTCTTGACCGTCTTCTGTTGCACCAGCTTACATCTATCTCATCACATTCATCAAAGGTTTGGAGAAAATCTCTTTTGATGTCAGCGATAACCTTACTCATATATATAAGTACTCCACACTCAAAGTGATGGTAGAAGCTTCGGTTATCCATATTTATACTGCCGACTGAAGCGAGACTGTCATCACAAAGTATGACCTTGGAATGTATAAATCCCGGCTTATATTGATATATCCTTACACCTGCCTCCACAAGCTCCTTATAGCTTGACTGAGTCATCCTGTATATAAACTTCTTATCCGGTATTCCCGGGGTAACTATCCTTACATCTATCCCACGCTTAGCTGCAAGCTTTATAGCCATCATCAATTCACTTCCCGTAATGAAGTAAGGGGTAAATACATAGATGTAATTTCTTGCGTCATTTATCATCTGCAGATATATGCTCTCCCCTGCATGCTCTACACTTAAGGGATTTGAATAATATGGCTGAAGATAACCTATATGCGGGTGCTCCTTTATCTCAGGGATAAAGCGTTTGTAGCTTGCCTCTGTAAATCTTGAGGTATTCCACATCTGAAGGAACATTATGGTAAATCTGAAGGCTGCTCCGCCCTCCATCCTTATACCGCTATCCTTCCATGTGCCAAAGGGATGCGTGATATTGGCATATTCATCCGAAAGGTTAAAGCCTCCGGTATAGGCAATATTTCCATCTATTACCGCTATCTTTCTATGATCCCTGTTGTTCAGTATGGTAGCCATAAATGGGAAGATCTGGTTAAAACAGATACACTTTATTCCCATCTTCTCCAGCTCTTTCCAGTAATTCTTGTTTACATAAAACACAGAACCCACATCATCATATATGACTCTGACTTCTACACCCTCAGCGACCTTCTTCACCAGGACTTCAAGGATATCATCCCATACCTTACCATGATTTATTATGAAGAACTCCAGGAAAATGTATTTTTTTGCGTGCTCCAGATCATGAATCAAATCAGGAAATACCTTATCCCCCATTGAGTAATACTTCTCAACTCCACCCTTATATACAGGTGCCTTGGAGTATTTCTCGGTATATTTCATGAGCCTGTAGGGCGGATCATCTACAAGGATCTCTGCACTGTTGGAGTCAACCCCGTAGAGATCCTCGTAAACCTCCTGCTCTTTTATACGAAGAAGATTTTTCTTGAGCTTTCTTGGAATCACCACATGTCCATACAGTATATAGAGAAGTCCACCAAACAGCGGGAACATCATAATAGGAACTATCCACGCCAGCTTAATAGATGGATTCATATCCCTGGATATAATATAAGCTCCCACAACAATACTTAACATGGTAAGTCCTATATTTATATACACACTATATGATTTTAAGATTATAAGCTGAACAATGAAAAACACTATCTGGATCACCACCAGCAATGCGGTCATGACCATCCTGCTGAACAGCAAATTAAAAAACTTCTTCATACCCTATACCTGTTTATTCCTGTTTCCTCTATTATTATATGTGTTTTTAATCCTTTGTTTCTTTTTCCCTTATGATATTGAGACCACCTGGTACTCCAGCTCTTCTACTGTCTTCTTTAAGATACTGTCATCAATATCACTGTTAAGAGTTACTACTGCTGTCTTCTTCTCGTGATCTGCAACAGCACTGTCAACCTGTGGCAATGCCTCAAGTGCTTTTTTAACTGCTGCCTCACAGTGCTTACACATCATACCGTTTATATTCATTGTCTTTGTCATTTTTTCATTCTCCTTATTTACATTATTTTCTATAGCAGTATTCTCTGCTTTATATGGATTAACCGAATTTTTATTATTTATATCTGTATCCTCTGTGCTTCCATTTTTTTCCACATTATGATACTTCATAAATATAACATTTTCAACCACCGAAATACCATTAACTTTTTCTAAAGTTTTATTTTCCTTCTGTTGCCTGTTTCTGCCATCCAGCTTCACAAGGTTGAGTCTCAGGGCATTCATAACCACACATACCGATGACAGACTCATGGCAAATGCTCCAAACATAGGGTTTAAGGTAAGGCCCCAGATAGGATAATAAACACCGGCAGCAATAGGTATTCCTATAACATTGTAGATAAATGCCCAGAAAAGGTTTTCCTTGATATTTTTTATGGTACCATGGGATAACCTTATGGCTCTTGCCACTGAATTAAGTCCCTTCTGCATAAGGACCACATCTGCTGCGTCTATGGCAATATCGGTTCCTGCTCCTATGGCTATACCTATATCTGCTCTGGTCAGGGCAGGGGCGTCATTTATTCCGTCTCCAACCATTATAACCTTACCGGACTTCATGAGTTCTCTTATCTTCTCTTCCTTTCCTTCAGGGAGAACCCCGGCTATAACCTCATCTACACCTACCTGTCTGCCTATGGCATTTGCAGTTTTCTCGTTATCACCTGTCAGCATGATCACCTTGAAGTTCATTTCCTTAAGCTCTCTTATGGTTTCCACGCTGTCTTCCTTAACTACATCGGCGACTGCGATAATACCAAGGAGCTGCCACTTTCCTGTTTCATCAGTTCTTGCGAAGAACAATGGAGTCTTCCCCTCATCAGCAAATAAATCCGACTGTCTTTCTGCCTCTTCTGATATTATTCCATTATGGTTTACATAATTATAGTTTCCGGCTATATACCTGTTTCCGCTTATGGTTCCGCGTATACCCTTACCCGGTACATTTTCAAAATCTGTAATACTAAGAAGCCTCACATTATCTCTCATGCAACGTTCATTTACAGCCTTTGCAATAGGATGTTCGCTGTACTGCTCCAATGTATAGGCAGCCTGCAGCAGCTCCTGAAGCTCTACTCCCGGTGCACAGGCAATATCTGTAACTACCGGAGTACCATTTGTAATTGTACCGGTCTTATCAAGAACTATAGTGTTACATCTTCCTGTTGCCTCCAGGGCAGCGGCGGTCTTAAACAGTATACCGTTTCTTGCCCCTACACCATTTCCAACCATTATGGCTACAGGTGTCGCAAGACCAAGGGCACATGGGCAGCTTATTACAAGAACGGATATTCCTCGTGAAAGTACAAATGCTGTGTCCTTTCCTGCTATTATCCACACTATTATTGTGATAAGTGCCAGTGCAATCACTGTAGGGACAAATACTCCCGATACCTTATCGGCGATCTTGGCTATCGGTGCCTTTCCCGATGCTGCGTCTCCCACCATGGCGATTATCTGGGAAAGGGTGGTATCCTCTCCAACTCTTGTAGCGCGGCACTTAAGGAAGCCTGACATATTAATGGTAGCTGCGCTGACCTTGCTGTCCGGCTCCTTATCAACAGGGATACTTTCTCCGGACAGTGCTGATTCATCCACTGCACTGTTTCCTTCTATTACCTGTCCGTCAACCGGTATGCTTTCTCCGGGTCTTACTACGAATATATCGCCCACCACCACTTCATCGGCTGCAATCTTCTTCTCTTCTCCGTCACGGATAACATTTGCAGTCTTAGGTGCCAGCTCCATAAGTCCTTTTATGGCGTTGGTGGTCTTACCCTTGGAGTATGCCTCAAGGGTCTTTCCTATGGTGATAAGTGTCACGATCATGGCTGCTGACTCAAAGTACAGGTTGTGCATATAATGCATTACCATGTCCATGTCACCCTTAAGTGAGGCGTCTGTCATAGCCATAAGCTCCACGAAGCTGTATATAAATGATACGCCCGAGCCCATAGCTACCAGTGTATCCATGTTAGGTGCCAGATTCACGGCTGCCTTAAAGCCACTTATGAAGAACTTTTGGTTTATGACCATGATGATACCCGCTATGAGCATTTCAACCAATCCCATGGCGATATGATTGCCATCAAAAAATGACGGCAGAGGCCAATCCCACATTACATGTCCCATAGACACATACATAAGAGGTATCAGAAGGATCACTGAGGATATGAGCCTCCTCCACATCTTTTTTGTTTCCTTATCTACTGAGTCCGTGGCTCCGGCTGTGGCGGATGTGCTGTTTTTTCCTGAGACGGCTGCTCCGTTACCACCACCACCTGCGGCAGACTTACGTCCCGCCGCCAGAGACGCACCATACCCTGCCTTCTCAACAGCCTGGATTATACTTTCGCTGGTGGCTGTTCCCTCTACATTCATTGAATTGGTCAGGAGATTGACCTGACACATATCAACTCCCGGAACCTTGCTTACAGCTTTTTCTACTCTGCTGCTGCAGGCACTGCAGGTCATCCCTGTTACATTATATTTGTCCATAGTTATGTCAACTCCTTTCACGTTATTTGTATATCTGACTATTTCATAAGTTTCTGGATAGTCTTAAGAAGATCCTCCATGGAATCGTCTCTTCCTTCTCTTATATCTGTTGCCACACATGTTCTTATATGTCTTGCCAGCAGCTCTTTATTAAAGCTGTTGAGGGCTGCACTTATGGCTGACACCTGGATCAGTATATCTGTGCAATAAGCGTCTGTCTCCAACATATTCTTGACGCCTCTTATCTGTCCCTCGATCCTGTTCAGTCTGTTCACAAGCTTCTTCTTCTCATCATCACTGCGTTCCTTGATCCTGCCTTCAACATCTGACACCAGTCCGCAGCAGCATTTATCTTTTTCTTCTTTATCCATTTAATATCTGCCTTTCTTAATATAATTATTCTTATCTCCCTTTATTACGCTCATATAGTATACCCCTATAGGGTATTTGTCAACATGTGATATTGATAATTTTTACCATAACAACGGCATGGAACAGCAACCATGCCACAGACATCATTACCGCGATAAAACACGCTTTGCGAGTTTTATCCGCTGATCAGCAGTCGTCAAATGCACACATGCAAGCATGTTGCACTTGACTCGTTGCCATAACAAAAAAAGACGTGTGAAGTAAAAAAACTCCACACGTCTTTTCGCAGTTCTATTATTCAATTATTCCTTTTTACTGGATATCCCCTTCATCTACTTCCTTCTCCACTGCAAAGGATCCATCATCGGATATTGTGCTACTTGTAACGTCATCGGAATCATTGCTCTCACCCTCTAACTGAGACGCAACGTCTATGAGACTGCCATCCATGGCATTTATAAGAATAAGCTGTGTCGGATATGAATCTTCAAACGCACTATCCTCTGTATCCTCCTCTGTTGAAGTATCGCCTTCTTCATCTCCATAACTGGTTGAAATAAATGCCCACACAGGAATAAGCTTATACTGACCTGTTGTATCTTCATCCTTGACTCTGAAATAGGTAAGCTTAACCTTATCAAATTCAAGATCAAGATATGATGTCTTATTGTCCTTATAAAACTCAGGTATCTTCTCCTGGGCACTCTTTAATATCTCATCCCAGCTAAGAAGCTCCACATCACTATCCTCCTTAATTGTATTAAGAGAGTAGTTTATGTTCACCTGGAAGGCACTGCCATTATATATACTCAAATTAATGGTCTGGTCACTGGTTGTGTACCATACATTATTTGTATCAAGGTAATCTAAATTCCATACATCCGGACTATATATAGGCACATTATCCACTGACTTGACAAACGTGATGGACCATCCGTCACATTCCTCTGCCAGGGTGTTGCCAGCATAATCATAATAATCCCATATAAGCGGTGAACAGCTCTTAAGCATTGCATCCTTAAAACCAAGATCTGCCAGATAAGAGGTTGCATATGAAACAGCCTCGTCCTTTGTCATATCACTCTGGTTCTCCAGGTCATATGAATTATAATCATCGCCGTAATAAGAAACATTATAGCAATCGTCATGTGGTCTGATATCCTTAATGGTAATGTACGGATATGGTGCTATACTTGCACTGCCGTTAGCTCCTGAGCTGTCTCCATACATATCAAGTTCATACAGTTGATCGCCTATATAACCTATATAACTATCACTATCATATGTATCCCCCACCGGTTCTCTTTCATCTGTAGCCTTGGCAAGGTCACTCTTTAAGGAATTTACGGTATCACCGATCCACTGGGCATTCTCCGTGTCGCCTGCTGCATTTGCATCATCAAGCATTGCCTGATATACATCCAGCTCCTTCTGGACATCTTCCCTGATCGGCTTTTCATAATCGTACTTATATATTCCTTTACTCTTGTCAAAAAAGCTCTCTGCCAGTGTCTTCTTATAATCACTGTCGTATGACAGCGGCTCACAATATGCTACTGACATAGTGGACGCATTAGGTATTTCTATCTTCTCGGCATTTATCTTAATGCTTGATAATCCTGAGTTTCCAACTGGTATATCTCCGGTGTAGGATTCCGGTGCCTTAACCTTTGCTCTTAACTCTCCACTGTCTCCAATGCCGCCATTCTCAGAGCCACCATTTTCATCATCAATATTGTAATCCACTTTCTTCTTGCCACAGCCGGTTGCTGCGCCTGAAAGCATCATTACACCAATCATGGAAAGAGCCACCGCTCTTCTGACAAAACTTTTCTTCATATATACACTCCTCCGTATTGAACATCAGCCCATTTTAAATCTGTATCATTACCATTATAATACTTACTGCCGCTGCTATCAATATTATCTACTCTTTGGTAATTATGATCTGACCGTCTACAACCTTGACCTTTACCTTATTTGTATCAATTCCTGCTGATGCCAGCATATCCTCATTGATCTGTACACGATGTGCCTTATCAAGTACTGAATATTCCTCATGGGAATCCTCAGCAGCAAAGCTTTCGCTTGACAGTTCATTGATCTTGTTACGATAATCCTCTTTCATGATCTTCTCTGTGCTTATCTTACCATCTGAGATCATGACCACACGTCCCACCTTATTCGCCAGGCTTATATCGTGGGTAACGATTATTATGGTTATCCCCAGCTCTTCATTGAGCTTTCTGAATAGATCCTGGATCATATTGGAGGTTTTTGAATCCACCGCTCCGGTAGGCTCATCCGCCAACAGTATCTTTGGATTATTCGCCAGAGCTATGGCAATAGCAACTCTCTGCTGCTCACCACCACTCATCTGGGCAGGATAGGAATTGATCTTATCCTCAAGTCCTACCATGGTAAGGAGCTCTATGGCTCTCTTCTCCTTGTCTGACTTATTGGTCTTATCGAAGAACATAGGCACCTGGACATTCTCCACAGCAGTCATGTAAGGCAGTAAGTTTCTGGAATTTTTCTGCCAAACGAAGCCTACTGTGTGTCTTCTGTATTCTACCAGTTCCTTGTCACTCATGGCAAATAAATCCTTGCCATCAGCATACATCTTTCCTGCACTCGGTCTCTCAAGGCCACCTATCATATTAAGCAGTGTGGACTTTCCACTACCTGACTTACCGATGATGGCAATGAGATCTCCGCGTTTAATGTTAAGCTCCAGCCCCTGAAGTGCCATAACCTCAACTTCATCGGTCTTGTAGATCTTAACAAGACCGTCACATTCAATTATATTGTCCGGATCACCAAGATATGAGTCATTGTTCTGCACCTGTGTTTCATCTACAGCAGCTTCATTTTTCTTAGCTTTCTTTTCCTTATGCCCTAGCAACTATCTCACCATCCTCTATCTCATAAACAACGTCTCCAAGCTCCATAAGGTTCGGATCATGGGTAGTCATAACAATAGTGATCCCTTCCTTAGCCACAAGCTCCTTGAAGAGCTTCATAACCGTAAGACCTGACGCGGTATCAAGTGCTCCGGTAGGCTCATCGGCAAATATTACCTGAGGCTTATGGGCAACTGCCCTTGCAATAGCAACTCTCTGCTGCTCGCCACCACTCATTTCTGATGGAAGATGCTGCATTCTGCCGCCAAGTCCCACCATGTCAAGAACCTCTTTTATTCGTTCATCTCTGTTTCCTTTATAGTCTGCAAGTCTGAGACCGAAATCTACATTCTCATATGCGTTCATGATAGGAATAAGTGCAACCGACTGGAATACAAAGCCTATATCATATCTCCTGAGCTTCTCTCTCTCTGTCTCCGGCATGGTGTTAAGCTCATTGCCATTTACATAAACCTCACCCTCTGTGGCATCATCAAGAGCACTTAATATATTGAGCAGTGTGGTTTTTCCTGATCCGGATCTGCCCTTAAGGATAGTAAGCTTACCTCTGGGCACATCCATATCAAGTCCTTTTAATGCGTAGAACTTCTCACCATTTCCCATAGGGAAACATTTAACAACATTTCTTGCACTTATGATTATATCGTCCTGGTCATACACTTCCTGGTTATCACCAAACTCATCATATGCCTGACCTGCCGTATCATCACCATATATTGTCTCATCATATACCTGATCATTGCCAGGCTCGTTGTTATATACTGTTTCTGACATACGCTCCACCTTAATCCTCTCCAAGCTTCAGAGCCTGAGTAATATTCATCTTCTTTAATATTGTCCTGATAACTATGAAGCAGGCAATGAACATCACTATTACAACTGCTGTAAGCTTTATTATATCCATTGGATTTACTGCCAACGATATAGGTATATTGTGTGTTTCAGGCAGATATACAATGGCAATAAGCTTGACAAACAGCATTGTAGTCAATGCACCTACTCCATAGCCTGCCAGACTGGCAAGTACCGAGGAGAATATCTGCTCGTTTATGAGCATCTTGTTTATTTCCTTCATGGACATACCCATAGCTCTGTATATACCAAACAGAAGCTCTCTCTGTTTGATGGATGTGATCCAGTAAATAAGGAAGCCTACCAGACACAGCACAACTGCTACTATAAAGCTTAATGAGAACAGACCATTTGTAATTACCACCAATGATGAATCCATAAGCTTTAATGTATTCTTGTCTTTGCTTATATATGAACTTACCTTTATTCTGTCATTTTCAAGCTGGGACAGAACCTCCTTGTAATCATTGCTGCTGTTTGTCTTTATCCATACTTCGTATGGTGTCTGTCCGAATGCTCCAACAACATAAGCGTAATTGGCAACTACGAGATACTTCTCCACCTCTGACACATTGCCTTTCTCATCCTTCTCATAGCTGTACTGTTCAAAGCCCGGCCATGCGTCAACTATTGCCACAACATTTCCGGATACTGTTGCAATAGGCTCATCTGCCTTGGACTTGATGGGATTATATCTTGTATAGCTTATACTGTCTCCCACTGAAAGACTGTATTTCCTGGCAAGATTGGATGATATGATGACACCGTTTGAGGTCTGTGCCAGTGCATTAAGATAATTGTACCAGTGTTCCTTGTTAAGGTCTGACTGGAGACTTGCCGTCTCGCCAAATTCCTTGGTATGTATACCCATGAGTACATTGTTATCAAGGGTCTCACCGCCTACGGATATGGAAGCACTATCATCATATATTACTCTGGTAGCCATATCGTAAAGGCTTCCCTCGTAGCCTGTAAACCTCTCAAAGTCAGGCTCCTCGTAATACCAGTTGGAATTCTTGTCCTTGTCATGGTATATTCCCATCGCCCAGTGCTCGCTTACACGAAGATCTGTACCTGCATTGTAAGCTTCACGTTTCTGGTTATTATCATTTATGGTTCTCGCCATATTGGAATTAAATATACCCATGGCAATGGTCATAACAAGAAATACTGAGATAAAACCCTGCTTCTTTGAGGTTCTGGTTATCTGGAGGAAGGACGCATATAATGCCGGCTTCCACTTCTTTCTTCCAATAAAGTATATAAATCTGATAAGGTACTTTATAAGTCTTAAGATCACCAGTCCCACCGCAAATATAAACAGTGATGAGTTAAGGAATATCAACGGATCCGGTCTCTTGCCTGCCAGGATATCCAGTGCGATAACTCCTCTCTGCTTCCTGTAATTGTACAGCAGGTATATGGATACCGCTGCAAATATTACATCTAAGAAGTACTTCTCCCAGAATGGCTTAACATTGATCTTTCCTGATTTTCTCTTCTGCTCCACAATGGAGTTCTTAGCATATTTGAACACAGGAAGCGTGACAAATAATATCGCTATCACTGCAGCAACAAGACTGTATACAAACGCTGAGGCTGTCATTCCGTAGAAGCAGGTTCTGTCTGATCTGAACTCCAGGAAGGAATTTGAGCTGGCAGCAAGTTTACATAATCCATATCCCATTGGTATTCCTATGAACAATGCTATTACTGACAGGATCGCCGACTGACCCATATATATCCTTATTATCTGTCTCGTGCTTGTGCCTCGGCTCTTTAACATGGCTATCTCGCCCTCCTCCATCTCGAGGATCTGGCTTGAAACCATGTATATGAATGCCAATAGCAACACCAGTATCGGAAGTTCAAGAACCCATATGATTATCCCTATGGTCTTGGCGTCATTTTCATATTCCTTGATCACATCTGTGAAATTCTCAACTATATGATCATCTGCCTTGGAGAACTCTTTAACATAGTATCTTATGTTAGAAGCATTCCTGTGTGTTATGTCCGAATAGTCAAGCATGTTGTAATCTGTGCTGTATACTGTCGGTATGCTGTATTTGCTTATGATCTCGTCAAAAGCATCAAGGCTTACAAGTCCCTGCTTGGTAAATTCACTCTTTCTTATATACCAGTAGTAATCACCGTAGTCCTTTTCTGCAAATATTCCTGCTATGTAAAACTTCAACGGATTATCTGAAGAATCCTTGATCTTGTCATAGGTTATGGTCTCTCCTACAGTAAGGTTATTGTCATCTGCGATCTCCTCTGTAATAATACATGGATACGCACCATCCACAACCTCACTCTCATCAAGACCCTTTCCATGTACTATCTTTATATGATCTTCAAGTCCCGGCATATAGGCCAGCTTGTAGCTGTCCTTCTTGCCTGATGTGGATGTGGCAAATCCGCCGTCTATATAATACTTTACCTGTTCTGTAAGTACCTTGGTATCAACATAGCTGAACCAGGTTTTGTGATACTTCTCTGTTCTGTTCATTATGGACGCCATATCAGGATACTTTCCTGTATCACAGCTTCCTTCACGGCCGAGAACACATGAATAATTGTTGGTTTCTTCTATCTTATCTCCGAACTTGGTGGAGAGCATCATGTCAAGGGCACCATTCTTAAACATAGGTGTACAGGACATTACTGCAATAAGAAGAACTATACCAAGGAGCAGACATGCATTGAGCCATTTTTTATTTAATAACTTATGTTGTAAAAAATTAAGCATATCCTTCCTCCTTAATTTGCTTTCTCAAGGGCGAGTATATCGCCGGCGTCAACACCTGACAGTACACATACACTCTTGGAATCTTCTTCTCCCAAGGTTACATACTGCTTTACGATCTGACCATCTATCACCTTCCACACGTATTTCTTAGTGCTTCCTGTAGTCTTAACGGTCTCTGTATATATCATTCCCTTTGGAAGTACAACCACATTCTTCAGATCAGTGGTGCTGTACCTTAAGACATATCCCTTTGGTGCATCATAATATGACTGATCATCAACTGCCAGATAATATAACAGACTTCCGGATGCAGCACAGGTGCTTATCTGAACCTCACCGTCCACTGTGTTGATATATACTTTTCCGCCATCACCGCTGTTTCCTATGCACCTGGCATTTATTGCATTGGAATTGTCTGTTGAATTCACAAGCGTTACCTGCTGGTTCACTGCGAGTTTTCCTTCTACTGCAGCTCCAAGTATCTGATTCTGCTTTGAGGCTATACCTACAACCTCCGTACCCTTCTCAAGCTTGTATCCCTTAGTTGCATATACATTTACTATGTATCCGTCCTGTTCTGCATATACCTTGACGACACCTGTTCCATCGTTGTCCTTGGCAAGCTCATCATACTTTGCCTGAAGAGTCTTCATATTGGAATTGTACTGGTTAGTGGCTATCTGCTTGTTAATGTTTACTATCTCTATCTGACACAGGGTCTGTTCTACAAAATACGGAGTATCCTGATTGTCATCCGGTGTATCAGGATCATCAGGATCATCAGGCTTATCCGGATCTGTATCTGTTGCCACCGGTGGATCCTCTGGATCGGGATCGGCCGGATGTGCCTTTCTGTATTTGTAATCCTCTATCTGTTTTTTATAATCGTTTATCTGATCATTATAACCATTCATATTGGAATTATATTCTTCTTTAGCATGCTGTATATCCAATGCCGCCTGCTTAAGCTCAGCGCTTCCGCCGCCGCTGTCTATGGAGTATAAAATATCTCCCTTGCTAACCTGCATACCTGCCTGAAGATTGAAATCCACCAGGTAGCCTTCACACGGAGATTTGTACTTCACCATATCCGTGTCTACAAGCTGCAGCTTCTTGCTGTCCTTTGAAATACTGAAATCCTTAAGTTCAACCTTATACTCACTGTAATTTCCCGGCATGATGGCGTCTGAGGCATAGAACACCAGGTCTCCCTCATCAAGACCGGAAAGCACCTGGGTGTTGTTGGTATCGGCTGCTCCAAGCTCCACATCACGGCGTTCCTTGTCGCTGTTCTCTGTCTTAACATATACAAATGCCTGTTCTCCGTCTTCATATATCGAATCATTTCCTATCATCAATACATTTGATATGTCCGAAGAACTGAAATACATCGGTATCATATCTCCGGTCTTAAGCTTTGATGTTTCTCCGTCTGCCAGTTCAAATCTCATATTAGGATACTGGGACATTGCCTGTGCTTTGGCAAGCTCTGTCTTTGAGTACTCATCTATTTTAAGATCATGCTTCTCACCATCTATAACTGCATATTTGATTCCGTACTTCTGGTAAACCTCCAGATCCTTAACCGTAAGATCCGGTATCTCAATATGTGTCTTATTGTAATCTGATACTACCACCACATTTTCATTTGCACCTACTGTTGAGGACTCTGTTGTATCCTTCACATATGTGACATATCCATCCACCTCAGCCACCAGTCTGTTGCTTCCGATGAGCTTCTTCTTCTCTTCTATCTCTTCTTCCGCTTTCCTGATCTGATAGTCGTAGAGCATGCCATCATATCTGTCGTTCTCTATAGCTGTTGCCTTCTGTATCCTGGTAGCTTTTAATGACTCCTCGTCACCGGTCTCTTCATATCCCTTTATCTGATAATCATATATCTTCTGATTCTGCTGGAATATCTTCTGATTAAGCTCATGATTCTTTCTCTGTTCGGCAAGATTGTTCTCAAGCTCTGTAACCTCGCCCTCGCCAGCCTCTGCACTCGCCTCCGCAAGCACATCGCCCTTATGTACATACTGACCTATGGCTACGTTTAATTTCTCAAGCTCGCTGCTGGTCTTGAAATAATAACAGTAATCCTCAGGAACAACATTTCCTGTCTTTACGATCTTGTTACCTATATCTCCTTTCATTACAGGTCTGTATGCTGCATTGGTTGATATAGGATCAAGCAGATCCGGTACATTCTCCTTCTTGCCACCGCAGCCTGATATAGACATGACCATTGACAGGCTCAGAAGAATTGCCAATGCTGCTCTTGATGTTCTTCTTTTCTTAGATGCTGCTGTCTTGTCTTGCTTTAAACAATACTTCTTCAATCTATACTCACCTGCTCTCCTGCATTCAATCCTGACTTGATAATGACATAATTGTCAACTGTATCTCCAACCTCCACAGGAACTATCTCCCTGTAGCCATCCTCATCAAACCGGTATACATAGTATGTTCCATCCACTGTCTTCACAGCACTCTTATCAACGTATGTAACATTGGATATGACCGGCTTATCTATGACAACCTCAAGCTCCATATATCCATTTGTAACTTCAATATCTGACTGGCACTCAAACTTCAGCTGTCTTTCCTCACCACCGGTGGCCTCGTTCTTAACCTGTTCCACGTCTACCAGCTTCATGTCATAGGTTGCCACCCCCTGGGTTGCTGTAAATACATCACCTATATTAAATTCATAGGTGAGATCCTCTGTAGATCCTATGAAAGCATCGGAGCCGGACGCTACAGACACCAATGTTTCATCTGCTGAGGCATATCCATATTCCAGCCATTCATTGACGTATGTGACTATTCCGTCTGCTTCTGCTATAACCTGATATTCCTTCAGCTTCTCCTGCTGTTCCTGGATATACAGGGTTGACAGCTCGATATCTTCTTTAAGGGACTTGATGTCCTCAGAGTAGTCGTTGCTGCTATCTATCCCCATAAGACGTGAGTAGTGATCAATAAGAAGCTGGTCTTCTTCCTTCTTTCTCGTATACTCATCTATGGTTTTATTTATCTCATCTGCCTTGAAGGAGATCATCACATCACCTTTTTTTACTTTATCTCCATTCTTTACATTGATCTGATCGACTTCAAAATCGTCCTGCTTTACCGAATAATCCTTGCTGGAAAAACCATCCGGCTTCAGAGTAAGCTTTATCTGTGAGGAAATATTCCCCTCTTTTACTGTAGCTCTTTCATGGACTGTCATGGCATATGGTTCTATATTTATTGCGGGCTTGTCACTTACCTTACGATCACTGCAGCCGGTAAGTCCCACGGTCATGAGACAGAGTGCAATGGTGCAGGCAAGGCAGGTTCGGCACTTCATCCTGCGTCTGCTTTTACATATCATAAAATTTCTATCCTCCCACTTATTATTTCATATCGTTTATCTGTACATAGATAGTCTGTATTCATCTATCACAGTTATACTAATTTTAGTCTTTTTACCATGTGTTAGCAATATATTAAATCAATATATATGTTTAAGATTTCCTTAATATACTACCTGTGCTTTTCCCTTTACAATCATGTTTATTTTATATATAATTTTAGCAGGGACAATTATTGGGAGGTCGAGATTTATGTTTGTTGAAAGAGTTACTAAGGAACAAATGAAGATGTTCCTAGAGACGTTCGCATGTTGCAGCGAACAGAAAAACCTTGTTATGAGATTAAGCTATGCAGGCAAGGAGCCATATCTTGATGTTACTAGATACAGTAACGGTATGATCTATACTGATTCTTACTATGACTTTGACAGTACATATTGCAGCAATTTATGGAACAAATTCCTGTATACCCAGTTCACACACGAGTATTATCAGGCTTACAAGGGACATCTTATGGAAGAGGTTGAACGTAAGCTCACCAATATGATAAAGATATAAATATCACAGTAAGGATCTGCACAGGGATAAACATATCCCTGTGCTTTATTTATGTGTAGTCACGAGCCTTGGAGCAGGACTTTTACCGTGCAGATCATGGCAGAAATAAGGGGTAGTAAAAAAAATCAAAAAAAGTTAAAATTTTTGTTGACAACCATATATTGGAGTGGTATTATATCACTTGTGTTGAGCAGAGCACAACACAGAATAACAAAAAAAGACATGCGGGAGTGCTGGAATTGGCAGACAGGCTAGACTAAGGATCTAGTGCTGGAAACGGCGTGTGGGTTCAAGTCCCATCTCCCGCATCAACAAGAAAAAGACATCAGATTTTATCTGGTGTCTTTTTTCTTGTTGAAGAGGCTGCGCCTCTTGACCCCGATTCAAGGTCTCGCCTGCCGGCTCGGTCGGTGCTAGACGGTGTCCACCGGACACCAGCACCCCATCTCCCGCTCCTCTAACAGTAAGTGTATCAGATTTTATCCGGTGTCTTTTTCTTGTTGAAGAGGCTGCGCCTCTTGACCCCGGTTCAAGGTCTCGCCTGCCGGCTCGGTCGGTGCTAGACGGTGTCCATTTTTTATTTTTAAGCCATTCCGTTTGCTACCTTATACTTATAGAGCATTTCTGCGTGGTTCTGCTCTTCTACCTGTATATCTGCCAGAAGCTTTCTGATGGCAGTGTCCCCGAACACGAACACATCTGTATTGTACTCGCCTGACACAAGCTTTTCTGTGCCTATACAGTCTGTAGCGAGAAATTCATCATGCTTCTTATCCTCTGAGTCATCTAACATTCCATAGGCAGCCTCCGGCTCATAGTCCTTTCCGGCGGTATCATTGCAGTCACATGCCGGAACTGTACCATTAAGTACCTGCTCAAGGCTGTCATAATGCTTCTGCTCTTCCTGCTGTAATCTTCCAAAAAGATTCTTAAGCTCAGGATCTCTTGCCTGCTCTGCATACTTGGCATATTTCTCTACGCAGCTCTGCTCCTGGGTCTGAAGATCTGTTATTGCCATACGTTCTTTTTCTTTTAATTCCATTGAAATTCTCCTTTTCATTATGATTTCAAGGATATTATTGACAGCTTGTGCTGGAAATATTCACCATACAGCGATAAAAAGCAATAAAAAAAGCAGCAACCATTTGAAATTGGGGTTGCTGCGGCATAACGATGTCTCAGGCATCATTACAGCAAAAGAGGAAGCCCATACGGACTTCCTCTTCTTTTATACTTACTTATTTTATATTAAGCGATAGCTGCCTTAGCAACTTCTACAAGCTTGGCAAATCCTTCAGGATCTGAAATAGCCATCTCTGAAAGCATCTTTCTGTTGATGTCTACACCAGCAACCTTAAGACCATGCATTAACTTGCTGTATGAAATGTCATTCATTCTTGCTGCTGCATTGATACGAGCGATCCATAACTGTCTGAACTCTCTCTTTCTCTGCTTTCTACCAGCATATGAGCTTGTTAAAGCTCTCATTACTGACTGCTTTGCTACTCTATACTGCTTACTTCTAGCTCCTCTGTATCCTTTAGCGAGCTTAAGTACTCTATTGTGTCTCTTCTTAGCGCCGATACCGCCTTTAACTCTTGCCATTAGTCTGTTCCTCCAATCTATTAAATATAAGGTAAAATCTTCTTCATAACTTTCTCATTTGTTGAGTCAGTCATTGTAGCTTTTCTAAGATTTCTCTTTCTCTTTGTGGTCTTCTTTGTTAAGATATGACTCTTGTAAGCTTTGCTTCTCTTTAACTTACCGCTAGCTGTAACCTTGAAACGCTTAGCTGCTGCTTTTTTTGTCTTTAATTTAGCCATTGTAGTGTATTCCTCCTTAGATTTAAATCTTATCTTAAATTAACGCTTTTGGGTTAAAAACATTATCATACTTCTTCCTTCAAACTTAGCCGGCTTATCAACCACTGCTATGTCTGAAAGCTGTTCAGCAAACTCATCAAGGATTCCCTTGGTCTGCTCAACGTGGGCAAGCTCTCTTCCTCTGAACCTCAAGGTAACCTTTACCTTATCGCCATGAGATATGAACTTTCTTGCCATATTAATCTTGGTGTTCAAATCATTAGTATCGATATTTGGAGAAAATCTTACTTCCTTGATCTCCATGGTCTTCTGCTTCTTCTTGGCCTCTTTCTCTTTTCTGGCCATCTCATAGCGGTACTTACCGTAATCAACAATCTTGCATACAGGCGGCTTTGCCTGCGGTGCAATCTTAACTAAATCCAGCTCTGCTTCTTTTGCGATCTTGAGAGCTTCCTTTGAAGACATGATGCCAACAACCTGGCCATCCTCACCAATCAATCGCACTTCGCGATCCCTTATCTGTTCGTTAATCATTAATTCGCTAATGACCTTGTACCTCCATTAAAAAAAGTGGACAGCGCAAACCATCCACTTTATACTTAGCTATTTTTATAAAATCATGCTTCATATAAACCCGAGTCACCAAATGTGCTAAGGTGAGAGTGGACACTCTGCTTTGTTGTATCTGTGTTACTTACACACAGCTTCTATACTTTACCATCTATATTATATGTTGTCAAGTATATTTACATGTTATTCATTAAATATTTTTCATGAAGCCTTCAGACATTTTTATACTGATCTTCAGACTTCTATAATATATATGTTATATATCTTCCTCCGGTTCTTCTGCCTCAACAGGAATGAACACTCTCTTATCTTCTACTTCATCCTCTTCCTTCTGGCTTTTTCTTGCCTCTTCAACGAAGTACATCTGGGAATCAAGTCTTACCTTGCCACGGAGATCCTGCTTCTCATAGCTTCCGTCAGGCTGCATTATATGAGCCTTTAAGGTATCTGCCAGCTGTATCTTCAGAATATTTTTGATCTTCTCCTTAAGCTCCGGATCCTCCACAGGGAAGGTTATCTCCACACGCTTGTCAAGGTTTCTAGGCATCCAGTCGGCACTTCCCATGTATATATCCTCAAATCCGTCATTGTAGAAATAGAATATTCTTGAATGCTCAAGATAATTTCCAACTATTGATCTCACCGATATATTCTCGCTGAGCCCCGGAACCCCTGCTCTGATACAGCATATGCCTCTCACTATAAGATCTATCTTAACTCCTGCTGCCGAAGCATCATAAAGAGCATGCATAATCTTAGGATCACACAAAGAGTTCATCTTTGCTATGATACGTCCCTTCTTTCCCTGACGTGCATTCTCTGCCTCTCTGTTTATGAGCATGAGGAACTTATCCTTAAGCCATATAGGTGCCACTGCCAGCTTGTTCCATTTCTTAGGCTCTGAGTATCCTGACAGCATGTTAAATACTGCTGTGGCATCCTCTCCGATAGGATCACTGCAGGTAAGAAGCCCCATATCTGTGTAGAGCTTTGCTGTAGCGTCATTGTAGTTACCTGTTCCAAGGTGGACATATCTCTTGATACCATCCTCTTCGCGTCTTACCACCAGTGCTATCTTTGAGTGGGTCTTAAGTCCCACAAGACCATATATTACATGGCAGCCTGCCTTCTCAAGCTTCTTGGCCCATGCAATATTATTTTCCTCGTCAAACCTTGCCTTAAGCTCCACAAGTACCGTAACCTGCTTGCCGTTCTCCGCTGCCTGGGCAAGGGCGGCAATAATAGGTGAATTACCACTTACTCTGTACAGAGTCTGTTTGATGGCAAGCACATCAGGATCATTTGCAGCCTGTCTGATAAATTCAATTACCGGAGTAAACTCGTAATATGGATGAAACAGAAGTATATCATGCTTCTTGATCCTGTCAAATATCCTGCTGTAATCTCCCATACCCGGCACAGGCTGTGGTGGATACTTAGGATACTTCAGATGGTCGAAGCCTTCGAGACCATTTACCTTCATAAGGAAGGTAAGGTCAAGGGGTCCATTTATCTTGTAAACTACATCATCTGCCACGTTCAGATGTTTCTTAAGCTCCTTTAAAAGTTTCTTATCCATGTTATCCTCCACCTCAAGTCGGATAACCTCGCCCCACTGTCTCTGCTTAAGCTGCTTCTCTATCTCCTTAAGAAGATCTGCTGTCTCCTCTTCATCAATGGAGAAATCAGCATTTCTCATGATCCTGTATGGATGGGCACAGACTATGTCATAGTTCAGGAAGAGCTTATCAAGGTTCCTCTCTATAACCTCTTCGAGAAGGATTATCTCCTTTACGTTCTTATCTGCTGATGGTAATGAGATTATCCTTGGAAGAACTGATGGCACCTGTACGGTTGCTATATCTGTAACATCCTTCTTCTTGTCATATATAAGGGCACCGATATTAAGAGATTTATTCTTAATAAGAGGGAACGGTCTTGACGAATCCACCGCCATAGGAGTAAGTACCGGGTAAATATCCTTTTCAAATATCTTATCCACATACTTTGACTGCTCCGGCGTAAGATCCTCATAGTGGCCCACTATCTTAAGCCCATTTGTCTCAAGAAGAGGAAGCAGTGACCTGTTGTAGGTATGGTACTGGTTCTTCATGAACTCCTTGGTGCCCTCCTTCAGCTTATCAAGCTGCTCCTTAGGTGTCATCCCCGCAATATCCTTCTTGGTATAATCTGCATGTACCATATCTGTAAGGGACGCTATTCTTACCATGAAGAACTCATCAAGGTTGGATGCTGTGATACTGAGGAATTTTATTCTTTCAAATATCGGTATAGTCTTATCCTTTGCCTCACTTAAGCATCTCTTGTCAAATTCCAGCCAGCTAAGCTCTCTGTTGTAAAATAATGTTTTTTCCTCTGCCATCCTTTATAACCCCCTTCTCTGCTTCAGTACAGGCTTTATTCCGTATACCTTCTTGAATAATGCTGTCTTTTCTTTAAATGTTCCGATCTCAAGTGTTATATCTTCGAATGTATCAGCCACTATGGTAAGCGTATCATTCTTTATTGTAACTCTCACGCTGTCAATCTTCTGTTTGTGGCTCTTGTCAAGAACGTCTGCCAGTCTTAATATGGCAGCAAGCTTGGCAACCTTCATATAATCTGCAGTTTTTATAGTGCCGCTTGCCTTGGCTGCAGAGGGAAGATAATAAACATTGTATCGTACGATATTCGCAATTTCTTCTCTCTCCTTGTGAGACAAGCCAAGTATCTCTGTAGCCATTATTATGTAATATGAAATAAGTGTACTCTCATTCATGTTGATATACTTACCACAGCAATGCAAAATTGCCGCAATCTGAAGTTGCAGCCGTTCTCTCTTGTCCAGCCCATGGGTTCCCTTAAAACTGTCAAATATTGCAAGAGCGTTACTGCATACATTCTCAATATGGGCCGTATTGCACTTATACCTCTTGGCAAGGCTGTACGCCGACTGGATTATGTCATTGTCGAAGTCCTTTGTTATATATGTATAGCCCTCCTTGTCCATATAATGGGCAACAATACCATCACAAAAGGTAACATTCGGTGTAAGTATCTCCTCGGCCTTTGATTTGTCTAAGAATGACTGATATATGATAGCCATAGGGAGCATAAGGGTTGCCTGCTCATACGGTATTCCGTAGTTCTCAGAAAGTGTCTCCGGATTCATATCAAACACTCTCTTATACAAAGTTCCGAACTGCTCTCTTGAAATACTGTTCTCAATATTAAGCTCCGGTCCCACCTTCTTTAAATTATTAATACCATCGCCAATGGCGATTATACGCTTTATCTCTTTTTCATTTAAGAACATGTTCCTGAATTCCAGAATGAAGTTTGACACATACTCTTCCATTATGTTCTCAAGCTCCACTGTATCTGCGCCGAACTTCTGGAGATAATCTCTTATTCGCACGGCACCTATCGGAAGGTTCTGGGTATTTACCAGATTCTGCTTGTCAAATATTGATATCTGCAGACTTCCTGCGCCAATATCAAGAAGTGCCGCATTCTTGCTGGCAAGTTGCTCCTCACTTCCCTTTTTGGCTGCGTATGCCTTGTAGTTCATGAACCTCTGCTCTGAGTTGCTGAGGATCTCAACCTTCATGCCGGTTCTCATCATGATCCGTTCAATAACGAACTCAGCATTCTCTGCCTCTCTTACCGCAGAGGTGGCATATGCCCTGTATTCCGCAACCCTGTATTCCTTCATTTTCTTCTTGAATCTGTTTAAGATATCACACAGCTTATCTAAGGACGACTCCTCTATACGTCCGTTCCTGTATGTATCGCTTCCCAGCTCTATTACGCCGCTTACGCTGTCTATCTCCCTGGCAGCCTTCTTTGACGCAATCTCATAGATCTTCATATTGATCTGGTTTGATCCCACGTCTATTGCTGCAAATGTTTTGTATGCCATAATGTACTACCCCCTGACATTATTTTTTCTGCATATAATTTATCTTTAATTCTCTTCTTTATATTTAATAAGTTCCTATCAGCCTGAAATCCAATGAGTCTCTGTATATTCCTGACAATGCAGATATGGTTCTCGGATCGTCCATATTCCCCTCCATGGTCACAAAGAATTTATACTCCCAGGTCTTTCCCTTTAAGGGTCTAGACTCAATGTTTGTAAGGTTGATCCCATTCAGATTTATGTTGCTGAGTATGTTATAAAGTGTACCACTTTCATGGGGCAAGGAAAAGGAAATAATAACATTTTTCCCTGATTTTACATACATTTTACCCCTTGCTAAGATTATGAACCTTGTGGTGTTATTATTATTGTTTACAATGCCCTTTTTTAATATATCAAGGCCGTAGATCCTTCCTGCCAGCTCGCTGGCTATGGCTGCATGAGTCCTGTCCTGTTCGTTTATGACCTTCTGTGCCGCCACCGCAGTATTTGCCACGTTGATACGCTCCCAATCCGTAGTATCAAGAAAATCCTTGCACTGCATAAGTCCCTGTGGATGGGAATATACCTGCTTTATATCTGAGATTTCTGCCCCCGGAACCCCAAGCAGGGCATGAGCAACATGTACCTGGTCTTCTCCCACCACAGTAAGGTTGCTCTTTCCAACCATATCATATATTCCGTTTACGAAACCGGCAGAGGAATTCTCTATAGGAAGAACCCCATAATCCGCCTTTCCACTGTTTATAACATCTATTACATCCTCAAATGCTTCCACATTTATATTTTTTATATCGTCACCAAAGAACTTGAACATTGCCTGATGGCTGTATGCTCCGGGAACTCCCTGATACGCCACCACCGTGTCTTCATTTATGTCCAGACTGTCCACACCCTTAAAGTCCGCTCTCCAGGGAAGCTTCTCCGCATCCTCTGCAAATACATTGCCGCCGGAGACTGCTATCTCAGACATGATTTTTTTTCTGACCTCTGACAATTCTGCTATTTCTTTTTCTACATTTCTCAAGTCTTCTATTGTGTACATTTATTTCTCCAATTATTTTCTATGTTTCAGTTCATCAAGCAGCTCTGAAACAGTAAGCCCCTTAAGAGGGTGTCTCTTGTAGGCGGCTATATTCTTTAAAGGCTCCAGTACAAACTCTCTCTTGTGCATTTCCACATGAGGAATATGAAGATCATCCGAATCGTAAACAATGTCATCATACAAAAGTATGTCTATATCCAAAGTTCTCGGTCCCCAGTGAATACGTCTCTCTCTTCCTGCTCCCGCCTCAATGGCGTTCACAAGCTTTAAAAGCTCCTCCGGTGTCCTTAAAGTCTCCACCTCAAGACAGCCGTTAAGGAAATCATCCTGCTTAACACCGCCGTAAGGCTCTGTTACAATAAAGTCTGACACTTTGGTGACCTTGGTGTAATCGTCATTGTTAAGCTCATCTATGGCGTAATCAAGATAGGATTCCTTATCTCCCATATTGGACCCGATACCCAGATATGCCACATGTCTTTTTCTGGTTATCTCCACAGATACCGTATCCACCGGCATATGAATCGGTGCCCATGGCTTCTGTATCTCCAGATCCACCTCCTGCACATCCTGGTATTTCAAAAGTATACTTGACGCCACATTCTCGGCAACCGCCTCGATCAGGTTATGGTTGCAATCCTTCATGATCTCGCTTATGAGCTTACACACTGCCCCATAGTCCACGGACTTGTTCAGGTCATCTGTAAGGCCTGCGTTTCTGGTTGACATAACTAAATCTACATTTACTATGAACTTCTGTCCCAATATCTTCTCTTCTTCAAACACACCATGATTTGCAAATATCTCAAGACCTCTTATCTTTATCTTATCCATGCAGATTCTCCCATCTATATACTACAATATTACGTTTCCGCCACATACCTTATGCTGTAAGTATCGCCTGTGCCATCTTAAGGGCACGGTAATTCGCCTTGACATCATGAACCCGGAAGAACTGACAGCCTTTCATAAGTCCTATAACAGAGGTGGTAATGGTGCCCTCCTCCCTTTCATTTACAGGAAGATCAAGGGTAAGTCCTATCATGGATTTTCTCGAGGTTCCAAGAAGTATCGGAAGTCCCCACTTCTTAAGAAGCTCCAGATTGTTCATCATGATAAGGTTCTGCTCCAATGTCTTGCCAAAGCCTATGCCGGGATCTACCATTATCTTATTCTTATCTATTCCTGCCTTGTATGCCATCTGCACCGACTCGTCAAGATCTTTGATGGCGTCCTCAAGGTAGTTTACATAATTTGTGTTGTCCCTGTTGTGCATAAGGCAGCATGCCTTGTCATGTCTGGCGATTATATCTGCCATATCCTTGTCCCACTTCAGCCCCCATATATCATTTATCAGGTCTGCACCTGCAAGTATTCCTGCTTCCGCGACCTTTCCCTTGTAGGTATCCAGAGAAACGGGAACGTCAAATTCCTTCTTTATCATTTCTATAACAGGGCACACCCTGTCGATCTCGCACTGATCCGAAATCTTCTCATGTCCCGGTCTTGTGGATTCACCGCCCACATCGATTATGTCAGCCCCATCCTTTATCATCTGCTCTGTGGCTGCTCTTGCGGTATCCATTGTGTTATGCAAACCTCCATCCGAAAATGAATCCGGTGTCACATTCAAAATTCCCATTATGTATGGTCTGTCCTCATTAAAATCGTACTTTCCTATTATCATGATATCCCCCTTATTGTGTAAAACATCAGCCCCTTTAAAATTTGCCTATTGGGCATTGCCTGCTCCGGCAAAGGGCTTAATATTCTATGTTCATATTTTTTTCTTCCGGCTTCCAGTAGCAGGTATCTATAGCCTTACAGTTATAGCAGTCTCTTGAAAGCTTATCGGCTCTGTAGATATACAGAGAAAGTCCTTTTTTCTTTTTGTCGCTAGAATTATGTAAACTTATAGCCTTTATGATCTCATTTTCTTCGCACTTATCAAATCCAGCCTCTCTAATTATGTCAACTGCATACCGACAGCTCAGTTTATGATGATCGATTCCCTCGTCATCTACATCTGCCCTTCCGATATCATGAAGCAGTGCTGCTGCATATATCAATTCTTTGGTCACATCTGCCTTATCTTCAAGCGAGAAGATATATGCCAGTCTTGCCACGTCCAGAAGATGATCCAATCCATGTCTGCAATATATACGATCTGTTTCCTTTTCTTCTATCACCCGGATATAATTTTTGAATTTTTCATTGTTGAATATTCTGTCTATTCTTTCCATGTAAATGTCCTGTCTTGTTTTTTGCCTGCATTTTTTATCTGCCGATGCTTAGCTCTCCAATAAACGAAAGTGAGCCGAAAGCAAGTACAACTGTTTCCTCTCTGCTCTGAATACCTGTTTCACCATCTACGAAATCTGTCCTTGACAGATCCACGGCTCTTTTCACTGCCTCCGTTGCAGTTTCAGCAGTATACACATTCTGAAAATGCTTCTCTGCTGCCTGTGCAAGTGCCTCCTTTGGAAGCGCACGTTTCTCATTAGGAGGTGTCACAGCTATAAGTGTATCACTGTATGGTGCCATTATATCAAGCATCTTCTCATATTCCTTATCCTTGAACACTCCGCATACGTAGATCAGCCTTTTATCTTTGAAATACTCTCTTACATTCTGCGCCAGGCTCTGCCAGCCGCCTACGTTATGAGCTCCGTCTATATATATATCAGGATCACTTCCTACCTGTTCAAATCTCCCCTTCCACCGGGCAGCGGCAAGACCCTTCTTTATCTGCTCATCCGTTATGCTGCAGCCACTGTATCTGTTCAGACATCTTGCCACCTCTATGGCCACTACGCTGTTGTATACCTGATAGAGTCCATTTAAGGCTATTTTGTAACACTTGCCGTCATATATATATTCTGTATAATCCTTTTCTATTGCTGTTATCCTGATCCTGCTGAAATCACACATATCTGCCGGAGCTGCAAGTCTTTCGCACTCCTCCAGATATGCCGGTCTGAGGGTCTCCTGAAGCTGATATGCCACGCATGGTACTCCCGGTCTCATGATACCCATCTTCTCACGAAGTATCCCCGAAAGATCATTTCCCAGAAATTTCATATGGTCCATGCTTATGCTGGCAAGGACGGTACATAATGGCTTTTTTACTACATTTGTGGCATCAAGCCTTCCCCCCATCCCTGTCTCCAGGAGAAGGAAATCCACTTTTTTCTTCTTAAAATATAGAAATGCCATAGCTGTTTCAAGTTCAAAGGCTGTAGGATAATTCAATCCGTCAGCCTCCATACCGGATGCAGCTCCCCCGACAGCTTCCATTATCTCTGCAAATTCCTCTTCCGTCATATACCGGGAATTTATCTGAAAGCGTTCGAGATATGTAAATATAGTTGGCGAAATGTATCTTCCTACTCTGTAGCCTGCCGCCCTTAATATATATTCGAGAAATGCAAATATAGAACCCTTTCCATTGGTGCCGGCTATATGAATAACATTTACAGAGTCCTGGGGATCTCCCAGTCTGGAAAGCAGTTCTTTTATAGTAGACAGCCCCGGAACAATCCCTGCTCCTTCCGCCTTTTTTATGTATTTATATGCGTCTTCATATGTCATATCTATCATCCTCTTCCTCTTGAACTCCAGCCATGTAAAATTTAAATGACCGGAGCTGCATATCCAGTTGACACACCACGTCACATTTAACTTATATAATACAATATTTTAAATATTATCTCAACGATAACAACAGCAAAAAGTCACAGTGTATACCAGAACCTGTTCCACTTTTACAGTAGTGGTTCTGTATACGTCCAAATACTGAAACCTCCTCGCCCATCTTCAGTGGAAGTGTGTTGTTCTCATACAACATACCGCATTTTTGCTGTTTGTAATATTTTTAATTTGGCATTATGCCATATTTTATTTTGACAATATTCATTTTAAAGTAGCATATCCGGCATGAACTATCAATGGTTTTATTATATTTCATAATAACCCAATTCAAAGTGTGCATCTAACTCTGCGGAACGAATATTTTCTTAATTTACATGACATAATAATCTCATAATATTCATTTGGAGGAAATTATCATGAAAAAGAAAATAATTTTATTGCTGATGTGCTGCATGATGTGTATTGCAATTACAGCCTGCTCAGGTTCCGATAATCCTGTTGATGATGCAGGTAATGCTGTGGAAGATGCTGCTGATGGAGCCGGTGATGCTGTTAAAGACGTGACTGATGGTGTCGGTGATGCTGTTAAAGATGTGACTGATGGAGCCGGTGATGCTGTGAAGGATGTAGCTGATGGTGCCGGCGATGCCGTAAATGACGCTGCTCACGGTGTTGGCGACGCTGCCGACAATATTGCCGATGGTGCCGGTGATATGATAAATGGTTCTATAAGAACATTTGATGATGCCTACAATCGTTTCATGGGAATGCTTACTGACTCTTCAGGCCGTTATTCCGTAACTAATAATGATAAGGATCTTGTTGAATACGCTGATGGAAAGCGCGGATACCATATCGAGCTTCATGACTCCAGAAATGGTGACAAAAAGGTGGGCGACTTCTACGTTGACCCTGACACAGGAAAGATCTATAAGCTTGGTTCTGATAAAAAGGCGGTAGAGTACGATTTTTCTGACTTAAAGTAGGGAATAAGGGGCGTGCATGTGCCATAATTTAGGTTTCATTGTATCAGACGCTGTTTATTTCACGCTTTTGGCGCCTTATCAATTGCGGACCGCGATAAAAAATATGTATGTCAAAACAATTTTTTTGCTTTTGACATACATATTTTTTTATGGCACCTGTTTTCTGGGTTGGTTTCTTGACCTGTTTTGTCGTTTTGGACTTTTAGGTCATGTTTTTTCTGTGTTTTTCTTGACCTGTTTTCCACTTTTTGATTTTCAGGTCATGCTTTTTCTTTGCTTTTCTTGACCTGTTTTCCACTTTTTGATTTTCAGGTCATGTTTTCCCTGGATTTTTCTTGACCCGTTTTGCTGTTTTGGATTTTCAGGTCATGTTTTCCCTTGGTTTTTCTTGACCTATTTCGCTATTTTGCATTTTTAGGTCATGTTTTCTTCGGTTTTTTCTTGACCTGTTTTGCCATTTTGCATTTTTAGGTCATGTTTTTCTCGCAATTTTATTTCACCTGAAAATGTTCCGGGTCGGTTTTGGCAAGCATCCTGTCATACTGTTCGTACATTTTCTGGACACTATTTTCAAGGAGATAATAATGTTTGATATATGGCACAAGAAGCACCATAAATGCAAGTGCAAGAACAAGCAGTGATATTTTCTCATATATTACAAATGCCATACAGCCAGCCACTGTAAGTATTGCAAAAAGAAACGTAACTATAAGATGTATAAGTCTTTCGTGCATAAAAAATCCTATCTGAATCAGATGTTTTCTCTGCTCATCGGTAAAATCCAAATCTTCTCTTTTTAATATTTCTTCTATATAATCAAGATATTGTTTTATTCTCTTCGCCATAACTGATCCTCCCCTGCAATTTAAACAGTATCTCATTCCTGTTTTTTACATTATATTTGCCTTATTGAGTAAGTGCTCGAAGGACGCTGTTGCATTATCATAGAAGAAGCTTAGCACGTATGACGGATTTTCTTCCTCATCGGTATCAATTATCATCTGAAAGCATTCTTTTCTTTTACAGGCATCACTGCCATCTCCCATGGTTGTGTTTCCTGCTGCAGAACCAGGGAAGTTTACATAATTCTCAACAACCTTTTCCTTAGGAATTCCGGCATAGAATATGGCACTATTTGCAAATTTCTTCAGTACCTGCCTATACTCCTCTGCACTAAACGGTCTGTCAGGCACCTGTTCTATAAGCCTGTCATCGGCATCATACAATTTGTGCCCCTCAAGCAGGATTGCCTGAATTTCTGCTCCTGTAAATCTAAGATTCATGGTATCTGCATACCTGTCTGTATACATCTCATTCTGGGAATTTTCCGCCTTAACTATAACTCCAGTCAGTGTGAATGTTAGAACAGCCTGCACATTTTCCCTGTCGTCCCAATCTACTGCCTCAATGGTTGCATCATGAAAATCCATGGTGTTTAATTCATTTTCTATACAGTATTTCATTTTTCGCTCCTTATTCTGATTGAACTCAAGCCATGCCAAATATCGTATTTTATAATAGCATCCGCAAAAGACTTTTTCAATAAAAATCCGTTCCTGCATCACCACACCAGACAATAGTTTCTTTCATGATTACGGCTCTCTAACATTGAACATCAGCCCATAATAAATCGCCTACGGCGAGGGCTGACGCTACATGTCTTTAGCTCCAGCACCAACAATTCTTAAGGAAATCTTGAAAGTACTTCCTGAAAACTTCATCAGATGCCACAAAAGCTATATTATAAATAAGAATTTCATTGCAAACTATGACATAACAACCAGATATGTTGCAGTAAAAAGCGCAGATGAACTGACATCTATCCCTATAGGCCAGGCATATTATAAATCTCTCATGAGTCAATTAAAATATTAATTTCCTATTACCTTTCACATATATCTGTAACCTTACCGGTCTGCATATTCATTACACTAGTCTTCTCAGCACTTTTCCACTTTCGGTCTTCTGCAGGCTGTCGACTCTGACGAAATGTTTCGGGATCTCGCAGGCTTCCAGAACATCCGCAAGGCTCTGCCTTATATTTACATAACTCTCATCTGTTTTCTCTGTTTCTGACTCGTAATATGCCCATATAGATTCGTCATCGCCATTTTTAACTGACTTCACAGCTACATTCTTTACCCCGAGATACTTACGCAGGGCTTCCTCAATCTTGTAGGCTGACAGCTTTCTTCCATTTACAACTATTATGTCATCAGCCCTTCCGAGGAAATAAAATCTTCCTTCTTCGTCCTCAAAGCCCAGGTCATTTGTCTTATAAGGTCTTGGAGCACCAATAACGCCAAACGAGTTGTCAACCACAAACACATCGTCCTCTATGCTGACATCCACCTCAGGAAATGGTCTTCCCACCAACCTTGAATCCTCTGTGAATTCTCTGTCGGTGAGATATGTTATATAATTTATCTCTGAGGCTCCGTAATAAACAAGCATGTCACATTCAGGGAAAATCCTCTTTACTCTTGCGGCCTCCTCTGCACCAAAGGACTGTGAGCCGGTGATATAATGCTTTATAGCAGCATTACAGATATTATCAGCCTGCCCTCCGGCTTTCGAATAAGACTTCACCAGAGCCATCATTTTCACCGGGATCAGATATATATAGTTTACATAATTCTCATCTATGCATTTAGCCCAATATCTCGGGTCAAATTTCCTGGTTGTCACGATCCTGCCGCCATCATGCATAAGCCCCATGTACAGGTTCAGATTTCCTGTAAATGACAGGGAACCATGTGTGAACAGCACAGTGTCTCCACCCATGGAAAAAAGCTTATTCTGCACAGGGAAATAATCTGCCCAGCTCTCCATGGTTCTAAATAGCACCTTTGAACTTCCTGTGGTTCCTGATGTCATGACTCCCATCACTGCACCATGAGGAACCTCTATAGACTTTATTGTGTCAAGCTCCTCATTATCAGGATAGCCGCCACATATTACAGGCACCTTCCCGGCCTTCATAATTCCAATAAAATATACAAGCTCCAGGGCAACAGTATCCTTCACTATAAGACATATATCATTTTCAAGAATTATCACGCTTCCCAACTCAGCTGCCACATTTTTTTCTGAATTTCCCGTGCAAATATTTTTTTCTGGACTTCCTGCCAGTATGCCTTTGTACCGATCTGACACGACATCTGCCTGCCTGATAATGTCTCCATAGGTATATATTCTTCCATCTTCTATCAGAGCAACTCTATCAGGTTGAACTGTTTTTATCATTTCATAGTAATTTCTATATTTCATATTTATGTAAACCTCGCTATTCTGTACAAAATTCAGCGAAACATCTCACCTGCTGACGAGCATGGCCGTGCCTATTCCGCCGGCGGCGGCAACTGCACATACTCCGTATCTCGTTTCTGATACATCTGTTTCCGAAACATCTTCACCTTTTACAACAATGTTCCAATCTTTATTGTCCACATCATTATATCCGGCTTCATTATCCACGCTATTATTTGCTGAGACTTCGGCTTCCTCCGCCATCAATTTCTCCATAGCTTTCATGAGATGTAAGGTTATTATGCCTCCGGACGCCCCATAAGGATGTCCGTATGCCAATGCGCCACCAAATACATTTGCATTTGAAAAGTCTTTGTTTACATAACTTTCCATCAACTTATCTATAACTGCAAATGCTTCATTATACTCCCATGCCAATATATCTGAAGCCTTCAGGTTGTTCCTGCTCAAGAGCTTATCTATAGCAGGAACTATACTGACAGGGCTCATATCCGGTGACGCCCCCACAGAAACAATGTCAACTATCTTGAAGGGATGTATGATTTCATTCATGTCCTTGATATATTTTTTATTTTCCTTATACTTTTTCAGAAAACGTTCCGAGCAAAGCAGTACAAATGCCGCCCCATCATTTGTAAGGCATACATTTCCCGCCGTGATATAACTTCCACCGGGAACCAGCGCCGGAAGTCTTGTGAGTAACTTCTCGGATATCCTGTCCCTTATGCCCTCATCCTTTTCAGGATGCTCTTTTCTTGTCAAAGTCATATTTTTATGTTGTTCTGCTTCTGTATTTACACATTTGTCTGTTTCTACATTTACACATTTGCCTGGTTCATCATCCTCCACAGCTCTCCTGCTTCTGTCGTACTCGTAAAAGCTTCCGGCAAGTATGTCATCCAGTTCTCCATTCTCCCTTGCCTGTGCCGCTCTTCTGTGGCTTCTTATGGCATACATGTCAAGCTCATGCCTATCCATGCCAAAGGTTGCGGCACACTTCTCCGCCCCCTTAAACATTGCCAGCTCATCATAGGGTCCCGGCTTAAACTTCGCCACCTTAAATACATTATCTCCGTCCACCGTATAGTCCGGATGTCGTTTATTTATGCGCCTTTCAGGTGCACTTGAGCTGCTTTCAAATCCTCCGGCTATAGCTACATCTGCCATGCCAAGCTCTATCTGCATTGCCGCCTGCATAATGGCTGCAAGCCCGGAGCCACACTGGGAGTCCACTGTCACCACCGGAGTTTTCTCCGGGACCCCTGCCATAAGGGAAGCAAGACGTCCTATATTCCCCCCTGCTCCGATAGCATTTCCTACCGCCACCAGATCTATATCCTCCGGCGAAATGTCGTAGCTGTCCATCACTTTTTTTATTACAAATGCTCCCAGCTCCTCAGCACTTACATTTCTATATATTCCATTTTCAACACCTATGTAGCTTCGTCTGCCACCAAGCAAATATACTTTATCCATTCTCTACCTGCCAAGATCGTAATTTATAGTCCAATGAAAATATACAACTATTTTTCCCTTTCCGCAATTATATAACATTATCATTTTTATAATATTATAGCATTTATCTTAATTTGGATCATAGCTCTTCTATTCCCATATTATCTTTTTTAATACACCATTTTTTCAATACGGGAATTATATCATCTTTTATTCCACCCTAATATCCTTACAAATTCCTCAAAGACTCAAAGGTTTTCCTCAGGTTCAATGTCCCGAAGCCGTAATACCTGTCCGGATACCGGCGGCTGTTCTCACGGTCTGCCCCCCTTATAAGGTACTGCCTGATCTGATTGCCGTTTATGTATGGTGACAATCCTCTGTCCCTGGACCACTGCTGCATAAGGGCGGCGGCACCGACTGCACAGGCTGCACTTATCGAGCTTCCGCTTCCGGTAACCTTTGTACCGTAAGGACCCGCTCCGGTGATATTCACTCCGGGAGCTGCAAGATCGGGCTTCACCACCGAATTCGCAGTGTAGCCACGACTGCCATTTACATATATGCTTCCGTCGCTGTAATTATATGCCCCGGAAACTATTGGTGTCACCGCAGTTCCCGGCACCGTCACCGTCCCCCAGGTTACAGGATTGGTAAATACCAGTCCCTCCGGCACAAAACTGCTCACCGGCAGCCATGCCCTGTACTGCTTCTCCACTGTCCCGGTGGCTGTAAGGGTTATCCTGTAAAGTCCTCTTGGGGTGTCAAAGAACCTTACCAGTATCAATTCGTCCCCGGACTGCCCCTCCACAAGAAAATAATCCACATATATGGTTCCCCCGCCGAATATAGGTTTTATTATCTGGCTTCTGTCAAACCGGGGCGGGATACGATCAATTATCTCGCCACCGGCAATATCCATGCCTATAGCATATACTCCGGGAGCCTTTCCCCATATTTCAAGGGTAAATGCAGTCTTCTCCGGCACATTTATCTCTATGACCGCCTGTTCATTTTCCTCTATGTCCCCATCAGTGTGATGACCGGCGGAGCCTTCATTTCCCCCGGCGACACTGACACATACGCCTCTTAATATTCCTATATTATTTATGTATGCCTCAAGGGCCGCACTGCCTGTGTGGCTTCCACTGTTGGTTCCAAAGCCTATAAGTATGGACACTGTTTTCCTTAATCTGTAGGAACACTGGAGGATATACGCAATCGCCAGCATTATATCTGCCTCCGAATAGGCTTCTCCCTGCCTAACTCCGTACAGCTCCTTGAGATTTTCCTTTGCCTTCTTTAACTTCACCACCACAAGGTCGCTGTTTACTGCAATACCGTTATTTCTCCCGGCGGCTATGGAAGCAAGATAATTTCCATGGTTATCCTCTCCACGGAGCACACTGTTTCCTTCCTCAACAAACCTGTTAAGCTGCTCCTCCGTATAATACGTTCCAAAGGGGAATTCTCCGGCATAACTATCACCGGAAGATGAATTAACGCTCTGATCCCATGCATATTTTATCCTGGTTCTGCCGTATTCGTTTAAAAATTCTTCGTTTAAAATATCTATTCCTGTATCAACGATTCCAATGACAATATCCTTTCCGTCAAGTCCAAGAACACTTTCGTTGTCAAGATTTTCCCCGTTGATCATGGACAAAATAGAAGGAGTATTGTAAGCTGCCTCTCCCACCGCCGCGTCCATAGGTGCCAACAGCTTGGGAAATATATTGTATGCCAGGTTCCCGAAGCTCTCCATGTAGTCGCTTCTCTTTTTGGAATAAAGTATTGCATACCTGTTATCAATAAAAAACAGGCAGGCATTGGAATAAATCTCTTCCAATACCTGCCTGTCTCCGTTGTATTCAACTATATAATCTGCATAATCCTCACTGTATACTGCCTCATAGCAATTTTCATTCATAGGTATACCCTCCCTTGAAATCAGTTCACCATAATGGTCATATACAACAAGTATATTTAACCGGCACCTCCGTCATGACTAAACATTATCCAATACACCCCTGACATGTTCAATTACTTAGACGCCTCACTATTCAATTCAGTTGTTTAATCAGGCTATTAAATCTGCCTGCCCAATTTGACTAATCAGCCTTCTTCTCGGCTATATATTTCTTAACCTCTCTCTTTAAGATGTCATACTGGATAGGTCCGGTCTTAAGGATGACTGTATTGAACTCCTTAAGGTCGAAATCATCGCCAAGCTGTCTCTCGGCATATTCCTCAAGCTCAGCCATCTCGTAGTATCCTGTTGAGTAGCTCTGGTATACCGCAGGATCACCTATGATACTGTCAAATATATCCTGGGCAATCTCACCGTTTAAGCCTGACTTGTTAAGATAATCAGCCACATCATCAACTGACCATCCTTCATAATGAACACCTATGTCTATCCTGCCTGTGGCAAGGTAGCCAATCTCATCATTTATCTTGTAAAGCTTTGTAAGCACATCTGCATATTCAGGATTGTCAAATTCATAGCTTCCGATAGAATCATAGCAGGCATACATTGCCCAGCCCTCTTTATATCCAAGGAAATTGTAAAGGGTTCTTACAGGATTTGGATTCAAGGACATATAGTATGCGTTCTGGAACATGTGTCCCGGACATCCCTCATGGGCAAGTGTTGTCCAGAGACCGCTGTCTGCATGGGCTCCATTTACCCTGATTATATTGTGATCCTGATCGTCATATGCCGGCGCCATGTAATAGGCAAGAGTATTCTCAAGGATTGATTCCATTGCCGGATCAAGATTGTCAACATCATATTCTATATTCTTGAAATCAGGATAGTTCTTGGCATTCTTGCTCATAAGCTCGTCTATGATCTCCTTTGAAGTCATACCCTCTGTGGAGAACAATGTATCTGAATTCTCAACAAAATACTCGTAAGCCTCCTGATTTTCACCGTAAAGTGCATACATATCAATGAACAACTGGTTAAGGTTGTCATCCAACATGTTGATAACCTCTTCCGGGGTCTTCTCTGTGCCTGTGTAATATTTAAGAAGATACTCGTAGTAATCCTTACCGCCGTCGTAGTAGCATATTCCAAGATCATTCTGACCGGTTCCCTTAAGGGATGTAAGCACATCCTTTACATTCTGATATGCAGGAAGAAGACTGTTTAAGACTGCTTCCTTATTCTGTGCCTTGAAATCTGCCTTTTCCTCATCTGTAAGGAAATCAAGGGCGTCAATATTGGAGTCAAATACTGTGATCATGAAATGATCATCTGTCTTCTCAAGGAAGGTATCACACTGCTCGATAACCTGGTCGCACACGTCATCTGACATGAAGTAGCCCTTCTCTGATTTAACCTTTTCAAAATCAAGATAAGAGTTAAAGTAATCCGGCACCATATTTATAAGCTGGATATAACGCTCTACATCACCCTTATCATCAAATCTGTAATCTGTGAAGTTGGTGGCAAGATTCGCCTGGAGTCCTCTCATAGGGGAAAACGGCTCCATCAGGTAGATATTGTCATATGCCATATCTGTAACTGTCAGATACTCGTCAAGCATGTCATAGGTAAGTCTCTGGTCAGCAGTCAGTGCCTTGTAGCTGAAGCCCTCAAGCTCTGCCTTAAAATCTGCATATTTCTTACGATCTGCAGCAACAGCCTCATCAGACATATCAGTATCTCCAAGGGACACCTCAGGCTCCTCTATTCCCATTGCTTCACCGTCTTTTATGCTGTAGTTATATGAAATAGTATCTGTTGTAACCTCAGCCTTGTAGTACCTGTCCAGGAACTCGTCGAACTTTGCCTGTTCCTCAGGATCCTCCTGATACTGGCTCATATCCTCTGTTGTTATCTCTTCTGTGTCTTCATGGCTATCTGTCTCTGTGGTCACAGCAGCCTCTGTGGTCTTATCATTGATGGATCCCTTTACATTTTCCTTGCCACAGGCAGCCATTGAAAACATAAGAACGGCACTTAAAACAAGTGCTGTGCCTTTCCTTATCTTACTTATCAGATTTTTCTTATACATATTTCATCTCCGTTTTCATTTGATACGGCTGTCATATTTCATAAACATCACTGCCGTTACAGAATATATTCAAGTTATATTCTATCCATAAAATTATCCTAATATGCCATATGCGTCAAGTACTATTTTTATTCCGATGAGGATGAGGATACATCCTCCAGCTATCTCTGCCTTCTTCTCGTATCTGCCACCGAATATACTTCCTATCTTCACACCAAGGGCAGATAACACAAATGTGGTGGCACCGATAAATGATACGGCAGAAGCTATATTTACCTTAAGGAATGCAAATGTAACTCCAACCGCCAGAGCGTCTATTGAGGTGGCAACCGCCATGAGCAGCATGGTCTTAAAGCCCATATCATTGTTAAGCTTCTCCTCTTCTCCGAAAGCCTCACGGATCATATTTGCACCTATGATAGCCAACAGAACAAATGCTATCCAGTGGGAGCACTTTGTTACCATGTCAGCAAGAAAACTTCCAAGGAAATATCCGATAAGTGGCATTAATGCCTGAAAGCCGCCAAACCAGGCTCCTGCAATGCACATATGCTTTGCCTTGATCTTGCCAAGGGACAATCCTTTACATATGGACACTGCAAATGCGTCCATGGATAAGCCTACCGCTAAAATAAAAAGTTCTGTTATCTTCATAAATTCTCCTCTTCCTATCAGTATTGTAACTATGTCTGCGACATCATTACAATAAATAGAGCAGCAACCATTACAAATTGCCTACGGCAAGGGTTGCTGCAGCGTAACGATGTCTGCGACATCATTACAATAAATAAAAAAAGACTCAAGGGACAGCAAACAAGCTGTCTCTTAAGTCTCATCATTTACAGTAATACCAGGTATAAATACCATTATGTTGATACTACAACATTGTCTCCAATGCTGACTACTCCCTTACGGACTTCGTAGATTGTATCATAATGATAAACTTTTATCAAGAAGTTTTTCAAGAGCATATATTTTATTAAAGCATCTTTAAGCATTTCCTCTTCGAAACTGCTCCTGACTACTTCCTTTAAATCCTGCTCCTAGCCCGGAAGTCTCTCCACACCACGCATTTCGATAAGTGGGCTTCCTGTGCCTCTTATATAATCTCCGGTGATGGTCACTCTTCCGATATTATCATCCCTTGGAATCTGGTACATGATATCCAGCATAAATTTCTCAATAATGGCACGAAGGGCTCTGGCTCCGGTCTTCTTCTCCATTGCCTGGGCAGCGATCTCTTCATATGCCGAATCATCAAAGCAAAGGTCTACTTCATCCAAGGCAAGAAGCTTCTTGTACTGCTTAAGGATGGCATTCTTAGGCTCCTTAAGTATCTTCACATACATATCCTTGTCCAGAGCGTCCAGTGTAAAGAGTATCGGAAGTCGTCCGAGGAACTCAGGTATCATTCCGAATTCCCTTAAGTCGTCATTTGTAAGCTCCCTTAAGAGATTTGGGTTATCGTCGTATTTGTCCTTAAGATCTGCCTTAAATCCCATGGAAGCCTGCTTGTTAAGTCTTTCTTTTATTATCTCCTCAATATCAGGGAATGCTCCGCCACAGATAAACAGGATATTTCTTGTGTTGATAGTGGTAAGGGGAACCATTGCATTCTTGCTTCCTGAGCCTACCGGCACCTCCACATCAGCTCCCTCTAAGAGCTTAAGGAGTCCCTGCTGTACTGATTCTCCGCTGACATCACGGCTGTTTGTATTTCTCTTCTTGGCGATCTTGTCTATCTCGTCGATAAATACTATTCCTCTCTCAGCCTTCTCCACATCATTGTCTGCCACTGCAAGAAGCTTTGAAAGCACGCTCTCCACATCATCACCGATATAGCCTGCCTCTGTAAGGGTTGTGGCATCGGTTATGGCAAGAGGCACATTTAACAGCTTCGCTATGGTCTTAACAAGGTAGGTCTTACCACAGCCTGTAGGTCCCACCATGAGCATGTTGGACTTTTCTATCTCAATATCATCCATTGTATTGGTAAGGACTCTCTTGTAGTGATTGTACACTGCAACGCTTATTACCTTCTTGGCATACTCCTGACCTATTACATACTCGTCAAGCATTGCCTTGATCTTATGAGGTGCAGGTATGGTCTGGAGTGTAAGCTCCGGCTCCTCCTTCTTAGGCTTTGCCGCCTTCTTCTTCACCTTCTGCTTATCCGGTATGTCATTCTTGAAAAGCTGTGACATATCAAGATTGCCCATATTTGAAAGATTTGACAGGTCAAGGAACTGCATGCTTCCAAGACCGCTGTTGTTGAAATTGTCAAATGTCTTCTGCATGCAATCGGGACATATGCTTATGCCCCCCGGCATATCGATAAGCTTTCCCGCCACGCTCTCCGGTCTTCTGCAGAGATAACAGTACTTCTCGTACTCGTCATCCTTATCATTTTCATCTTTATTGTCTATATTGTCATTGTAATTTTCTGACATGTTATCCTCCGGTTTTCTGTTTCTTCTGATTTATCACTATGCCTTACATCTTAACATTTTTCTCTTAAGACAGCAATAGCCCGATATCACCAATAATTGACATCGGGCTATAAAGCGTATCATGTTTTCTGCAAATTTTATTACAGAGCCTGCTCTCCACGCTCTCCTGTACGGATACGGACAACATCTGCAACATCATATAAGAAGATCTTACCATCACCGATCTTACCGGTTGATATCTTCTCGCAGACCTTAAATACAACCTTGTCTGCAACATCATCGGTAACTATTGTCTCGATCTTAACCTTCGGAATAAGATTTACAACATACTCACTGCCTCTGTAGGTTGTCTTGTAACCCTTCTGATTACCATAACCCATAATGTTTGACACCATGGCACCGGTTGATTCACACTCATCTAAGATAGACTTTACATCATCAAGTTTCTCTGAACGAACAACAATCTCTACTTTCTTCATAATTCAGGTCCTCCTGTTATTTCATATTGATCTGCCTGACAATATTGTCTGTGAAATTCCGGCAGATATGTTCCCTTTACACAGTCACACTATCCAACTGCTGACAATATTTTAGCATAGGAAAATCCAGAATTCCACAAATTACCAAAAGACAGAATAATTAAATAATTATCTAATGTAGCAGTAAAATATTTGCCTTTTTTCCCCGCAGATCACTTAATATTATTAAGTTCCCATCGATGTATCACTCTGTAATTTCCTGACTCTTTTTATGAACTTTCCCGGCGTAGTACCCATTATCTGTTTAAATTCATTCTGATAATGAGACTGATCCACGAAGCCACATTCCTCCATATAGGAGCTGATATCATCATATGGATAGGAACGGATCCTGTTTACTGTGGTCTCCACTCTCTTCACCCGGCAGTACAACTTGGGATCCTCCCCAAGCTCAGCCATGAATTTTCTCCTTATGGTTCTCTCGGTATAATCAAACAACTCTGTAAGCTCCGACACCCTAACCTTTCCGTTTCTAAGAGATATATGTGTTGTAATGGAAAGCACTGTGCTGTCTATGTGCTTCGGTTCAATACAGTCCCTTAATATAGAAATAACCTTCTCTGCCCATGTTCTGAAAACATCCTGTCCACCATTATTGACCCAAATATCTAACCGCTCTCCTGTCCGGGATGCATTGTCCAACTCTGCAGACATCTTCTTATAGGAAGTATCTCTACCTATAGCCGTCCTTATCGCCGATATATCCTCCTCCCTCATGGAGTATCCGAAGGGAAGCTGCAATACCACAAAGCTTTTTATTCCTTCTTTATATGTAATGGCTTTTTTCATTCTGCCCAACGGAATTATGTCAACCAATCCCTCTGCAAATACCACCATTATCCCCTGAAGGAGCTGGCAATAAACCGTATATTCCTTAACTCCCGCTCCGGCATATGCGGTATACCAGTCTGTTTCGCAGCCGATCATGGGCAATTTCTCATTAAAGAAAAGCTCTGAATTGTATTTTATGTTCTTCTGGTATATGTCCTCTGCGTAAAACATAATAAAATATACTCTCCTTCAGTGTTCTCTTTATATTATTAAGTCTCTGCTTAATAAATAAAGGTTAATAAATACATGTCCGATTTTTACAATATTTTACCATTTCACAGTCATATACTCAACCTAAATTTAAACAATGCGATGCACAAAGACGTGTCAGAGTTCCCGCCCGGAATGTGACATGTCTTATTTTTTTGTATCGTTGTAAACCCCTGATCCATTGCCCCAGGCAAAATACAAATGGATCGGCGGTGGGAAGAAGAAGGAGGAATTATTATGGATAACTCAGCAATCTTTGCAGTATGGTTCCTTATAGGAGCCGCGTTGGTATTCTGGATGCAGGCTGGTTTCGCAATGGTTGAAACAGGATTTACCAGAGCCAAGAACGCAGGAAACATCATCATGAAAAACCTTATGGATTTCTGTATAGGTACGGTGGTGTTCATCATCATTGGATTTTCACTTTTACTTGGTGAAGATATTGTAGGCATAATCGGAAAACCTGGATTTGACATTTTCACAGATTATGCAAATTTTGATTTTTCAAACTTCGTATTTAACCTTGTGTTCTGTGCCACAACCGCTACTATTGTTTCAGGTGCCATGGCAGAAAGAACAAAATTTATTTCATATTGTGTATATTCAGCTATCATCTCTGCTGTAATATATCCTATCGAAGCCCACTGGGTATGGGGCGGCGGCTGGTTAGCAAACCTTGGCTTCCACGATTTCGCCGGTTCAACATGTATCCACATGGTAGGTGGTATCTCAGCCCTTATCGGTGCTGCTTTACTTGGACCTCGTATCGGTAAGTTCGACAGAGACAAGAACGGTAAGGTAACTAGGGTAAATGCTTTCCCTGGTCATAACCTTCCACTTGGTGCTTTAGGTGTATTCATCCTCTGGCTTGGCTGGTACGGATTTAACGGTGCAGCCGCAACAACTGTTGCGGAGTTAGGTTCTATCTTCCTTACAACAACTATTGCTCCTGCCATTGCAACAGTAGTTTGTATGATATTCACATGGATCAAATATGGCAAGCCTGATGTATCAATGTGTCTTAATGCTTCACTTGCAGGTCTTGTAGCTATCACAGCTTCATGTGATGTTACAGACGCTCTTGGTTCTACTATAATCGGTGCTGTTGCCGGCTTACTTGTAGTATTCGGTGTATGGCTCCTTGACCACAAGCTTCATATTGATGACCCTGTTGGTGCTGTTGCAGTTCACTGCTTAAATGGTATCTGGGGTACTATTGCAGTAGGTTTATTTGCAACTGATACAGCTCCTGCATTTGCAAGAGGATTTGGTGATGGCGTTACATATGGTGCAAACCAGATATGCGGCAAGGGTCTCTTCTACGGCGGTGGCTTCCACTTACTGGGAGTACAGTTGACAGGTCTCTTCTCCATCGCAGCATGGACAGCCGTAACTATCACAATCGCATTCCTTATTATCAAGGCTACTCTCGGACTCAGAGTTACTGAGGAGGAAGAGATCGAAGGTCTTGACATTAAGGAACATGGTCTTCCATCAGCATACGCTGACTTCACCATCAACAAGTAGGAATTCCATAATAAATACCTTTATAAATCATTACAAAAGTAAGCCCCGGTGGATTATTCCCCGGGGCTTATGTTTTATCTTTCTACAACGTCTTCCTTATAATGTCTTTATCACAATATCTTCCTTATATCAAATTCCAGAATTTCCTTGCGGAATATATAGTTTATATCACTGTCGCTGTATCCCTTGTTGCATATACTTTCCATTATATCGTTATCCCTGTATATCCTTCCCGGTATCTTGCCGTAATTCTTAAGTTCTCTCTTTCTGTCTTCAAATGAAATAATGTCTGCCACCTGTATCACCCCATATCCGCCATGCCACAGGCATGATCTTACTATGGCTTACACTGTATAAGCACAAGCCTCTGCTTCTGTTTTTTTGAGCTACGGAGTCTATTATAGCACAGTCCCCCCTGACAGCCACACACAAACTGCAACTTCTAAGAATATGAAGTAAACCCTTTCCTAAACTTAAAAAAATTCCCTGAACATACATCCGGGGAATTCTTTTATTAAGTATTGTATTATATTAAAGACTACTGATTAAAGATTAACTGAACCAGACTCGCCATCTGCTGTATAGTATGCAACACTCTTCTCTGGCTGGTAGTAAACCTTTAAGTCCTTAACGGCCTTACCTGCAAGGCTTTCCTTAACCTTCTCAACGATTGAAGCGATCTCAATCTGACCACCTGCGAACTCAATGAATACTGTTTCACTTGTCTTAACTGCTGCCTTCTTGGCAGGTGCCTTCTTAGCAGGTGCTGCCTTCTTCTCTTCAGCCTTTGGAGCCTCAGCCTTAACTGCTGTCTTCTTAGGAGCTGCTGCCTTAGCAGGTGCTGCCTTCTTCTCTTCAGCCTTTGGAGCTTCAACCTTAGCTGCTGTAGCCTTTGGAGCCTCAGCCTTAGCTGCTGCCTTCTTGCTTGCTTCAACCTTGGCAACTAAATCTGCTGGAGTTGCCTTAACAACCTTCTTAGCGTCTTCTGTCTTCTTTGCTGTAGCCATTATCTAATCCTCCATAATAATTATTATATAACTTAAAAATTTTATATGCTTCAAGTTACCTTGATAATACCTTATTTCCGGGCTTTTTTCAATAATGCTGCTTTTTTTCTCCCTTTTTACCTAATAGTCAGACATTTTTGACAGATATCTGTCAAAATTACCATAGTTTCGGGGGTAATATATTTTTTAGTGGTTTTTTTTTGTGACTTTTGTATAACAAAAAGCCCTAATTCATAAGAATATTCACCACTTCATTGAGTTTCATTCCATTCGATCCTTTAATAAGTACCACATCCTCAGGCTTCATAATGGCCATAAGATATATGGACACCTCCTCGTTGTCGCTGAATGAATATGCCTTGCAGTATGAATCCGGGCACTCGTCTATGGCTTTCTTAATCTCCATGGAATCCTTACCTACTACTACAACCTCATCTATCTTCTTGTCTCTTATATACTCACCCAGTTCCCGATGATACTTCCTGCTGTTCTCACCCAGCTCAAACATATCTCCAAGAACCGCTATCTTCCTGCCCTCACATTTGTAATCGCAGAGAACATCAATGGCAGCCCTCATTGAATCAGGACTTGCATTGTAAGCATCATCAATTATGGTATATCTTCCCTCAAGCTTCAGCACTCTCTGTCTTATTCCATAGAAATCCTTGAAGCCCTCACTTGCCACTTCCATAGGTATCCCCAGAAGATATGCCACAGCTATTGCCGCAAGGGCATTTCTTACGTTATGTCTTCCCATTGTGGCAAGGCACACATCAACAGACTCTCCGTCGTGCAGGCACTTGAAATATGTGTGTCCCTGCTTTGCTACTATATCAGTGGCTCTGAAATCATTTTCCTCACCACAGCCAAAGGTTATGGTCTTATAGTCAATCCTGCCCTTAACCTCGTTAAGAAGAGGATCATCACCGTTTAAGAGCATTATTCCCCCTTCTTTCATGTGGCTGGCTATCTTAAGCTTCTCATTTCTGATATTCTCCTTGGAACCCATATGCTCAATATGAGCAACACCTATAATAGTAACAACGCATATACTTGGCATTACCATTCTTGAAAGACGCTCCATCTCTCCCGGCTCCGAGATACCCATCTCAATAACTGCTGCTTCATATCCCTTGTCAAGCTCTGACAATGTTACAGGAACTCCCACCTGAGAATTTCTGTTCTCCTTTGTATGGAAGCACCTCTTTGATGTACTGATGGCTGCAGTTATCATTTCTCTGGTAGTTGTCTTACCTACACTTCCGGTAACCCCTATATAAGGCATATCGTCATACCTTTTTCTTATGTATAATCCGATATCCTGAAGTGCATCACGGGTATTGTCTACCCTTATGTAAGCCTTATCCGACTCCACTATTCCGTCATGCTCCGATGTAAGGGTGGCGGCACCGACTTCCATTGCCTTATCGATGAATATATGACTGTCTACCTTCTCTCCCAGAAGTGGTACAAACAGATCTCCTGCCTTTATCTTTCTTGAATCCGTACAGATATCAAGAAGCTCCGTATCTTCATTTCCTGAAAGCAGTTCACCACCGGTGGCTTTCAGTATATCCCTAACAGTAACATTAACCATATCTGTCTCCTTGTACTGAGTATCATTTTTCATTTATTTTTTGACATTTTTCAACGTGTGCCAATCATTATAGCACCTCTGGAGGAAAATGTATATCTAAGAATTATCTCTATTGTACTTATCCCAGAAATTCTCCAGAAGTCTCCGGACATTTCCCCGGTTACAGGTAAGGTGATCGTTCCATTCTATTGGAAATAATTCCGTATACTCCCTGTAGGCAAATCTCTCATCCAGAAGAGCAATAACTCCCATGTCCTTCTCAGTCCTTATGACTCTTCCTGCTGCCTGGAACACCTTGTTTATCCCCGGATACTGATATGTATACCTGAATCCGTCCCTGCCGTTTCTGTCAAAGAAATCCATCTGTATCTGTCTCTCGTTACATACCTGTGGAAGACCCGGTCCTACCACCACTGCCCCCACAAGGCTTTCACCTGTAAGATCTATTCCCTCGGAGAATATGCCTCCCATTATACAAAACGCCAGTATGTCATTTCTCCTGTCAAATTCCTCAAGGAACTCCTCTCTCTCAGTCTCGGTCATTGCCGGGCTCTGGGTCATCACATGATAATCTCCCACTCCTTCTTCTTCGGTAATGTCGTAAAGCTTCTCCAGCATATTGTAAGAGGGGACAAATACCATATAATTCCCCTTATGGGCGTCCACAATTTTCCTTATATATTCAAATATATGAAGATATTCATTTTTGTTGCGTCTGTTGTACCGGGTTGTTACATCTCTTCCCAGCAATATCCTTCTTTTTTCCCTGTCAAATGGGGATGGTATATATATTGCCCTGTCACTTTCCGAATCTGACAGCATTTCCTTATAATATTTTACAGGAAGTATGGTTGCCGAGAAAAATACCGTGGCAATGCCCCTGCTCATACACAGGGAGAGATTTGCCGAGGGCTTTATGCAATACAGCTTCACCATGAACCTTCCGTCAGAAAGAAGCTCATCGTATATTACATAATTTTCATCCACCAGATCCCTGATGTTTAAAAAGGTATTGATCTTAAAATAAAACTCCATTACCTCTTTGCGTTCTTTTATATGCCTGTGATCCTCAAGAAATGTCTCAAGAGCGGAATACAGGTTCATCAAGGCAAATTCCAGATCTCCTATGGAAGCAAGCTCCATATAGTCAAGCCCCACAAGCTGCCGTTTCAGAGCCAGGAACTCCCTGTTGCACCGGTCAATGGCTCTGGTGGTCTTAACGCTGTAATTCTTTATTATCTTCTTTGCTTCAAGGAAATCTTCTTTTATGAGCACGGCACTGTACATGGAGGAAGCCCTGTCCACAAGGTTATGGGCCTCATCCACCAAAAAAACGTATTTTCCCGCCTGTCCGTCATCCTTTGCAAAAAATCTTTTAAGGTTCACCCGGGGATCGAACACATAATTGTAATCGCATATTATCCCATCGGCAAATAAGCTTGCGTCCAGACTAAGCTCAAAGGGGCACACCTTATACCTCTCTGCATATCCTGCCACGCAGTCCCTGTCTATTACATTTTCATTTTTCACCATTTCATAGAGAGCATTATTTACCCTGTCATAATGACCTTTGGCGTAGGGGCATTTCTCCGGGTCACAGTTCATCTCATCTAAAGGACACGCCTTTTCCTTGGCGGTTATGATAACTGTCTTAAAGTACAGCCCCTTATCCCTTAACACAGCAAATGCATTTACCGCAACGCTCTTTGCTATGGTCTTGGCTGTAAGATAAAACAGCTTCTCCGTAAGCCCTGTGGCAAATGATTTCACCGTGGGAAATATGGCTGCCATGGTCTTGCCGATTCCGGTAGGTGCCTGAACAAACAAATGCTCCCCATTCTTTATGGTGTTATAGACACAGGCGGCCATGTCCTTCTGTCCCTTCCTGTAGGAATACGGAAATTCCAGATTCTCAATGGAGCTGTTTCTCTCCTTACTGTGTTCCAGGGCAAGCTTTATCCACATGAACATCTTGTCCATAAGCTCTGTGTACCATTGCTCCAACTCACCAACGGTATAAAGCTCTGAAAATCTTTTTATTTCTTCGCTTTCCAGGTTTACATAAGTAACCTGTACTGAAATATCCTTAAGTTTATTTTTCAATGCCCATATATATGCATAGCACTTAGCCTGGGCAAGGTGTACTGTCTCCGGCTCTTCTATGTCATCCAGTTTTCTGTACACACCCTTTATCTCGTCTATCATGTAATCAGTGTCCGCATTTTTGTTGCTTCTCTGATCTATGATACCGTCAGCCCTGCCCTCAACCACAAGACATATATCCTCCCTTGTGACGGCATGCTTGAGAGAAACTTCTGCATCATAATAAGACCCTGCCATTTTCTGAAGCTTTCTATGGATACGGCTTCCCGCATTCATGGCTTCCTTTGACAGAGTCCCACTACTACCATCGCTTATGTCTCCACTGCGAAGGATAAATTCTACAAGTTTTCTTACCGAAATACTTATGTCAACCATTTATCTGTATACGATCTTTACAGCCAGATCATCTGCTGTATCCTTGTCCTTTAATAATTCTACGATCTTAAGTCCAAATTCTATAGATGTTCCCATGCCTCTGCTGGTCACTACATTTCCATCTGTAACAACCGGATCTGTAAGGAACTCTCTGCTGTTAAGCTGTCCCTCCATTCCCGGATAGCAGGTGGCCTTCTTATCCTTAAGTATTCCAAAGCTTCCGAGGGCTGTAGGTGCTGCACACACTGCTGCCACAAGCTTTCCTGAGTTATACTGGCCGGTCACGATCTCCTTAACCTTATCACTGGCGATGAGATTGGTAACTCCCGGCATTCCACCCGGAAGGATAACAGCGTCTGCGTCGCCACCGATCTCTGATATCTTCTCGTCCATCTTGATGGTTATGTTGTGGCTTCCCACTGCATAGTCCTCATCATATACCGATACCATTCTGCAGTCTATTCCTGCTCTTCTTAAAAGGTCAACTACTGTAAGTGCTTCTACTTCTTCATATCCGGTTGCAAATAACATTCTTGCTATCATCAGTCTTCCTCCTTCTTAATCTTTTTTATACTCATGTATCTTCTGTTTTAGTTCAATATCTTTGCCATAAGATCTGGAATATCCTCTTATCTCGATGTCTCTGCCATGAAATCTGCGATATCATCTTATCTCAATGTCTTTTCAATGAAATCGGGAATATCTGCCTTATCCATAGTACTCAAAGCACTGTTCTGATATGCTCCTTCTCCGGTGACATCCCTTACAAACCAGGATGGGGCTTTGAATTTCTCAGCCCACTCCAGCGACGGAAACTCCACCTCTGCATATACAAGTCCCTTGAAATCCCCTTCAAATATATCAAGCTCTACCTTAAGTCCCGCATCAACATCCTTATCCCCGCAGCCACCGTCGGTATCTGTAACAGGGATTATATAACGCTTCTTTAATATTACATTTCCATCAGCTTTTTTTACAAGACTTTCATATTCCGCTCTGTCCATGTCCAGCTCGAATTCTTCTCTTTCTATTAATCCCTTTGACTTTACTGTAAGGATATACCTGTCATCCGATCTTCTGACTCTTATCACAGGACTTGTGGATATATATGCCTGTTCAAGGCTCTTACACCTGTAGCTGTCAAGCTTATCAGGCAATGTATTTACAATATATTTCTTTTCTATCTCCATATCTGTCTCCTTACCGGATATTACATGCTTTTAATGGGCATATTATGACATTAGCATATTTTTATACGGATACCCGCATATCCACCTTGCCGGCATCTGCCCGTTTACTATTTTCATATTTACAGGCTTCCCGGTGGTATATCGGATATATTTGCCTTGCTCATGATAGCCCTGTTGATATATACAAACGAAATTATCAGCGTAATAAACGTCATAAGTGAAGGTCCTATAATATATCCTGCTGTGGTATTGACCGCTGTAAGCAGGAATGAAAGTGTCTGTCCGAATATACATATCTTATATACCTGGGCAAATTCATACCCGGTATTAAACCTCATTGCAAGAGGCCTTGCAATTATTGTAAACACCAGTGCAAGGAAAAGTATCTTCACTGCCTTTGATACCATCACAAATAATGCCACAAATATTATATACATGTAAAACTGAGGCACCATGGTACTTAAACCCTGATTATCAAAGTCTCCCCAGAACAGGTCAGACAGTTTATAATCAAAATAGGTATACTGCATGCCTGTACTCTTTAAGCCCATGATCACATTTGAACTGCCAAAGGCAATATATATTCCATCGGAATTTATGTCGTCAAGGGTTATGTCTGTGTAATCTGTGTTCACATATATAGTAGCACTTCCAACATCCATGGAAAATTCATCCTCCATGTCAAGGGTTCCGTCCTGATATGTGAATTTAGGCATACTGTTTAGGATGAGATTTTCAAATCCACCAATCCTGGCAACATAGGTTATGGCATTTATTCCAAATTCTATGAAAGCCAGAAGGAAGGAAATTAAAATCATATAGGTTACTACCTTACCTGTGCTAAGCTTAACAAGTTCGTCATAATTCTTAGGACTTGTTATAGCTATTGACAGTCTGTCTATAAGCCTTAACTTATTTTCATTTGCAGGAGTTTCATTCATTATATAATCTCCAATCTCTTTAACGCATTGTATATGCCATCGTCAATGGCGTCCTCTGTGACCATCATGCACTTCTTCTTAAGCTCCTCAGGTCCTTTTGCCATTATAATACTATTAGGCACATAACTCAACATCGGGGCATCATTGTTACCGTCTCCGAAAGCGTAGGCATTTGTAAGAGGCAGGTCAAATCTGTCAAGGAGCGCCTGTATTCCGGTGGCCTTGCTGAACCCCTTTGGCACTATCTCACAGAAATTCCCTTCTCTGTCAATGTAATCGAAATATGGTTCTATGGCATTTTTAAAGCCCTGAAGATCACTCTTTTCATCATACCAGCAGCAGAACTTATCAAATATAAATCTGCCGTCCTCTATATCTTCTCCTACATTTATGCCGTTATTCCTGAAATATCCTACCATTTCCTTTAACAGCTCATTGTCCTTGTTACAGCCGTCCAGATACACACCGTCTGTATGTTCATAAAGCCCGTACATCCTGCTTTTTCTGCATATCATAGCTATATCATGGCACAGTTTTCTGTTGAGTTCATTGTGGAAGATGACTTGATCTCTGTAGCTTATATATGTTCCACAGCCACATACAAAACCATCGAAGCCTGCCGACTTTATCTCTTCGGTTATATTGCACATGACTCTGCCGGTATTTATAAATACAAGATGGCCATTTTCCCTTGCCTGCCTTAGTGCCTTTTTTGCACTTTCAGGGAAATATCTTCTTCCGTCCTCGGTAATAAGGGTTCCGTCAATATCGAAAAAAAGTAATTTTGTATCCTTGTTTACGCTATAATTCTCTGCCATATAAAGCTGCTCCTTTTTGAATATCAGTCCATTTAAATCCGGCTGACTTTAAATGTCCGTTTTTTATTTAACGTCTGACACAACCTTTTTTCCTGAAAAACTTTACATCTGCTTCATAAGGTCGATCATCTCAAGGGCACCCATTGCACAGTCATATCCCTTATTTCCTGCCTTGGTGCCGGCTCTTTCTATTGCCTGTTCAATATTCTCTGTTGTAACAATACCGAACATTACAGGTATTCCTGACTCAAGGCCAACTGCCGCAACACCCTTTGATACTTCATTACATACATAATCGTAATGGCTTGTGGCACCTCTTATTACTGTTCCGAGACAGATCACTGCGTCGTATCTGCCGCTCATAGCCATCTTCTTGGCTGCAAGTGGGATTTCAAATGCTCCCGGCACCCATGCTACTGTAATGTCATCAGGGTTTACGTCATGTCTTAAGAGTGCGTCCTCTGCACCGCTTACAAGCTTTGATACTATAAATTCGTTAAATCTTGCTGCAACAATTCCAATCTTTGCACCATTTGCTACCATTTTTCCTTCTAATTTTTTCATGATTTTTATCTCCTTTTTAATTATTGGCACGGCTCACGAAGTGATGGCGTGCTGTCTTTTTTATGTGTTATTTGACAATTTTTTAATTATATTTTTGTTTAGCAGCGTATTTTGTAATATAACGCCATACACGCTCATTTTCTATTCCCTTTGCTCGCTTTTTAACGGCAGTCGCCCAAACTCACCCTTCGGGTTCAAACATTGGCTTTGTGCCTAAAGCTTCCCAAGACTCATAACGAAAATTTCGCTATGGTATGGACTTATATATTACAAAATCGCTGCTCATATACACTTTTGATCATATCTATATACGAGCTTCTATGATGTAAAATATTTATAACATCATATACTTGGTAATGATTTTGTTTATATTGCATTTCACTAGTTTACATAATACAGTTTTGTATAATGTGGTTTACATAATACCAAACTTTACAATCCTATATTTTATACGTTATCTAAGATATGGCCCATCTTTTCTTTCTTGGTTTTGAGGTAGAACTCGTCAAATTTGCCCGGCTCCATCTCGATAGGGACTCTCTCTACGATCTCAAGGTTGTAGCCTGAAAGACCGTATACCTTAAGCGGATTATTGGTGAGAAGTCTGAGTTTTCTTATTCCGAGATCCACAAGTATCTGGGTACCGATAGTATAATCTCTTGCGTCCTCAGGGAAGCCAAGCTTGAGATTTGCCTCAACTGTATCAAGTCCCTGATCCTGAAGCTCATAGGCTTTTATCTTATTAATAAGACCTATGCCTCTGCCCTCCTGTCTCATGTAAAGAAGCACGCCTCTGCCCTCTTTTGCGATCATTTTCATGGCGGCGTCATACTGCTGGCCGCAGTCACATCTTGCTGAGCCAAGGGCATCTCCTGTAAGACACTCTGAATGTACACGACATAGAACAGGCTCGCCGTCTGTTATATCTCCCTTAACAAGAGCCACATGGTGCTCACCGTTTAACTTATTGATATATCCATAGATGGTGAACTCGCCATATCTTGTAGGCATTTTTGCCTTGGCAACACACTCAACGAACACCTCATGTTCTTTTCTGTACTGGATAAGCTTTGCTATGGTTGAGATCTTGAGTCCATGCTCCTTTGCAAATGCAATAAGGTCATCCTTTCTTGCCATGGTTCCGTCATCCTTCATGATCTCACAGCAGAGACCGCAAGGCTTAAGGCCCGCAACCTTACATAGATCTACTGTAGCCTCTGTATGGCCATTTCTCTCTATGGTTCCACCCGGTACGGCTGTAAGCGGGAACATGTGTCCAGGTCTTCTGAAGTCTGCCGGCTTTGCGTCATCTGCCACAAATGCTCTGGCTGTTATGCCTCTCTCTTCTGCTGAGATACCTGTTGTTGTGCTTACATGATCTACAGACACTGTAAATGCTGTGCAGTGATTATCTGTATTTGTTATACACATCTGAGGAAGGTTAAGCTTATCTGCGTACTCACCTGCCATAGGCATGCAGATAAGTCCCCTTGCGTATTTTGCCATAAAGTTTACATTCTCGGTCGTGGCAAATTCAGCAGCACATATAACGTCTCCTTCATTTTCTCTGTCCTCGTTATCGAGCATTACTACTACTTTTCCTGCCGCAAGATCTGCAGCAATTTCTTCAATACTGTTAAATTCCATGTCTGTTCCTTTCTTTATCTAAATATTGATTTATTTTATTTATGAAATTATTTTTATTTGTCGATCTGCTTTTATTTGCCGATCTATTTTTATTTATCAGTCCACTCTTATTCATCAGACTATTTTTATCGACCTGCTTTAATTAACGATTCATCTGTATTTGGACATATCTAAGACATTATCTATCAGGCAAATCCGTTTTCAGCAAGGAAGCCCATGTCAAGCCCTCCGCTGCTTTTCTTGCTTGGTTTTTTTTCTGTGCCACCGGTCATCTCATCAAAATGTAGCAGCTTATCCACGTATTTACCTACTATGTCGTTCTCCAGATTAACCACTGTGCCGGGCTTCCCCTTTAGCAGTGTGGTTTCTTCGGCGGTATGAGGTATTATTGATACCTTAAAACAGGTGTCATCCACATATGCTACCGTAAGGCTTATTCCGTCTATGGTTATTGAGCCTTTTTCAATGATATATTTCAGAAGTTTCCTGTCACAATCCACTGTAACCCAGACTGCATTATCCTCTCTCTTCATTTCCCGGATGGTACCTGTGCCATCTATATGTCCTGAAACTATATGTCCGCCAAATCTGCCATTTGCACTCATGGCTCTTTCAAGGTTTACATAACTTCCAGAGCTTAATTTTCCAAGATTACTCCGTCTTAAGGTCTCAGGCATTACATCTGCGGTAAAACCATCGGAAGACATTGCGGTCACTGTAAGGCAAACGCCATTTGTAGCAATGCTGTCTCCCACCATGGTTCCTTCAAGAACCTTTGAGGCCTTGACCATCAGCTTGCAGGAGGCCGCTCCCCTGTCTATCTTCCTGATGGTTCCCATTTCTTCTATTATCCCTGTAAACATCTGCTCACATCCTTCTATTAAAAACATTTCATGCAATGTGTCTATTAATATGATTTACATAGTCATATTGATTTGCATACCCATACTGATTTACATGGCCATATTCCACCAGCCACGTGATTTTTTCTATTCGGTTTGACCGCTTTTTAACCAGCAGCCGCCCAAACGCACCCTTCGGATTTGAACGTGGGCTTTGTGCTGGTAGCTAGATCAAAACCTCATAACGAAAAATATCACTATCGTCTGGATGGAACATACCATGCAAATCATATTATTTGATCATGCAATTTGATTCTCTAATAAATCGTCTGAATATTTTTACTATAATTTTTTATATATCAAGAGAACATCCTCCCCATATTGCTCAGTTTTCGCAAGTCTGAACCGGTATGCTTCATCCGGCAGGGAAACACCCTCGCCATCTACAGGAGAGTGACCTGCTCCACCAAATATCTTAGGTGCTATATAGGCGTCCACTTCATTTACAACGCCTGCCTTAAGAGCACTCTCGTTAAGGGTTCCTCCACCCTCAAGCAATATTCCATCTATCTGCAGGGCACCAAGCTCTGTCATAAGAGCCTTAAGATCTATGTGTCCGTCATTTTCAGGAACAGCAAGTATCTCAGCTCCCATATCATTTAATTTATTGGCCTTTTCCTGTCCATCGGAAGTATCGATCCATTTGTCAGACACAGCGATTATTGTTCTGACCGTATCTGCAGATTTTACTATGTTGCTGTCCACAGGAATCCTTCCGTGGGTATCGCAAATGATCCTCACCGGTGTTCTTCCACCAGGTATCCTGCAGGTAAGCATAGGATCATCCTTTAATACAGTACCTATTCCTGCCATTATTCCGGATAATGCATTTCTCTGTTCCTGCACATGGTTTCTGGCAGTCTCTCCTGTTATCCACTTGCTGTAGCCCTCCCTGGTCGCTATCTTGCCGTCCATGGTCATGGCATATTTCATTACAACATAAGGAGTCTTGTTCACAATATAGTGAAAGAACACATCATTTATGCCGTCACATTCATCCTTGAGCACATGGGTGATAACCTCTATTCCCGCGTCCCGAAGGAGCTTATATCCGCCACCTGAAACCAGTTTATTTGGATCATCTGAGCCTACAAATACCCGCTTTATCTTATGTTCTATTACCGCCAGGGCACAGGGTGGCTGCTTGCCGTAGTGACAGCATGGCTCGAGAGTAACATACATGTCCGCTCCCTCGGCGTCCTCTGTAAGATGGGCTATGGCATCCCGCTCCGCATGAAGCTCACCATATTTTCTGTGATATCCTTCACCTATGATCCTGCCATCCTTAACAATAACCGCCCCCACCAGTGGGTTAGGGTTAACTGCACCGGTTCCAAGCTTCGCAAGCTCTATTGCCCGCCGCATATATTTCTTATCTTCTTCTGTAATCACAACTGAATTGTGTTCCATTTGATCACTTCTTTCTGTATATATGTATCTGCCCTTGACATCATTACAAGAAACAAAAGAGCCGGGGGATTAATACCTCCGGCTCAAAATTTCTTAAATCATCCGATAACCAACTGCCATCAACAACACTATATTGCTTTAGCTGTCTCTATCCTGATCTCATATCTTACTTCTCACATCCAGACTATACTGTCGGCCCCGGATTCTCACCAGGTCATGCCATGCGGCTCGCGGGCTTATAGCTTCCATGCTAAATACCGCCGGTGGAGACTTTCACTCCGCCCCGAAGAATATTAATTTTATTGACGGGTAAAGGATACCACATATGTTTGAATTATGCAAGCCCATAGAAAAGCTCATGCATACTATCCCTCAAAGCCTGTTTTCATTCTATTCACAAATATCCTTTTTGGCAATGGCTAAAATCTGAAATTTCTGTGACGCTTTTCTAAAAAAGATTTTATATAATACAGGCATGTCCCGGTTGTAAGGGCGGTCATGAAATGTTATACTTCCCTTGAATGATTTAGAAAGGAATTTCCCTATGTTCAAAACTTTTTATCCAAAAGAATACTATTCTTCAACTTATGTTATAGATTTCAGGAAATACTACGATATGGGCTTTAGGACCATATTATTTGATATCGACAATACCCTGGTGACCCATGGTGCTCCGGCGAATAAAAAAGCCATCCGATTATTTGAACGGCTTAAGACTATAGGCTTTAAGATATGTCTGGTTTCAAACAATAAGGAGCCAAGAGTGGCCTCCTTCAACGCCAAAGTCAAAGCAGATTACGTCTACAAGGCCGGCAAGCCTCTTAAAAAAGGCTATCTTGCCGCCCTTGACAAAACATCCTCAGACATTGAACACACCCTCTTCGTAGGGGACCAGCTATTCACCGATCTGTGGGGTGCAAATAAACTTGGCATTTACTCAATACTTGTTAAACCAATAGACAAGCATGAGGAGATCCAGATCATATTAAAGCGAATACCTGAGAAGCTCATACTCTTCTTCTATCTGAGAAAACACAAACTGATCAAATAGTGCCGCCTGATCATCAGGAAAAACGATAGCATTTGTTATGATAATTTTTGTAATGTAATGCTATTTCCGAAAGAAACGCCCGGGTCGTAAGGCCCGGGCGTTTCTCGTTCTTTTTTTCTTTGTTGTTTTATATGTTCTTTGTTCTTAATAATTGTTCGTATCGATTAAGCAAGCATATCAAGGTTAAGTCTCTTGATAACCTGGAAAGTCTTTGCTCTGAGCTCTTCTGCGTCAAACTGTGTGAGCATTGTATCCTTATCGAACTTGGTCTTCATAAGTGAGCTTAAGAGATCCTCGATGTATGACTTAACATACTCAACATTCGCCTCTGACTTATCCTTAAGAGTTACTACAATGTTGTCGATAGCGTCGATAACACCTGACTCCTGCTGCTTAACAGGTGCCTGACCTGACTCATCTGAAAGCTCGATAACCTTACCTGTCTTTGTAATGATAACCTTCTTGTTAGGAGAAGCAGCAGCCTTTGAAGTTCCCTTCTTGTCAAGGATCCTGTTTACAACCTTTACAAGACATGCAACCGAATATGTTGCTTCTTCCTGGGTTGGCTTATCAAGTCCCTTGTCAACATGCTGATGCCATAACCACTCTGACTTGCATAACATCTCTTCGATGGTTGCGTCTCTGAGAAGTCTTAAGAGGTCATTGCTCATGGCAGCACCCTTGTTCTTACCGAAGAATCCGCCACCGCCTGATGTTCCTGCACTCTCTGTCTCATACTTAGGAGGAAGAACACACTTGTCATATGTTTCCTGAAGATATCTCTTAGCTGTGTTAAGGTCATAACCAGAGCTGATGATAGGTGTCTTACCCTTGTTAAGTCCATTTACGATCATGTCCTCAGCAGCCATGAACAGAAGGTGCTTCTGTCTGTCATCGATCATCTTCTTGATCTCGTAATTTGTCTTGCTCTTCTCAAGGATAGAATTCTTTCTAACCTTGAATGCCTTGATCTTCTCCTTTACGCTGAAGAACTGCTTAAGGAGGTTAGGATTGGCATTTACATAGTTGCCGATCCAAGTAAGCTCAATGTACTGGTGCTCGATCTTGTTTGAAATCTCGTATACGTTGTATCCATCAAATACAACATTAAGCGTTGTATACAAGGTTTCAAGTATCTCGTACTTCTCCTCCCATGAACGTGTGGACATGTCGCTGTTTACGATAGCCTTTATTCCGCACTCATGGAATACAAGATTATATTCATAGAGACCTTCGAATATATTTGTCTTACCGGTGAGCTGTGCTCCTGTTCCAAGAGTCTGAAGGTTCTTCTTCATCTCAGGTTCGTCCTCGATATACTTGTATACCTTCTTTACGAAGCTGGCAACCTCACCTAATAATGTATCGATCCTCTTGTTGTAGATCTCCTGCTTTGAAATAGCAGAAACAACGCTTCTTGAGAGAACACTGGTGCTCTGTGCACTGTTACAGTTTCTGATAAGCTCCTTGAAGTTCTCGTAAACTGCAAGGTTGTCAATAGGTATAAACTCTGCATTAAGTCCGTAGAACTCAAATGCCTTTGCGTAATTCTTATCTGCTATATATGCATTAAAGAGACCAATGCTGAACTGGATCTTATAATCATTACCCACATGTGGATCCTCAACAACATAATCGAAGAGAACCTCAAGGTTATTGATATATGCGTCTGATCCTGCTGATGAAAGAGGGAGCTCCATCTCCATGACAACATTGATAAGATCAAGATATCCCATAACCGCCTTATCAAAGTTCTTAGGTCTGTCATCATCCTCAAGGATCTGATAGCTTACATTGATGAGAAGCGGTGCAATCCTCTCTCCGATAAGTCTCATTGCCTCTGGGAACTTCTCTGTCTGATAGAGATAAATAAGCCAGATACTGTATCTGTAGATACCTGTTGCGCTTATAGGAGCATCAATATCGCTCGGATCAATATCTCCGTAAATAAACTTGAACAATGGCTCTATCCATTCTTCAATCTCATATCTTCCTGTAGCCTTGATATTAAAGTCTACAAACTCGGCTAATTCATAGAGCTTTGTACACTGTGCCTTAACATCATCATCTACCATCATGGATGACAGATCAAAATTGCTGTCCTTCAAGTAATCGATAACAAGAGCATAAAATCCGTCTTCAACCTGCTCGTTCAAAAATCTTATGAGCAGTCCCTTGTTATTGGATGCTGCTATGGATAGAACATTATTATCACTACCTGCGGCTATATTTGCTGGTAACATATTCTATTCCTCCTTTATATGTCGTTTTTTGTATTCTTTGGATAAAAATAATCTTATATTTGTACTATATCACAAAAAAAATTTCCATTCAACAATCTTTTTAGTAAATTTCACAAATCGGCATTGTGCATAATTGTGCAAAACCACACAAGGGCTTTTCTACCGTAATTTTAGTAGATTTTACAAGGAAACCCGCCATAAATGACGGGTTCTCTCAATAACTTATTAAACTTATATCCTGGTGGAGCAATACTGTTAATCCAGACCTGCCATGTGAAGTATCGCCATGGCATTTGTGGTGGTACAGCGTCCATCCTTCTTTCTGTAATCAAATTTAAGCTGGTCGCCCTCATAGTATTCTTCAAAATGATAATTTGCAGCATGACTGCCATCATAATTCTCAATATCGCACAATTCAAAATCGTGGGTGGATACCATAGTCATTGAAGAAGCCGCTGAAAGCTTGCTGATGACCCTTCTGGCTCCCACTATCCTGTCGGCGGAATTCGTTCCTTTAAATATCTCATCAATGAGACACAGCATAGGTTTGTTGCACTTTCTGTACTCCACCATGCTCTTTATCCTGAGTATCTCCGCATAGAAGGTGGATATTCCGTTGCTTACATCATCGGTAACCCTCATGGATGTAAATATCTTCATGTAGTCAGCCTTAAAGGTATCTGCACACACGGGTGCACCGGCATACGCCAGCACAAGATTAACTCCCAGGGTCCTTAAGAATGTGGTCTTACCTGACATGTTTGATCCTGTTATGATGGTGGTTCCCCCCTGGAAATCAGCGTCATTTGCAACTACAACGGAAGGATCTATAAGGGGATGCCTCAATCCCATACCTTTAACCGATACCTTTTCATGTCTTGTGACCTCCGGATAACAGGCTGCCCTTGTGGTATCTATAACAGACAGGCTTATAAGCTCCTCAAGTCTTGAAACCGCCCTGATCCAGCCCTCAACGTACTCTCCGTTTTTGTTCTTCCAGCGATCCATCATCACACCCAGATGAAAGTCCCACATAAGAAGACCACATAACAACTGATGAACTACAGGATTATATCTTATGTTGAAGGCCGCACATATTGTCTTAAGCTTCTTTACAGACTCAAGTGCACCACTCTCCGCAGAAATACTCTGCTTTATATCCTTTAATATGTCGGCCTGAAAATCCTCCTCAGCTATCATCTCAAACATCCTGATGTAATCCTCAAGAACATAGCCAAATGACACCATTGGCATAACCGCCTGTCCTGCCACTCCCGATGTTCCCCATGCAAACAACAGCACTGCGAAAAATGATATCACCGGATATGCATAGCTTATTCGGGAAGCTGCCGCCAGCACAATAAGAGTTATTGTCACAACCGGCAGTAAAAATCTCAGCACGTTGAATATTACAGGAATATGAGTGTCTCCGTTGCAGTACTCCACAAATACATCTGAGGTGTACTTTTTCTTTTTACCCATTCCCGCCTTAACGCCCAAGGCTTCAAAATTCACTACAAAATTCTGCTTTCCCGCCAGTTCCTTCACTGCAGCCTGCCTCTTAACTATTTCATCAGGCATGAAATCCGGATTCTTGAGTGTTGCCGCAAGGGTACGTTTACCATCCTCTGTACCACATACATTTACAAACTGATACAATGAATTAGGTCCAAGGATATCCATGTCCCTTGCCACCAGGTCTTCATCTGTCAGATATTCGCTGCCATCCTCAGGGAATTTCTTCCAATCATCAGAGTATCTGCTTATATATCTCTCACACACCAGCTTCTTTGCACGGGCATACTCAAGGTTTTCATTTACCCGTCCATGAAGAAATACCAGTGCCACAAAACCCACAGCAGCCGCAAATCCAGCCACAAGCCATACGGTCTTACTGTCGTACACACCTATTATGATACCTGCCGCCATAACAAGGAATACTATGAACCTTACGGTGCCGTATACAGAATATCTGTGCTCAAGTATCTTTATCTCTTCTTCAAGCCGCTGCTTTTCCTTCTCAAATCTATCCATATACTACCAATCTCCTACATCCATCCGATCTGCATCTACTTACGATTATTTCTTCTTATTCCCGGCAGAAATCTTCTTATCTCCCCCAGATATCTTTTTGTCTTCTTCGTCAGTATCCTTTGCCTTTTTATTCTCCGGCGGATCCACATAAACTGTGCACAGCCCCTGCTTCTTAAGCAACACAAAGAAGCCTATCAGGCATAATATTCCCACTATCATCGTTCCTATTCCAAATGCGAATTTGCCCAGATAAAAGGCTAACAATGCACCTGCTATCAATAACAGTATTGAACAGGTAAGATAGTTCTTCTGTGCTTCATATAATTTTTTCTTCTTCATGATCATTTTCCTCTTTCCTAGTACACTGCCTTCGGACTGATATCCTGCATAGCAGATAGCTATCTTTTATATTATATCATTTGTCCCTTATTCGCAATTTAATTATGTGGGGTTAATTATTAAAATATCATAAAAAGCTTGTTTCTACCCTGTTTCAGAATATATTCGTCTTGTGTTTTGTTCATAATCATATTAGAATAGAAGTAATATTTTATGAAAGTCTTATTTTATGGAGGGCATTATCATGAGCAAGAACAAATTATTAAAGACTGTTGTAGCTGCTGCCGCCATCGGCAGTGTATGTTACGTATTCAGAGACAAGATAAAGGCAAGCACAGCTTATCAGAAGTTGGATGAGAAGATCGATGTTGACGACAAAGTATCAAAGGTAAATGAGAAGGTTGCAAAAGTCAAAGACAGCATAATGGAGAAAATGCCTGTAAAAGACGAGACCGACAGGGATTATTTCTCACTGGACGACTACGCTGCCGAGCCTGATCCTGAGGATATAGCAGCCGAGGAGGCAAAGGCAGAAGAAGACACAGAGCCGGCGGACATAATTTCCGAAGATACAGACACTAAGGATAATGCTTCAGAAGATACAGAAACCGAAGCTTCTCCTATCCTTTATGAAAATGAAGGTCTCACAGATACATCAGATGATCTTGAATCAATAGACGATACCGGCAGAATGGATTTTTAAGGATTGATAAATCTACTACTTATGTAGTATAATGTGGGCGTTGTTTAGAAATAATATTGAAAGTAGGTAACAAAATGGATTCGGAAAGACTTAAACTTGTCCTGGTCTGTGGTCTTGTTATTCTGTTGATTGCACTTATCATCTGGACTGCTTCAGTTGTTAAAAGCAGAATGAGTACCAACCGCACCGTTGTTATAGAAAACAACCGTATTGAAGGTGCCATAGCATATGATGAAGCTCATGCTACCAGTAACAAATACTGGTACAATAAGTACGATATGGACAGCGAGGACGAAATTGACAGACTGAAAGCCAAGCACTATTTCAATGATATCAAGGAATGTATTGACGATCTCATTATTGAAATGTACGATTGTGGATTTGTTCACACAGAAGAATTATATACTATTGCGTATGGAAAGGATGCCCTCACCCCTGACGCTCCTATATTCAAGGTGTATGGTGAGGATGAAGATGAAGATCTCGAGCTTCCTCCATTGTCAAATGAAGCAAAGGAACAGATTTTATCCAAATGGGAAGAATATGTTGACAGTCTGTTCGAAGAAGTTGTTATCGAGACTTCCCAGAATGAGATATCTCTCATCAAAGATTCTCTCAAAAAATATGGACATAAGGATCTTGCAGTCCTTTTAAAGTGTCCTGAATAAGGATGTAAATACATTATGGATTTTATAAACCCATCTTTAGAAAATATCGACACCTTAAAAGAATATCTGGGTTCATTGAATATTAGAAACTGTGTCTTCGGCATAGCAAATAATATATTGTGGTCCAGACTTTACGAAACAGTATATACCATTGTAGACGATATGATGGTATTCGTGGGAAAAGAAGAAGGACATCCTTCTTCTTTTACTTTTCCCATCAAAAAAAATTCAAGCTATCAGGACAGCCTTAAGGATGAAGACTATCTTAAGGAAGCAAAGAAAGTATTTGACCGGATGGTGAGCTACTTTGAAGAGAACTCTTCTGTCCCGGTGATCGCAGAATGTACCGGAGCACAGGCCGATATCATCAGCAACTGGTATCCCGGCATGTATATCCGTGAGGAAAATCGTGACGAGGCAGACTATATCTATCTGTCAGAAAAGCTCGCAAGCCTTTCGGGAAGCAAGCTCCACGGCAAAAGGAACCATATCAACAGCTTTCTCAAATCCCACCCGGATTATATATACGAGGATGTCACCGAAAACAACATAGATGACTGTCTCTACGTGGCAAGACGCTGGGTACACAACAACTATGGTCCTGACAGAGAACTGGATATGGAGCACCGCTACGAATACGATATAATAAAATATTCCCTGGAGCACATGAGGGAGCTTAATATGATCGGAGGTCTTATAAAGGTGGACAACATTCCTGCCGCCTTCACCCTTGGTGAGGAGCTGACAAAGGATACCTTTGATGTCCATTTTGAGAAAGCCGACGATACCATCAGAGGTATATATCCAATGATCAACCGGGAATTTGTGTCCAGAAGACTTATGGATTATACCTATATAAACAGAGAGGAGGACATGGGTATAGAAGGCTTACGAAAGTCAAAGCTGTCCTACTGCCCTGCTATCCTTTTTGAGAAATTTATAGTACGCAAATGCATGTAACATACAGATAATATTAGGGAGGAAATTACAAATGAACGATAACTGTATAGTAGCACAATCAGGAGGACCTACCGTAGCAATAAATGCTTCTCTCGCAGGCGTTATTGACGGAGTAAGAAAAAACGGAAGCTTCACACGAGTATTTGGTGCAATACACGGAATAAAGGGAGTTCTTGAGAACAATCTTATGGATCTTTCATTAATGGCACTATCCAAGTACCCACTGGTAAATACTCTTGAACTGAGTCCTGCCATGTACCTGGGTTCCTGCCGTTATAAGCTGCCTCACTACAATGATGATGAAACACCTTATAAAACCATATTTGGCAGGTTTGAAGAGCATAAGATCGGTGCTTTCTTCTATATCGGCGGCAATGACTCAATGGATACAGTTATGAAGCTGTCAGAGTACGGCAAGAAGATCGGCTCTGATGTGAAGATTGTGGGTATACCAAAGACCATTGACAACGATCTTATGATAACCGACCACACACCGGGATTTGGCTCTGCTGCCAAGTATGTAGCCACCACAATGCTTGAGGTTGCCCACGACACATATATCTACGACATTCCAAGTATCGTCATAGTTGAGATCATGGGACGTGATGCAGGCTGGCTCACCGCCTCCTCTGTTCTGGCAAGAAACCAGTACAGCCCTGCTCCACATCTTATCTACCTTCCTGAGGTTGACTTTGACGAAGATCAGTTCATTGAAGATATAAAAGAGAAATTAAAGACCAACAGAACTGTTATCATAGCCGTATCAGAAGGTATACATGACAAGGACGGCAATTACATCAGTGCCACCTCTGCAGCAGCCGACAAATTCGGTCATGCCCAGTTAAGCGGTACAGGAAAGGCTCTGGAGATGCTTGTTAAAGAAAGACTGAGCATCAAGGTACGCTCTATTGAGTTAAATGTGCTCCAGAGATGTTCAGCCCACATTGCCTCAAGAACAGATATCAACGAATCATTTGCACTGGGGCAGGCAGCAGTAAAATACGCAGCCACCGGCAAGACCGGTATCATGGCGTCTATCAACCGCATAAGCAACGACCCATACCAGTGGATCATCGAACCAACTGACGTTGCAAATGTTGCAAATAAGGCAAAATCCGTTCCTCTTGAGTGGATAACACCTGAGAAGAACGATGTGACAGAAGAAATGACTGCATATCTTCGTCCACTTATTATCGGAGAGGTATCATTACAGTACAGAGACGGGCTTCCGGCATACCTTGATGTAAGTCACTTAAACAAGCCTGTGGTTGAGGAGTAAAGTTAATATTATATACAAGTTCATATTCAGGATTTTTATGTTTTGTGCATTTTTACCTTGAAATTAAAATGGCGGATTTACCTTTGTGCAGTATTGACAATCAGGCAAATTTCGTCATTTTTATTTTAAACAAACTTTTCAAACCTTTATATTTTTGTACATATTCTGTTCATATTTATATTGTAGTATAAATACAGTTCTTAAATTAATAATTTTTTTCTTTTGTTGTTTTAAAAAAGCCCCGATCTGATCGGGGCTTTTTTATTTCCTGTAACAATGTCAAAAACACGTTACACTTCTATCTTCATTTTTAATCCTGCATATTTGAGTAACCCATAAGCATGGTGTCTACCTCAACTGCTGCTTCTCTTCCTTCATGTATTGCCCATACTACCAGCGACTGGCCTCTGTGCATATCACCTGCGGCAAATACCTTAGGAACATTTGTGGCATACTTGTCAGGGCCTTCTGTTTTTACATTTGTCCTTGGATTAAGCTCCACACCGAAGCTCTCTGCCACATATGTCTGGCAGCCTAAGAAGCCTGCTGCAATAAGTACTGTATCACATTCTATAACATACTCACTGTCAGCGATCTCTGTCATATTCATACGACCTGTCTCAGAATCCTTCTTCCAGTCAAGCTTTACGCATCTGGCAGCCTTAACATTTCCATTCTCGTCCTTTATAAACTCCTTAACAGTTGTCTCATAAATTCTTGGGTCATGTCCGTATACTGCAATAGCCTCCTGCTGACCATAGTCTGTCTTGCAGACTCTTGGCCATTCAGGCCATGGATTATTTGCAGCTCTGGTATCAGGAAGCTTAGGCATCATCTCAAGCTGTACAACATCTGCCGCGCCCTCTCTTACGGAGGTTCCCACACAGTCATTTCCTGTGTCACCGCCACCGATAACCAATACCTTCTTACCTTTAACATTTACATATTTGTTATTTGCAAATTCAGAATCAACCAAGGACTTGGTTGTAGTCTTAAGGAAGTCCACAGCGAAGTATATTCCCTTGGCATCTCTTCCCTCTGCCTTGATGTCCCTTGGATTTGAAGCACCGCAGGCAAGAACTACAGCATCGTACCGGTTAAGGATATCCTCAGCCTTAACATACTTCTGGTTTGGATTTTTAAGGTATTCCTTCATCGGATCGTCCTTGGCTACGGAATTATTCTTCATTGCCTTTCCCGGACCAACCTCTGTATTCGTAATAAAGGTTATGCCTCTCTTCTTAAGGTAGGATATCTTCCTGTCGATAACCCATTTCTCAAGCTTCATATTAGGGATACCATACATAAGAAGTCCGCCCGGTCTGTCGCTTCTCTCATATACAGTCACGTTATGGCCCCTTGAATTAAGCATATCAGCCACAGCAAGTCCGGAAGGTCCTGAGCCTATAACAGCCACAGTCTTATCTGTCCTTACCTTAGGAGGCTCACTTGGCACAAGATGCTGCTCATAGGCATTTTCAATAATAGCTCTCTCATTTTCCCTTACAGACACCGGATCTCCGTTTATGTTACAGGTACATGCCTTCTCGCACAGAGCAGGGCACACACGACTTGTAAATTCAGGGAAGTTATTTGTCTTAGCAAGCCTGCTGTAAGCATGCTCCCAGTTATCATTATAAACCATGTCATTCCACTCAGGTATCAGATTGTTAAGGGGACATCCTGAAGTCATTCCACAGATCATCATACCTGCCTGACAGAAAGGCACACCGCAGTCCATACATCTCGCCGCCTGTATCTTCTGTTCTTCCTTTGAAAGAGGAATATGGAACTCATTAAAATTCTTGATTCTTTCCTTTGGACTTATCTCAACACTTGTCTTTCTTTCATACTCCATAAATCCTGTTGGCTTTCCCATATTTATTTACCTCCGTTCTTGATCTTGTAAAATGCTTCTATTGACGCCTGTTCACTTGACATACCTTTTTCCTCAAGAGAAACCATGGTATTCATCATCCTCTCGTAATCAACAGGAATGATCTTCTTGAACTTAGGCAGATAACCTGCGAAGTCATCAAGGATCCTCTTTCCAACCTCTGAATTGGTATTGTTTACATGATCCATGATAAGCTGCTTAAGCTCATTTATCTCATACTTGTCAGTGAGGGTCTCTATGTTGATCATTTCCTTGTTAAGTCTCTTGTAGAGATCGTTGGACTCATCAAGGACATATGCGATACCTCCGCTCATACCCGCAGCGAAGTTCTTGCCAGTACGTCCAAGGACAACCACCTTACCACCTGTCATGTACTCGCAGCCATGATCACCGACACCTTCTACAACAGCCACAGCTCCGGAATTACGGACTGCAAATCTCTCACCTGCCACACCGTTTATAAATGCCTTACCGCTTGTGGCACCGTAAAGGGCAACATTTCCTATTATGATATTATCCTCATGCTTATATTTCGCAGCTCTTGGCGGATATACAATAAGCTTACCGCCTGACAGTCCCTTACCGAAGTAGTCGTTGCTGTCACCCACAAGCTCAAGAGTAAGTCCCTTTGGAATAAATGCACCAAAGCTCTGTCCGCCGGCACCGTTACACTTTACCAGATAAGTATCCTCTTCAAGGCTCTCGCCGTACTTCTTTGTGATCTCAGAGCCAAATATGGTACCTACCGATCTGTCAGTATTAACAACATCTATCTCAATGCTCTTTCTCTGCTTCTTGGCCAATGCCGAGCCAAGCTGCTTCATGAGTATCCTCATATCAATTGTCTGATCAAGCTTGAAGTCATATACATTCTTCTCGTTATACTTAACCTTATTCTGAGGCATATCAATGTATGGGTTATCAATGATCTTTGAAAGGATCACATTTCTCTTCTTAGCCTCTTCTCCGGCATATAAGAGATCTGAACGTCCTACCAGCTCATCAACTGTTCTTATACCAAGCTTGCTCATGTACTCCCTAAGTTCCTCAGCTATAAACAGCATGAAATTCTTCACATACTCAGGCTTACCCTTAAATCTCTTACGAAGCTCAGGGTTCTGTGTTGCCACGCCCACAGGACATGTATCCAGATTACATACTCTCATCATTACACAGCCCATTGTTACCAGTGGAGCAGTTGCAAATCCGAACTCCTCTGCACCAAGCATTGCTGCTATAGCCACATCACGGCCTGTCATAAGCTTACCGTCAGTCTCAAGGATAACCTTATTTCTCAGGTCATTCTTTATAAGGGTCTGATGGGTCTCAGCAAGTCCAAGCTCCCATGGAAGTCCTGCATAGTGTATTGAGTTGTGTGGTGCTGCACCTGTTCCTCCATCATAGCCGGATACCAGGATTACCTGAGCACCTGCCTTGGCAACACCGGCTGCTACAGTACCAACCCCTGCCTCTGAAACAAGCTTTACTGATATTCTCGCGTCCCTGTTGGCATTCTTACAATCATATATAAGCTGTGCCAGATCCTCGATAGAGTAAATATCATGATGAGGTGGTGGAGATATAAGACTTACTCCCGGAGTTGAAAGTCTTGTCTTGGCGATCCAAGGATATACCTTACCGCCCGGAAGGTGTCCGCCTTCACCAGGTTTTGCCCCCTGTGCCATCTTTATCTGGATCTCCTTGGCACTTACCAAATATCTTGATGTGACACCAAATCTTCCCGAAGCCACCTGCTTGATGGCTGAGCACCTGTTCTTACCGTCAGGTCCTATGGTAAGTCTCTCAACAGACTCACCACCCTCACCGGAGTTGGACTTTCCACCCAGCTCGTTCATGGCTATTGCCATACATTCATGGGCTTCCTTTGAAATTGATCCGTAGCTCATGGCACCGGTCTTAAATCTCTTAACAATGGAGCTTGCAGGCTCTACTTCATCAAGCGGTATTGGTTTATCTGCATATTTGAACTCCATGAGATTTCTCAGATGGAATGGTCTCTGTTCGTTGTACAGTGCCTTGGTGTACTCCTTGAACTTGCTGTAGTCACCTGTCCATGTGGACAACTGGAGAAGATGTATTGTATTAGGATTATACAGGTGCTCCTCCTTATTTCCTCTGAACTTGTGGGCACCTATGCTTGTAAGGGCAAGGTTTGTATCAAGTCCCAGCGGGTCAAATGCTGATGAATGAAGATCATCCACTGTCTTCTCAAGCTCTGCTATGCCTGAGCCCCCCACAACGCTTACAGTGTTGGTGAAGTATCTGTCCACAACCTCCTTTGAAAGTCCGATACATTCAAATATCTGTGAACCCATGTATGACTGGATGGTGGATACACCCATCTTGGAAGCTATCTTAACTATTCCATGGCATATTGCACTGTTGTAATCATCAACTGCAGCATAGAAATCCTTGTTCAGCAAATGGGAATCAACCATCTGCTTAATGGTGTCAATGGCAAGATATGGATTTACCGCGCAGGCACCATAGCCAAGAAGTGTAGCGAAATGATGTACATTTCTTGGATCTGCACTTTCAAGGATAATGGCAACCGAAGTTCTCTTCTTTGTTCTTACCAGATGCTTCTGCATAGCTGACACAGCAAGCAGTGATGGTATAGCCACATGGTTCTCATCAACACCCCGGTCTGAAAGGATAAGGATATTTACCCCATCCCTGTAGAGCTTATCAGCCTCAACGAACATTCTGTCTATGGCTTTCTCCATTGATGTGTTCTTATAATATAATATAGGAAGAGTTGCAACCTTAAGGCCCTCAACCTTCATGTTCTTTATCTTAAGAAGATCCGTATCTGTCAGGATAGGATGATTGATCTTAAGCACATGACAATTCTCCGGCTTCTCATCAAGAATGTTACCGTCCTTTCCGAGATATACTGATGTGGAGGTTACGATTTCCTCTCTTATGGCATCAATAGGTGGGTTTGTAACCTGGGCAAATAACTGTTTGAAGTAGTTAAACAGCGGCTTGTGATGATTTGATAAAACAGCCAGCGGAGTATCTGTACCCATGGCATGTATAGCCTCTGTACCCTTTTCTGCCATTGGATAGATGGTATTCTTGAAATCCTCATAGGTATATCCAAATGCCTTCTGAAGTCTCTGTCTTTCCTCGTCTGTATATTCCTCAACACGTACGTTGGGTATCTTCAGATCCGAAAGATGTACCAGATTGCTGTCAAGCCACTCACCATATGGCTTAGCCTTGGCGTACTTCTCCTTGATCTCCTCGTCTGAAATAAGGCGTCCGTTCACAGTATCCACAAGAAGCATACGTCCCGGTCTCAACCTATCCTTCTTCACGATCTTGGCAGGATCAACCTCCAGAACACCAACCTCTGACGAAAGGATAAGGTAATCATCGTCTGTAATGTAATATCTTGATGGTCTGAGTCCGTTTCTGTCCAGTACGGCTCCCATTACATCTCCATCTGTAAATAATATCGAAGCAGGTCCATCCCACGGCTCCATCATGGTTGCGTAGTATTGATAGAAGTCCTTCTTCTCCTGACTCATATATCTGTCATTCTCCCAAGGTTCAGGAATTGTTATCATAACCGCAAGAGGAAGCGGGATTCCATTTAACACAAGGAACTCAAGGCAGTTATCAAGTCTTGCTGAGTCTGAGCCGTCAGGATCCAGCACAGGCATTACCTTGTACATTTCATCCTGCATGATAGTTGATTCCATGGTCTCCTCACGGGCTATCATCTTATCCTCATTTCCACGGATTGTGTTGATCTCACCGTTATGGCACAGATATCTGTATGGATGGGCTCTCAGCCAGGAAGGAGTTGTATTTGTTGAAAATCTTGAATGTACCAGTGCGATTGCTGATTCATAATCAGGATCCTGCAGATCATTATAGAAGAGTCTCAGTTCTCCAACCAGGAACATTCCTTTGTATACTATTGTCCTGCTTGACAGTGAAGGTACATATGTATCATCATTGCTTTCCTCAAATATCCTTCTTACAAAGTAAAGCTTTCTGTCAAAGTCCATTATATTCTTTATTGAATCAGGCTTCTTAATAAACGCCTGCATTATACATGGCATAACATCCAATGCTTTCTTTCCAAGTATTCCCGGAGTTGTAGGCACCTGTCTCCAGCATAAGAACTCAAGACCTTCCTTCTCTACGATAACCTCAAACATCTTCATGGCCTGTTTTCTCGGAAGCTCCTTCTGAGGGAAGAAGAACATACCAACGCCGTACTCTCTCTCATTTCCAAGATCATATCCCATGGCCGAAACTGTCTTGCTGAAGAACTTGTGGGATATCTGGAGAAGAATACCAACACCGTCTCCGGTCTTACCCTCTGCGTCCTTTCCGGCTCTGTGCTCAAGATTTTCTACAATCTTAAGTGCATTGTTCACCGTCTCGTGAGTTTTGATTCCTTTTATATTAACAACAGCTCCTATACCACAGTTGTCATGCTCATAACTGCTGTCATATAAACCTATGCTTTCTCGTAACTCTTTCATCACTGCACCTCCTGGTTATTGGCACGGCTCGGCGTGCCTTCCTTTTTATATCATTCTACACTTTACTCGTATTTTAAAGGCAAATACCTTCCTTAATAAAATTGCGGTATTTTTGTTTTTTACTTGTTTTTATTGTGTAAATGTCACTTTTTGCTTGTTTTTCCTTTTCTAGTTCGATACTATACTACCTTTTATCCAGTTTGTAAATAGTAAATTTTATCAAGTTGTCAGATAGTTTCGCAATTCTCTTATATGTGTTTTATTGTGTTTACTATTCATTTAATTGCGTATACTTTTTTCATTAGATTCCCTGTCGTCCCGTTATACACAGACTTAACTAATATAAGAGCTTATTTCAATAAAAAAAGACCATAATCACAGTCATCAAAACTGTAGTTTATGGTCTTCTGATATATTGCTTATATTAGATTATTTTTTCTGATTATTTCAAATTATTTCTATAAAAATACGAGTACAAAAATACTATTATGATATTATCACGTCACCGTCTTACTCAGCAGCAGTAGTTTCCTCCTCGCTGGACTCCTCTTCACCGGTGGTATCTGCTTCCTGACCGGCCTGTGCATCTCCCACACCGCCTGCCTGCGCATCTCCCGTACCTGTTACTCCTGTAAGACTCTTTAATCTGTCACTTATGTCACTTACAGTATTAGATACAGTGTATCCTCCATTTCCATAGAGATACTCATGAAGCCTCTTGACATTGCTGCTCAGATCATTTGCAGCTACAACTCCCTGATTATCGGAAAGTATAACTGAGCTGTACTCCATAGGGAAACCAATCTCTTCCTTAAATTCATATGCAGACACCTTCTTGGCAAGCTTAACCATCTCATCTTTGGTGATACTTGTAGAGACAAATCCAAATGACACATCTACGAATTTAAGAACTGTGGCAGCATCCATGCTCTTAACCTTGCCTGCTATGGCAAAAAGAACCTTTCTCTGTCTCTCTGTTCTTGTTATATCTCCCTTATCGGTAGTCCTTATCCTTGAATATGCCACTGCCTGCTCGCCGTTTAACACCTGCTTGCCGGCAGAGTGGATACCCTCGATAAAGTCACCGGACTCCTTTATCTGATTTGCAATGCTTAAATTAAAGGCGTCAAGCTCGCTCTCATCCACATCAATGGTAACTCCACCAATGGCATTTATTATACTTGCCAGTCCGTCAAAATCAATAGTAACAAAATCCGTAATATTAAGATCAAGATTTGTATTAAGTGTATTGATACTTGTCAATGCTCCGCCCATCTGATAAGCGTAATTGATCTTCATTGCACTGTTGTCCATGCCATAGGTCTCAAGCAATGTATCTCTGTATACTGATACTGTCTTGATCTCTCCTGTAGCATTGTTTATGCTGAGTAACATTACACAGTCACTGTTGGTGCCGCTGCCCTTGTTGCTGTCTGTTGAATCAACACCATAAAGGGCTATAGTAGTGTATCCCTTTGTTTCCTCGGCAACGCCTTCGTTGGTAACTATATCTGCCTGCTTGATATTGATAACATTTATATCGTCTCCCATAAGAGTCGCTCTCTGCTTGAGATAAACCACGCATAAAGCTGCCAATGCAAGTACCATCACAATAAACACTGCTGTCCAGCCTTTATTGCTCTTCTTCTTTTCCACCGGAAGTTCCTCAGGCATATGCTCCTCGCCCTCATAGAGATCATCAAGGTATCCTAGATCCCTGCCATCATCCTCCGGATACGGCTCATCTTCATATTCCTCATGGTATCCATCGGTCTCTTCATCTGTATATTCGTCATTCTGATCATAGTCTGTCTCATCGTCAGCGTAAGTCTCTTCTCCATAGTCATCGGTCTCGTCCGCGCAAGCCTCTTCTCCGTAATCATCGGCCTCGTCATCGTAAGCCCCATCCTGATAATCATCAGTCCCGTCATACGCGCAAGTCTCCTCCCGGTACCCTGCGGTACCCTGCTCTTCCCGAATATCATCAATATGGTCTGCCGCAGCACTTCCCGGATGACTTCCGCCGTCATCATCAAGTCCTGCAGTATTTTGATCCATTGCACTGTCATCTTTCTCTTCCTCTGCCGGCATATCATTTTCATGAAGAGATGCAGCCGCCTCTGCAAGAGCATTAACCTGTGCCAGTACCGATTCAACCTCCTCATCAAGATTCCTCGGCTTTTCTATCTTCTTTTTTACACTATCAGGTATATTAACCTTCATAGTCTCACTTGCAGGTACTGATGTGGTTTCAGGTTGTTTCGTCTCAAAGCCTGTTGACGCAGGCTTTAATCTGTCCGTCCTTACATCACCAGCTTTCTTGACATCATCAGCTTTCTTAACGTCACCAGCTCTCCTTACGTCATGGGCTTTCCCTGCGGAATTGCCCATCCTGTCATTTGCAATATCATCCTTACCGGATGAGGTTGCCCCTGCATTATGTCTGGATATTATAGATGAAAGATCATCTTCGTCTTCAAAATCTCCAACTATCTCATCAGCTCTCTGCATTGCCTGTGCCTTAAAGGCAGCCAGACGCTTCTCGTATTCTGACATATTATTATCCATCACGGATTTCCTCTCAATCAAAATTGTGTGTTTATTTGCATACCTTCTTGTATAATACATTATTTTTACAATTTTTACAAGACAGGCATGGCAGAGTGGCATAATTTATTGCATTTTTGTTTCGTTTTTATTGCATCCCGCTATCTTTTTGTCCTTCCTTTATCCGGGTCCACATGTATATCGCCACCATAAATGCCACAAAAACCAATATTCCCACACCTGTCTTAAACTTTACAGACATGATTCCATGAGTATTTGCCAGGCACACTATATCATCCGGCTGATTGCTTCTGTAATAAATATCAACCTGATTTCCCACCGAAGGATAAAAATGAGCTTTTTTTATTATCGCCTTATGTATCCTTCCATCCACCTTGTATTGAAGATACACATCCTTCTCCGTATTTATATCACCATCTGTATCATAGGTGTCGTACACTTCAACCCTGGTCACAGCCGCCACAGTTTTCTTTCCATTATCTATTATATCCTGCTCCTGCCGTTTCGCTTTTAAGGCTCCGGCTATGGATACTATGCCACACAAGGCAATTATCCCGACAATATATACAAATGCCATGCCTCCGCCTTTTTTCTTATGCCCACCCGTCTCCTTAATGCGTCCATTTGGCTCTTTGCTGTATCCACCCGGCTTTTTATCGTATCCATTCAGATTATATCCGATAAGATCATGGTTTCTTTCCTCTTCCGGTTTATTTATCTCATTATTTCTCACCTTCATAAACAGGTGGACTACCACCGCACCAATAGCTCCCCACACAAGAATATTCATCAGCCCTATATCCTCCATCAATTTTTATATAAGTCAATCTAAATATATATCCGCAAAATACATTGCCTTCTCACATCACATTGCCATCTCCACATGTAATCCAGATATCCTTTAAGTAAAGTCGTTGTAAAAAACAGTTTCAAATTATATTTATGACCGAAAACAGTTTGAAAATGACGACGCGAATCTCCCATATCACTTAAGTTCTGCCCCTTTCCCCCTTAGACTTGACAGCCATTATCAAAAAATGTATATTGTCTGTAAGACTGTTTAGAGGTGGAAATCCACCAGTGATATTTCCGCTTAAACACATAATTATTTACGGATTTTGGTGACTAAAATGAATGAAAATATAACTTTATCTGTTGTTATGCCTGCATATAATGAAGGACAGCATATATATGACAATCTGGTAGAGACAGATAAGATCTTAAGTACTTTCGTCAGGCGCTATGAAATAATCGCTGTAAATGACGGAAGCAAGGACAACACCTGGGATGAGATAAAAAGAGCAGCCTCTAAGCTTGCCTCAGTCTCAGACTACGGCTACAGTAATAACCATGGCAAGGGATACGCCATTTGTCACGGAATAGAAAACGCCTCCGGCAGATATATCGCATTCCTTGACTCCGATCTGGAGCTCAGCCCTAAAATGCTCAAGAGCTTCCTTAAGATAATGAAGGAACAGGATGTAGATATAGTTATCGGCTCAAAGCTTCACAAGGACTCAAAGCTTGACTACCCATTGATCAGAAAGATCATGAGTTACGGATACTACCTTATGTTAAAGGTACTCTTCCGCCTCAATGTCCATGATACCCAGACAGGTATAAAGCTGTTCAAAAATTCTGTCATAAAGCCTATCACCGGCACTCTTGATACCGCCGGCTACGCCTTTGACATTGAGATTCTTGCCAAGGCAAATAAAAAGGGCTTCCGTATTGCCGAGGCTCCCATCACCTTAAACTACTCAAGAGATGACGCAGGAGACGGCCGCAGGATCAAGCCTGCTGACATTTTTCAAGTTTTTAAGGACACAATAAATATTAAGAAGAAATTAAAGAGCTACAATTAAACTATCGATATGATTTGATATGCAGCATCAGCCCGCTGACATAGTAAGCACCCATGTGTTGAAAACACATATTGAAATGGCACAATCAACCTGTCGCCGAGAGGAGGCGTCTATGCATCGAAGATGCATATTGGAATGACGCCGAACGTATGTGAGGGGACACCACTAACACGAATGTGAGGGGCGATACCAAACAGACAAATTTCAATGGGCTGATGTTCCAAGAATAGGGAGAAAATTATGAATTATAACGAAGCATACGAATTGCTGAAAGCTAAGAATCAGTTACACATACTCAGGTACTATGATGAGCTTGACAACGAAGGAAAAGAGTCTCTGTTAAAGCAGATCTCAGATATAGACTTTTCTATTTTAGATAATCTTCATGCTAAGGAAGAGAAAAAGGAATCTACCATTGTGCCTATAAAAGCAATGATGCTTGAGGATATTGAGAAAAAACACGACGAATACAAGTCTGCAGGTCTTAAAGCCATTAAGGCAGGGGATCTGGCACTGGTGCTTCTTGCCGGCGGACAAGGAACCCGCCTTGGTTTTGATGGTCCTAAGGGTACCTTGAATGTTGGTGAGACAAAGGATATGTTCATCTTCCAGCTTCTTGTGGAGCACACTCTGGATGTAGTGCATGAGTCCGGTACATGGATCCACTTCTTCATAATGACAAATGTGAAGAACCATGAGCAGACCACCACATTCTTTAGAGAGCATGATTATTTCGGATACAACAGGGATTATATCCACTTCTTCCGCCAGGAAATGGTTCCTTCAACAGATTTTGACGGCAAGATCCTCTTAGAGGACAAGGGACAGATATGTCTCTCTCCAAATGGCAACGGCGGCTGGTTCTCTTCTCTTGAGCGAGCAGGCCTTATGGATACAATTGTTAAGGACAATATTAAATGGATAAATGTATTCTCTGTAGACAATGTTCTTCAAGGCATTGCCGACCCTGTCTTCCTGGGGGCTGTTCTTAAGGAAGGCTATGTATCAGGCGGCAAGGTTATAAAGAAAGCAGATCCTCATGAGCGTGTAGGTGTTCTCTGTATGAAGGACGGAAAGCCTTTCATTGTTGAATACTATGAATTAAGCGAGGAAATGGCTTACGAGAAAAATGAACGGGGTGAGTACGCATACAACTATGGTGTCACCCTCAACTATATGTTCCCTGTAGACAAGCTTATGAACCTGTTAGACAAGAAAATGCCGCTTCATGTGGTAAAGAAAAAGGTTCCTTACATTAATAATGAAGGTGAGCTTGTTAAGCCTGAGGAACCAAACGGTTATAAGTTTGAGACTCTTGCCCTTGATATGATAGGCTACATGGAGACCTGTCTTCCATTTGAGGTTGTAAGAGAAAAGGAATTTGCCCCTATTAAGAATGCCACAGGCGTTGACTCTATTGAAACAGCCAAGGCTCTGTTGGTTAAAAACGGATATACACTGTAGATTAAATAAATCAGCAATGTTCAGATGCGATCATGCAAGCATGATTTTTGAATAAAGTCTTATTACAAAAATCCGGAGGATGTGTGTAACATTCTCCGGATTTTTTCATTTATTTGTTTTATCGTTTCTTTGGATCACTTGCACACTGATCCGTATATCAGATGACTAGAACGAATCCGTTGTCTCATCAAAATCAGCCGGCTTCTCATTCTTCTTTACACGCTTCTTAACATCCTCTCTTATGGCTGTTGTCATATTTGCATCTATTCCTTCAGTATTCTCCTTCTGGAACAGAATCTTAAACGTCAACAGAATGAGCTTAATATCAAGCCATACCGAATACTGCTCATAATAGGTAAGATCCAGCTTAACCTTGTCTCTTGGTGTTGTATTGTATTTGCCGTACACCTGGGCATAGCCTGTAAGTCCCGCTTTCATCTTAAGACGATAATCGAACTCAGGGAACTCTTCCCTGTAGAGAGCTGCGATCTCCGGTCTTTCAGGTCTTGGCCCCACCATCGACATATCGCCCTTAAGTATGTTGAATATCTGTGGCAGCTCATCCAGATGAAGTGATCTGATGACCTTACCAACAGGTGTGATCCTGTCATCATTCTTCTTGGCAAGCTGGGCTCCTGCCTTCTCAGAATCCATTCTCATGCTTCTGAACTTGTATATCTTAAACACTCTTCCGTTTAAGGTAAGTCTGTCCTGCTTATAAAATACAGGTCCTCCGTCATAGAGCTTGATACACAGGGCAATTATTATCATAAATGGCGAGAATAACACCAAAAGTATAATGGCACATATAATATCAAGGATTCTCTTACCGATTACATCCTCTCCGCTTAAGCCTCTGTTACGCGACAGAAGCAACGGTGTATCAAAGAGGTGGATAGGCTCCGCTCCAAGGATGATGATATCTGACAGCTTCGGAACAACATAGGAACGGATGGAATGTTCAAAGCAATACTTAACCAGTTCATTTCTTATGTATGCCTTAGTCTCACATATTATAACGCCCTCATAATCAAGGATCTTCTCCTTGATAACCTTCTCGCCTTCACTGACATGTATTATATCCTGAATAACATATTTGTCTTTTCTGGCATTTATCTTCTCAATGAACTCCTTAGGAGTCTTGTATCCATATATAAGAAGCAGATGTCTTGGAGGATAATACTTTCTGTACATATATCTGCATATAAACACCCATGCAAATATAACCAGAAGCTCCGCTCCCGACAACTCTACAAGAACCAGTGGATTAATATAATCACGACATACCATACAGAGCTGTATGTATGCAACAATATTTGCGCATACCATAGACAGGATCTGTGAGTAAAGTACATCTATGATCCTTAAAAATCCCACCTTGTAACCACCATAAAGCTTAGTGAACAGGAACACTATAAGTCCATACATTCCTACAACAGCCCAGTTACCTCTCATGGCGAAAGGTATTATAATGTCTTTTGAGTAATTTGTGTACCACAGGTACGCAAACATCAACACTTCTATAGCCAGCAATACAAAGCCTTCAAAAAATGATATCACTCTCTTATAGATTTCTCTTTTTTTAACAGGTCTGTTCTCTTCCATATCTTACTCCTGCTTTATTGAACATCAGTTCATTTAAAATTTGTCTGTTTAGTAGTGCCCCCTCGTTTACACCCGGAGGCATCCCGTAAGCACCATTCAAAATGTGATTCAACACATAGGCGCTTACTCTGGCAAAGGACTGACACAGTTATTTCAACAGCTCCCGGAGCATCTGATTAACAGATCCCGGATCAGCCTTTCCCTTCATTGCCTTCATAACCTGTCCCACAAGTGCACCAAGAGCTTTCTCTTTTCCGCCCTTGTAATCCTCTACAGCCTTGCTGTTTCCTGCTATGGCTGCTTCACAGGCTGTCTTAAGGGCACCTTCATCATTTACGGTTGCAAGGCCATGCTCCTTAACATAAGCCTCAGGATCTATATCCTCAGCAAATACATGCTCGAACACTTCCTTTGCAACATTTCCGTTGATGGTTCTGGCGTCCACAAGCTTAATAAGCTTGGCAAGATTTTTAGCTGTGAACTTAATATCCTCAGGATCCATCACATTATCCTTAAGGAGTCTCATGGTCTCTACCATGAGCCAGTTAGACACCTTCTTAGGTGCTGCTCCAAGAGCTATGGTATCCTCGAATATATCTGCAAGCTTCTTTGAGTTTGTGATAATGTCAATATCATAATCAGGGATCTGATACTCTTCTCTGTATCTTGCCCTCTTCTCATCTCTGAACTCAGGCTGCTTTGATCTTATCTCCTCAAGCCATTCGTCACTGATGTGTATAGGCACCAGGTCAGGATCAGGGAAATATCTGTAATCCTGGGCGTCTTCCTTTGATCGCATAGGATATGAATATTCCTTTGTATCATCCCATCTTCTTGTTTCCTGAACTACCTTCTCGCCGGATTCAATAAGATCGATCTGTCTCTCTCTCTCGTTCTCAATGGCACGGGCAATAGCCTTGAAGGAATTAAGGTTCTTGGTCTCTGTTCTTGTACCGAACTCTTCTGCTCCAACCTCTCTTACGGAAAGGTTTACATCGGCTCTCATAGAGCCCTCGTTGAGCTTACAATCTGAAGCACCAAGGTACTGTATTATAAGTCTGAGCTTCTCAAGGTACGCAATAACCTCATCTGCGGAACGCATATCAGGCTCTGATACGATCTCAATAAGAGGTACACCTGAACGGTTAAAGTCTACCAGTGAGCTGTCAGTATATGGATCATGGACCAGCTTGCCTGCATCCTCCTCCATATGGATCTCATGTATCCTTACAAATTTCTTTTTTCCCTCAACCTCTATCTCAACCTTACCGTCCCTGCATATAGGATAGTATAACTGGGATATCTGATAGTTCTGTGGGTTATCAGGATAGAAATAGTTCTTTCTGTCGAATTTGCAATTTCTTGTAATATTACAGTTTGTGGCAAGACCAACTGCCATAGCCTTCTCAACCACTGCCTTGTTAAGGACAGGAAGTGAACCCGGCATACCTGTACATACAGGACATGTATGTGTATTAGGTGCTCCGCCGAATGCTGTACTGCATCCACAGAAGATCTTTGTCCTGGTTGCAAGCTCTACATGAACCTCAAGTCCTATGACTGTTTCATATGCTTTACTCATGTTAGTTCTGCCCCCTTTCTGCCACATCTGCAGGTCTCTTATATTCTCTTGTCTGCTCATATGCATAAGCAGCTCTTATTATAGTCTTTTCATTAAATGCGTCGCTGACCATCTGAAGTCCTATCGGCATTCCGTCCCTGTCATATCCGCACGGAAGTGATATACCCGGAAGTCCTGCAAGATTTACAGGTACTGTATATACATCTCCAAGATACATCTTGATAGGATCACTGAGTGACTCTCCCATCTTAAGAGCTGTTGTAGGCGCAACAGGTCCAAGGATTATGTCATACTTCTCAAATGCCTTGTCGTAGGCCTGCTTTATAAGTGCCTTAGCCTTTAACGCCTTTACATAGTAAGCATCATAATATCCTGAGCTTAGTACAAATGAACCAAGCATGATCCTACGCTTAACCTCAGGACCAAAGCCCTCTGAACGGCTCTTCTTGTACATGTTGTGAAGATCTGTATAGCTGTCTGTTCTGTAGCCGTACTTAACTCCGTCGAAACGCTCAAGGTTTGAGCTTGCCTCTGCCGCTGCTATTATATAGTAGGTAGGGATAGTATACTCAACCATTCCCAGGTCAAACTCCTCTACAATAGCTCCCTTTTCCTCAAGCTTCTTAGCCGCCGCATAAACAGCGTCCTTTATATCAGGGTCAAGCCCTTCTGAGAAATAATCTCTCGGAAGACCTATCTTAAGCCCCTTTACATCATCCACAAGAGCACTGGTGAAATCATTATCATCTCTGTTCACTGATGTGGAATCCTTCTTGTCATACTGGGAAATGATCTCAAGGAGTGCCGCACAGTCTGTAACATCCTTTGCAAGAGGTCCGATCTGATCAAGAGATGAACCGTATGCAATAAGACCATATCTTGAGACTCTTCCGTAGGTAGGCTTGATACCTGTAACACCACAGAATGACGCAGGCTGTCTTATGGAACCACCTGTATCTGAACCAAGGGCACATACAACCTCTTCTGCCGCAACTGCTGCCGCAGAACCACCTGATGAACCACCCGGAACCTTATTCTTGTCCCATGGGTTTTTTGTCTCGCCGTAATAAGAGGTCTCTGTTGTGCTTCCCATGGCGAACTCATCCATATTTGTCTTGCCTACTATGACCATACCTGCCTCAATAAGCTTCTCCACAGCCTCTGAGGTATATGTAGGTACGAAATTTGAAAGTATCTTTGATGAGCATGTGGTGAGCATTCCATTAAGACACATGTTATCCTTGATAGCCACAGGCACACCTGCAAGGGGACCTGTAAGCTCCCCATTATCTATCTTCTTCTGTATCTCCTCTGCCTGCTTCATCACGCCTTCTCTGTCAGCCACTGTCACAAAGCAGTTATACTCGCTGTCATATCTCTCAATGCTGTCCATGCAGGCTTTGGCAGCCTCTGCAACGCTTACCTCTCCTGCTTTTATCTTCTTGCCTAATGTAACGGCAGTCAAACTCATTAAATCCAAGTCCTTCTACCTCCTTAATCAAATGTCTTCGGAACCTTGTAGCAGCCGTCTTTTTCTTCCGGTGCATTCTTTAAAAGATTCTCTCTATCATCACCATTTGTCACCACATCCTCACGGAATACATTGTTGTATGGGAATGTGTGGCTCATGGCCTCTACATTGTCTGTATCAAGCTCGTTCAACTTGCCCACATAATCAAGCATATCAGACATATCCTTCTTCGCCTGCTCCTTCTCTTCCGCAGAAAGCTCCAGCTTGGCGAGTATGCCTACATAATCAATGGTTTCATCTGTAATTGTCATTGGCCAATCCACCTTTACGAATCTATAAAATGAGTTAATGGCATATAAAGCCACTTTCTTGATATTACCATATATTGGTATCCTTTGCAAATTCTTATATGCTTTGTTTCCTTAAGAACTTCTTGTATATTATGTCCCTGAGCCTGTTCGTGGAAAGAGCCACCAGGATATTGGCTGATGTCCTTACCATATAATCTGCAAATGAAAACCAGCCTGCCTTGTAATACTTCCTGTTAAAGGCCTTCATGGACTTCAGATATTCCCTGCCACCACGACGCATATAGGTGTCGGAATTTACCCTCATGCACACCAGCGGTTCCTCAAGATTGTACCCCCTTGAGCCGTCCATAAGCATTCTTATCCACAGGTCATAGTCCTCAATCCACGGAGCATGTCTGTATCCACCGGCATGTACTGCCCTGCTTTTTCTGAACACGACTGCCGGATGGTTAAATGGATTTCTCCTTCTTCCGTACTTCATGATCTCCTCATGGGTGACAGGCACAGCCTTGATCTTATCCGGATGCTCCATGTCTCTGTCAAACTCACTGACATAGCAGCTTATCACATCGGCAGAATGAGCCTCCATTGCCTTAAGCTGCTTCTCCACCCTGTCAGGCTTTGAATAATCATCTGTATCTGCCCTTACGATATATTCATTTGTGCACACCTTAAGTCCTGCTGCCAGAGCCTTTCCAAGTCCTCCATTTTCAGGGAGGGCTACTATCTTTATCTTTTCCTTATATGTGTCTTCGTATTCATCAAGTACAGAATCAAGCTCAGCATTAAGCGGTCCGTCCTTTACTATCACAACCTCTGACGGCACATAAGTCTGGGCAAATATACTGTCCAGACTTATGCGTAACCAATCAGATTTTTCCTTATAATAGACCGCCATCAATACACTATATCCTAGCAACCTAATAATGCCTCCAATGTTTCTCTGATAGCCTTTATAAAGTTCTCACTATTTAATACTACAGGGTTAGGAAGGGTTGTGATAAGGGCAAGATCCTTTGTCATCTTTCCATCCTCTATAGTCTTTATTGTTGCTTCCTCAAGCTTATCTGCGAAGTCCTGAAGCCCCTTGATTCCATCAAGCTCTCCACGCTTTCTTAAAGCGCCTGACCATGCAAATATTGTTGCAACCGAGTTGGTTGATGTTTCTTCTCCTGCAAGGTACTTGTAGTAATGTCTCATTACTGTACCATGAGCTGCCTCATACTCGTAATTTCCGTCCGGTGAAACAAGTACTGATGTCATCATGGCAAGTGAACCAAATGCAGATGAGATCATATCACTCATAACATCACCGTCATAGTTCTTGCATGCCCAGATGTAACCACCCTTTGACTTCATTACTCTTGCAACTGCGTCATCTATAAGTGTATAGAAGTATTCGATTCCTGCTGCATCGAACTTCTCCTTGTACTCATTGTCAAATATCTCCTGGAAGATATCCTTAAATGTATGGTCATACTTCTTTGAGATCGTATCCTTTGTGGCAAACCATAATGACTGCTTTGTATCAAGAGCATAATTGAAGCAGCTTCTCGCAAAGCTCTCAATAGACTTGTCAATATTATGCTGTCCCTGGATAACTCCCGGTCCGTCAAACTTATGGATGGTCTCCTTAATAACCTGTCCGTCATCACCTGTAAATACAAGCTCTGCAGTACCGGGACCCGGAACGTCGATCTCTACACTCTTATATACATCGCCATAAGCATGTCTTGCTATTGTAATAGGCTTCTCCCAGTTCTTAACACATGGCTCGATTCCCTTGACAACGATAGGTGCCCTGAACACTGTACCATCAAGTATAGCTCTGATAGTACCATTCGGACTCTTCCACATTTCTTTGAGATCATATTCCTTAACACGGGCTGCATTTGGAGTTATGGTTGCACACTTAACAGCTACACCATACTTCTTTGTCGCATATGCTGAGTCAAATGTAACCTTATCGTCTGTCTCATTTCTGTGTACCAGACCCAGGTCATAATATTCTGATTTGAGATCTATAAATGGATATATAAGTTCATCCTTTATATACTTCCAGAGTATTCTGGTCATCTCATCTCCATCCATCTCAACAAGTGGTGTTGTCATTTGAATCTTATTCATCTTAAAAAGCCTCCTTAATTTATCTTTTCAGGGAATCCTCCCTGATATTCATTTAGCTTAACGTCCTCTCGATTATAGCAGATGTACGTTACCTGTGCAAATTATTACTTTTTGGTACTCCACTACTTAATCTTACTTATACATATCCGTATATGCCCCTGACAGACACCTCTCCGGATATTATCTCTGACTCCTTGCCGTCTATATCCCTGACCTTGAGACCTCCGTCAGGACTTAAGCCAAGGCTTGTGTATTCGGTTTTATCTTCATTTTCTATCACATACACCTTCCGGTTAAGGTTCACCAGCATTTCGTTATACTCATCCACCATAAATCCCAGATCCTGATTTTCACAGAACATACGGTAAAGCCTCTCAAACTCATTTGCAACACAGGCCACGATCTTTGACCTGTTGGCACCTTTGCCATTTTCCAGGAATATGGAAGTAGCCCTGTCCTTAAGCTCCTCCGGAAATTCCCTGTTATATATATTTATCCCTATTCCTACCACAACATATTTAATATCCTCACCCTCAGAGCTCATCTCCGTAAGGATACCGCATATCTTCTTACCGCCGATCACTATGTCATTAGGCCACTTGATCTGAGGCTTTATGCCCTCAACATGTCCCAGTGCCCTTGCTATGGCAAGGGCTGCCACAAGAGTAAGTCTTGAGGCAGTGGTTATCTCAACAGACGGCTTAAGGAGAAATGTCATAGCAATAGCTGTTTTGCTATCCGTAGTCCAGCCTCTGCCACGTCTTCCTCTTCCGCTTACCTGACAGTCTGCCACGAACAGATCACCGTCCTGTCCGTCTGTCTCTCCGGCGATCTTCGCCCGGATATTGGTGGAGTCTGTCTCATCATAATAAAATATCCTCTTTATCATGCTATCCGGAGCCATGTACTTTCTGATATTCTCCTCAGACATCACATCCGGCTCAGAAACAAGACGATAGCCCTTATTATTTACCCCTTCTATTACATATCCTGCCTGCTTAAGGCTGTTTATATTCTTCCATACGGCGGTTCTTGAAACCCCAAGCTTCCGGCACAGCTCCTGCCCTGACACAAAATCATTACTTTCCCTTAGAATCTCTAAAATCTTATCTTTCATCTTATCACTCCAACCTTATTGAACATCCAGCAATTTAATCATGTCCAATTAAACTATGTTCGTTTACTCAGTTGCCTCATTATATATTCCAGTCTTCTTGAGCAGTACCTTATATATGGCGTCACACTGGCCGCGTTTACCCGAAAAAGGAAGTATCATGTTCTTTCTTCCCATATCAAGCTTTATTATATAATAAGGCATGTCCTGATTCGGTATCACGAGATTAATATTTGTAATACTGTCATAGGATATTATCCTGGTCCTGTTCTTCTGTATCATGTGTATACCATCATCAGAAAATACATAGGTGGCGGTATATGCTGCCAGTCTGAAGGACCCTGCAAATAATGTACAGCCATACAATATGGCACATATTCCAAAAGCAGCCTTTAACATCCTCATTCCGCTTCCGTTAAATGCCATGTATATAAGCCACACTCCAAGGGCAATGAATATAAGCCCTACAATCCTGTATGCATTTCTTGTGGCAGGTCTTTTCTTAACTATGTGTGTTAAATGTTCTTCCAATATTATTTCTTCCGCTTTCTCATATTTGCCTTGCGACACAACATCATAATTATATAATTGTTGCCGCACTCTTTCAACCCAAAAAACAGCGATAAAACACGCTATGCGAGTTTTATCCGCTGATTAGCAGTCGTCAAATGCAATCATGCAAGCATGTTGCACTTGACTCGTTGCCATAACAGATAACAAAAAAGACGGTGTCGCATGAACACCGCCGTTTTCTGTCCACTGTAAGGAATCGCCTTAACAGTCATTATCCTGATCTATTACTTATTTCTGTAGATAATATCGTTTCTTCCAGGGCCATTTGAGATCATTGTGATAGGGAAGCCGATCTTTTCCTCGATGAACTCAATGTACTTTCTGCAGTTCTCAGGAAGGTCTTCGTAGTTCTTGATACCTCTGATATCGCACTTCCATCCAGGAAGAGTCTCGTATACAGGCTTAGCCTTCCTAAGCTTATTTGTTGTTGGGAAATCTGTTGTAATCTCGCCATCAATATCATAGGCAACACATACAGGAATCTCGTCAAGGTATCCAAGTACATCAAGTACAGTAAATGCCACATCTGTTGTACCCTGGATCCTGCAGCCGTAATGTGAAGCAACACAGTCGAACCATCCCATTCTTCTTGGACGTCCTGTGGTAGCACCGAATTCGCCGCCGTCGCCGCCACGTCTTCTGAGCTCATCTGCCTCATCGCCGAATATCTCACTTACAAATTCTCCTGCACCAACGGCACTTGAATATGCCTTACATACAGTGATGATCTGCTTGATCTCATATGGTGGGATACCTGCGCCGATGGCACCGTATGCTGCAAGTGTTGATGATGATGTAACCATTGGGTAGATACCGTGATCAGGATCCTTCATTGATCCTAACTGTCCCTCAAGAAGAATATTCTTTCCTTCCTTGATAGCCTTGTAGAGGTATGCTGAAACATCACATACATAAGGCTCAACCATGCTCTTGTATTCCATTAATGTATTGTAGATATCATCTACCTTTAATAATGGCTGATGATATAAGTGCTCAAGTAACACATTCTTCTGGGTTATAACTCTCTCGATCTTGTCCCTTAAGTATTCCTCATCCTCGAATAACTCTGAAACCTGAAAACCGATCTTTGCATATTTATCTGAATAAAATGGTGCGATACCTGACTTTGTTGAGCCAAATGACTTACCTGCAAGTCTTGCCTCCTCATATGTATCAAACATGATATGATATGGCATTACCATCTGTGCTCTGTCTGAAACAAGGATCTTAGGTGTAGGAACCCCCTGTGCAACAACTGTCTTTATCTCATTAAAAAGCTTTGGAATATCAAGTGCAACACCATTTCCGATTATACTTACTACGTTATCGCTGAAAACTCCTGACGGAAGTGTATGGAGTGCAAACTTACCATAGTCATTTACAATAGTATGACCTGCATTTGCTCCACCCTGGAATCTGATAACTATATCTGACTCCTGTCCTAACATATCTGTGATCTTACCTTTTCCTTCATCGCCCCAGTTTGCACCTACGACTGCTCTTACCATAATAAATTCCTCTCTTTCGTTGCCTTTATCGGCAATCATTGATTTGTCCTTACAACATAATGATGGCACACACATCAAATGTAACGATGTGGCAGAAATCATCACATTGTACAAAACTATACATAATAGAGAAAAGGTGTAAAAGAAACTTTACACCTTTTACTTTATGATTATATCTAATTGTTAAATATAAGTAAAATTAATATTGTTTATATTTAACATAAGTATATTTTATGATATAATAATTTTGTAAATTTCGAATTAAGAACACAAGGAAAGGTCTCATTAACCATGAATATAAATCTTGAATACTATAAAGTTTTTTATTATGTGGCGAAAGCCGGCAACATCACCCTGGCAGCAAAGGAGCTGTGCATATCCCAGCCTGCGGTAAGTCAGGGGATAAAAACCCTGGAAAATGATCTGGATACGGAATTATTCATCCGCACCAAGAGGGGTGTCAAGCTGACCCAGGCAGGGGAAACCCTGTTCCACTATGTGGCAAAGGGTTATGAAAGCATACTTCTGGGAGAAAAAAAGCTAACTGATCTAAAAGACATGGATTCCGGTGAGATAAGAATAGGTGCCAGTGACATGACGCTACAATATTATCTGCTCCCATACCTGGAGAAATTCCACCAGTTGTATCCCGGAATAAAGGTAACTGTCACCAACGCTCCCACTCCACTTACCATCGAACACCTTTATGCCAACAGAATAGATTTCGGCATAGTCAGTACCCCACTGCCCGGAGACACAAGACTGTCCATACGGGATGCAAGACCACTGCGGGACTGCTTCATTGCCGGAAAGAAATTCGAATATCTTAGGGATCAGGTTCTGTCATACCACGACCTTATGGAGCTGCCCCTCATCTGCCTTGAGCCAAATACCAGCACAAGAAAATATGTAGATACCTTCCTTCTCCAGAATGCCGTATCCCTCACACCTGAATTTGAGCTGTCAACCAGTAACATGATAGTTCAATTTGCAGCGAAAAATCTTGGGATAGGCTCTGTAGTTTACGACTTCGCCGAGGACGCCATAAGCGACCACCAGGTATTTGAACTTAAGTTCAACAATCCGATCCCTGCAAGAAAGATGTGTATAATAAGCGACCACACCCACGGCATGAGTGTTGCCGCTAAAAAATTAATGGAACTGCTGTAAATCAGCAGTTCCATTTTTCTTTAAATACATATCCACTCAAAATATTTTAGAAACAAATATTTTCATTACCGGATATTTTATCTGAATATTGTTTTAATGCATTTTATACATTAATCTCAGCAGTCATTCCAAGCTCGTCCTTATTTGCATCCAGGATAGGCTTAACAATCTCAGCAAGGAACTCTCTTGTCTGCTCCGGAGCACGTCCAACGAAATTCTTAGGTTCAAGGATTGCAGTGATCTCTTCCTTTGTCATACCGAATGCAGGATCCGCTGCAATAAGATCCACAAGATTATTCTCAAGGCCAAGAGCCTTAACCTGTCTTCCTGCCTCCATTGAATACTCACGGATCTTCTCATGAAGCTCCTGACGATTTCCGCCTCTCTTAACAGCGTCCATCATTATATTCTCAGTTGCCATGAATGGGATCTCTTTCATGAACGCCTGATAGATAACCTTGTCATATACAACAAGTCCGTCAACAACATTTAAGTAGAGATCAAGAATTCCGTCTATTGCAAGGAATGCCTCAGGTATTGATATTCTTTTATTTGCAGAGTCATCAAGAGTTCTCTCAAACCACTGGGTTGCCGCTGTAATTGCAGGGTTTAAAGCATCTGCCATAACGTAATTTGCAAGGGAAGCAATTCTCTCACTTCTCATAGGATTTCTCTTATAAGCCATAGCTGATGAACCGATCTGATTCTTCTCAAACGGCTCCTCGATCTGCTTAAGGTGCTGAAGGAGTCTTATATCATTTGAGAACTTATGTGCTGACTGGGCAATTCCTGAAAGTACATTGAGTATTCTTGAATCTACCTTACGGGAATAGGTCTGTCCCGAAACAGGATAACACTCCTTAAATCCCATCTTCTCAGCTATCATTCCGTCGATCTTTCTTATGGTCTCATGATCTCCATTAAAGAGCTCAAGAAAGCTTGCCTGGGTTCCTGTGGTTCCTTTTGAGCCAAGAAGCTTCTGCTGTCCTATCATATATTCAAGGTCAGAAAGGTCAAGAAGTAATTCCTGCATCCACAGGGTTGCACGCTTACCAACTGTAGTTGGCTGTGCCGGCTGAAAATGTGTAAATGCCAGTGTAGGAAGATCCTCATACTTCTCTGCAAATTTTGCAAGCTCAGCGATCACGTTTAAAAGCTTCTTTCTGACTAACTTCATTGCCTCTGTCATAACGATAACATCTGTATTATCACCAACGTAACAGCTTGTGGCACCAAGATGGATTATACCTGCTGCCTTAGGGCACTGAAGACCGTATGCGTATACATGGCTCATAACATCATGACGAACTAATTTCTCTCTGGCCTTAGCCTCTTCATAGTTAATGTCATCAACATGGCTCTTAAGCTCTTCGATCTGCTCATCTGTAATTCTGTCATTGCCATCAGCGTCCTTGAGGCCTAATTCCTTCTCTGTCTCTGCAAGAGCTATCCAGAGTCTTCTCCATGTCTTAAACTTCATGTCAGGTGAAAAGATATACTGCATTTCCTTGCTTGCATATCTTTCACAAAGTGGGCTTACATACTTATCATTACTCATTTGTCTGCACCTTTCTTCATAAAACTTATTATCTCCCACCGATCTGTCTGAGACCGGCGATTATTTCATACTTTAACAGTATAACATAAAAATCCTGTCAGGTCTTCCCTAAACTACTTTACCTTTGAATCTGCTCCACGCTTGAAATCCTCATGCTCGCCTCGGATATCCTCTGTCGGTGGTGCTATAGGATACTTTCCGCTGAAACAGCCGTGACAGAACTGTCTTCCTCCCGACAGCTCTCCAAGCCTGTCAATGTCCAGATAGGCAAGAGTATCTGCACCTATTATCCTGCAGATATCATCAACACTTCTGTTGTAAGCTATAAGCTGCTCCCTGTCAGGTATATCTGTTCCGAAGTAACATGGATACAGAAATGGAGGTGAACTGATCCTTACATGGACCTCTGTGGCACCTGCCTCCCTTAACATATTCACTATCCTGTCACTGGTGGTTCCTCTTACGATGGAATCATCTATCATTATAACACGTTTTCCCTTAACTGCATTCTTCAACACATTAAGTTTAACCTTAACACTGGATTCTCTCTGGCTCTGGTCAGGCTTGATGAAGGTTCTTCCTACATAGCCGTTCTTGACAAATGCAGTTCCGTACGGTATTCCAGATTCCATAGAATATCCAAGGGCTGCAGCGTTTCCCGATTCCGGAACACCAACCACAAGATCAGCCTCCACAGGGCTGTCCTTTGCCAGACATCTTCCAGCAATTATCCTGGACTCATACACGCTCATCTGATCGATATATGAATCTGTCCTTGCAAAATATATGTACTCAAATATACACCTTGCATGTTCCTTCTGACACATGTCCTTGAAGGAAACAATTCCCTTGTCCGGTGAAATAGCAACAACCTCTCCCGGCTCCACGTCTCTTACAAATTCCGCACCTATAGTATCAAGTGCACAGGTTTCCGACGCCAGTATATATGCATTGTCTCTCTTACCTATGCAAAGAGGTCTGAAGCCAAACGGATCCCTTGCACCTATAAGTTTTCTCGGACTCATTACAACCAGCGAGTAAGATCCCTTAACCTTTCTGAGTGCCCTGATCACCGCTTCCTCAGCAGTTCCGCATTTTACTCTTTCCCTTGCAATGTGATATGCAATAACCTCTGAGTCAATGGTAGTCTGGAAGATAGCTCCTGTAAGGGACAGCTCTCTCCTTAATTCCGGTGCATTCACAAGATTTCCGTTGTGAGCAAGGCCTAATGTACCCTTTACATAATTAAGCACAAGGGGCTGTGCGTTCTCAATGGTGCTTGCTCCTGCAGTGGAATACCTCACATGTCCAACACCTATGTTTCCCTTAAGCTTTCCAAGATCCTCAGGAGTAAATACTTCATTTACAAGTCCCATTCCCTTACTTGACAGAACCTTTCCTTTAGGTCCCTCTGTGTCGGACACTGCTATTCCGCAGCTCTCCTGTCCTCTGTGCTGTAATGCAAACAAACCATAGTAGATCGAGTTTGCCACATCATTTCCGTCAAAATCATACATTCCAAAGACACCACATTCCTCATGTATACCGTCTTCATCATAATAATGTGATCTAATATTGTCGTTCATAATCTGCCTCTCGTGTTCCTTATTGTTTCCGGGTAACCCGTACAAGCATTACCTTTTATTTAGTTGTGTAACCAGTATCAATATACAATGACCATTTAAAACTTTAAAGGTTTTCTATTTCAATGTCAATCTAATTTGGTCAAATCTGCTTCTTGCATAAAATAAAGGAAATTTTTTAAGTATTATTATAAAAAATTTCCTTTATTTCGCCTGTTACACTTAATAATCCCAAGTATTATCGCTGTAACACTGTATTTATTCTTTTAATTATATGGCATAGCCCTTTTCTTTTATGAAGTCCACCATGCGGTCCACATACTTCTTACAGAGCGCATCTGTACCTGCCTCAACCATTACACGGATAACCGGCTCGGTTCCGCTCTTACGGAGAAGAAGTCTTCCGTCGTCTCCAAGCTCCTCTGCGATCTCGTCATTGAGTTTAAGGATATCCGGGTCGTTCATAACATCATCCTTGCTGGTAACCTTAATGTTCACCAGAAGCTGTGGAAATATTGTAAGACTGTTAAACAGCTCTGACAGCTTCACCTTTCTTCCAAGGATAACTTCCATTATCATAAGAGAGGTAAGAACACCGTCTCCTGTGGTAGCATACTTTGAGAAGATTATATGTCCTGACTGCTCACCACCGATAGAGTGTCCGTTCTCCATCATATTTTCAAATACATATTTGTCACCAACGGCAGTCTTCTCATAGTTAATGCCTTTCTTGTCAAATGCCTTGTACAGTCCAAGGTTTGACATTACCGTAGTAACAACTGTGTTATTGTTAAGCTCACCCTTATCCTTGAGATAACGGCCACACACATAGAGTATCTTATCTCCATCAACGATCTCGCCCTTGTCATCCACACAAAGACACCTGTCCGCATCTCCGTCATAGGCAAATCCCACATCCAGGTTATTCTCCTTGACAAATGCCTGCAGCTTCTCAATATGTGTTGATCCACACTCAGTATTGATGTTAAATCCATCAGGATCGTTATTTATGATATATGTTTTTGCTCCCAGTGCGTCAAATACAGATTTGGCGATAAGATACGACGCACCGTTTGCAGTATCAAGTCCTACTCTCATGTTCTTAAACGGCCTTGTAGGAATAGTCATGAGGTAACCTATGTAACGGTTTCGTCCCATGGTATAGTCCACAGTCTTTCCTATGTTATCTCTGGTAGCAAGCGGTATCTCACCGATCTCACCGTCAATGTATGCCTCTATCTCCTCTTCTACTGCCGCCTCAAGCTTGTATCCCATTCCGTTGATAACCTTTATACCATTATCGTAGTATGGATTGTGGCTTGCAGATATCATGATGCCGCAGTCAAAGTTATCTGATCTCACAATGTATGACACACTAGGTGTAGGAGTTACATGCATAAGATATGCATCTGCACCGCTGGCTGTAAGTCCTGCCACAAGGGCATACTCAAACATATAGCTTGATCTTCTGGTATCCTTTCCTATAACTACCTTAGCCCTTCCTTCAGGATTTTTCTTTCCATAGTAGTAGCCAAGATATCTTCCAACCTTAAATGCATGTTCTACAGTAAGGTCCTTATTTGCCTCGCCTCTGAATCCATCTGTTCCAAAATACTTACCCATAATTATTCCATTCCTTTTTACATGTTAAGTTAAATTTATTATTACATTATATCATGAACTTCGTTCATGATCGCCACTCACCGCTCCCGATGAATAAGCTATGCTTATTCCCGCTCGCTAACGCTCATTATATCATCATTACAGATATGTGCAAGCAATGTATTATTATTCATCCCCCTCAACGGACACAAGGATATCTATAGCTCTCGGTATAATCTCTATCTCACAGTCTGTGGTATTTCCACCAAACTCACCGTCAAGAGTCCAGGCAAGCTCCTTGTCACTTCTGATTTTCACATTTGAGGTTCTGAAACAAACCATATTCTTGTCATTTGGATAACCTCCTATGAAACTTCCAACCGTCCTGTTAAGATCCGCAGGATTTCTGATCTTCCTTATGAACAGGCATTCAAATAAACCGTCATCAAACTCAACACCATTTCTCACCATACTCTTGTAGCCGCCTACAGACACGGAGTTTGACACCATTCCATATATGAAATCGTCCTCTTCCACCTCGTTGTCATGCTCTATGACCAGATGATACGATGGTATATTTATAACGCTCTTTATGCCCTGTAACACATAGGCTCCGTGTCCCAGCACATTCTTCATATTCTGTGGCGTTGCGTAGCTCACATCCGAGAATATACCAAATGCTGCCACATACACGAAGAACTTATCGGTTAAATGTCCTATATCCACTGCAAATGGCTGTGCCTTAACCAGTTTTCTCGCTGCCTTAATGCCCACATCAGGAATGTCAAGGCTCCTGGCATAATCATTTGTAGAGCCACATGGAATATAGCCCACAGGTACTCTGTCAGCCTTTGGAAGTTGCATGATACCATTTATTACATTTGCAAGGGTTCCGTCTCCGCCGGCGCACACAATCACATCAAAGTCCATGCTTCTATCTTTTGCTATCCTTGACGCGTCGTCCGCATTCTGTGTAATATGAATGGTAACTTCGTAGTCATTTTTTATGAATATATCTATTACATCTGCAAGGCTATTCTTAAGTGTTGTCTTACCTGCCTTAGGATTTACAACAAACAACATTTTCTTCATAAAACACATTATCTCCTGTCTATTATTTTAGGCTGCGCACCTTTTACTGTTACTGTTACTTGTTCTGTTACTTTCCACTGGCATTTTCGTTATATTTTCTGCCGCTTCTGTCACAGTTTACTTTGCTTTTTCACATGATCTGGTCTACTTATTCTTCTTGTACTTCATGTAGAGGTCATAGCCTCTCTTTCTTAACTTACATGCAGGGCAGTGTCCGCAGCCGTCGCCCTTTATGCCATTATAACATGTAAGTGTCATATCGTGAACCAGTTCCAGTCCACCAAGTTCATCAGCCATCTTCCATGTCTCCATCTTATCGATCCACATAAGGGGTGTGATTATGTTAAACTCATAGTCCATGGCAAGATTGAGAGTTACATTGAGGGATTTTACGAATGCATCCCTGCAATCAGGATATCCTGAGAAGTCACTCTGGGACACACCTGTAATTATATCACTTATTCCCTTCTGCTTGGCAAATACCGCAACAAATGAAAGGAACAGGTGATTTCTTCCATCTACAAATGAATTAGGTGTTCCAACCTCAGGCGCATTTTCATCAACCTTAATATCTGATCTTGTAAGTGAGTTAGGTGCAAGCTGATTAAGCAATGTCATATCGAGTATATAATGTTCCACTCCAAGTTTTTCTGCGATTTCCTTTGCACAGTCAAGCTCTGCCACATGTCTCTGACCATAGTCAAATGAAATAGCATACACCTTCTTGTATCTGCTCAGTGCCCACAAAAGGCATGTTGTACTGTCCTGTCCGCCACTGAATACTACTACCGCTTCTTCTTTATTTCTCATTGTCATCACCTTATAATCCGATGATCGATCAAGGATCATCAGATTTCTTTTTTCCTTTCTATGTTTTTTGTATCAGGAGCCTTGCGTCACTTCCGGTATTGCTCCTCCGGTTTTACATTTAGATTGTCGCGTTACTTCTGATATTTCTCTCCGGTTTTACATTTAGATTGTCGCGTTACTTCTGATATTTCTCTCCGGTTTTGCATTTGGTTTTTTTGCACTTATTTATTGTTGAACTATTTTATTATTACACTTGATATCTATTTCATTATTTTGCCTGTCGTTGCTCCTAATGAGTGTTCATCAGGAGCAGCTTGTTCTGCAGTGTAATGTCATTTTCAAATTTGCCTCTGAAGGTTGTGGTAAACGTCTTTGTTCCCGGCTTCTTAATTCCTCTTGCTGTCATACAGCTATGATTTGCCTCGATCAGAACTGCCACATCCTCTGAACCTGTAACCTTACTTACAATATATGCAATGTCTGTGCCTATTCTTTCCTGCAGCTGAAGTCTTCTGGCTACCATATCGGCAATCCTTGCCAGCTTGCTTAAGCCTATGAGCTTGTCCTTAGGAAGATATGCTATAGACACCTTCATGTCATACATCAGTGCCATATGGTGCTCGCAGTATGAGAACACCTCAATGTCCTTTACAAACACCATATCCTCAGTATGTCTTGTGTCCTCTTCCTTGAAGGTCTTGCCAAACATCTCTGCTATCTCATCATTTGTGTAGTTCATTCCTGCAAATACTTCTTCATACATTCTGGCAACTCTGTCGGGGGTCTCCTTAAGTCCCTCTCTGTCAGGGTCATCTCCCAGAGCTATCAATATTCCTCTTACATGCTCTCTTATTGCGTCCTTATCTATTGCCATTTTATACTCCTCTCGTCTCCGAATCCCAGATTATTTTGTGCATTTGAAGCTGAAGCTTTACATCGTTCATGTTATTTTCAATCATGTAATCAACTATGTCCTCAAGTTCTATGCTTCCAAATACCGGGCTTATATATACTCTTGTCTTTACATCGAGTCCATATGTGTATATTACCTCTCTCGCTCTGTCCAGATCCTTGATGGAACCCACAACAAATTTAACGGCATCATTCTTATCAACATAATTATAATTTGATATACACATCTTGTCCTCACATCCGCTTCCCGGAAGCTTGTAATCAAGGGTGTAAGAAATTCCATCTGCAACTGCCTTAAACTCTGCTATATCAATGCTGCCGTTTGTCTCAACCTCTACCCTTATATCCTCCTCAAGGGAAAGCTTCAGAAGAAGTTCATCTATATCCTCCTGTATAAGAGGCTCACCACCTGTAAGAGTAACATTCTTTATTTCAGTTCTCTTAATGTAGCTTATAAGCTCCTCATCGGAAAGCAGCTCATATTCCGTATCCTTTTCATTTGCCCATTTTGTATCGCAGTAACCGCAATTAAGATTGCACCCTGCAAATCTTATGAACACTGCAAGCTCACCCGCTCTTGCGCTCTCACCGTTTATGCTGACAAAACGTTCAGCAACTTTGAATTGTGCCATTTTTTATCTCCTTAGTTTATACTGTTTTGTTTTTTCTCTATTCTGGTTTAGAATATATTGCCATATTGTTTGGAGTTTCATATACTCTGACCTCATAAACATCGTAGCCTTTTTTCTCCATCTCATTATAAAACATCCTGGAAAAGTTCTCCGCTGTAGGTCTGAAATCCAGTTGTATGATCCTGAAGCCCTCCTCCACAAGGGCTTCCATGGTTTTATCCTTAAGGGAATTTCTCTCTATTATCAGGCAATGATCATAATAGTCCGTAAGTGCCTTTAGGTCAGCCTTCAGGTTGCCAAAATCTACCAACATACCCCTAGTCTGTTTCTCTTCACTTAATCTCTCACCTGCAACTGCAACCTCCACCTTCCACCGGTGTCCATGTATGTTGCTGCACTTTCCCTGATACCCCTTTAGAAAATGGGCACTGTCAAAGCTTGCATTAGTTTCTAATCTGTACATACTTCTTCCTTTCTGATTTTTCTTACTCTATCTTCTTGTATAATTTCAGTTTTCAATATCATAATGCCGTTTATTATATTTCTTCCGGCCTTATTCGTTTTTCTTGACCTGTTTCTTTTTTTCAGCGTTTAGGTCATGTTTTTTTCGCTTTTTTCTTGACCTATTTTCTCCTTTTCGCCTTTTAGGTCATCTTTTCCCCCGGTTTTTCTTGACCTATTTTCTCCTTTTCACCTTTTAGGTCATTTTTTCCCCCGGTTTTTCTTGACCTGTTTTCTCCTTTTCACCTTTTAGGTCATTTTTTTCTTCGAATTTCCATGACTTATTTAATTATTGCATTTTCATCGTTGCTTTTACAACGACAAAACACGCTTTGCAAGTTTCATCTGCTGATCAGCAGTCGTCAAATGCGATCATGCAAGCATGTCGCACTTTTCTCTTTGCCATAACAAAAAGACGAAATGCATATACCATTTCGTCTTTTATAAACTAAAACATTATATAAACAGCCCCGCCACTACCGCAGATCCATTTTTAATAATGCCCTAGTTTTGTTTACCGACAGGATGGTACAAACGAACTGTCCATTATCACGATTGCTTTGCAATCGTGATGACGCTTAAGTCTTGCTTAAACGTCGCGTATATTTTGCCACTATCTATTATCACGATTACGTAGTAATCGTGATGCAACTTAAGTCTTGCTTAAGTTGCACGTATATTTTGCCACTAATTATATTGATGATTGCTTTGCAATCGTGATATATTATATTCCTAAAAATCCCTTGACTACCTTAAGCATGTCTTCCTTATCGCATACTGTATCATGAAGTACCGGTGCGGTACGTATATCTTCAATAGCCTGTGGAACCTTTACCTTTGAAAGCTTTGAAAGCTCATCAACAAGCTCGAAGTCTGACTTGCTGTCATACTCACTGTCAATAGCATTCATTACACTTCTTGTGAACTTGTATGGGCTTGCTGTTGAAGCGATAACTGTAGGAGTTGTATCTCCTGTTTCCTTAACATACTTGTCATATACAGTAGCCGCAACTGCTGTATGAGTGTCAATGATATAATTGTCTGACTCATATATCCTCTTGATAGTTGCTGCTGTCTCTGTTTCTGTAGCATATCCGCCGGCGAACTCCTCAAGTCTCTTCTTCATTTCATCTGTGATCGTATATACACCTGTTGATGAAAGTGACTTCATAAGTTCACTGTTCTTTACTGCGTCATTTCCTGCAATCTTATATATAAGTCTCTCAAGGTTACTTGAAATAAGAATATCCATTGACGGTGATGTTGTAAGGATGAACTCTCTGTTTCTGTCATATGTTCCTGTTGTGAAGAAATCATAGAGAACCTTGTTATCATTCGAAGCACAGATAAACTTGGCTATAGGAAGCCCCATCTCCTTAGCGTAATATGCGGCAAGGATATTTCCGAAGTTTCCTGTAGGAACAACTACGTTGATCTTGTCCCCTGCCTTTATTGTTCCGTCTGCCACAAGACGTGTGTATGCATATACATAGTAAACCATCTGTGGTACAAGACGTCCGATATTAATTGAATTCGCCGATGAGAACTGATATCCCTTCTCATCCATGTATGCAGCAAGCTCTGTATCTGAGAACATCTTCTTGACACCTGTCTGGGCGTCATCGAAGTTTCCTGTTATTCCAACTACAAATGTATTGTCACCCTTCTGAGTAACCATCTGCTTCTCCTGGATAGGACTCACACCATGCTTAGGATAGAATACTATGATCTTTGTTCCGGGAACATCTGCAAATCCTGCAAGTGCAGCCTTTCCTGTATCTCCTGATGTTGCTGTAAGGATAACTATCTCATTCTTTACACCATTTTTCTTTGCTGATGTAGTAAGGAGGTATGGAAGAATTGAAAGAGCCATATCCTTGAATGCGATAGTTGAGCCATGGAACAGCTCAAGATAATATGCCCCTGCCTTCTTAACAAGCGGTGCGATCTCCGGTGTATCAAATTTGCTGTCATATGCTGAATTGATACAAGCCTTTAACTCCTCCTCTGTGAAGTCAGTGAACATGAGCTTCATAACCTCGTATGCCACCTGTCTGTAATCCATTGCTGCAAGTGCCTCAAGTGACACGTCAAGCGCAGGTATTGAATCAGGCACGAATAAACCGCCCTCATTTGCAAGACCCTTTAATATTGCCTGTGAAGCTGTTGCTGTTTCATTTGCATTTCTAGTGCTTTTGTAAATAAGTTCCATCTGCCAATTCTCCTTATATATATGATGTTATACCGCTTGCATAAGCTCACGGCAAATTTTCTAATTCTTTGGACGATATACGTCATAGGTTCCCATAGGGAAAGCAAGTGCCTCCTCGTGGGTATCAAAATAAATGTCAAGACGCTTTCCGGTTATGGCACCGCCTCTGTCTTCTACCTCGTATGTGATACCATCTATGTACAACTTGGTTCCAAACTCAAATTCCGTCGGAGCCGCTATGGTATGATTAGGTGAAGCCTTCTTACCGCTGGCTGTGATTCCGTCAGGATCAACCTTTCCCGTACACTTCTCACATGGACAGTAAGCAGTTATGGTATATTCACCAAGATATTCCATTCCGTCTGTAGGCTTTTTCTCTTCTGTAGTCCCATCTGAGCCTCCGCCTCCGGAATTACCACCACCGGAATTTCCTCCGCCGGAATTACCGCCTCCGGAATTACCACCGCCGGTACTTCCTCCCGCTGGTATAAACACAAACTGCTGGGTTGTAGGTTCTTCCGTAGCTCCTTCTATAGGATTATCCGGTGTATCTATAAGTGCACCACCTGTTCTGTGATCCACATGATCTCTTGTAGTATGATCTTCTGCACTTGCCAGTTCAAAGGTGCTGTCATCATCTATCCTTGCCTTGCCGTTGAAATTACCATCGGGGTTGGCGTCCGTATAGCTTGCCACCTGCACATCGAATTTATTATCCTCCAACGCCGTAGCTCCGGCTTCTGACATGTACATATTTTTGTTCTTGGAATAGACACGCTTGTCGTCCGCCTTGAATGCCGCCAGGCTTCCAATACTTGCAGACACAACTATTACACCGGCACAGATACCTATACCGGTCTTCTTAATCCTTGAACTTAACATTGCTTTAGGACTATTATACTTCTTCATGCCTTTACCTCCGTTATGATCTGAACATCAGCCTATTAACATTCGCCTGTCAAACCAGACACAATCATCACAGTCACGAAGTAATCGTGACGCAGTCAAAACAACCGTACCAATAATTATATAATCTTCCCAACACCAGGTCAACCCCCATAGACACCTGTTTTGTATATCCAGAGCCTGTATATTGCTATTTTATATACCGATCAAGAAGCTCCACCATCTCATCATAGGTCTCAACCTGGTTTATAAGATTACGCAGCTTGGAAGAATCCTTAAAGCCTGCCGAATACCACGCCACGTGCTTACGCATTTCATGGATACCGGTAAACTCCCCCTTGTACTCTATCATGAGCCTTGCATGTCTTAACATCATGTCTTTTATTTCGTGGAGATCAGGTCTTGCCTTTATCTCCCCGGTTTCAAGATATGTCTTGATCTCGTCAAATATCCATGGGTTGCCTCTTGCTCCCCTGCCGATCATAAAACCGTCGCAGCCGGTCTGTTCTCTCATTTTTATAACATCGAACACATCATTTATATCTCCGTTACCTATAACAGGTATGGTCACCCGCTCCTTAACCTGTCTTATGACATCCCAGTCCGCATGTCCGCTGTAATACTGGCTTCTTGTCCTTCCATGTACGGCAATGGCACTGGCACCGCTTACCTCCGCAATATGTGCAATCTCCGGTGCATTGATATGTTCCTCGTCGAAGCCGCTTCTTATCTTTATGGTAATAGGAAGTCTGCATTTCTTCACCATGGCACTTACAATATCCCCTATGAGCTTTGGATCTTTCATAAGTGCTGATCCCTCACCGTTATTTACAATCTTAGGAACCGGACATCCCATATTCACATCTACAAATGCAAAGCCTCTGTCCTCTATTTTATTTGCCATGTCCGCAAGGAGCTCCGGATCTGAGCCAAACAACTGGACACCTATAGGTTTCTCCTTCTCCGTTGTCATGAGCAGCGGTCCGGTGTTCTTATTGTTGTAATAAAGGCCCTTGGCACTTATCATCTCTGTATATAATATGTCACAGCCCTTTTCCTTACATAAAAGACGAAATGGCAGGTCGCATACCCCTGCCATTGGCGCCAGAATTAATTTGTCCTTGAAAATCATCTCTGTTTGTCCATTATAATTCTAAGTCCCTGAAGAGTAAGATTAGGATCATACACATCTATACAATCCGAATTCTCATATATCATCTTTCCGAGACCACCTGTAGCAACAACCTTTACAGTCTTATATCCCGACTCTTTTTTCATACGCTTTACTATATATTCAGTCTGACCGATATGTCCGAGACATACACCTGCCTGCATACTGGATATGGTATCCTTACACAGGATAGTTTCGGGAACCTTTATCTCAATCTCCGGGAGCTTGGCAGTTCCCTTCCACAGTGCATTTGCACTAAGCCTTATACCCGGTGATGTAACCTCTGCCACGAAGCTTCCGCTTTCATTTACAAGGTCATAGGTGGTAGCTGTTCCGTAATCAATAACTATTACAGGTCCACCATAGATCTCATATGCAGCCACCGCGTCAACTATTCTGTCGGCACCAAGCTGCTTCGGATTAGGTATGGCAATATTTATACCTGTCTTGATCCCCGGCTCCACAATAAGAGGATTAGATTTAAAATACTTCTTTATTCCGTTTGTAAGAGAATGCATAACGTCCGGAACAACCGATGTCACGATAACCTCTGTGATCATATCAACAGTCAGTCCCTTCATCTGCATAAGCTCCACCAGGAATACACCGAACTCATCTGAAGTCCTTGAAATACCTGTTGTCATTCTTGAGGTATGTACCAGGCTGTTGCCATCGAACACACCGATAGTGATATTTGAATTTCCCACATCCACTGCAAGTAACATTATCTTTTCTCTCCTTACTCCTGATACTCTTCAAGATAAAATACTCTGAAATACATCTCAAGACTTGAAAATAAATCCTGCTTCTCTTTTCTGAGCTGCTTTACCTTTAAGGCACTGCCTATATCATCATATAACACGTCATATTCATCTGCTTCGGTCTCTATGTTCAGTCCGCCGTCCTCATCAAAATACAATGTAAATATTCCGCCCACATCCTCAGTGAACAATACGCACATGATCTTGAGTTCCTTCTTTATCTCATCAGGCAGGCCTATAAAATCCTGGTTCAGATAATACTTCTGTTCATATTTTGAACTTGCACATAATACGATCTTATTAGAATCCATATAAACGCTCCAATTTACTTATTGTTACAGGAATTAACCTATAACGTCTGACATATTATATAATCCCGCAGACTTTCCTGCAAGATATTTTCCTGCTTCAACTGCACCTTTGGCAAATACCGACTTGGAATAAGCTGTATGCTTGAACTCTATAACCTCATCAACACCAGCAAATATAACCTCATGCTCACCTACGATAGTGCCGCCTCTGACCGCCGAAATTCCCAGTTCCTTCTTGTCTCTCTTCTTTCTTACCTGGCTTCTGTCATATACATATTCATACTCATTGTTTCTTGCCTCATTGATGGAGTCTGCCAGTGCAATGGCTGTTCCTGACGGTGCGTCAACCTTCTGGTTGTGGTGTTTCTCAACGATCTCAATATCATAGCCTGCCGGTGCAAATATATTTGCAGCTTCCTTTAAAAGCTTCATGAGTGTATTTATTCCAAGAGACATGTTGGCTGAACGAAGAACTGCAACCTTCCTGCTTGCCTCTTCAACCTTGGCGATCTGTGCCTCACTCAAGCCTGTGGTACAGAGTACAACAGGTATTTTATGCTTCACACTGTAATCAAGAAGCTTATCCACTGCCACTGCTGCTGCGAAGTCTATGATAACATCAGCAGGCACGTCGCAGGCGTCTATATCAGTGAATACAGGATATCCGTTATCCCTGTTATCTACCACATCTATTCCTGCAACTATCTCTGCAGTATCGTCATTCTTCACCATGTCTGTTATAACCTGTCCCATCTTACCGTTACAACCATGCATAATAATCTTTACCATTTATTTTGTCCTCCGTATTTTTTTACTGTCCTTACAGCAACATTCTAATTTGCCTGCGGCAAGGCTGCTGCACCTGACTCGCTACCATAACAAAAGATCGAGTAGGAAACACCTACCCGATCTTTTACTTTATATTATGTCATATTCCAACACAATATCCTCGAATCTGTGTACCGCTCTCAACAATTATTAAGCAAGTATACCATAATTCTTCATTGCTGTCTTAAGTTTTTCCACATTTGCAGGTTCCATCTCTGTAAGTGGCATCCTAAGGGTTCCTCCGCAGAGTCCTAAGAGCTCCACTGCCTTCTTGACAGGAATAGGATTCACCTCGCAGAACAATGCATTGCATAACTCAACTGCCTTAAGCTGAAGCTTGAGACTTCCTTCTATATCGCCCTCAAGGAACTTCATGACCATATCATGTGTATCCTCAGGGATTATATTTGCTGTTACTGAGATAACACCTTTTCCGCCCAGTGAAAGAAGCGGAACAACCTGATCGTCATTTCCTGAATAAATATCTATACATCCCTGTGCCAGTGAAGCAAGCTTAACAACCTGACCGATGTTACCTGATGCTTCCTTGATACCTACGATGTTGTCAACTGTCTTTGCAAGCTCGACTGCTGTCTCAGGAAGGATATTGCAGCCTGTTCTTGAAGGAACATTGTATAGAATAATAGGAACTGAAACTGAATTTGCAACTGCTGTGAAGTGAGCGATAAGTCCCTTCTGTGTAGCCTTGTTGTAATAAGGTGTAACCACAAGAAGACCATCTACACCATAGCTCTCTGCCTCTGTGGAAAGGTAGATAGCGGTTGCCGTACAATTTGATCCTGTACCTGCAACGACCTTGATCCTGTGATCGGCGAACTCAACGCACTTCTTAATGCACTCAAGGTGCTCTTCATGTGAAAGGGTTGCTGCCTCACCTGTGGTACCGCAGATAACAATAGCATCTGTCTTGTGGGCAACATGGAACTCAACCAGCTCCTTAAGTTTATCAAAATCAACGTCTCCGTTGTCCTTAAACGGAGTAACTAATGCAACTGCTGAACCTGTAAATATTGCCATAATAAAAACCTCCTAAATATTATAAACTGCTTCGCTTTTCATGCGAGCCAATAATTCCGTCTACCTGTTTTTTATTATACATTTTCCACGATTTTTACTACATGCAAAATAATGCTGTATGCTTTTGAAAAAATGTCAAAATACTGCCATATAACAATATCTTCCGCATTCTTACAGCAATAAAAAATAGGTCGACGTGAGCCGACCTATAGAATATCTTTATCCTATTAAGTAGCTCTCCATCTTACGATGACAGTCATACAGCTCTTAACTGCACAACCAGAATATATCATTATGGGCTGACATACCCTTCGGCGAACTTCCCTTTCCCCGGCTCTCAAATGCTCCATATACATCAAACCGGATACTCTTTAACTTCGCACCTCTACTTTAATTTATTCTAGTAATCCCTAGATAGTGCATACTATAGCACTAAAAAGGGTCAGTGTCAATATCATTTAGCACAAGGAATATTGTAATAAATTTCCCGGAAATATCCTTGTCATCAAGGTACATTCCCGGGATTATAAAAAGATCTGCATCTATTGCCACGGTTCCAAATTCAGCCCCTTTATCGCCTGATTTGAAAAAACCGCATTTACATCATCAATAAGTACACCAATATTCAACCTGCTCTTCATCTTTCGTAATTCCCCCGCACACGTTTATCATTCCAGGCATTCCATCTTGCTCACGGATACCTCATATGCGACCTTGCTCACCACCTGGTCATTTGCTATCCGTTTCTGATACTCTCTGCTCTGTATCCTGCCCCATAAGGCAATATGCTCACCCACTGAAAGCCTGCCTGCAAATCTGGCATTTCTTCCCCAACAGATACATGGTATGTAATCACTCTTCCCATACGCCCTGTTCACTGCCAGCAATATATCTGCTATCTCTCTTCCGAGAGGAGTCATCCTGTACACAGGCTCCTTACACACATAACCGTCAAGGAATACCTGATTAGGCTTGCTGTCCCATGCTTCCTCCTCATCAAGAGTCTCTATTTCCCTTACAAATACAGACAATATAAGTCTGTTCTTAGTCTCCTCATGCTTATTATAAGATCTGAACTGACCTTTTGCCATAATTTTTTCACCAACATGAGAAGTTGTTACGTCAAACAGTCTGTCTGACACCATAAGTGGGATAACATCATAGGCATCACTAAGGCGGCTCACCACCAGATCTACCATATAAAAGCCCTCACCAAATATTTCATGGCTGAACACAAACTCCGATGCGATCTCCCCTGCTACAACTACCTGATTATTGTTTAAAGTTTTTTCCGTCATTTCTTTCTCCCTTCCGGTATTTCCTTATGTATTTTGTTTACCTTAAAGAATATTCTCCGGGAAAAAGATTTATGCTGCCTTAAACAATCTAGTTTTGCCGAATGTTCCAAATACTTATCGACCTGTATCTACAGCCTTTTCCAAGACTATTTTATTATATACGAAGTATTTTTTCGACTCCTTATGTCGTCACATCACATTTTTTTATTTCATTCGCTGTCTCATACATTCATAGGATACCAGAGCCGCGGATGTTGCCGCATTTAGGGATTCAACCTTTCCGCACATTGGTATTTTTATGAGCTTATCCGCCTTACTGCTGAGCTCCTTCGACAGCCCATTTCCCTCATTTCCGATAAGAAATGCTGTACCGCCTGTGAAGTCCTCGTCATATATGTTCTGCCCTGCCAGATGGGCACCATATATAACGACCCCCTTCTCCTTAAGAAGCTCTGCCGCCTCAAGAAGATCCACATTATATACAAATGGAAGTCTGAATATGGCTCCCATGGTTGAACGAACCACCTTAGGATTATAGGGATCACAGGAAGCTCCGCCTATTATAAGGCATGTAACTCCTGCCGCCTCCGAGGTACGCATTATGGTACCAAGATTTCCCGGATCCTGTAAGGACTCAACCAAAAGATACATACCTGCTTCACCCTTGTGATCCAGAATGTCTGCAAGCTCATAATGGTAACATTTCACCACCGCCAGAAGCCCCTGGGGAGTCTTCGTCTGGGATATGCTGTGGAATATATTGTCCTTAAGCACGTATACAGAAGGCTCGTCACCGGTATATCCCAGCTCTTCCCCGTACCTTGCAAATGCACTTTCGGAGAAATACACTGACTCTATCCTGTCAATAGGAAGCTCAGTGAACATCCTTATGCCCTCCACAACAAACACATCCCGCTCTCTACGGTATGCAGAGTCCTTATTCAGCTTATTTATCTCCTTAATATTTTTATTGGAATTTGAACTTATTATCTCCATATGATCAAGCTTTTCCTTTTCCTGTTTGTAACCTTTCAGTCACTGTTAGTCCGCCAATCTCATTAGCGGCTTTTTTATTATCATCAATTTTATTACCGGCTTTTTTATTGCCGGCATTTTTCATTACCGGCTTTCTTATTACCGGACATTGCAAAATCCCATCACCCATGTCCGGCACCTCACAGTTATTGTGATTACTTTCTTTTACGCTTAAGCACCTTGTCGTCGCCGTAAACCCCGGCAAGTTCCTCCATAAGAGTGTCATCAGGATTCACAAGAAACCCTCTGCCCATGTTCTTTATCTGTCTTTCGGCTCGAAGCTGCACCATCACCGGGCACAAGCCCCTGTGGTTCTCAAGTATGGCAGAAAATTTCTCTGCTTCTTTATTGTAATGCTCCATATTCTCAAAGCACACCCAGACTTCCTCATCACTGACTCCCGAAGCTTTATCCTGATAGCCGTAATTATTGTAATTACCATAACCGGTGCCCGCATTTCCATTCATATTCCCCGAACCGGAAGAATAATATCCGGCAGCTTGTCTGAAGGTGTTAAAATGCTTTCCATTTTCCGCTTCATCAAAGCTCATAACCTCTGAGGCAATAAGCTTGCCTCCTTCCTCCGACGCCTGGGCACGCCCCTTTATAAGGACCTTACTGTCTGCAAATAACAGGCTGCGACACTTATCATAATCTCTTGGGAATACCACAACCTCGACTGTGCCCACCATATCCTCCAGAGTCACAAATGCCATGTTCTGCCCGTTCTTGGTGACCTTAGTGGATACTGTGGTTATTATTCCACCAACCGTGTACATTATCTGATCCTTCACCTTAGGGCTTCCGCTCTCCTCGTCTACCTGGAAATCAGTAGTCAGGGCATTGGTATATCTGTCAAGCATATCAGTATATTGGAGCAATGGATGCCCCGATACATACACTCCAAGAACATTCTTTTCCAGAGACAGCTTCTCCTGCTGGTCGTACTCCGGCACATCCGGATACTTCACGGCAGTCATTTCCTGGAATTCCTCTCCGAATATATCTGCAAATGAAAACTGTCCTGCCATGGAATTCTTCTTCTCCCTTGCCACCTCATCTGCAATAACAGGATATGCCAGCATAAGCTGCTTCCTGTAGAGTCCGAAGCTGTCAAAGGCACCACCGAGTATAAGAGCTTCCACAGTCTTCTTATTTGTATCCTTAGAAGACATCCTCATAAGGAAATCCTTGAAATCCTTAAAAGGACCATTTTCATCTCTTTCCCTTACCACACGGTCTATCACGGCAGTTCCCACACTCTTAAGTCCGGAAAGACCAAAGCGTATGGCATTGCCTGAAACCGAGAAACCGCTGACGCCTTCATTGATATCCGGCGGCAGTATCTCTATACCCATTTGACGGCAATGGGCAATATACATAGCAACCTTTGAACTGTTATCCTTAACTGACGACATAAGGGCAGCCATAAAGCATGTAGGATAATAGTACTTGAGATATGCAGTCTGGTATGCCACAATGGCATAAACCGCCGCATGGGATTTGTTGAAGGCATATTTTGCGAAATCCGTCATATCGTCAAATATCTTATTTGCCACATCTTCGGATATACCGTTATTTATACAGCCGGGCACCTTAAGCTCCTCATTTCCGTATACAAAATACTGACGTTCCTTGGCCATTACATCAGCTTTCTTCTTAGACATAGCTCTTCTCACCAGATCGCTTCGTCCAAGGGTATATCCTGCCAGCTTCATGACTATCTGCATAACCTGTTCCTGATATACAATACAACCGTAGGTAGGCTTAAGTATATCCTCAAGAAGAGGTGTGTCGTAAGCTATGGTCTCCGGGTGCTCCTTTCCGTTTATATAATTAGGTATAAAATCCATCGGTCCGGGACGATACAGGGATATTCCCGCAATAACATCCTCAAGATTCCTTGGCTTAAGCTCCTTCATGAAGCTCTTCATACCGGCACTTTCAAGCTGGAACACTCCCTCTGTGTGACCTGAGCTTAAAAGCTCGAATATCTTAGGATCATTGTAATCCAGATTATTTATATCTATATCTACGCCATACTGTTCCTTTGCAAATCTTACTGCGTCATGGATAACCGTAAGGGTTCTTAAGCCTAAGAAGTCCATCTTAAGAAGTCCCAGACGCTCAATGGTAGTGGCTGTGAATTGTGTAATAACAGAATCATCACCGCCCTTGGCAAGAGGAACATACTCATCTATGGAATCCCTGCCGATAACAACGCCGGCTGCATGCATACCCGTATTTCTCGGAAGTCCCTCAAGCTTAAGTGCCATATCTATAAGGTGCTTGACCTCAGGTTTCTGTTCATACATATCCTTAAGATCCTTGCTTACTGAAAGAGCCTTGGTGATGGTCATATTAAGCTCCATTGGTACCGACTTGGCAACTGCATCACAGAGAGCATAAGGCAGGTCAAGAACTCTTCCCACATCCCTAATTACATTTCTTGCCGCCATTGTCTGGAAGGTTACGATCTGCACAACCTTTTCCTTACCGTACTTTCTTACAACGTAATCTATTACCTCCTGACGTCTCTCGTAGCAGAAATCCACGTCTATATCGGGCATGGATACTCTCTCAGGGTTAAGAAATCTCTCAAAGAGAAGATTATATTTTATTGGATCAAGGCTGGTTATATGAAGGCAATAGGAAACTATACTTCCTGCCGCAGAGCCTCGTCCCGGTCCTACAGGAATGTCATTATCCCTGGCATATTTTATGAAATCGTGGACTATAAGGAAGTAATCCACATATCCCATGTTCTTTATGGTATTAAGCTCATACTCCAGTCTGTCGGTGATTTCCTTTGTCGGAACCGGATATCTCTCCTTAAGTCCCTCCATACACAGCTTTGTGAGATACTCATAGGCAGTAAGTCCGTCCGGAACCTTAAACTCAGGAACCTTCTGCTCGCCAAACACTATCTCAACATTACATCTCTCAGCTATCTTATGGGTGTTCTCCAGAGCCTCCCCGGCATATGGGAACAAACTGTACATTTCCTCCTTTGATTTAAGATAGTACTGACCGCCATCATATTTCATCCTGTCCGTATCCGAAACTTTTTTATTTGTCTGAATACACAGGAGGATATCATGGGCGTCTGCATCCTCCGCATATATGTAATGAGAGTCGTTGGTTACTACCATAGGTATTCCAAGCTCCTTTGACAGTCTCATAACCCCTGCATTCACAGTTGCCTGATCCGGAATACCATGATCCTGCATTTCAAGGAAATAATTATTCTCCCCAAATATATCCAGATGTCTTAAGGCAGCTTCCTTTGCCCCCGCATAATTACCCTTTCTCAGATTAACTGCCACCTCACCGGCAAGACATGCGGACAGCGCGATAATGCCCTCATGGAATTCCTTAAGAACCTCCATATCCACTCGGGGCTTGTAATAAAAGCCCTCGGTAAATCCTCTTGACACTATCTTGGACAAATTTTTATATCCTGTATTATTCTCTGCCAGAAGCACCAGATGATAATATCTGTCTTCTCCCTTATTCACCTCTCTGTCAAATCTGGATCCGGGGCTTACATAGACCTCACATCCGATTATAGGCTTTATGCCGACAGCTCTGGCAGCCTCATAGAAATCAATTACGCCATACATGACACCATGGTCTGTTATGGCAAGGGAGTCATATCCAAGTTCTGCCGCTCTGGCAACCAGTTCCTTTATCTTGGCTGAGCCATCTAACAGACTATATTCAGTATGCACATGCAGATGAGTAAATTCCATATATTCCTCCCATTTATCTTAAAATCATTTCCAAACCGGACCGGCACTCCGATCAGGTCTTATATTAATATCATTTCTGTTGTATTATTATCATTTCTCCATGTATTAATAGCATTTCTCGGTGTATTAATATTATTTCTTGTTGTGAAGGATATTCTTTCTGATATACATGAAAGTTTCATCCTCTCCCTTTTCCTTAAGCATTAGAAGAAGGCTGTACAACAATTCCGCACTTTCCGGGTGCAGCAGAGTCTTTGATCTCCCCTTCTCAAAATATTCAAGAGGCATCGCGTCCGTATAATTATCTTTATTATAATTTCTTGAAGCAGCTATCCTGTCACAGAACATCTCCACAACATATTTAACCGGCATCCTGCAGCCTACCAGTCCCTCTGACCTGTTGGAACTGTAATCTATCCAGTATTCAAGATGGTGTTTATTCCTTCCCTTGTGGTGAAGCCATGCGCCGGAGTAACCCTTGTCCTCACGTTCTGCGTCATTAGGGCTTCTTGTTCCCTGATAATACTTCGCCCCCACAGAAAACTCGGTATAAGAGTACTTAGACAGGTCATGTAGTAAACCCTGCTTATAAAGCCCCACCTTAAAGCAATACTTCATCACCATTCTTTTATGATTATTTATTGTCTTCAAATGCTTATACCATTTTGTCATATCATGCACTTCCTTTTCCATTATATGAAAAAGCCCCAAAGTCTGTATCCACACCTTGGGGGTTATAACCAGCCGAAAAAGGGACTCGAACCCTCGACCCACGCATTACGAATGCGTTGCTCTACCAACTGAGCTATTTCGGCAATATATCAGAAATTCCAGATTCCATATAATGGGATATTCAACAATCCCTTCTTAACATACATGTCATCAGTGGAAATTCTAACCGACGTATTATTATTATATCTTCCTGTAAACACCTTTACACTCTGTGCCTTTGAATGGGGAGCAGTCTGCACATCAACAGGTATAACCTCTCCTTCTCCCTCATAAACAAAATCAACTTTGGCAGTTGCGGATGATATCCAGAAATATAAAGTACCTATCTTCTTATTTGCCTTTAATTCCGAGTATGCATACTGCTCGGCAATAACGCCTCCCATAGTATCATACACATTATTCAAATCAACATCCGTACATTTTATTTCAGACATGATCCTCAAGAGCCCATGATCCAGATGGTACAATTCAAAAGACTTTTCGTCCACCTGGTTTTCAAGAGGAAGCACACCTTCCTTAATTCTGTACACTCTATTAACAACACCGGCCTTAACAAGAAACTCCACAGAATCCTCATACTCTCTCGCTCTTGCCTTAGGATCCACATAACCATACATAAACTTCTTGTTATCCTTGGTGAGCTGTTTAGGAATACTCTTCCACACAGCCACTACCTTACGGAGACTTCTCCTGGGTGCTGTGTCCACAATATATTCATTGATTCTGTCCAGCAGCTTAATTAATGCAGCATCAGCGTCAATAAAGCTCTCGTTCTTGTAATATGCACTGACCACCTCCGGCATTCCACCTGTAAGGAAGAATGTCTCAAGCATTGTCTTGACACTTTCTCTGACCTCATCAGACAGGGCATCCATCATCTGATTTTCAATATACTTACACAATTTCCTACCCTTGCCGGCCTTAAGAAACTCCTCAAAGGTCATAGGTGTCATTTCAAACACATCAAGTATATCCTTGCACTGATCTTCGATATCCAGCTTCCCGCCTGCAGTTGCAATAATAAGCACACGGCAGTCCTTTCTGCTTCCTGCATACATCGCAAGATTTTTTATGGATAGTGTATTTAACTGGGCATTATCAAATATAAGTAGCTTGCCCTCAAAATCATACTTATCTACAGTTGTAACTAATTTTGCATGAACCTTATCCGGTTTTCTTTCCTTCGATATATACTCAAGAAGATCAGGATACTCTGCCAGATCTATCACAATATACTCATCAAAAAAACCTGTGGCAAAATCTAAAGCTGCCCATGTTTTTCCTACAGCCTTACCACCTTTTATTAATGCCGCCTTTTGCTCTTCTCTTTCATACCAGCCGGCCAAATCATTAATAATGTTCCTAAACATTTCCTATCACCTCTTGCAACGACACTTTTCGCAAACCATACTGTCTCTTTACCAGTAACAATTTCACGTCAAAGACTATAATAGGATAGCACTTTTTTGCAACTTAGTAAATATAAATTTGCTTAATCGTACTGGAATCTGTCGTAAAAATAATCCTTATAGCAATCATCTTCAACATTAATGAACTTAATTGCTATTCCGTATACAAACTCCTTATAACACTTCCAGTCATCATTCTTCCCTGTAATATTGATGTCATGAACATCTGAAAAAATATATTCTCCCTCTTTATTTCTGACAACAGTCTTTATATGATATACATCCGGATTCTTAGTCTTATCTGCCGTGATCCCTATAACACCATAGCTTACGGCAGCTGACTCTTTTCTTACTGTTATTGTAGGCTCTATCTCTCTAAATATGCAATCATCTATCATGTCTTCTATAAAAAATCTGCGATTCTCATAAAGATATTTTCTCATGGCAATCACAGCTATATCATTTTGCGACCGAAAAGTCTTCCTCGCAAGCTTCTCTACATCATTCGCCAATCTTACATCCATTCTTACCGGTCTGACTTTTACTTCTTTTTTTGCGGTTATTGCCATTTCACATTACCCCTTTTTCTTTCTTATTATTTCTGATAATTCTTCTGCTATAACATGTATGACATGTTCCTCAACCATTATATAAAATACCGACGTCCATTTGAAATTGTCTGCAGCAAGGGCTGCTACAATGTAATGCCACCTTCATTGACATTACATGTAAGAAAATCCCGGAGTATTCCTCCGGGATTTATGTAAATCCACAGCCAGATATTACTACTGCTTTCCGATTGAAAGGTATCCACTCTCGTTTGTCTTTAACAGGAACGCAAGACCGATATTCTTCTTGCTGTCACCTGTAGCTCTGTATATCTCACCAGTCTCCACAAGAGTCTTAGCCATATTTATAAGTACATCCTTGAACTGCATCATTTCTCTTCTGTCTCTTGAACTCAGCTTGAATATATACTGGTTCTTCGAGCTTATAAGAAGTATGCTGTAAGAATGAACATTCTCTTTGTTTGCGAGTATCGCCGATCCTACCATTCTTGAATTGGCAATGATGATATCTGCATTCTCATCAGGAAGATATTCCGAACATATAAGCTTGTATATCTTAAGGTAATCCTCCTCAGCACTGGCATTGACAGGCATCTCTGCCACGGCAAACTCTACAATTGAATCCGCAAGCTTAATCGTGCCGCCCTCATCGTTTATAGTAGCTGTACACTCCTTAGGAACACAGAGGCGGAAGAATTTATTCTCCACAACCTTTTGTTTCTTGTCAGGTTCTCTGAGAACCAGATCGACATAATTAAGCTCAAGCTTGTTCATAGCCACAATGGCTGTCTCATCTCCGGTCTCCGCAAGGTCAATGAGTGCGTTATACAGTGACCATATCTGAGCTGTAGTTGTAGGAACCAGTTCAATGAGCTTCTCTATGGCAGGTACATATCCCATGCTTGCATTCTCAATATAAAGCTTGATAGCTTCTTCCTTAGGAAGTCCCTTCTCACACTTATATGTGATAACCTTAAACAGATTAACCTTATCCCAGTCATCATAGTTGGCGTTAAATGCCTTTTCAAAGTATTTTATACTCTTTATCTCACCCTTGTAATCATCCTGCTTCTCCTGAAGCTGATAAATCTTACCAAGCTCGTATCCTGCCTGAGCGCTTCCGAGTCCAAGAGCTTCAAGGTATGCCTTCTCAATCTCGTATGGTGTAGCAATATAGAATATCTGTCTCTGCTTCATCATTGCAATCTTGATGGCTGCAGACTCACTGCCTGCCTGTACGGCTCTCTCCCACTTCTCAACGGCTGTCTGAAGATCCTCTCCCTTAAGCTCCTCAAGATCCTTTATGTATCCATCAGCCTCAGACACACCATTAGCCTGTGCTTTCTTGAAATACATAAGTGCCTTGGCACCATCTCTCTTGGTCCTGAGCAAGCCATAGTAGTAGATCCTTCCAAGGTAGAATGCGACTCTCTTGTGTCCAAGACGTTCTGCATTCTCATACCAGTTAAGAGCTTTCATGTAATCCTTAAGCTGCTGGTCATATACCAGTCCAAGAAGAAACGCCAGCTCAGGATCCTTTGTAGCTTCAAAGAGCTGCTTCGCATAGCTGATGGTTTTCTCTATATCCCTGTATGGTGAATCCTCATCATAATACAACTCTATAAGCAGATAGCTTGCCTTAATACTTCCGAACTTAAGTGCCTGCTTGGCAGCCTTCATGGCGCCCTCATAGTCTTCCAGATAGTAACAGTATATTGCCTCATTGTAATACTGCATATCCTTTCTGTTGGCACTTTCCTCACTTACAAGAGTCGGATCTATAAATGCAAATGAATTCGCTGTTTCAAATATAATCTCCTCGTACTGCTCAATAATCTCCATTGATGCACATACGAACCTCATACATGCCAGTCGGCGTCCCTGATAAAATGCAAATGAAACAATACCCTTCTCAAGATCCTTATGATAGTAGGTAGTACATATACCGTCTGCGTACTCTGTTACATAGGCCTTAAGCTGAAGTTCTTCATCAAATGCATCATTACAATATCTCAGGTAATTCTCAAGGGTCTTCTTTGAATCCTTTGGTATACTGTCATAATAAACATATATAGCGAAATCCTTATATGTAAGGCTAGGTGCATAATATTCCTCTCCCGTAGACTCGTTAATTGTCTTTACCCAGTCCTTAGGAAGCTTATGTATATACCCCTCAACCTGATTATGAACATATGTATACTGGTACTGGAGTCTCGAGGCCTCGATAACTTTATATCTAGGCTCTTTTCCCTTTTCCTTCCTTCTGGCGGCTATCTCTGTATAAAGCCTGTCCTTTTCCTCGAATTCGATACTGTCCTCATGGGTGCTGGCATAAAGTACTCTCTCATATGATGCTTTAGCCTTGGCATCACCGGTGTCTGCAAGAAGCTTGTACCAGTGCATAGCCTTCTCCATATCGACAGGGACAACAAAATCACTCTTGTTACCATACTGGTCAACACGATTAAGTCCACTCTCATATATGGCTCCCAGATTCATATATGCAGCCTTGATGCCACACTCTGTAGCTGACATCTCAAAGTACTTTATGGCCTTTGAGAAGTTCTGCACCTCTAAAAGCATCTTAGCCAGCTTATATATGGTATCTCCATCCTTGTTCTGATTAACATATTTCTCTAAGTATTTAGTTGCTTTATTAAGATCAATCTCTGTCTTAGCGTTACGATACTTTCCCTTTTCAAAGAATTCAGCCAGAACCAGAAGTGCATCATTACCATAGCTCCTGTACTGAGGATCCATGATTCCGATATCCGAAACCTGTTCAAGTATTGTAACTGACTCCTCCCCATCTCCATTATCCATAAGGTTCATAGCCTTATTGAACTGAAGCTCCACATTGTTTACAGGCTCTTTCTTTTTTGAAAACTTCGCAACGAAAGATATCTTACTGAATAAGCCACCAAAAAATCCCATATTACATTCCTCCGATGACATTGAATGTCCACTAACGGATTTAATTTTATCACAATAAAATCACTGGTGCAATAAAAAGCGATATATACACAGGATTATTTTTCGTTTTGAATATAGGCAGCAAGCTGTTCACAGGCTTTCTCCTCATCCGGTCCTTCTGCCTGAACAGTAATAGGTTCGCCCTCTGCGAATCCAAGACTCATCATACCCATTATGCTCTTGGCATTTATCTTCTTATTACCGGAAATAAGATGTATCTTGCTGTCGAACTGACTTGCAAGCTGCACCAGTACCGCAACAGGTCTTTCCTCCGAAACTGCTGTCAATGCGATTTCTACTGTTTTTTCAACCATAATAATCCTCCTAAGTTTTACCTGCAGCCACGAAGGTGGTCTGCAATTTCACTGATTTTTCTTAATCTATGATTCACTCCCGACTTTCCTATCGGGGGATTTATCATCTCACCTAGCTCTTTAAGGGATGCATCTCTTGCCTCAAGCCTGGCCTGTGCCAGTTCCACCAGGTTGTCAGGCAGATAGTGTATGCCTTTTACTTTTATAATATACTCTATATCCTCGATCTGTCTCACTGCCGCGTTTACAGTCTTGTTAAGATTTGCGGCCTCACAGTTCACCTTCCGGTTCACATTATTGGCTATATCCTTAAGGATCCTTATATTCTCCATATCCATAAGAGAAGAATAAGCTCCCATGAGATTAAGCATGTCAACTATCATGGTGCCGTCCTTAATGTAAACCACATGGTATCTCTTTCTGGCAATAACCTTACTGTCTATATCAAAATTATGTATTATACCTGATATAAGCTCTGCCCTCTCCGGGTTATCACATACTACCTCAAAATGATACCCCTTCTCCGGATCACTTATGGATCCGGATGTCATGAAGACTCCCTTTATAAATGCCCGCCTGCAACAGTCCTTCTGTATCACAAGACCGCTTATATGCATTTCCTGGCAATCCATGCCACGGACATTTCCACCGTTGTTTTCTGTTTTTTCTGTTATCTTTAATGTTGTAAGTATCCTCTCAACATCTTCCTGCCTATTAAAGACCATTCTGTACACACGGCTGTCTGCCCCGGCTCTCTTTACCGAGCACTCAGGCACAAGACCGAACAGCTTCTTTATAAGCTCCGACATGGTATTTGCTATGACACTTCTCTCGGTGGATATCACTATCCTTACCGGCTTCCCGTCTTGGCAGTCCACATGTCCCACCATGCCTATCATCCCTGCCAGTTCTGCGATCCTGCAATGCCTTGCAGCACTTATGTTCCTGGCAAGTTCCTTTTTCACATCAGAAGAAAATGACATATGCTGCTCCTGTATCCATCATTACTGTTGTTTTACTATTGCGTCCTTGGCAATATCCCTATGTACTATCCTTACGGTATACGGGGACTTTGAAAGTCTTGTATACACATTATTTGCAATAGTAACAGACCTGTGCTTTCCTCCTGTACATCCAATGGATATAACCAACTGGTTCTTCCCTTCCTTTATGTAATTAGGAATGAGAAATTGCAGCATGTCGTCAAATTTATCAAGAAAGGTATAAGCTTCATCACAGTTCATTACATACTTTTGGACAGGCTCATCATTTCCCGTGAGAGGTCTCAGTTCAAGATCATAATAAGGATTCGGCAGAAATCTCACATCAAATACAAGATCCGAATCCCTCGGTATTCCATACTTGAATCCAAAGGACATGACCGTGATTATGAAATTACCGTATTCCATATTGCTGACAAATATCTTGTCAAGCTCCTTCTTAAGCTCTCTCACCAAAAGGCTTGAGGTATCTATAATGTAATCTGCCTCTTCCTTTAAGAAACCTATAAGTTCCCTTTCCTTCTTTATACCATCTATTATCCTGCCATCCCTTGTGGAAAGCGGATGGTTTCTTCTGGTCTCCTTATATCTTTTAACAAGTGTAGCATCTGAACATTCAATGAACAATATCTCATAAGGGAAGCCGCATTTCTTAAGATCTGCAAGGCAGGAATTAAGCTGTGACAGTGCGCGTCCGCTTCTTATATCCACACCGATTGCCACATTGTCCACCTGTATCTGTTCGTCATAAGCTATCTCTGCAAATCTCTTTATAAGCTGTATCGGAAGGTTGTCAACGCAGAAATATCCGGCGTCCTCAAGAGTATTAAGGGCAGTACCTTTTCCTGCACCGCTCATACCGGTAACAATAACAAATCTCATACTAGAACTCTCCTAACATCTTAACCTCAGGCTCAAGGGTCACGCCAAACTCCCTCTTTACCTTTTCTACAACATCATCCATAAGGGTTACAACATCCTGTGCCGTAGCCTCTCCTGTATTTATCACAAAGCCGCAGTGCTTCTCTGAAACCTGTGCTCCTCCTACCTTGTATCCCCGAAGACCTGCGTCCATTATAAGCTTGCCTGCAAAATATCCCTCAGGTCTCTTAAAGGTTGATCCGGCAGAAGGATAAGCTAAAGGCTGCTTTTCCCTTCTCTTTGCCAGAAGGCTGTCCATCTCTGCCTGTATATCACTTACATCACCCTTTTTAAGCTCTATGACCGCTCCGGTAACGATAAGTCCCTTCTCCTCAGCCAGGCTGTGTCTGTAGGAAAAATCCATCTCCTCACAGCTAAGCTCCGAAAGCTTTCCTGTCTCATCTATAACACTTACAGATTGTATTATCTGCTTCATCTCACCGCCGTAGGCTCCTGCATTCATGTACACAGCACCCCCGAGGCTTCCCGGTATTCCCGAAGCGAATTCCATTCCCGTAAGTCCATTATCCCTGGCAACCTGTGACACCTTAATTAAGGATGCTCCCGCTTCCGCCGTTATGATATTACCATCAACAGCTATGTTGTTCATCCTGCCCATAATATTGATCACCACACCTCTGTAGCCCTTATCTGCTGCCAGTACATTGCTTCCGTTTCCAAGTATAAAATATGGCATGTCATAGTCTCTGCATATTCTGACCACATCAGCTATGGCTTCTGCTGTTTCAGGGCTTACAAAATAATCAGCCGGTCCGCCGATCTTGAAGGTTGTATGCTCTTTTAATAAAACATTCTGTTTAACATTTTCTGCATGAACTGCTTCTCTTAATGCGTCAATAAATTCTGTCATATATAACTCCAAACCTTCCAACACGAAAAAAGTCTCTGATGTACCATATTTTATTCAGTTTCCACGGGACAAATATATCCCATGCTAACTAAACATTCATATCATACATTAAAGACTTTTTAAATTCAATATGAAAAATCCATATAAATAATGCCGGATTTTCAAATGTCTTGTATATTTTTAGCTAATTTTTCCGAAAAAACACTATTTTGTGATTATGCTGCAGGCTCCACCATATATTCCGGCGTCATTTCCAAGGGTTGCAAGAGCAAACTGTGTTGTTCTGCATGCATGGAAAGCATACTCAAGGAAATACTTCTTTGTAGTATCAACAAGAATATCTCCTGCTCTTGAAACACCACCACCGATTACGAAGATCTCAGGGTCAACTACGCATGCAATCTGTGCCAGTGCCTTACCGAGGACCTTGCCGTGATTTTCCACAAGAGAAGCTGCCAGCTCGTCGCCGTCCTTTGCAGCGTCAAATATCTCTTTTGCTGAAATATACTGTACTGTACGGAGCTTTGATGGCTTGTCTGTTGTATTAAGAAGGATATTGGCACTTCTTACTATTCCTGTGGCTGATGTGTACTGCTCAAGACAGCCTGTGTTGCCGCAGCCGCACTTTTCTGTCTCGCTGTCATTTACACAGATATGTCCGATCTCACCGCCGGCACCGTTTACACCGGAGATCATCTTTCCGTTGATGATTATTCCTCCGCCTACGCCTGTACCAAGTGTGACCATAACTATGTTTCTGTGGCCTTTTCCACCCCCCTGCCACATCTCGCCGAGGGCTGCCATATTGGCGTCATTTCCGGCCTTAACTACATATCCTGTAAGCTTTGAAAGCTCCTCCTCAACATTGAAGATTCCCCATCCAAGGTTTACACATCTGAGAACTGTTCCGTCTGCTCTTACAGGTCCCGGGACGCCCATTCCTACACCAAGAACATCCTTCTTGTCAATTCCCATCTCAACACGCCTGTCTTCAACGGATTCAGCTATGTCTGAGAGGATGTACTTTCCGCCTTCATCAGTTCTTGTAGGTATCTCCCATTTGTCAAGAAGCTTACCGTCATCTGTGAATATACCGATCTTTACTGTTGTTCCCCCGATATCTACTCCAAATACATACTTTGCCATTTTGAATTAATCCTCCTTCTTTGCATTGCCCTTCATTATGTTCTGGGTAACTCTGTTATAGAGCTCCTGTGCAGCATTGTAACCCATCTTCTTCTGTCTGTGGTTTACGGCTGCCGATTCTACTATGATTGCAATATTTCTACCCGGTCTGATAGGAATATTGTGGCTTACCACTCTGTTTCCAAGGAACTCCGTATACTGATCCTCAAGACCAAGTCTGTCGTATTCCGTATCCTTGCTCCACTCCTCAAGATTGATAACAAGGTCTATACTCTGCTCAAGCTTTACACACTCTACACCAAACAATGACTTTACGTCTATGATACCGATTCCACGAAGCTCAATAAAATGTCTTGTGATATTAGGTGCCGATCCAAGAAGTGTTGCCTCACTGACCTTCTTTATCTCAACAACATCATCCGCCACAAGTCTGTGCCCTCTCTTTATAAGTTCAAGAGCTGCCTCTGACTTACCTATTCCGCTCTCACCCATGATAAGAACACCCTCGCCGTATACATCTACAAGTACGGCATGTACCGATATCCTCGGTGCCAGTTCAACGTGGAGCCATCTGTCAACCTCATGGACAAATGCCGATGTGACAGCGTCTGATGTAAGAACAGGAACCCCATGCTTTCTTCCTGCTTCTATTATAAATTCATAAGGCTCCAGCCCACGGCAGAATATAAGACATGGCGGCTTATATGAGAAGAATTCATTCATGATCTCAATATTCTCTTCCTCTGTATGCATAGCCTTGATATAGGCATGCTCTACGTTACCACAGATCTGTATTCTTCCCGCATCAAAATGCTCAAAGAAACCGCCGAACTGTACCGCCGGTCTGTTCATACCCGGATCCATTATAAGGACCTTGTCGGTATCTATCTCCGGAGTATAATTCTTAAGGTTCATTTTCTCTATAAGCTGGGAAACTGTAACACTGTAATCCATACTAATACTTGTTCCTCCTTATTTTATACGCAAGCGGCACCCAACTACCCATCTTAGGGCTCCCCTGTGCCACATACACGCACTATAGGGACATGATATCATATTTTCGGTTGTACTGCCACTGTTTTTACAGGTTGTTTCTTCAATTTGGCATTTTGTTTTAGGCATTGTTTTTTGTGTTTTGTTTTAAGCATTGTTTTCTGCCGGTTTTTGTATTTTGTTTTAAGTACCTTTTTCCGGAATTCGCTATTTTGTTTTTTCCCGGTTGTGTGTATAATCTATTAAGACCAATTTTTATGAAACGAGATCAGATACATGTTTAGTATAGAAGAAGAATTAAAGAAACTCCCCCATACGCCGGGAGTTTATCTTATGCACGACAAAAACGACCAGATCATCTATGTGGGCAAGGCCATAGACCTGTATAACCGGGTGCACCAGTACTTTCAGGTGGGTTACAAGCGTTCACCTAAGATCGAGAAGATGGTCAGTCATATTGCCTGGTTCGAGTATATAATCTGTGGCTCCGAGATCGAGGCGCTGGTGCTTGAGTGTAATCTCATAAAGGAGCACCGCCCCCACTACAACACTATGCTTACAGATGACAAGGGCTATCCTTACATCCAGATAACTGTAAATGAGGATTTCCCAAGGATTCTTTATGCCCATCAGATGAAGCGTGACCACTCCAAGTATTTCGGTCCCTACACCAACAGCCGGGCTGTTAAGGATACTATCGAATTACTGAGGAAAATATATAATATAAGGACCTGCAACAGGAAGCTTCCAAGAGATATAGGTCTGGAGCGTCCATGCCTTTACTATCAGATAAACCAGTGCAAAGCCCCTTGCCAGGGATATATCTCCAAGGAGGCATACGCAGAAAACATCGAGAAAGCCATAGCATTTCTGAACGGACACTACAAGCCTGTCCTGAAGGATCTGAACGATAAAATGATGGAATATGCCGGCGAGATGGAATTTGAGCGGGCTGCGGAAATGCGGGATCTTATAGAAAGCGTGAAGCATATTTCCGAGAAGCAGCGTGTGGATAACAACAGCACCGAGGACAGAGATGTTATCGCCGTCGCCTCAAACAACATGAACGAGGGCGTTATATCCATCTTCTTCATCCGCGGAGGCAAAATGCTTGGCAGGGAACATTTTCACATGAAGGGTGTAATGGCCGAAACCTACGGAGATATCCTGAACGCATTTATCAAGCAGTACTACGCCGCCACTCCGTATCTGCCTAAGGAGATAATCGTTGAGCACGAAATAACGGACTGCGGGCTGGTGGAGGAATACTTAAGCAAGCGTCGTGGCAACCAGGTTAAGATAACCATTCCTGCCAAGGGCGAGAAAATGCAGCTTCTTAAGCTGGCAAGGGACAACGCCCACCTTGTACTGTCCCAGGATACGGAAAAACTAAAGCGTGAGCAGGAACGTACCGTGGGAGCTGCAAAGGAGCTTGCAGACCTGATCGGAGTGACCTCTGCCAGAAGGCTTGAGGCATTTGATATATCCCACATAAGCGGATATCATTCCGTTGCCTCAATGGTGGTGTTCGAGGATGGCAAGGCGAAGCGGAACGATTACAGGAAGTTCAAGCTTAAGACCATTGACGGTCCCGATGATTACGCCAGTATGAGGGAGGTTTTATACAGAAGATTTTCTGACGAGCGTTTTAACATCTACCCGGATATCCTTATGATGGATGGTGGTAAAGGTCAGGTGAACATCGCCCTTGAGGTACTCAATGATCTTCACATAGATATCCCTGTATGTGGCATGGTAAAGGATGACCACCACAGGACCAGAGGTCTTTACTACAACAACGAGGAAATAGAATTTCCTGCGAATACGCAGGCATTTAACATGATCACAAGACTGCAGGACGAAGCCCACAGATTTGCCATTGAGTACCACAGAAGTCTCAGAAGCAGATCCCAGGTTCACTCCATACTTGATGACATACCGGGAATAGGTGACAAGCGCAGAAAGGCACTGCTTGCCTACTTCAAGGACATAGCTGCCATAAAAAACGCCGATGCCACCACCCTGTCCATGGCTCCCGGCATGACAAAGGACGCAGCAAAGAACGTATATGACTTCTTTCATAAGGAAAGTCCAACGTCAGGGAATACAAAACATGGAAATAATAAACAGGCAGATAATAAACAGGCAGATAATAAACAGACAGATAATAAACGTGAAGAGTAAAAATAAGCCATGATCTTTTTATGAGACTGATCTTTCACGACTAATTACACAGAAAGGATACTTTATGGAATACAATTTTTTTGCACTTATATCAAGAATGAAATATATAGACAGATGGGCTCTCATGAGAAATTCCCGGGAGGAAAGTCTCTGCGAGCACAGCCTTGAGGTTGCTTTCATCTCCCATGCCCTTGCAACCATTGCAAATGTCCGCTACGGCAAGGACTATGACGCGGAGAAGGCCGCCCTGATCGGCATGTACCATGACGCATCGGAGATAATTACCGGAGACATGCCAACCCCTGTGAAATACTATAATGATGAGCTTACCGACGCCTTTAAATCCGTTGAGAATATTGCCTTAAGAAAGCTTCTGTACAAGCTTCCCGAGGATCTCCGCGGTGCTTACGAGAACGTGCTCATCAAAAGCAATGAGGACGCCGACCTGTGGAAGCTCGTAAAATGTGCCGACAAGCTGTCAGCCCTTATTAAATGTATGGAAGAGACAGGCTCCGGCAACACAGAATTTAAGAGTGCACTGGAGTCTACAACTACCAGGATAAATGAACTGACCGGGGATTTCCCGGAGGTAAAGGATTTCGTTGAAGAATTTCTTCCTGCCTATGGCAAGACCCTTGATGAACTGTTGAAGAAATAAAAAAGAGAGTATCTGTTTTGAGTGGCATATTATTAAACCTCCTCAAAGTGGATACTCTCTTTTTACTAAAATCCCAACAAGCCAAGTATTTGTTCTTCGCTCCATATATCGTTAGGGAAAATTGTTATATCGTCCTTATGCTTTCTGATTATACGAACAGGCTCTACCGAATTATCGTACACATGCAATATATCACACAGTTCCATAAGGGCAGGGATATTCTTTAACGATTTTGTGTATCGGCTAACTATCTTCTCTCTTTCAACATCATGTCCGCCTGACGCCACCCTTGCTTCAACTCTGGCAATATTTATATTAGGATCAACGGTTAATACGAATACTCACTTTATAAAATATCCTTCCTCTTTTGCTTTATTTAATATCTTCAATTTATATCCAGATGATAAAACTGTTTCAAATGTAAAATCTCTTTTCTCGTCAATGGTTTGATACCTTTTTTCATCTGCCAGAACAGCCGCAACTGCATTACTCATGCCAACAGTTTTTACCATATCGTCTGCATTTGTATATTCTCCCACAATATCAAAATATTGTGTTATAGTACTTTTCCCTGATCCATTAGGTCCCGCAAAAAATAAGACCATGGGCTTCTTAGTCAACATATTTAATCTTCCCATCTGCATACTGAATATATGCTTTCTTTGCTTTCACGTCATACTTTGCAACAGGCTTCTTACACACAACCGCCTTTTCAACGGCTGCTTTCACGGCACAGATTGCTCTCCTGTCCATTTCAGACTCCTGAGAAGAAATCATCTGATCACGACTATCAAAAGAAACCACATTGATATTTTTATCATTAAATGAAATTTTTTCTACCAATATCACTGCCTCCTTTGTAAATTTCAATTAGCATAATGTAATATATTCAAAGTATAACAAAGTATTGATCATTTATCCATATAAAAATAGAGCAACAATCATTACAAAATCAAAGAGCACCCAGAATGGGTGCTCTTTTTTTCTCTATCTACGCCTGTACAGGCTGAGCTTCCTTTGTTTCCTTTGTTTCCTTTGCCCCTTCTATCCTTTCAAATATCTCCATAAATTCCTTTCCTGTAATTGTTTCATGTTCAATAAGGAAAGCCGCAATGGAGTCAAGAGTACCAAGATGCTTTGATAATATGCCCTTCGCCTTAACGTATGACGCCTTTATCATGTCTCTTACTTCTTTATCTATCTTGGTAGCTGTTTCATCGGAGCACTGGAGTGCCATGCTTCTGTCAAGATACTGACCCTCTACAGCCTCAAGCTGTACCATTCCGAACTTATCAGACATACCGTAGACTGTAACCATGGCTCTTGCCTTTCTGGTTGCCTGCTCAATATCGTTTGAAGCTCCTGTGGTCACAGAGGCGAATTTCAGCTCCTCTGCAGCACGTCCACCGAGGAGTGTAACAATATCAGCCTCCATCTCAGCCTTTGACACCAGATATTTCTCTTCCTCCGGCACCTGCCATACATAGCCGAGGGAACCCATGGTTCTCGGAACTATGGTTATACGCTGGATAGGTTCTGTATGCTTCTGCAGTGCCACAAGCAGCGCATGTCCCACCTCATGGTACGCAACTATACGCTTCTCTTCTCTGCTTAACAGTCTGTCCTTCTTTTCCTTACCTGCAAATACCACCTCCACGGCACCTATAAGATCCTGCTGCGAAACTAGGTCTCTGTTGTTCCTTACAGCAGCAAGAGCTGCCTCATTTATGATATTCGCAAGGTCGGCACCAACTGCTCCCGAGGTTGCCAGTGCCAGCTCATGAAGATCCACAGTCTCATCCATCTTAACATTCTTTGAATGAACCTTAAGGGTATCCTCACGTCCCTTAAGATCAGGCTTCTCCACAATAACTCTTCTGTCAAATCGTCCCGGACGGAGAAGCGCCTTGTCAAGAGTCTCCGGTCTGTTAGTTGCCGCAAGTATAACTATACCCTTAGATGTATCAAAACCATCCATCTCCGCAAGAAGCTGGTTTAAAGTCTGTTCACGTTCGGAGTCACCACCATGACGGCTGTCCCTGCTCTTACCGATGGCGTCGATCTCATCAATAAATATAATACATGGTGCCATCTGAGCAGCCTGTTTGAACAGATCTCTTACTCTTGAGGCGCCTACGCCTACATACATCTCAACAAAGCTTGAGCCTGACATTGAGAAGAAAGGAACATTAGCCTCACCTGCAACCGCCTTTGCAAGAAGGGTCTTACCTGTTCCCGGCGGTCCCACAAGAAGTGCTCCCTTTGGCAGCTTCGCACCTATGTCAAGATACCTCTTCGGATTATGAAGGAAGTCAACCATCTCTGTGAGGGACTCCTTAGCCTCCTCCTCACCTGCCACATCTGCAAATGTAACTCCGGTCTTCTTCTCCATATATACCTTGGCGTTGGACTTGCCTACGTTCATTATTCCTCCGCCCTTCTTCATCATGAGATTTAAGAAGAGAAAGAACAGGGCAAATATAGCCACATTTGAAATAATACTGTAGAATATGGCTCCACCGCTTTCGTCAACGCCCTTATATTCTGTTCCGTATTTGTCCGCTGCTGTTTTAAGCCTCAGCGCCAGACTGTCATCAGCGATAGGAACTGTCACATAGGTTGTCTTTGACAGTATTCCTGTTCCCTGCTTAGGCACCCACTTAATCTGTGAGCTGTATACTTCAACCTCACTTATCTCTCCGGCGTCAAGTGCCTGTACAAACTGGCTGTATGGGGCTTCATCTGTACGTCCGTCGGATATACGGTTATACACCTTCCAGAACAAAAGTGTAAGGACAACGGAAATAACAATAAGAACTATCATCGATTTCGGATTTTTCTTATTTTTATTGTTATTGTCATTTTCATTTATGTCGTTATTATTCTGCTGATCGTCCAATAGCTTATCCTTTCTGTATAAGATATTTCAGTCTTAAAAACTGATTTTACCTGTAACATTATATTAGTATTTCCTTTTTCAGGCAATACTATAGGGGAAAATATAAGGGAATGGTTATTGTTTTTTTTGAAAAAATTTATAAAAAAAGACCACCTGTCCTGTTTCGAACAGATGATCTTCTTTATATTGCACTTTTTCAAAAAGTTTTTATGCGTAGAGTGGGTACTTTGTTACAATGCTCTTAACCAGCTCTTCTGCCTTTGCCTTATCGCCGTCAAGGACTGCTGCCTTGATTGCTTCTGCGATAATCTCCATATCGGCTTCATCTGCACCTCTTGAGGTCACAGCAGGTGTTCCAAGTCTTACACCACTTGTTACAAATGGTGACTTTGGATCATTTGGAACTGTGTTCTTATTGGCTGTAATATGAACCTCATCAAGGAGCTTCTCAACCTCCTTACCTGTACGTCCAAGTCTCTTGAGATCAAGGAGCATAAGGTGGTTATCTGTACCGCCTGATACAATATCAAAGCCTCTTGCCATAAGTGCAGAAGCAAGAGCTGCCGCATTCTTGACAACCTGCTGCTGATATGCCTTGAACTCAGGTGTAAGAGCTTCCTTGAAGCATACTGCCTTACCTGCGATAACATGCATAAGAGGTCCACCCTGGATACCAGGGAATACTGCCTTATTGAAGTTAAACTTCTCATTTACTTCATTGCTGCTCATGATCATACCACCACGAGGTCCACGAAGGGTCTTGTGAGTAGTGGTTGTTGTAACATGTGCATATGGGATAGGGCTCATGTGAAGTCCTGCTGCCACAAGACCCGCAATGTGTGCCATGTCTACCATAAGGTATGCACCTACTTCGTCAGCTATCTCTCTGAACTTCTTGAAGTCAATGGCTCTTGCATATGCTGAAGCACCTGCTACTATGAGCTTTGGCTTACATTCCTTCGCAATGGCAAGAACATTGTCATAATCTATAAATCCATCATCATTAACACCATAAGGAACACAATGGAAGTACTTTCCTGACATGTTGACAGGTGAACCGTGGGTAAGATGTCCGCCGTGGTCAAGGTTCATGCCCATGAATGTGTCACCAGGCTGCATGATAGCGAAGAACACTGCCATATTGGCCTGTGCACCTGAATGAGGCTGAACGTTTACATACTCACATCCGAATAATTCCTTGGCTCTCTCTCTGGCAAGATCTTCAACCACATCAACATACTGACATCCGCCGTAATATCTCTTGCCCGGATATCCCTCTGCATACTTGTTTGTAAGATGGCTTCCCATAGCTGCCATAACTGCCTTTGAAACAATATTCTCTGAGGCAATAAGCTCAAGATTATTGTTCTGTCTGTTTAACTCGTCTGTCATTGCTGCCGCAACTTCAGGATCTACCTTTGTAATTTCCTCAAATCCAAACATATTAATGATTCCTCCTAAACTTAATGTATATATAGTATCAAACTGCACACACATTTGCAAGGAAGGGAGATCATTTTCTTATTTTATTAATTTCTTGCCACAAGTCCCTTTCCGTCGTAATCAAGGACTACCGGCTTATCTGTGCTTACCTGTCCTGAAAGGATCATCCTGGCAACCAGAGTCTCCACATTCTTCTGGAGATATCTCTTAAGTGGTCTTGCACCGTATACCTGATCATAGCCCTGTTCTACCACTGCCTCCTTGGCTGCGTCTGTAAGCTCGATCCTTATCTCACGGTCTGCCAGTCTCTTGTTAAGATCAGCCAACATAAGATCCACAATACCCTTGATATTCTCTCTTGAAAGAGCATTGAACAGGATCGTCTCATCTATACGGTTAAGGAACTCAGGTCTGAAATGAGCTTTAAGCTCACTCATAACCTCTTCTCTTACCTTATCACTTATGTTGCCACCCTCGGCAGCTATATCAGCACCACCTATATTAGATGTCATGATGATTATGGTATTCTTGAAATCCACAGTTCTGCCCTGGGAGTCTGTTATACGTCCATCATCAAGCACCTGAAGCAATACATTGAATACATCCGGGTGAGCCTTCTCAACCTCATCAAAAAGGATAACTGAGTATGGCTTTCTCCTTACAGCCTCAGTAAGCTGACCACCCTCTTCATATCCTACATATCCCGGAGGCGCTCCTATAAGCCTTGCCACTGAATGCTTCTCCATGTATTCACTCATATCGATACGGACCATATTAGCCTCGTTGTCAAATAAGGCTGCTGCCAGTGACTTGGCAAGCTCTGTCTTACCTACACCTGTAGGGCCAAGGAACAGGAAGGAACCGATAGGCTTTGTAGGGTCCTTGATACCTGCCTTTGATCTGATTATGGCGTCACTTACAAGTTCTACGGCATTGTCCTGTCCAACAACCCTCTTCTTAAGCTCATTTGCCAGGTTAAGGGTCTTGCTCTTCTCGCTTTCGGTAAGCTTCGATACAGGTATACCGGTCCACTTTGATACTATCTTGGAAATCTCCTCCTCGGATACAACCTCATGTACCAGCTCCCTTTCCTTGTCGGAAGCAGATGCCTCAAGGGTCTCCAGCTCCTTCTTTATGGCAGGGAGCTTACCATACTGTAACTCTGCCGCCTTGTTAAGATCGTAATTTCTCTGAGCCATCTGGATATCGGCTTTAACCTTCTCCATTTCCTCCTTGAGGTTACGGATCTTCTCTACACTCGCCTTTTCATTCTCCCATTTTGCCTTGAGATTATTGGCCTTGTCCTTAAGCTCTGAAAGCTCTGCCTGGATATCAGCCAGACGCTGTTTGCTTAAGTGATCCTCTTCCTTCTTAAGGGCGGCCTCCTCAATCTCAAGCTGCATTATCTTTCTTGTGATCTCATCCACCTCAACAGGCATTGAGTCAAGCTCTGTCTTTATCATGGCACATGCCTCATCCACCAGGTCTATGGCCTTATCAGGAAGGAATCTGTCTGTTATATATCTGTTTGAAAGAACAGCGGCATTTACCAGGGCACCGTCAGAGATCTTAACGCCGTGGAACACCTCGTACCTTTCTTTTATTCCTCGAAGGATTGAAATAGTATCCTCAACTGTAGGCTCATCTACTGTAACCGGCTGGAAACGTCTCTCAAGAGCCGCGTCCTTCTCAATATATTTCCTGTATTCATCAAGGGTTGTGGCACCTATACAGTGAAGCTCACCTCTGGCAAGCATAGGCTTTAACATATTGCCTGCGTCCATGGCACCGTCAGTCTTACCGGCACCTACAATGGTGTGAAGCTCATCTATGAATAGGATTATCTCTCCCTCTGATTTCTTCACCTCATCAAGGACTGTCTTAAGACGCTCCTCGAATTCACCTCTGTACTTGGCTCCGGCCACCAACGCACCCATATCCAGTGCAAATATCTTCTTATTCTTAAGTCCCTCAGGTACATCGCCACGCACGATCCTCTGTGCCAGTCCTTCAACTACTGCAGTCTTACCTACACCGGGTTCACCAATAAGAACCGGATTGTTCTTGGTCTTCCTTGAAAGGATCCTTATGACATTTCTTATCTCGCCATCCCTGCCGATAACAGGATCAAGCTTCTGCTCCTTAGCCCTTGCCACCAGATCATAGCCGAACTTCTCCATTGCCTCATAGCCGTTCTCCGGAGTATCACTGTCCACCTTTTTATTTCCTCTGATGGACGCCAGTGCCGTAAGGAAACTGTTCCTGTCTATATTCCAAACCTTTAAAAGCTCCTTAACATCCCTGTCAGCCTTGCTGATGATTCCCAGGAACAAATGCTCAACAGATATATACTCATCGCCCATCTGCTTTGCTTCTTTTTCTGCCTGTATAAGAGCCTTTGAAAATTCATTTCCGGCATACATATTGCCACCGCTTACTTTAGGTAACGAAGCAAGCTTATTCTCAACCCGGTCTACTGCCGCGCTGACATTCACATCCATTTTCTCGAAAATCTTAGGAATAAGACTTTCATCTGTCTCAAGGAGTCCTGCCAGCAAATGAAGCTGTGTCAGCTCCTGATTATCAAATTCCAATGCCTTCTCTTTAGCCTTTTCAACTACTTCCAAAGACTTCCTTGTATATCTATCCATATCCATAACACTCGCCTCCTTATATATAATCAGCCCATTTGAAGATACAAACGGGCTGTTCAACATGTAACATTCACCACTCTGAACATCACATTTTCTCTTTACGAGTATTAATATATCACTTCTGTTAGCACTCGTCAATAGTGAGTGCTAATAATTTTTAAATTTTTTTGAGCTTTTTTATTACTGCTATAAAACAAGGTACTAAAATGACCACCGACACCATGCTCCGCACCCGATATGCGTTTATTTTCCTCCTCTGTCTGTAGTAAAATCTCTCTATTACATCCTTATCAGCGTATATACGTCTTTCGGATATCTCCCCAAGCTCATCCGATACATCCTTCCAGAAATCAAAATCCGACCACCTGGCAGGAAGCATAATATGGGGAAACATATCCAGATAATCCGTCACATAATAATATCCGCTCCCATCATAGCCATGGTGTCCTGCCACCTCTAAGGCATATTCTCCCCTGTAATTTTCTTCTGATACATCAATTATTATGCCATCTATAATTTTGTTATCAACAGCCTTCATGTCTTCATCATGTCTATTTTCAGCTTTCCCCTGTATTATGACAAATACATCCCCGGAGTCAATCACAGCTCTCACCACATACTCCTGCTCTCCAAATGATATCCTGCATCCGGTCACTTGTGTGCTTCCAAACAGCTCATATGCCAGCTCGCTGCTTACTATACAGCCATAGCTGTCATCCACCGAAAGTCTGCCGCCTGTATCAAACATATCCTCAACAGTAAGATCCACTGTAACTATATCCGCCCTTACCTCCAGGTGTACTCCTGCACCGGTAACGGAAATCTTCGGTTCTATATAATAGGTGCCCTTTATGTAGTCCTCATTCTTCATTTTGGAATATTCCGCCTGTCCTGTGGTCATGATGGCACAATCCCTGTCCCGGCGATACCTGTAGCTCTCAGATATACCACAGGCAATGTTCCATACCGCCACGACCGCTGCCAGCATGCTCAGAATAATCCACGTTACAATTTTCTTCATATTTATCCACCTGTCTTTTGAACATCAGCCCATTAAAGCTACATGTCAGGTTTTCATTTAACACCTGACACAGTCTTTTCAAGAACTGTATCCCCTGCCTCCACCTTCTTATCAGCACTTACTATGATCCTGTCATCTGATGTCAGGGCTTCACCTGAAATTCCTACCTCGTAATTATTTGTATCTCCCACCTTCACATATACCTTTGCTGCCACAGTCTCTGTTCCGAGAATAGTCTCCTTGGACCGCTCCACCAACACATAGGAACCAAGGGTGTCCGCATGTATGGCTGACACAGGCACCACGAAATCATACTTGTCAGACTGATGGGATATATCTGTAAGCACGCTGTCCCCCACATTGAACACATCTCCGGAGATCACCGCCTCGACCACATAGCACTGATCATTTGCCCCATTCTTGTACAGGGCAGAAACCTCAGTGTTAACTTTTCTGTCATCTATCTGTACCGTCACTCTGTCACCTGTCTCTATGTACTGCTTTTCCCCCTCCGTCACAGACATTCTGAGAGTGTACTCATCTGCCTTCTCCATAACCACTATAGCCGCCTCATCTGTAGTCCTGCGCCCGACCTCAAGTCTAAGCTCTGAGATAACTCCATCAAACTCCGAGCAGATCAGCCCATCATTTTCCATAAGTGTCTCCAGCCTTAGAATATCAGCGTCTATATCTGCCAACTTATCATCCATTACATTTCTCTCATCACCCCAGGTATACCAATAGCCATCCATAAGGTTCTTACGCTCAAGCTTCTTCTCCAGATACAGAGATCCGGCTTCATGGGGATCCACCCTCAGGAGCCTGTCACCTTTGCTCACCTGCTTTCCGGAAGATACATATATCTCACTGACCATAAGCTCCGGGTACACATACACGGGAGTTTTCTTATCACTTTCAACCACCACTTCCCGGAGTACGTCCCTTGATATGGTTCCGGACGCTCCATACATGACCTCCACTCTGGGAGTCAGTGCAGTGGCTGCCCATCTTGCCATAACTGTGCCGGCAAATACCACAGCCAAAAATACCGCCACTATCCTCACAATTCTTTTCTTACCGGAGCCTCCATTTCCCTTCGAGCCTCTTATCCTTCTATGTCTCATAACCCCACCTCCTTATCTCCTTATGTCAAACATCAGCCCATTAAACTTTGCCTGTCTGGTGTTGCCCCCTGGTTTCATGGGCACAATCTGTTGAATATCAGTCGTCAGAGGAGCCTATGGATATGCCCTCTGCCAACACGTCTCTTCCTATATAAAATACAATAAGAGACGGTATGCAGCTAAACAGGGCAAATGCAAATGCTCTGCCGGCCCCTCCTGCCGACACCTCCGGCAGATACACCGACAGAGGCCACAGTGACTTGTCCCTGAGGAACACCACCGGCTGCTCAACTATATTCCAGTATTCAAGAAATCCCAATATAGCCGCTGAAAGTATCCCCTTCCTTGCTATGGGCACAGCCATGTGGGCAAATATCCTGAAGTCCCCTGCTCCGTCAAGCCTTGCAGCCTCCACCACTGAAGCCGGCACCTGTTCAAAGGCACTGAACATGATAAATATGGGAAATGTAGAAAACACCAGCGGTAATATGATCGCCCAATGGGTATTTATCATATGCATGCCGTTAAGCACTATGTACTGGGACAGCATGGTAACCTGAAACGGCAGTATCATACAGAACATATAAAGTCCAAATATCAGCTTTGCCCATCTGCTGCGGCTCCTGGCAAGTCCCCATGCTGCCGGCACTGCAAATAAAAGCTGCCCCGCTATCACAACGCCTACTATCTTCACGGAATTCCAGAAAAGCACATAGTATTCAGGAGTGTCAAATAACAGTTCAACCACATTTTTAACGGTGGGATAAAGAGGTATGAAATGCCATGTAGCATAGCCCATGCCATCTCCTATAACAGATGCCAGTATCTGATCCAGCTCCACTTCATTTGTGAATGTACCACATATAAGAAATACAAGAGGCATGACTGATGCCACTGCGGCTGATATGACAAATATCCGTATCAGGATATGCAGCAGCCTTGCCGGTATATCCTTTATCAACCTATAGCTTCCATTGCCTCCCCGCAGCCTTGTATAGATCGTATGCCAGTCCGTGAGACAGATCACCCTTATGATAAGTATGAGTCCGAAGAACACCACTGCCGTCATAACCGCTCCGGCAGTTAATTTGCCAAGCTCCAGCTTCTCAAACCAGTTGTTAAATATATGCTGGAGCTGATATATGGTAGTATCCGGATATCCTCCCGCCATGAGATATTGCTCCCTGAATATCTTAAGGGAATTCACCACCGACAGCATAGCCACTATGAAAAACGACCGCTTCATATTCGGAAGTGTGATCTTAAAAATCCTTGTAAACCTGCCTGCTCCGTCAACCCTGGCGGCCTCATATATCTCAGTGGGTATGGCAGATAATCCCGCAAGCCATATAAGCATATTGTAGCCAATGTTCTTAAATACAAATGTTCCCACAAATAACCGGAACACCGCCCTTCCTGTGAAGAAGCTTATGGGTGTGCCCCCTGCCTTTGTGATAAGTCCATTTACTATTCCATTTTCAGCAAACAATATCTTCCAAACCACTGCCAGGGAATTAGATGGGATTGCAAGAGGAATGAGAAAAGCGAACTTCACTATATTGCCTTTCATTTCATAAACCTCTATAGCCACCACCAACGATACAAGTATCAATAACGGAACCCCCACCAGTTCAAATAGCAGAGAATTTCCTGCTGCCAGCCTGAATGCCTGATTGTCAAGAACGACGCTGTAATTTGTCAACCCAACAAAGCTTCCCTGACCGCCTCTCCTGAAGGATGATACGAACACATCTGCCAGAGGAAGCACTACAAAGATCATGACACCTGCAAATCCCGGAACTATGAACGGGTACATTTTGTCTTTTTTTCTCATATAAATCACTCGCTTAAATAAACTGAAAGTGCACTGTCAACGGCATCCATTGTATCATCAAGGCTCACCCCTCCCTCAAGGTAATCAGCCATGTTGTCCCTTATCATATTTCTGATCCTGGCATCAGTATTTGACGGCACCTTAAGCTGTCTGAGCTTGTCTATATAATCCTCAAGGTACTCGTCGGTACGCCAGTAGGACCAATCCAGATATTGATTTTCACCAACCTTGATACCTCCTCCCGGAGTCCCCATCTCCAGAGCCATCTCATTGCTTGCCCGGATGCCGTCTATATTTACAGGATTTGCAACATCAATGCCATAATACATTTTCTGCACATCTACTCCGAACATGTCTTTAACAAACCGGATTCCATTGTCCCGATTGTCTTCCTTATTATTTATGGCAAATATCGTGTTTGGCGTATACACCGCACCCTCGTCATTTCCCCACAGCATGTATTCGTAGTCAGCATTTGCAGTGTTTTCTTCCATGCCCACTATCGCATCCTCCTTTATGCTGTAGAAATACTGGACTTCCAGCTCAGACTTCATATCCACCAGGGCAAATCTCCTGCCTGACCAGTCTCTGTTGAACAGGGAGCTCATATAGGCACTATTTACAGCCTTCTTCGTCTGCTCCTCATAGGTTCCGTATTTTGCAGTCCAGTCAGCTATCTGCTCTTTAGTGGTCCTCGCCATTCCGGCATCATACATGGACTTAAGGTCTGTCAGAAATTCCTTAAGCCTTTCCCTGTTGTAAGTCCCATGCATGTCAACAATGTCTGACGCATAAAGGGGATACAATGTGTCAAAGTAACACTCCCAATAATAAAACGACATATCACTTTCATTTGCAGGCTTGTCCAGACTGTTCATGTATATAACAAGCGACTCCACATCCGTAAGATCTCCTATCTCACTGCCCGGTGCCACCACCGCTGTAAATGTCTCATAGGCAGGAACGGCGTATATTGAACCGTCAGGATTCCGGTATGTATTAAGGACATTTTCAAGGCAGTCAGGATTTTCCTGCTGTATATCTTCAAGAACCCGGGACAGCTCCATAAGCACTCCCGTATCCTCATAGCTCTTAACATTCAGACCATCCATAATGAGCACATCCGGCCCTTCCCCTGCCAACAGCTGTGTATTCAGGGAATTTATGGCGTCACTTTCAGATATGCCGTTTTGGTCATCCACACCCCAGATGTACTCTATATCCATGTCAGGATTGTCTCCCATATACCAGGACACAAGAGTTTCATAGGTTTCGGAATAATACAGAGAATACAGGGTAACCTGCTTCTTCTCCGTCTGTGGCTGCCCCTTATCCCCGGAAGCATAGGTGTCAGAGGAAGAGTATACAACAATATTCTTCTTGTTATTTAAGCCCGCTTCCACCACTGCAAATGTATCTTCGGCTTCAATTACAAAGTCATATATCCTGCCGGTATTCTTAAAGGTTGTGATCTTTATGCCCAGCCTGTCTGACAGCTTATAGGCAAATATCCCCGTGTTTAACACAATGTATAGCTGATCCGTACCTTTATCATATTGCATGATATTGCTGCAGCTTAAGGAGTCCTTTCCCTTCTCCGCCGCAGTCTCTGACAGTCCCTCCGCCATAGTACCATCAAAGGATGAGATTGTGGTATCAAGGCTTCCATTGCTCACATCATAGACAAGAATGTTGCGTTCCGTAAGGACCACAAGACTGTCCCCGGCAACACACATGTCTGTGCAACCCACATCACTTATATCCCATCTCTCCTGCCCCTTCATATCAAAACAGTATATATTGTCTCCGGAACAGGAAATTACATAACCTGAGCCGTCGTCAAGAAGTCTTATACTGTCTACATTTCCGTCAATTTCCTCTGACAGGATACGAAGCTCATTCTCCGGTGTGATCACTGCGATCCTGCTTGTTATGCTGTTTCCTGTACCCACACTACTTGCTGCAAGGTAAATGCTGCCATCCTGACAGATATATGCCGCAGAAAGCATATCTGTCCCGGATATCAGTCCCGTAAGCTCCAGCTTCTCCCGGGTGAACTCACCATCAAGTGCTTCTCCTGTAAGCTTTATGTACTCACCATTTTCATCGGCTCCCACCATCACATACTGATCTCCGACCTTGCCAAAGCCACAGATCTGCCCCAGGGTAAGCTGTGCCTGTTGGTAGGAAGTCAGCTCTGTAGCAGTTGATCCTGTTTTATCTGCCTCATTCGAACTCCCTGCACCACAACCGCCGCAGAGCAATCCGGTTATTAATATAAGTAGAAATAATATTGTCATTTTCCCTGTTTGTTTCATTAGTTATCTCCCCCTTTTTTCAACATCAGCCCATTTACAATTTGCCTGTTTGGTGTTGCCATTCCAATATGCGTCTCCAACGCATGTGCACAATCTCTCGATGGCAGATCGGCATGTATTACACCCTATCCTTATTCAGATTGTATCATCTGTGTAAGAGTGAATTGTCTAAAAAATATCTAATTTGCACATATTCCTTTTAAACATCGTTAAAATAGATTAGTATGGTAACAGGGTATTGGCTATGCCCACATCACTATGGAAATGGAGATCTGCATGAAACTGCTGCTTGTAGAAGATGACATCAATATTGGAAATATTTTAAAAAGGCAAATGGAAGAAAAAGGCATTGCTGTAACTCTGTGCGGCACAGGAAGGCAGTGCACCGAGCTAATATATTCCGGCACCGACATAGATATTATGGTACTTGACTGGATGCTTCCCGACATGTCCGGTCTCGATATCCTTAACCAGCTATATTTTGACAGGATCTCAATTCCTGTAATAATGCTCACGGCACTTGGTACCCTTGAAAATAAAACTGCCGCCTTTTCTCTTGGTGCCGATGACTATGTGGTGAAGCCATTTGAACCTGATGAACTGCTTGCAAGGATATTTGCCCTGTATAGAAGGGCAAACAAAATACATTCATTTGATTATGCCTATGGAGATGTGGAGTATCTTATAGACAGCCACACCATCAGACACGGCGACCAGGCGGTGCAGCTGACCAACCGTGAAGCCCAGTTGTTCGAGCTGTTGCTCAGATCTTCAGGTCAGCTGGTAACCCACGATGAGATAATCGAAGCCATATGGGGACTGAACTCAAATGTGGGAAACGGAAATATCCTTAACTACGTTTATTTTCTAAGGAACAGGTTAAAGACCATAAACAGCAGGCTTGTGATAAAAGGCGTCTACGGAAGCGGCTACACTCTTGTGGATGAAAGGGAGAAAACGAAGGTATGATGGCAGCCAAGGAACAAAGTAAACAGATATAGCTATGAATAGTGAAGTAACGTGTCACTGTTTGGAGTATAGTTAATGAAGGGAGGGGGCACAACATGGTAGAACAACTTAGAAAAAAACTCACTATATTTCTGGCTTCGGTTATTGCTTTGATCCTTATCGTAATGGCATCCCTGCTTCTACGCACCGTAATACAGGAATACACTAACAGCTCATATGCCTCATACTCCAAGGATGCAAATCTTTTATATTCATATCTTGAGCAGTCAAATTCTATAGATATGTCTATCCTAAATGAATACAAAGCCAATAACATCAACATAGATATACTGCGAAGCGGCAACGCAGTTATGTCAACCAATAGTTTTAAGGACAACAGTTCTATTCTCGCCCTTGAAACACCATATAACCAGCCCCGGTACTGGGATGACTATTACAGTGCCATCAACAGAGGAAATTCATATCGACGTTTCTACACAGTAAGCTATAACCACATCAAATACTGGAACAGCTACAGTGTCGTTAATATTGGTGGCACTTATTACACCGTCCATACTCTGTTCAATAATAAGATCATCACCAATTATAAAATAAAAATGAGCATATTATTTTTTGTTGTAACTCTGGCTGCCATACTGCTTTTGGCTGTCTTCTCTTACTTCTTTATAATAAAGGTTCTTGCCCCGGTAAAAGACGCCTACGAGAAACAGGATCTCTTTATAGCCGTGGCATCTCATGAGTTAAAAACTCCCCTGACCATTGTAAAATCCTGCTTAAGTGGACTGTCAGAAAATAATCAAAGCAGTGAAGAAAATGACTACATAACCACCGCCACTGGGGAATGTGGCAGGATGACCGATATGATAAACAACCTTCTGACATTTGCAGATATAAAAAAATCCGGGAAAGATAATTTCAAAAACTCCCATCCGGAGGATGTTCTCATAGACTGCTATAGCCGTTTCGAGGCCGTCGCCCTGCAAAAGGAGCTGAACTTTACAGTTTCATTGCCGGAGGAACCACTGCCCCTCATCTCCATGGACAGAGACAGGATGCTCCAGTGCCTGTCCATCCTGGTTGATAACGCCATATCCTGCACTTCAGCGGGACAAATCACTCTGTCCGTATCCCTGTGTGATACGCACTTGTGTTACAGGGTAGCAGATACCGGTCATGGCATAAGCGATGAAGATAGACCACACATCTTTGAAACCTTTTATCACCGCCGCAACACCCCTGCCACTCACTTCGGACTTGGACTTAGCATCGCTAAAAGTATTGCCGATCTGCATAATGCAGAGTTGACGGTAGCGGATAATGAACCCCAAGGCAGTGTGTTTACGATCATGTTTAGGGATGGGAGATGAGTTGGTTCATGAGCAATTCTGGGAATGCAGGATGATTTGATTTCACAGTCACAACATTTTGTAAAGAAGTATTTTGGAGTTCTAAGATTTCTTGCAGTTATTTTTATAATTTCTTTGCTTTTTAGTACAAAATGTATTATCCTCAAATACCCTTTCCTTTATTTTCAGCATCTTACATCCCTAGTCACTATACAATCTGTATAGATATAAAATTTCTATTAACATTGGCACTTCATAATCTCAAGCCAGGTGTACTACATTTATGCTATTTCCAGTAAAAAAATACTTTTTCTTGAATTTTTCTCCCGCTTATTAATTGCTTCTCTACAAAAATATCTATTTTCTCCCAAATGACGTTCAGATAGTCACTTGACTTTTGACATCCCCGCAAAAATGATTTATTGTACAGCCAGATAATTATTTGAACGATTGCAATCCATATTTAACCTATTTGATCAAATCTAAATTAAACAAATACAATTTTTCATTATTTTAAGGAGGTAGAACTTGGCATTTTACGACAAAGAAATAAAGCGGGTATGTGAATCATGCCCCAGGCTGTTAATTCTAATGATTAATTCTGTTTTTTCAAAGCATCACTCAGAAGACGCAGATATAATATTTCTTGACAAAGAGCAAAACATTGATTCCGGCGAGAATACAACCTATATGGATATGTTTCTTGAAATTGAAAGCTGCCGATACCACATCGAATACCAGTTATTAGAAGGTAATATGGCTATACGAATGGTGGAATACGGCATGAAAGAAACAATCCGCGGCCTAAGACAAAATGGTGATATCACCAGAGTCTCAGAGGGCAGATATGAAATAGAGATAATAATGCCTCTGCAGGCTGTGGTGTTCCTGGCAGGTGCCAATAAAGAGGATACGATAACTGTCAACCTGCACCTGCCGGATGGTAAGATGGTCACTTATGAACTTCCCTGTATATCCGCCAGCGAAACCGTATCCGAGCTTTCAAGAAAGAAAATGTATCTCTTAATCCCCTTCCAACAGGTGCAGCTATACAGCCGTATGTTAAAAGCAAAACACTATACAGAAAGAACAAAATTAAAGCTCGCCGAAGCCCTGTATCATTTTAAGCTTGACGCAAAAAAGGAATTGGATAATCTCCATGAGAATGGTATACTTAATGCAAACGAAGTTGAACTATTAGTAACGTCATTGCACAACATAGAAGACAATCTGTTAAACAATGACGATCTTATCAGGGAGAAGGTGACTGAAATGGGTGACGAAGATTATGTAGCATTAAGTGACAGACTTATACAACAAGGAATTGAACAGGGGATGGAGAAAGGTGCGAAACAAAATTTATTACTGCAGATATCAAAGAAACTCCAGAAGGGTAAATCTCTTGCCCAGATAGCTGATGAGTGTGAGATCTCCCAGGACGAAGCACAGAAATATATAAGTGAGATACAGGACGGTAAATAATACCAAGGTTCTCTCTTTTTCTGGCAATGGTTAGTAAAAATAACAATCCGTATGTATTAGTATAAGCTTATACAACAAACGCGGCATGTTGGTCCAGATGGACTAGCATGCCGCGTTTGTCGTCCCTTACGATCTCACGCAAGAAATTATATAACCCATTATTTTTTTGCTATAATTCGCGTGATCTTAACCAATTCGCAGTCATATATTTTCATGCCTCACTCAACCTTTTTAACCACTTCGGTCTCCACGACATGCTTATAAAGGCATCTGTCATCTCCACTACCTACCATGATATCATAAGAAACCTCTTTGTCCTGATCAAAAGTCCCCCACGCGTCTATTATGTAAATGTTGCCTTCTAAAGTTACGTTTTTATCAGTCACAAACACTACCCTATCATCCATTTTATACTTAGGTTTACCTAACATATTTTCACTCTCCCTTTTGTCCAACTAACTGCATTTTCACATACAGCAATTATATGTCCATTCATATTTTAAGCTTCATTTCATGCATGTCCATTTTACCAGCCCCTCTTCCATTTATATTCTACGCTTCCACGTTTTCCTTACTTCTTTCAATCTTTCTGAAACTAAACATCCTAAGGGTCAATATCATGCATGGGATTCACACGTTATTCATGAAGATCCGCACCGATGCATGAGAAATGATTCCTGCCTCTCCCAAAGCAGTGAGGCATACAGTAAATGCAAATATCAAGAAAATCCCCAACACAAACATTGCCCGTGCCATAGATTTTTTCGTCAAAATATGTACACCATATATGGCTATTCCCGCCATAACCAAAAGTGCCGTTACAAATGCTGCTATGCCTGCAAGCCCAAATTCATGTCCTATGACTGTGAACACATTACCATACCCAAAAAGTCCATCAGGGATATTTCCTGTCTTATCCATCTCATTAATAAGTGCTGCACCCGATACACATTTTCCCGGATCTAATATACCAAACTCATAAATCTGAGATGCTATAAGCCCCAGCGAATAAACCAGTGCAATACCAAACGTCGCAGCATTTGCTCGCTTCACCTTTATAGCGTACATCAGCCATAATACAAAGAATGTTACTATAGTTGCAAATATCAACGTGTCGCACCCAGAATCCATAGGAATCAGATCAGGAGCACTATTACCACAGACAGCAGATATAAATCCAATACACTCAGTCATCATGCCAAAAACAAAAAACAACGACTGCCATTTACTTTGTATATACCCATATAGCGCAAATGTTACAGCCAATGCTATAACTATTGCCACCAAAGCCGCAGTTCTGTCTGTTTCCATTTTTACCACGAAAATGATTTAATAATTTCCAGCTAATCTATGGTTGACTTTTCATAGCTGGTCTCCTATTCTATTAGCATTAAATTTTATACTGCAACAATATTTTTAACTAATTAAATCAATACACTTATAAACTATTATCAATAATTCTAGCTTATAAATTGTTTTATAATACTTTTTCATTCTTATAGCAAAAACATAGTTCTTTACCATTTCAAAGTTTGTTATTGCATTTTCTAACAATTGCAATTTATAATTTTTTGTATAAAGTATTAAATTTGATACCGTTCTATAAATATAAACACCAATAATTCCATCGATAGAAGAAACATCCGCATAATTAAATAATGCTTTATCTAAATATTTAAATATTAGTTCTCTCTCGTTTTCTAAAAAAGCATAACATATTGCCAATGATCTATATGCTGTATTTATCTGATTAACCTCCAACACAATATCATATCCTTCATCAACTATTTTTTTTAATATTACACAACACTTCTCTATTTGCTCTTTCTCTCTTTGAAGAAAAAAATTTCTTTTACTTTTTAATACTATCTTTAAATATTCAGTGGATAAAAATTGAATCATTCTATTTACATATGTCAAATTGTCCCACTGGATTATTCCTCTATTTAATATTATTTCATTTACATTTTTTTCAACCTTATTAATATTAATTTCTTCAGTAGCTTGTTTTAGCTTACCATTAGCAGCATATATATCACTTTTCATTAATCCACTACTATATTTTTTTGCTAAATATTTTCCTTCTTTTTTCTTAATAAAACTGTTGTCTTCACTAACTGAATTCAAAAATATATAATAATGTTTACACCAGTCCGAGACATTTTTTAGTCTAAGACATCTTCTATACCAATCCTTGCCACTATATATTTGAGAATACGGAATGCCTAAATAATAACTTACTACTAAAAGACACGCCATCTGCATATCTGAATCAAACACTCCAGCTGTTTCAAAAAAAATCTTCTTCCAATCCCCGCTCTTCTCTGTATCATTAAAATTTAAATCCTCATGGTCGAAGAAATAATTCAAAAATTCTCTAGTATTACATGGACATACTATTTTCTTATCAAAATACGTTACTAATCTTCTTTCATTTGTATTAATTTCAGCTATGTTGTCATCACCTGAGTGCTTCACGTAAATTACTTTGCCAACATTGTCCTCTCTAAGAGATAACAACATAGGATTTACGTCTAAATTATCAACACCACCATACCCTAAAAAAATTATATACTTGTTTTCAAACCATTCTCTTACCTTTCTTTTAAAACTATCTGGCAATTTATTTTTCACCTTAGAAAGACTAGCTCCTATGGTAAAAATATCTTCTGAGATTCCATGAATATGATATATCTTCGCGTCATTTTTATTATTGGAATATGTGTATAATTCATTATTTTCCAAACGAATACTCTCTTGTCCATACATATCCTTATATGCCTGACATATGAAATCCCCATAATTTGTTGTAACAATATTGGCACCACTGTATAAACATTTAGCCAAAATATGATGTGATAGATTATAATGATGAAATCTCACTGAAAACGACCTAAGCCCCTCTATCAATGAAATATGTTTCAACTGCTCACTTTCATAATGGCGAACAGCCTCTATTATCGTTTCTAATCTAGGAAAATCTTCTATAATACTTCCTCCATGTAAAAATTTCCCCATATTTTCTTTTCTGGATTTCCACGTTTTCATTATATTCTTTGCGCCTTCTTCTCCACACGCCTCTCTCAAGATAAATTGTGTCAACTCACCACCTAAAGGCAATCCAGTACATCCATCGCAATCAATACCTGCTCCAATCCAAAAAACAATATTTTCCAGCTTTATACCATTTAAAACTGAAACGACATCTTCTAATTTCATAATTTCAATATTACTCATGTTTCCCCTCTTTATAACAAAAAATATTGCGTTCATCTTGTAAATATCATTTAATTAACACCTCTCCATAACAAAACTATATCATATTCATTCGACATTTTTATCTTTTTCAATCTACAAATTTTGATATTATTCGACATTTTTGACATAAATTCCTGTGAAACGGTAATGTTGTATGTTTCCTATGCCCATGAATGGGCGTTCGTACTACTCCGACTTAACCCTTAAAAGGATCCTCATACTCTTTTACACTTAGTTTCCTGCATAATATCGTACTTCTCTTGGTCTTGAATATATTTTTTTATCGTCTCATTTAATCCTACTGTACTGACATAATATCCTTCTTATCGAAAATGTCTATTTCCAAATTTATACTTTAAATTTGCATGTCTAATTACCGCTTTAATTATAAATCACTTTTCGTCTATACTTTGTAGTGAATACAATATGGTATTTAACATCCATTTTGTATGGGCGAGATCATTAGACTTATTCGCCATTCTAAACACCTTTCCTTTCTTGCAATAGTGACTGAACAACTCTATTGTAACGGAAAGGATTTTTTCGTATAACTTATTTGCCCCACCCGCATAGCAGGTATTTTTGTTTCACGCGTATTCGTTTCTCCTCGAGAAACTCATATACAATGCGTTCAACAAGCGTAAACGCTCCATAGCCGGTACCTACCCATATTACCCAAATTTTGCGATAATTATCTCAACTAGTTGGAAAATAAGAGCGAAAAATCCAAATATTCGGGAGGTAGATTATGGCAACACGTCTTGCTATTCGGGCAAAGCAGCTAGAGACCTGGTCTACGATTATTCAGGAATGCAGGAACAGCGGCATGAAAACAAAGGACTGGCTTGCTGAAAATAACATATCAAAGGATCAGTATTACTACTGGTTTAAGCAGCTGAGACTGGCAGCGTGCATGCCGGCCTCTGGCTATCAACCAGAATTGCCAATTGAAACTGAGAAGCCACAGCCACAGATAGTCAAGCTTGAATGCGCTGATTATCAGAATGATCTTGATTCGTGCAGTAATTCAAAGATAAGGATAGACCGCGGCAGCATACACATAGAGATCGCTGGTGGTGCCGCTCCCGCAGTGATCCGCTCCATTATGGAGGCTCTTGTAGATGCTGAATAATGCAGTTGGTTTTTCTGAAATATACATAGTATGTGGCAGAACAGATCTGAGGTATGGTATAGCCAGTCTTGCCGGAGTCCTCAGATCTATTGACATAGAGAACCCTGCTACAGCGGGGACGCTTTACTTATTTTGTGGAAGAAGATCTGACAGGATCAAAGGTCTTGTATGGGAAGGTGATGGATTTCTCCTCCTGTACAAGAAACTTGTAAACGGTTCATTTCAGTGGTCGCGTAATGCAAGTGAAGTTAAAAGTCTCACCCCAAAACAATTAAGATGGCTGATGGAGGGGCTTACTATAGAACCACGAAAAGCAGTTAAAGAAGTATCTTTCGAATATATGAGCTGATAAATATTTGTTCATAATGGAGAAAAATATATCATGAGTTTCTAAATACTAAAGAGCTGCCAAAGGTCATCAAAATACAATGCATACATAGCTGTATTAATTAATTTCAGCCAGATAATGGCAAAAACATCTTCAATCATTTATAAGGTAAAAGGCAGCTTACAGGCACTATAAAAGCCCATTTATTCATAGTCATTATGACGAACAGGTAAAGTCTCTGAATTAGCCAATTTTCAGCATATATAGTATAATAGACCTCAGGAAATGGAGGACTGTTATGGCAAAGATATATGACGAGGAACAACTGAATAAGTTTGATAAAGAAACGATCATCCAGCTGTTTCTTATGCAGCAGTGTAAATGATACTATTTAAATGTACAAAAATATGTTGACATTTACACAGCAGGAACAGCTGGATGAGATAGACAGAAAGCTACAGCTGGTACTCGAACAATTGGCAGTATCAAAGCGTAACAGATATGGAAGATCTACAGAAAAGATGGAAAGCAGTCAGCTTTCGTTTCAGGAAGTAGATGGAGAACTGGTCATCATCTTCAATGAAGCAGAAGCACTGGCGGATGAAAATGCCGATGAACTAACCGAAGAAGTGATACAGAAGAAATCAAAAAAACGGAAAGGCAAGCGTGCTGAGGATCTGTCCGGACTTCCAAAGGAGATAATCAATCACGATCTCAGCGAAGATGAACTTAGAATGTTATACCCTGACGAAGAATGGAAGAAGCTGCCTGATGAAGTATACCACAGATACAGTTTCACTCCAGCAAAAATCGCACTAGAGGAACATCATGTCGCTGTATACTCGGGGAAAAAGACGGAACATATGGAAAAGGCAAAACATCCAGCGTATCTGTTCAGAGGCAGTCTGGTATCCCCGTCACTGGAAGCAGGTATAATAACAGGAAAGTATGTGAATGCCACTCCGCTTGCAAGGCTTGAAAAGCTTTATCAGCAGTACAATGTGCCGATCACCAGACAGAACATGGCAAACTGGACAATACTCTGTGCAGAAAGATATCTTTCAATACTGTTTGATTATCTACACAAATATCTGTATAGGTGTCATGTGATACAGGCAGACGAGACTCCTCTTCTGGTAAACAAAGATGGCAGACCTGCAGGAAGTAAAAGTTATATGTGGGTATATAGGACAGGAAAATATCAGACGGACAGGCAGGTAATACTTTACGATTATCAAAAGACAAGGAAGGCTGATCACCCAAGGGAATTCCTCAAGGATTTCAGAGGAGTATGTGTAACAGATGGATATCAGGTATATCATACACTGGAAGGAGAACTGGAAGATCTTGAGATATCAGGCTGTTGGGCACACAGCCGCAGACGGTATGATGAAGCAGTTAAAGCACTTCCGAAAAGCGAACAGAAAATGAGTCTGGCCTATCTTGCCCTCTCACAGATACAGCGGATCTATCATGAAGAGGCTAAGCTTCAGGATATGACACCGGCGGAGAGACGAAAACATCGGCAGAAGTTTATCAAGCCACTTGTAGATGCGTATTTCAACTGGATCCGTATAAACATAGATAAGGTCATGCCCAAGAGCAAGACTCACAATGGAATGACCTATTCACCTAACCAGGAGAAATATCTCAGGAGATTTCTGGATGACGGGGAGATCCCGATAGATAATAATGCCGCAGAACAAAGTATCAGAAGTTTCTGTATCGTCAAAAAGAACTGGGTCATGTGTGACACAATAAATGGGGTCAAATCCAGTGCCATAATATACAGCCTTGTAGAAACAGCAAAAGCAAACAAGCTCAGACTGTATGAATACTTTAATTATCTTCTTACAGAAATCCCGGAACACATGGATGATAAGAACAATGATTTCTGCGAGAAACTTCTGCCATGGTCAGATAAGCTTCCTGCAGAATGCAGGAAATAATAAAGAAATAAAGCCGCTCAGACGAGCGGCTAATTATAGTGGGGGTACCCACAGTGGAGCGTAAACCAACAAGCTAAAGCCTGATACAAAAAACGCCCACATAATCTGTGGGCGTTATCATTACAATATTGATTTCAGATACAAAATGCGGCATAAAGAGGAACGATTTTTTTATTGTCCTCAAAGCCGAAGTTTTTAGCAGAAAGCTTGATAGCATAAGCAGGCTTGTAAGTGTCCATATAGACCTTTAAGCTCTTGGCTCTGGTATTGTCGGCAGACTTAACCTCAATAGGGATAAGCTGCCCGTCACGTTGAATGATAAAATCAATTTCGGCTCCCCGCTCGGATTCCCAATAGTAAGTGCGGTAACCATTAATGGAGAGTTGCACATTGACATAGTTCTCCGCCATACCACCCTTGAAGTCGTTTAGTTCCTCCACCATATAGAGAATGTCATTAGCGGCTAAATCCTTCTTAGCACAGAGCAGCCCTAAGTCGGATACATAAATCTTGAACGCATTAATGTCACGGTAATTTTCAAGTGGCTTCTTGATTTGCTCCACCTTATAAACCTGTGACACGATACCAGACAGGCAGAGCCATTCAATTGCATTTTCAAATTCGGAAGCCCGTCCGCCCTTCTTAATCAGCTTATATTGAAAACGGGTGTTTTTCTTTGAGAGCTGAACGGTTATATTGTCGTAAGCAAGTCTGGTTTTCTTGATTTCATTCAAATTATTGTACTTGCTCATATCATTGAGATAGCTTGCAAGTATCGTATCCTGTGTATGACGAACAAGGATATAATCCTTTGTTTCAGCAAATTGAAGCACACACTCCGGCATACCGCCGACTACAAGATACTGACGATATAGCTGCATTGCGGCGGCGTGCAGGGCAGACGGCAGTGGATTGTCAGTATGGAAGCACTTTTTAATCTGCTCAACCAAATCGTTCTCACCGAGTGCCAGCATAAATTCCTCCATATCCATAGGATAAAGAGTTTTCATATCGACCTTCCCCACAGGAAAAGAGAATTTCGCTCTATTAACCGCAACTCCGAGCAAGCTTCCTGCAACAATGATGTGATAATCCGGAGCGTCCTCGCAAAAGTATTTGAGAGAAGTCAATGCTCTTTCACAGAGCTGAACCTCATCAAATACTATCAGGGTTTTCTCTTTTACAATGGTATGACCCGCGATATGTGATAAAATCGGGATCAGATAATCTGGACTGATGTTTTCTTCAAAGGTTTCATTCAGCTTTGGATTGGTCTCAAAGTTGAAATATGCCACATTTTCATAGTGGGTGCGTCCAAACTCCAGAATGGAATAGGTTTTTCCCACCTGTCTTGCCCCCTGCAAAATAAGGGGCTTGCGATGTTTGTTTTCTTTCCACGCTTCCAAGAAGCCCATAATCTTTCTATACATAATCCGTCCTCCTTAAAGGTACTAATCATAGTATAGCAGATATTCGTGTAAAAATCAGTGATTTTTCATTATTTTTTTACACTAATTTGCATGATTATTTTTGTTAATCAGTCACAATTTAACACTTTCGAAATCATTTTCAGGAGGCTAACTCAATTGGTTCTAATTCAATTGGCATCATTTAACGATTAAGGTTTATATTCATATATGATAGTCCATATTATTCTAATATACCAGCCCAAAATGCAGACACATGATGTACTCCATCATTATGATTTTAATATTGGTAAATGGAATATTAAACATCCTGATTTTACTGCGTTCAGAAAATCACTATCAGAAGCTGGCTCAATTCTCATATTATGCCGGCAGTACAAATATGAGTTCTGAGGAATTCGCCAGATTATTCAGACACAACATTTACTCCGGCAACATTTCGGATATTGATATTGCCAGAGGCATATATAACTATAATTTCTGTATGTACGAGAAAGGGATTCCTGCAGATAAGCTCCAGCCGGTTGATGACAGATATCACCTTTCCTACATTATGCTGCAGAAAATGCATTTGATCACAGCAATATTCATCTGTATATTGATAACTTATTTCAGTATAGCGGTGTGGAACATGAATTGCCTGAGGAATTTAATTCTTGCTCCGGTACTAATATCAGCATATCTGATCTTCACCTTTCTGATATATCCGTTCGGAAAGCGTTCATTAGTCAGAAAAGATATTGAAGAAATCCATAACGCAGAAAAAGGACAGCGGCCATAAAGCTACTGTCCTTTTCTACAATAATCCTTCATGTAAACATCATGTCTGCATGAATTTATATCTTAAAGCTAATGTTCACTTATCAGAACCACACTGGCAGCTTTTCCTTACTTGCTGACCTTTCTGAAGTTCTTCTTTCCACGTCTTACTACGATACCTTCGCCATCAAACTTCTCTTCCGGAAGCTTAACTGAGATATCTGCCACCTTCTCACCATCAACGGCTACACCGCCCTGCTCTACGGCACGTCTGCCCTCGTTACGTGAAGCAACAAGTCCTGACTTAACAAGCACTGATACGATATCGATCTCGCCATCCTTGAAGTCTTCTGCTGTAAGTGTTACTGCCGGCATGTCAGCAGCTACGCCCTTTGAGAACAATGCTCTTGCACTATCCTGAGCCTTCTTTGCCTCTTCCTCGCCATGAACAAGCTTTGTAAGCTCGTATGCAAGGATCTCCTTTGCCTGATTTAACTGGCTGCCTTCCCATGAATCCATCTTGTCGATCTCTTCAAGTGGAAGGAATGTGAGCATACGGATACACTTAAGAACGTCGGCATCTGCTACATTTCTCCAGTACTGGTAGAACTCAAATGGTGATGTCTTATTCGGATCAAGCCATACGGCACCCTTCTGGGTCTTACCCATCTTCTTGCCCTCTGAGTTGAGAAGAAGTGTGATGGTCATGGCATGTGCGTCCTTACCAAGCTTTCTTCTGATAAGCTCTGTACCGCCAAGCATGTTGCTCCACTGATCATCTCCGCCAAACTGCATGTTACAGCCGTACTTCTGGAATAATGCATAGAAGTCATAGCTCTGCATGATCATGTAGTTGAACTCAAGGAAACTTAAGCCTTTCTCCATACGCTGCTTGTAGCACTCTGCACGAAGCATGTTATTTACTGAGAAGCACGCGCCAACCTCACGAAGAACCTCAACATAGTTAAGGTCAAGGAGCCAGTCTGCGTTATTGACCAGTAATGCCTTGTCATCTGAGAAGTCTATGAACTTACTCATCTGAACCTTGAAGCAATCTACGTTATGCTGGATTGTTTCCTTTGTCATCATCTGTCTCATATCTGTACGGCCTGATGGATCTCCAATCATGGCTGTACCGCCTCCGATAAGGGCGATAGGCTTATTTCCTGCCATCTGTAATCTCTTCATAAGGCACAGTGCCATGAAGTGACCTACATGAAGGCTGTCTGCTGTTGGGTCAAAACCTATATAGAAAACGGCCTTGCCGTTATTAACCAATTCTCTTATTTCTTCTTCATTTGTAGTCTGGGCAATAAGTCCTCTGGCTACTAACTCTTCATATATTCCCATTTTCTTCCTCCAAACAATAAGTTCTTCTGTCTTATGATCAAAAGTCATTATATTATACCACCCTTTTAGGCTGATTGACAATATTTAATTAGGAGACATTACATAACAAAATAAGACTCTGATCTATTCATAGCATAAATCAGAGTCTCTCTCTTTTTGTTTTCCAACGATGTTTTAAGTTTTAATTTGAAGTTTTTTACATTTCAGTTAAATGTGATATGTATTGAAGTCCGGCTTATATCATCTACCTGTATTCAGAGTCTCCGATTCCCCAATCAGACTCTCTTACACAAGCCCTATCCACACTCTCCGGGTATCTCAATCTTCCCCATTCGATTTTAAACCCTGTATGCAATAGTATACGCACCGGATTATCCCTGCTTTTTGCAACATTTTCTGTTTTTTCTGCTCTATTCGCAGTATTTCTTTCATAACGTTCTGTACATTTCTTCACCTGTACCGGTTCCATTCCCTCCTTTCCCGTTACAAATCCTGTTACATTTTCGGGACAAATACATATTACACTATGCCACTCATGAAATCTGTCAAATAGTGTCGGCTAAATAATTTTTTATTTGGGGTAATATATACTTATTTCTTACCTGTCTCTGAGTTAAAAAAGATCTAATGTATTATCCAGATACATTTCTTCTCTGACATTTATCCGGTATTCCGGTTTTGTCATGTAATACAATAAAAATTCCAGGATAAGTGCACTGCCAAGTCCTCTGCCTTCAATCTTAAAGTTCATGTATCCCATTGGCATATAAATATTTCTGATGTCATTGATTCCTATAAATCCCGGATTTAACATGGCCTTAGAGAAGCGGTATCCACCATCATGATCCGGGGCTGTACATTCATGTTCATGTTTTTCATCTGCAGCTTCATCACTTAGAGCTTGCCCTGCTTCCGTCTGCCTCCGCTCCGAACCAGTGCTATCATAATCATAATCCTTTTCGGCTTCCCCAAGGATCCTGCGGCTCACATCCTCATAACATGCCCGACGGTCAGCACACCCAAAGTAACAACATTCGTTACACAGAAATTCCACTTTGTTCTTCTGCTGTCCAGACAAATTCTCCAATCTGTCAAAGCGTTTATTCAACCTGAAATCCGGCACGACATAGCTGAAATCCTCGCGATCCAGTTCCTTCACAAGTTCATCAAAATCAGTCAAAACCTTGGTGGTTGAAGACACCAGATAAAGTTCCGGATAGCTGGCTTTCAGATAGTCAAGCAGCAATTCAGAATGTACAATAACACCATTTCGTACCCTGCCATGCCCACAACCATCATTACCACTTCTGTTAAGGTCTCCGGTATTATAAATTTCTTTATCTCTATCCTGCTCCCTGCAAAACATCCTGCATAACTCATTGCATCTTCTGTCAGCAAGGTGTTCTTCCCTTAGCAAGGAATTGCTGAATGTAAGTCTTGCTGAAATGCCATATTTATTCACCAGAGAAAGGACTTCCCGGGCATTGCCGTCTCCATCTCCCACACGGCCGCCACCCCAGATACAATCTGCAGGGGCACCATAGATAGAGCCTATGTCACACCAGTCATAGAAATATTCCCTGTGCTCATGAAACAAGGGCAGAAACACCTTATATAATTCGTAAAATTCAAATAATCCCGGCAGATGAAAATATGCCACGCCCTCCTGTTTTTTCATTTATGACTTCTTACCTGTCTTCCTATATTTTTGTTTTTCCAGTACCTGTTTCATCAATATTTTTGCTTCCTGTATTTTTACTTTTCCTATCCAAATGTCGATAACCCCTACTCTATCTGATCCAGTATAAACGGATCCTTGATCTTGTTGTCCTCAGCGAAGAACAATATCTTGGTGAGCACCTCCGAGGTCTTCGGGTCGTCATCCACAAATGGCAGGAATATACGTCCCCGTCTCTGAGAATGAACAGGAAGAACATTGATCATAGGTCCTGCTTCCTGATGTACCACACCACTTCCCAGATGCACCGTGTAGTTGGCACGCTTGCCATTTATAATTGCATGGTTCCTGGTAAATGATACATTTGCCAGTTTAAATAAAGGCATTGTAAATTCCGCTATGGCTTTTCTCATCTCTATTGTAGAGTGGGAGGTCTCCGGATCCACGCCACCGGCATGGGCAACGCTTACCGCCATATCCACATCCCTCATAACCTCTGAGAAAATAATATCCGGAATGTCCTTTATCTTAAGATCCTTACCGTTCCTTCTGTCTGTGAACACCACCCATTCAAGGGTAGGAGCCTCGATGTCCGACGGTGAGAACCAGTCTGCAAGAGCATAAATCCTTGCAACAATATTTTCCTTATAGTAGACCTTCTGCAAGCCTTCATCCACATCAGCAACCCAGTGTCTGGATCTTAAGCAGCCAAGAGTCTTCCTCGGCTGTATCTGATTTCCTGCATACCGGAGCGAATGTTCAAGTCCCAGCTCCTCTTCTGTCTTAACATACAGCTCTCTGAATACCTGCTTAAATGGCTGGACTATCTTTCGGGCAAATACATACTTCTGCACATCATGCCACACACCTGCCTTATACATATGAACCGGATGTGCCACAACAAGCTTTGTATCATCCGGCAATTCCATACATCCAACATCTATCATACTATCCGAAAGTCTATTGCTGTCTACATCTATTGTGTTCTCTTCCGGTTCTGCATTATCTAAGCTCTTGCCTTTATCATTTAAATTCCTGTCTTCAACATTTATTGCATAAGCTCCGATCACGTTCAAACCTTCAAGAGTTGCAAATCCCAGCACGCACTTTTCACGTTGATCGCCATTAAAAAGCTTAGTCTTACTCGTTTCATCATCCGAAGCTGCACTGTCTCCGTTCTCTCCCTGCACCTTAAATACCACTGCTGCCACCATATCACTGATAACCGGATTTTCAAGCATGCCCTTTATCTCTGCCCAGGTGTACACTTCCTCGCTCTCCATGGCATCCTCAAGCATTGCCTTTGTACGCCTTGCCTGCTCTGCCATCTGCTTCTTCGCCTCTGTGAGAGTCACAACATATTCATCCTTCTTAAGCTTGGCAGGCACAGATTTAAGCTGTTTGCCATTCTTCTCGCATATCAGGGTACATTTGCCGCCATCTCCCATTTCAAGCCACAGGGACACCTCTCCCACGTCATGAGGCTTGAAATAATCCGACATACCCTGAGCCACAAGGCTCTCCATACGGAGTATAAGTCTGGTCACATCCTGATAGCCCGCATTTATCGCCATATTCTGCAGAGCGATCTGTACTGCTGCCGACTCGCTGGCTCTCCTCTGGGCACCGAACTGCCTGCTCTCCTTCTTGAACTTCTGTAGGAACATGTATCTGTCCCTGATCTGTGATTCATTATCAATAGGGAGTATTCCCACTGCCATAAGCAGATCCTTGTTACGCTTTGCCTCGATCTCAGCTATGAGCTCTGCCTCATTGTATCTGCCCAGGGCTGCGTCCGCATACTTTCTCGCCCTGGTATGCTTTGCTCCGTCTGAAATATACTTCGCCGCCTTATATATAAGGGTAAAATGTTTGTCACCAAGCTTCTCGTACACCTCAGCAAACCACGCCCTGTCAAAGGCTCCGTCGTTCAGCTCATCCACAGACAGCGGTGTGTATCTTGCTATCATGGCTGTCCTCTTATTGTCAAATGACTCGTTCATGTGTGCCATGAAGTAATAACAGCCCCCTGCGAATCCATCCCAGCCCAGATACTCTCCAACTATATCTATCCATTCCGGAGAATACATGGCAGCCTCCACCAGACGGGCTTCACTTATGTCTGTACCTGCAAGATAACTCTTAAGAGTCTCCGCATTGTCCCCAACTCCCGGCAGACATGACTGGAGAAGGTGCGAAAGACTGTTTTTCTTGCTTACTTTCATTCTGTTTCCGCCATAGCTGTATCCACTGTTAAAATATGATGATCTCTCCAGAGTCTCCTTGCCCAGCGCTGACAATATCCTCACAAAATACTCCACCCCATATATTCTTGTAAGTCCATATATATACCGGGAGAATTCCGTCTCCGTATCTCCCCTTGTAAGCTCAGCTTCCATAACCAGCCCGGACATGTCCTCATACAGCCCCTTAGCAATGTCAAATATCCTCTGATCGGTCTCAGAAAGCTCCTTTGAAGGATCATGCAGAAGTATCCTTCTTATATTCTCGACTCTTCTCTGCTCAAGCCAGCTCCATTCATTGCGTCTGGTCTGCACCTGCCTGTCTCTTTCGGTAATGTACCTGATGATATCAGACACGCACTTAAGGTTAGTGTCCAGCGGATTCCCTTCAAATGCCATCTTGTACATATAATCCCTGGTTATGATTCCACGGCTGTATGCCGCAATGTAATCATGAAGAGTTGGTACCCACATCATTTCTCCAGTGTGTATCCAGTAGTAAGGCTCCCCCGGAACATTTGCCACATCTTCAGGCACGCGGAAACCATAGCACTCAGACAATGCATAATTATATGGGAACAAATGACGGAACTCTGCCTCATTTGCCGTGGCTGTATCCGAACCGTCTTCCACCTCAATAAAACAGATCTTCTTCGCCAAGGTAAGGTATCCTGTAAATTTCATGATCTGCTCATTCGTTATAACACCCCTGTGGTATACCCTGTTTCTCTCCTCTTTATCCGCCCTTGGACTTACCACACGGAAATCATACACCAGCTCGGCCTTTCTGGAGATAAGATAATCCGCTGCCACCACTGCCAGCTTTCTCATATCGGGAATCAGCACATATTTGTCGTAAAGGTATGAAATGACTGTCTTTATCCGTGACAGATAGCCGTAATTGTACTGTTCCACCACATACTGTCCGCCGAACATATCCCTAATGAAGCTCTCGCAGTATTTCTTGAAATCCTCTCTGTCATTGTTGCATCCCTGCAGATAAGTGTATACCTGCACAAGCCGTTCCGGAGTCTGTATATTCTCCCTGTAAAAGCCTTCCCACAGCTCTGCAAATTGTATATTTCCATCTTCACTGTAAAGTCCACCGGACTCTCCAAGCATACAGATTTCCCCGATTCTGTTGGTGTACTCATCGTTCTTGTGGGCGTCTATCAGTTCATCAAGCTTCTTTACGATCTCTTCTGTCTCTGAAACAGCTTCTGTCTTGCCTGTGCCAAGCTTCGACTTTAACCTGGAAAATGCCTCCGCAAGCTTTCCTGTATCTCCACCGATCTTCCCCATGGCAATACCGCTGTCAGGGAAATATCTTTTGTATACTTCCTTGCAATCCTCAAGATATGCCGCGTCAAATACCGGTTCGTAGGTTGCATTTACATCATAAAGACCGTATCCCCTTTCTGCATCCGGCTTATTCTCCCCGGTATTTATTATTTCATTTATAAGGATCTGTTCCTTGGTGCTTACTCTTGAAACGGCGTGCTCCATGGTATCAATATGCTTGACACACCTGGCAAATAATTCTTTCCTGTCCTCATCCTTCTTTAACTGCAACAAAAGATCAAGCCCCGCAGTCCGCTTCTCTTCCTTAGGATCTGCAAGAAGTCTTCCGATAAGCTCATACATGCTGTCCCCATCCATCTTATAGAGTATAGCCAGCACCGTATCCCTGACGTCAGCCTTCTTATACTTGAGCATATTCTCAAGCTGTGTATAATTATCCGGTGAAAGCTCCATGTTCTTAACAAGCTCGGCAGCCTTCTGTCTGGTAAATGTTTCCTTGTCGGCTACAGCCTCCACAAGAAGTGCCCTCTGGTCGTCATTTGCAGGTTCTCTTATAAGTGCCATCATAAGTGTGTCCCTGCAGTATTTTGACGGATCGATATCACTCATCATGCGGGCAACCGCAGTGATCTTGTCCTCATCTCTCAAGGCACTGGCGCACACACCAAGCCTCATGATAACGTCCGATTTCTCGAGATATGCCACGTTCCATGGGAACACGCAGGGATTTATCTCAAGCTTCCTGCCCGGTATCTTGTCAAGAAGCCCCATAAGGATATCATATATCCTGAGGCACTCCTCCCTGCTGTCAAAGTATCTGGAAAACTCCGCATATGTTTTCTTTCTCACCTTGCCCTTATACCTGCGTCCCTCCTCGTATACCAGCTCGTTCATATACACCTGGTAGTCCGACATGAAGCTTGGCATGACAACCGCCATGGTGTCAGGTTCATCTCCATATCTCTCCACAAATTCCTTTGCCACCTTATGCACATACATCTTTCCAAGGCTCATGGCGTCTATGTACATTGCAAATACCATTCGTTGGTGCTTTGTGCCGTTAAGTGCCAGTTCCTGCATTATACGGCATGCGTCATCTATATCAAAGAAGCCGTAACACCACAGTGCCAGGTATATCTTCATGGCGTCCTCGCCCATAAGTGCCTCATGTCTGGCGTTCTCATCATGAAGATATGTGTCTATTATATAAAGCTGTTTTTCCTGTATACGGTCGATCTTGCTCTCTTCATTTGCCACAAGTCCCGTCCATGTACCAACAGCCCTTGTGACAGAGGCATACCTCAACAGCTCATTGTCCTTGATCACACGAAACAGTGTCATGAAGGCCTCTGTGGTTCCGTAGTCCATGTTCTCGCATATTGCCTGGCGGAGTCCCTCCTGAAGCCTTGCTGCCAGCAGCAGCTTACCAAGAGCATCGTGTAGCCTGTTGTTTTCACTCATACATATTCCACGGATCATTTCGGTGGTGAGCTTCGCCCCGGTGCTCTCACCAAACAAAATGTCCATAAGGGCTTCCTCAAGCTGGACATTTCCCCTGTCAAGCTCTGCCTGTATCCAGTATTCCGATATTGCCTTCCAGCCATTTGCCCCCTTATCCTTGTACAGGCACAGCGTATCCACAGGCACGTTCCCCTTATATATGGAAACTATGTCTGCATTATATATTCCCATGTCATGATACGCAGCCATGATCCTGAAATATCTGTCCATGTATGATGTATACTTCTTCGTCCGCACAGTCCTTCTGAAATAAGACTGGCTCGCCTGCCACTTTATTATGCTGTCTATAGTGCAATAGAAGTCTTCTAGCAGATCATCCGGTATCCAACCAGGCATATTCTTCATTTCGGATCTGAAGAAATCTGATGGCCGGTTGCCCTCTGTCTTAAGAAATCTCTCCAGCTTCTTTCCTGTTTCAGTAAGATGAGCCGCCCCATTATATCTGCCGGTTTCTTCAATGATCTTCTGAACCTCCATGCTGTATGTCTTCTTAAGTTCATCTGCCCTTTCCTTGTATGCTTTTCTTACATTCTCTGCAAGATTTTTCTCTGCTTCCCTCTCAAGCTTTGTCTTCTTATCTTCTCCCATGCGTAACCCCTTTCGATTTTTTACTTCTGTCTACCACATTCTTCCGGCTAACATTGTGAGTCTGATGAACGTGATCTCATCTCCCTCAGCAAATATAACCTTCTCGTCCAATTCCGTAAGCTCCTCACTCCCAAGGAACACCCTGAACAGCCCATCCTCAAAGCCAGTTATAGCCGTATCCGCTGCTTTTGATACATCAGGCTTCTTATCTCCGTACACTATGCCGAAGGCTATCTTACCGATCTGTGCCATGTCATCTATCTGATCACTTGTAAGGACTGCTTCTCCTCTGTCCATACGCTCTATGTATTCCCTGACACATATCTTAACAGTCTCTGTTATAAGTTCCCGCAAAGTCTCCGGTTCCGCCTCATATTCAAATGGCACTTTATCCACAGTATTTCTTCGTTTTCCAAGCTGTTTCATATTCATGTATAAAAGCATGTGATCCCTCCCCCACTATCTGAACATCAGCCAATTAAAAATCCTATTAAAAAGCCCATTAAAAACCATTAAAAACCCATTAAATGTCAAAATACAAGTTTTCATATAAAACTTAACGCAATCTTTGAACGTCAATCTTTCGTTACTTTTTCGCCAAACAGCTGATGCCACATTGATATTTTCCCATGTAAATGTACTACCGTCAAGCGTCAGGTAAACTTTTAAAAATTTACAATCATAAAATTTAAAAAAGCACAGGTGCTGCAGTGTGCCGGATTTAATGGCACCACCGCAATCATCCTGTGCTCTTATCTTATATCGTTCACCTACTCATCGTGCTTCTTTGTATTACCCGGCACCAGTCTGACACCCTTCATGAGCTTATATCCAACAGAGCCCCTGATAGCCGCCAATTCAGCCTCAAGCTCCTTTATACGCTCACCTCGCTCAGTCTTGTCCTCGTACGCCTGCTTAAGCTTGGCATTTATCTCAGACTTCTCTGCATAGGTCTGTTGAAGCTTCTCATTCAACTCGGATTTCTCTGCGTAGGTCTGTTGAAGCTTCTCATTTAACTCGGATTTCTCTGCATAGGTCTGCTGAAGCTTGGCATTTATCTCGGATTTCTCCTCGTAGGTCTGTTTAAGCTTGGCATTTATCTCAGACTTTTCTGCGTACGCCTGCTGGAGCTTATCATATATGTCCTTCTTGTCTGAAAATGCCAAATCAAGCTCTCTGCTCCTGTGGTTCTTTATATCATATTTTGCCTGCTGCTGGTATCCTGTGAGGTTGGTAATAAGTATCTTCATCTTATACTTCAATTCATCTGCAGTTAAATCTCTCTCAAAATAACTGTCATCTCCGTATACCCCATTAAATAAGCCTTCCCAGACCTCTCCTATGTCTATGCTGCTTACCTCTTCAATGTGCTTTCTTCCGGCTGCACCAAGCTTTTTCACCTTATCGCTATCCTTTAATATGTCTATGATAGCCTGTGCCATAAGAACAACATTCTCCTGAGGAACGCTGACAACTCCTGCTCCGGACTCCTCCACCTCAAGCCATGGCATTTCATAGCACACTATCGGAAGTCCATATGCCTGTGCCTCATAGAAAGTCAGTCCATACCCTTCACTGGAGGAAGTACTCACAAATAATGAAGCTTCTGAATAATATCTGCCCACATCCATGGTAAATCCTGCACATTCTATGTTCTTCTCCAAATGGTTCTCTTTAATGAGCTTTCGCAGCTCAGCTTCTAATTTTTCATCACCCTTGCCAACTATGACAAGCTTTGCATCGCTGATCTCCCGGGTCACAAGCTTCATAACCGGAATCAGATCAAGGGGACGCTTTACTCCATCAATACGAGCTACCCATACTATCCTGTGTGGTACATAATTGCTTATCTTTATCTCATTTACATTGAATGTAAACGGATTACCTATACATTTCGCCTTTTTATTATATATCTGTGTATACATCTCGTCTGTAACTGATAATGTAACTATGCCATCACACAATCTATATATGTATTGAAGGGAATCCGCCTCACACCCCTGAAGCCCATAGGGCAGACATGTAAAGCTATGAACATGAAGAACAAATGCCGGTCTTGAAGGATGGCTCTTTACAGTCAGCATATCCCACCACGTACAATGCTGAGTAAACATATTGGATACAAATACATCCACATTATTTCTATCGAGAAGATCATTTATTGCCTTCATTCGCTTAAGATATTCTCGTTTCTCTACTTTATATGAAGGGATATATTCTCTCTTCACGTCAGCATTTAACTCGTATTCATCTTCTTCCGGACCATTGTCCGTAACAAGTATTACATTATACTTTTTATTTCCCTGTTCGTCTGTCATTGACGACCAGATATTGCACAGCATTGTTACAACTCGCTGGGCACCACCATTTGTAATGTTCCTGTAATATGTAACTATTGTTTTAGGTGTTTTGTGACTATCCAGAGGCTTGTTATATCTGTCTAAATCTTTCATAACCCTGGCGATCTGATCTACATTAAACCAGTATTTCTCCGCAAGCCCGCCTATAACCTCATCATAGCCCCACTTGTCCACCATAGCTTCAAAGTACTCGGATCTATATTGCACAGGCACCTTCTCTGCGAAATCCACCATAGCCTCACTAAGAGATTTACTTGTCATTTCCTGCAAAATATTATTCATCAAATCACCTCACGTTTATTGGCATGCCTCACAAAGTGATGGCGTGCCTTTCTTTGTAATGATGTATTCCTCTTTCAATTTATAACACATATGATATTATAATCATCCTGTCAAAAAATCAACCCTAATATTATACCGATTTCAGGGAGATTTCGACGAATTATTATCACTGTCTTACTTTTAATACGGTACATCGGTTATTTTGAATTTTTCTTTAAAAAATATAGTTGCCATTGCATACCGAAACCTTTATATCAATGCCTTGCATATAGAAAGCTTTATATCAATGCATTTATTTCAACGCCTTTATTTCAACATCTTTATTTCAACACGTTTTATCCTATAGCTTGATTCCCGCACTGTCTTACAATTAAAAAGACCTCTTAAGAATTAATCCTAAGAGATCCCCTGTAAGCCGATGATCGGACTCGAACCGATAACCTGCTGATTACAAATCAGCTGCTCTGCCAATTGAGCCACATCGGCATATTAAATTGTACGTTGACATTAATCAACTCAATGACCCCAACGAGATTCGAACTCGTGTTACCGCCGTGAAAGGGCGATGTCTTAACCGCTTGACCATGGGGCCTTAGTAAGTAAGCTCCCCGAGTAGGGCTCGAACCTACAACCCCTCGGTTAACAGCCGAGTGCTCTAC